>Ga0316204_10003918_pt1 | contig 28238 bp, 21 predicted proteins | sample 6monrhotite_MG_2_FD_205661 | JGI IMG/M metagenome (GOLD analysis project Ga0316204, IMG submission 205661) | Microbial mat bacterial communities from mineral coupon in-situ incubated in ocean water Damariscotta River, Maine, United States -... | ecosystem: Environmental > Aquatic > Marine >...
AGGAGACATGGAGAGAACTTCAGAGACAGCGACGAAGGAGCGCTGAAGGGCGAGCTGAAGCGCCTTGCGGCGAGGCATCTGACGTCGCAACACCCTCTAGTGTGCGGCGCTGGGACGTCGCGTTCCTCAACGGGGCCTCTTCGCAGTTGGCGCGCGCCATTCGGCGCGTTCTGGTGGAGCAATGGGGGTCACAGGGGGCTCGCCCCCTCGCGGCGCGGGCCGCCCCCAATACGGAGCCAACAGAACCCGAATTCAACAGACACTTTAGGCAAAAAACAGGCTCCGGACCATGACAGAGAGGGCTCTCATCTCAGCCCGATTGCCGCACAGAGATGTGGCTGATGTTGAGCAGTGACGCTGCGGCCGCGTCAGCCGCCCGGCGGGGCCAGCAGCGGGAGAAACCAGACCGGCTGATACTCCCCCTCGCTAATGGTGAACAGCCCGCTGCCGTCCGCGGAGAAGCCCACGGACTCTCCCTGCTCCTCGGGCTCCAGCCGCACCTCGCAGGGCTCCGCGCCGAGGGCCTCACCGACCGTGATGGCCTCCGTGCGGGCCCACAGAAAGGCCGTGGAGCGGTAGGTACGGATGACGATCTGATCCCCCGCCGGAGAGATGCTGGCGCCGGTGGTGGCCCCACCGAACAGCGGGGCCTCCGAGAAGTTCAGGGACTGCACATGCTCCAGCGTGACGTCATCACCGTCGGCGTGGGGGGCCGGCTTGCGGAAGACCTCGGCGACGCCCGCGTAGTCCTTGGTGACGATGTACAGATCGCCGGTGGTGGCGTCGACCATCAGGGCCTCGGCGTCGTAGGACACGCCGTCGGGGTAGGTCAGGGTGAGCACCGCGGCATCGACGGTCTCATCGACGGCCTCCCCGTCGATGGGATCGGGAGTCTCGGGCTCGACGAGCCGGTAGACCGTGACGGTCTCGTTGTCGTGCGAGTTGTCGCCGATGTCGCCCACATACAGAACGCCCTCGCCGCCCTCGCTGGACGCCGCGATGTCCTCCCAGTCACCCCGGGGGGCGTCGTCGAGGGTCCAGGTGCCCAGATGCCGCCCCGCAGAAGACAGGGCGAACAGGCGGGGATCGTCGCCGGCGTCGTTGTGAGACCAGAGCACCCCCGGCGTGCGCCGACTCTCGACGACCCCCGAGGCCTCGATCAAGTCCTCGGATGCGACCGCGCCCAGCTCCTGGCCGTCACCAACGGTCGGGCAGATGGGCGGGGCCACGGCGATGGTCGCGCTGGCGGTGGCGACCTGGCCCGAGAGGTCCGTGAGGGTCAGGGTCACGATCCAGTCGCCCGAGCGCAGGTAGGTGTGGGTGACCAGCGGGCCCTTGGCGCCGGTCGTCCCCGTGAGCGCCGAGGTGCTCGTCTCTGTGCTCGTCTCTGTGCCCGTGTCGCTGGTCTTGCCCGTGTCACTGGTATCCAGCCCGGTGTCCGGCTCGGGCTCCTCGTCTCCAAAGTCCCAGCTCAGCGAGGCGATCCCTGCCTCGGCGACGGCGCTGGAGGCGTCGAACTGAACCGTCAGCGGGAGCGCGCCCGCGTCCAGGTCCACCTCGAACCGGGCGACAAGCACCGGCGGGACCGTCTCGACGTCCTCGCTGTCGAGGCCGGAGGTGGCGGTGTCGTCGGGAGACTCGCTGGTGCTGTCGTCGCTGTCGTCGGGAGGCTCGCCGGTGTCGTCACCCGACGTCTCCGTCGCGGGTGCCGTCCCCGTGTCATCCCGCGATGACGCGTCCTTGCCGCAGCCCAAGGTCGTCAGCAGCCACAGCGCGAGGAGGAGAGAGAGTCGATGCATCTCCCCGACTGTATCCGACGTCAAGACCCGCTGGGCGCCATGTCAGCCGATGGCGGCCTCGGGGGGCTCCTCGGCCTGCTCCAGGAAGCCCTCCATCACCTCGCCCTCCAGCACCTCGTGCTCCTGGAGGTAGGCCGCCATCTCGTGCAGCAGCGTGAGGTTGGTGGTGATGATGGCGCGGCTGCGGTTGTGGGCGCCGCTCAGGATGTCCCGGACCTCCTTGTCAATCAGCTCGGCCGTCGCCTCGCTCACCCCGCCGCCCGCGGGGCCCGCGCCGCCCATCCCAAACGGGTTGGAGCGCTCCTGGCCCAGCGTCACCGCGCCCAGCGCGTCGGACATGCCGTAGCGGGTGACCATGCCCCGGGCGATGTCGGTCGCCTGCTCCAGGTCGTTGGAGGCGCCGGTGGTGAAGTCCCGGAAGATCTCCTCCTCCGCCGCGCGGCCGCCGAACAGCGACACCAGCCGGGCGTGCAGGTCGTTGCGGCTGACGAGGAAGCGATCCTCCTCGGGCATCTGCAGGGTGTAGCCCAGGGCCGAGACCCCGCGGGGGATGATGGAGATCTTCTGCACCGGATCCGCGCCCTTGCTGGCCGCGGCGCAGATGGCGTGGCCCGCCTCGTGGTAGGCGACGATGCGCTTGTCCTTGGAGCTCAGGCCCCGGTTCTTCTTCTCCAGCCCGGCGACCACCCGCTCGATGGCGTTCTTCAGGTCCACCATCTCCACGGAGTCCTTGCGCTCCCGGGCCGCCAGCAGCGCGCCCTCATTGAGCAGGTTCGCCAGATCCGCGCCGGCCATGCCGGGGGTCATACGGGCGAGCCGCTCCAGCTGGACGTCCTCGGAGAGCTTGATCTGCTTGGCGTGGACCTCGAGGATCTCCAGCCGGCCCTTGTAGTCCGGCCGGTCGACCACGACCTGACGATCGAAGCGGCCCGCGCGCAGCAGGGCGCGGTCCAGGGTCTCGGGGCGGTTGGTGGCGGCCATGATGATGACGCCGGCCTTGGCGTCGAAGCCGTCCATCTCGACGAGGAGCTGGTTCAGAGTCTGCTCACGCTCGTCGTTGCCGCCCACCGGGCCGCCCGCGCCGCGGGCCTTGCCGATGGCGTCAATCTCATCGATGAACACGATGCAGGGCGCGTGCTCCTGGGCCTTGCCGAACAGATCCCGCACGCGGGCCGCGCCGACGCCGACGAACATCTCGACGAAGTCCGAGCCGGAGATGGAGAAGAACGGCACCTCGGCCTCACCGGCCACGGCGCGGGCCAGGAGGGTCTTACCGGTTCCGGGGGGGCCGATGAGCAGCACGCCCTTGGGGATGCGCCCGCCCAGGCGGGTGAACTGCTCAGGGGTCTTCAGGAACTGGACGACCTCCTGCAGCTCTTCCTTGGCCTCGTCGATACCGGCGACATCCTTGAAGGTGATGCCGGTGCCCTTCTCCGGGGCCAGCTTGGCGCTGGACTTGCCGAAGGTCGCGGCGACACCGCCGGGCCCGCCGCCGCGGTTGCGGAGGAAGAAGGCCCACAGCGCGCCGATCATCAGGAGCGGAAAGAGGAGCCCGAGCCCGCCCTCGGCGCAGCCGGAGCGCTGGGCGGCGGAGTACTCGACCCCGGACGACTCCAGCAGCAGCACCAGCGACTCATCGCCCGCTACCCGCACGGACTCCACGACGTCGCGGTCGCCCTCACCGGAGACGTCGGCGCCCTCCGCGAGCTTGGCGCGGATGAGCTCGCCCTCGAACTGCACCTCGGCGATCTCGCCGTCGGCGACCATCTCCTTCAGCTCGGAGTACGGAACCCGTGAGCTGTCCACCTGATTCAGGGACCACCACACCAGCCCGAACATCCCCAACAGCGCCAGCACCTGCGCGATGGCGATCGCGCTGGGGATGCGGGGTGTGTTCTTCTCAGCCAAGGGACCTCCCAGTGCAGCCGCAGAGTTCAGTATCAAGCACCATCAGCTAGTCACGCTACACAACGCGACAACCACGCCCGCTTCGGCCGGAGCCAAAGACCCCTTGAGCGGGACTCCTGTTCCGGACCTCTCAGGGGCAGCTCCAGATGGATGGATCGCAGGCCGGCAGCTCGTTGCGAAGCACCGCATCGCAGTCCGCCTGCCCCAGCTCGTCCAGGCAGGCCGTGACGTCAGACTCGGCGATCGAGCAGCCCGCGAGCTCAGCCAGCGAGTCCGCGAGCGTGACCTCGCACTCATCCACCCCGGCGAAGTGATCGTCGAAGTGTTTGTCGCACTCCGCCAGGCGCGTGCACTGGAGAGCGCCGTAGTCCGACAGGAAGTCCCCTGTGACGGCGGAGCCTCCGGCGGCGGCGGTGTCGGAGTCATCGCCAGCGCAGCCTGTGGCGGCCCCGACAATGAAGAGGAGGAGTGTGAACATCAGTGGGCTCTACCAGCTTGGGATACCAATTTCCTGGCGGTATCCCAGCGGCCCGGTGATCACCAACCAGTTGTCGTACCGCTGCGGCACATAGCGCCCGTCGCGAACCAGCGGATCGCCGCTCTCGTCGGTCTCGAGGAGGACGCGCTTGCCGTCTTTGGCGACGCGCCCCTCGTGGGACTCGGAGAAGAGGTTGAGGTTCACCCACCCCGCGAGAAACCCACCGTAGGCCTCAATGTCGCCCTTTCGGAGGCCGGTCAGCCCGTTCTCGTCGACGGTGAACCGCACGGTGCTCTTGAAGCGCAGCTCGGAGGAGTCGCCTCTCTTCTTGCGGGGCCGGTTGCCGCGAGTCGCCTGCAGGTCGCCGTTGTTCGCGAGGGTCCAGGTCGCGGTGCCGGGGAGCTCGATCTCGTGGGTACCGGAGAAGTCGAAGCGGAACTCGACGCTGCCGCCGTCCGAGACCACCGAGCCGAGCTTGTCCAGCGGGAGAATATCCAGGGTCACCCCGAACTTATCCATCATGTCGCGCACAGCCGCCCCGGGCAGGGTGCGGGGCACGCCGTCGGCCAGCAGACCAAAGAGATCGCTCAGCCCGCCGCCGCTCCTCTGGACCCGTAGGAAGGCCGCCTCGACGTCGGCGGAGGAGAGCGTGCCGCGCGGCAGCGCCTCGCTCCTCGGGCGCGCGGGCGCGTCCAGCGCCATGGAGAGGTCGGCGACAGCGGCGCAGTCAGCCCCACAGGGGGAATCCGCGTAGCCAGGGCCAACCAGCGCAACGAGCAACCAGAGCATGTGACCTCCGAGAGCAATTTAGCAGACCGCGCGGCCACCTCCGGTAGAATCAACCTCCCGGAGAAGGTGTGACCACAGGCGCAGCAACGCCATCTTATGAACTGTACGATCGGCTGGCCGTCGGGAGGCTCTATGAGGTCGTCCGCGCCATGGATCTGTCGCTCGGCTGTCCGATCGCCCTGAAGATTGTTCGAGAGGAGCACGCCGACGCCCCGCAGGTCGCAGCGCGGCTGACCGCGGAGGCCCGCCTCACCGCCAGCCTGCGGCACCCGGCGGTGCTCCACGTGCACGGCATCGGCCGGCTCCCCGACGGCCGAGCCTTCTTCGCCATGGAGGAGGTGCGCGGTCGCACCTTCACGGACCTCATCCAGGAGGTCCACCAGCGCAGTGATCACAGTCACGATCACAGCAACCCCGACGCGCTGCGCCGCCTGATCGCCGCCTTCCGCGACGCCTGCGCCGCCGTCGCTCACGCCCACGGGCTGGGCATCATCCACCAGGATCTCAAGCCGGACAACCTGATGGTCGGCGAGTTCGGTCGCGTCCGGGTGCTGGACTGGGGCTTCGCCCGGCGGCTGGATGATCCTGACGCGTCCCGCGAGCTGGAGGGCACGCCCATCTACCTCGCCCCCGACCGGCTGGCGGGCAGCCCGGGCGCCCTCACCGGCGACGTCTACTCCCTCGGCGCCATCCTCTACCAGATCCTGACGGGCCACACGCCCTACCCGGACGGCGACGTGCCCTCCGTCCTGGACGCGGTCCTGCGGGGGCCGCCGCCGCTGCGGGTGGGCGGGGTGCCCGCGCCGGAGGCCATGCGCGCGCTCTCGGTGAAGGCCATGGCCCGGGATCCACGTCGACGGCCCGCCGACGCGGCGGCGCTGACGGCGACCGTCGAGGCCTGGCTCACGGGCGAGGCCCGGCTGGAGCACGCGCGGGCGCTCATCTCCGAGGCGGATCAAGAGCGCCCGCGCGTCGACGGCGCGAGGCGCCGGGCCAGCGCCCTCAGAGCCCACGCCCGCGTCTCACTGGAGGCCCTGCCGCTGAACGCGCCGGTCCCGCAGAAGCGAGAGGCGTGGCGGATGGAGGATCGAGCCGCGGAGCTGGAGCGGGAGTCGCTGCTCGGCAGGCTCCGGGTGCGGCAGCTCCTGCGCGCGGCGCTGACCCGGGCTCCGGAGATGTCCGAGGCCCACAGGCGCCTCGCGGACGAGTACCGGCGCCTGCACGCCGAGGCCGAGGCCGAGGGCCGGGGGGACTCAGCGGCGAGGCTGGAGCTGCTCCTTCGGGCCCACGATCAGGGCTGGTACAAGAGCTACCTCGCGGGGCGGGCCAGGCTCACGCTGCTCACGGACGCCCCCGAAGCCACCGTGACCCTGCGCCGCTACCAGACCGTGGACCGGCGGCTGGTGGCTGACGAGGGGGAGCGCTTCACCGCCCCGATGCGCGAGGTGGGCATCACGCGCGGCAGCTACCTCGCGGAGATCCAGGCCCCCGGCCGACACACCGTGCGGTACCCCGTCTGGGTCGATCGGGAGGAGCACTGGGATCTGGTGCCGCCGGGGGCGAGCGCGCCGTCTCCCATCGCCCTGCCCCGCGAGGGCGAGCTGGGCGACGACGACATCTACATCCCCGCGGGCTGGGCGACCTTCGGCGGGGACTCGCTGGCCGCCGGCAAGCCTCTGCCCCGCGGGCGGCTGTGGATTCCAAGCTTTGTGGTGAAGCGCTTCCCGGTGACCAACGCCGAGTACATCGCCTTCCTGAACGACCTCGCGGCGACCGGCCGCGAGGCGGAGGCGATCCGCTACGCGCCCCGGGAGCGCGGCGCGTCCGGCGCCATGATCTACGGCCGCGACAGCGCCGGGGGCTTCCACCTGGCCCCGGACTCGGACGGCGACGTCTGGGGTTCGGACTGGCCCGTGCTGATGATCGACTGGTTCTGCGCCTCGGCCTACGCCGCGTGGTACGCCGCGCGAACGGACCGGCCCTGGCGCCTCCTGAGCGAGCTGGAGTGGGAGAAGGCCGCCCGGGGCGTCGACGGCCGCTTCTTCCCCTGGGGCGACTTCCTGGACCCGACGTGGTGCAGGATGCTGGACAGCCACACGGAGCGGGCCCTGGCCGGGAGCGTGCGGAGCTACGAAGTCGACGAGAGCCCCTACGGCGTGCGCGGCATGGGCGGAAACGCCTACGACTGGTGCCGGGATGAGTTCCGCCAGGACGGCCCGCTGCTCCCCGGCGAGGTCGCCCCGGCCGCCGACGAGGCCGCGTTCCGCGTGATACGCGGCGGTTCGTGGACCAGCGCCGCCGGCAAGTGCCGCGCAGCCTTCCGAAGCAACGGCGCGCCCCACATCCGAAGCTCACTGGCGAGCTTCCGCATCGCCCGTGACTACCCCCCCGATGGCTCCCCTCCCCGACCTGTCCGCTGACACCCTCCGCCGCGCCGCGCGGGGTGACGCGCGCGCGCGGCGGGCGCTGGTCGATCGCCACGGCCCGATGCTCTACAGCATCTGCCGCCGCCTCTCGCCAGAGCCCGAGGACTGTTACCAGGAGATCTGGGAGAAGGTCTTTCGGGGACTGCACCGCTTCGATCCATCAGGCCCCGCCAGGCTCTCCTCCTGGCTCGCCACCATCGCCCACCGCCACCTCATCGACAGGCACCGCCGCCGTCAGGTCCGCGGCGAGGCCATCCCGCTGGGGGAGCTGTCCGCCGACACCCCCCAGGCGGACACGCTGATGGCCGCCCGGGAGAACCACCAGCGGCTGGAGGCCGCGCTCCGTCGCCTGCCCGAGGGGCAGCGGCGGGTGGTGGTGCTACATCACATCAACGGCATGCCGCTGAACAAAATCGCCGAGCAGGAGGGCGTCGCTGTGGGCACAATCAAGTCGAGGCTGCATCGAGGCCGCGCGCGCCTGACCCAGCTTCTGGTGAGAGAGAAGACACCATGACCGACTACGAGCTGCTCTCCAGGATGCTCTCGGGCGAGCTGTCCCGCGCCGAGGAGCGGGATCTGAAGACCCGCATGAAGAAGGAGCCCCAGCTCGCCGCCGCCTGGGAGGCGCTGCACGGGCTGCCGGACATCCTCGCCGCGATGCCGGAGGACGAGGTGCCGCCGGAGCTGAACGCCGCGGTGCTGGCCCACCGACGCGTGCGGCAGCTCAGCCGCGCGCTGCGCCTGGTGCCCTGGGCGCTCGCCGCGGGCGTGCTGCTGCTGGTGCTCGGCTGGCCCGACGCCCCCTCGGAGCCCACCGCGGTGCTCGTGGAGGGCCGGCAGATCGTGGACGGTGAGGTGATGGTGCTCGCGGGCGGCGTCCCGGTGTCGATCGACGGGCGCGCTGAAATTTCCGTGGAACCTCTGGATGGCCCCCTGCGTGATGGCAGTCAGGAGGTCAATGACATGAAGCTCGAATCCATAGCCGCCGCCCTCGTGGGCGCGGTCGTCACCGTCGTGGTCTACGAGGGCAGCGCCCTCATCAATCCCGGCGCGGACGCGGTCGCCCTAGCAGCCGGTGAGACGCACACTGTCGGCAGCCCAGCCCCCCCGAGCGGCCCCGGAGACCGCCCGGTGACGACCCGCACCTCCGCCGAGGCGCTGGCTTCAGCCAGCCGGGATGAGCTGACGGACCGGGTGAGCGAGCTGGAGGCGGAGCTGGCCAGCCTGACGTTCGAGCAGCAGATCAACCGGGGCCGCCTGAGCGCCCACGAGGGGAGCCCACAGGAGTGGCCCGACGATCTCCCCGCCGCCTTCGAGCCCGAGGGCATCAAGGAGGCCGTCGCCGCCAGCATGGCCAGGATGGAGGACGCGGAGCTGGTGTCGATCGACTGCGACGAGTTCCCCTGCTTCGTGACGATGGAGAGCTTCGCCGAGGGCGACGACTGGTCCGGCAGCGTCGAGCTGCAGCGGAACATCATGACCTCGGAGATGGACTACGAGGGCGAGGTGAGCACCTCGACCTGGGCCCACGCCCACCAGACGAACGACGACATCCAGAAGTACGTGACCTTCTATGTGGCGCCCGAGGACTCGATCACCGAGGAGGTCTCGTCGCGCACCAAGTACCGCATCGAGAGCGCGATCGAGGATCTCGTCGCGGAGAACTCCGTGCCTGACGAGGCGGACGGCGAGTGAGCGATACAGCGCCGCGGGCTCAGAGCCGCCCCTTGACGGCGTAGTAGCCGACGGCCGCGACCTCGCGGAAGGCCCCCCGGGTTCGGGGCCAGATCGGTGAGAGGGCGCCGGCGCCCCGGACCTCGTCGAAGTAGCGGGCGAAGACGCGCTCGCAGCGGAAGACGTGGTAGGCGTCGGAGACCACGATGATCCGGCCGCCGCCGAGGATGCCCGAGGCGTAGCGGGCGTTCTCCTCGGTGGAGGCGGAGGTGGACTCCAGGACGAGCGCGGTGGTGGGGACGCCGAGGGTCAGGGCGAGGTTGGAGGCGGCGACGGACTCGGCGGGCGGGGTGTCGCCGACGCCGCCGGTGAAGACGATGACCGGGGCGAGGCCCTGGCGCCAGAGGTCGACGGCCTTGCGGGTGCGGGCCTCGAGGGCGTGGCTGGGTTGGCCGTCGGGCATGACGCGGCAGCCGGCGACGACGATGGCGTCCCAGGTCTCGGCTGCGGTGGCGCGGCGGCCGTAGGTGTCGAGGGTCACGGCGGCGCCGAGCCAGATCAGGGTGATGCCGATCAAGAGGCGTCTCCAGAGGATGGTCTTGCGTTTCATGAGGGAACGTTTCATGAGGGAAGGAGAAAGCAAGGAGCGTGCCGACTGACGACGGGTGTACCCCTTTGACCAGCCAGCCCCCAGCCCCCACGGTGCGATACCCGCGATCCATACAAGACCGGATGACACTGATCGTAGATCCGCGCCGGACGAGATAGCCACGGGTTCCCAGGAGGATCCATGAGCGAGTCCATCGAGTCCAAAGCCGCCGAAGAGTTCAACCGCTGGGCCCGCTCCGGCCGCGCCGAGTCCATGGCCCGCGGCCACGGCGGCTTCACCCGCACCGCCCTGAACCGCTGGTCACTCACCCCCACCGACCGCGTGCTCGACGTCGGCTGCGGCAACGGCTGGGCCGTCCGCGAGATGATCAGCCGCGGCGCCGGCGCCGGCGTCGGCGTCGACGTCTCCCCCGACATGATCGCCCGGGCCACCGCGCCGGGCGAGTACCACGTCTCCGGCGCCGCCAGCCTCCCCCTGGCCGACGCCAGCGTCTCCCACGTCCTCTCCATCGAGGCCCTCTACTACACCCCCGATCCCACCGCGGCCCTGACCGAGTGGCGGCGGGTCGCCCGCCCCGGCGGCCGGCTCATGGTCCTGATGGATCTCTACGCCGAGAGCCCGGTGGGACAAGCCTGGATCGACGCCCTGGACGTCGCCGCCCACCTCCTGAGCGAGGACCAGTGGGCCGACGCCGCCCGCGCGGCGGGCTGGAGCGACATCGCCACCAGCCGGGTGCTCTCCCCGGATCCCATCAAGCCCGAGTCCGAGTTCGAGGTGAGCCGCTACTGGCCCAGCTACCAGACCTACCTCGGCTACCGCGAGGCCGGCGCCCTCATGCTGGAGGGCCGCGCGTCAGATCGGTGACAGGTTCCGAGCGGGGGCGGGGCGGCTACGGTTCAAGGCAGACCCGCCACTGGGAGACGCCGTGCACCGCAGCCTCATCATCGTCCTCGCCCTCGCCGCCAGCCCCGCCCTCGCCAGCGAGTACACCAGCCGCGTCACCGACGTGACGATCCGCTCGGTGAGCGACGCCAGCCACAAGGCCCTGGTCAAGACCAACACCACCAGCGACACCCACGTCTCCGAGGTCGAGGTCTCGTTCGTCGATCCGGAGAGCGATGAGGTGCTGGCCTCGGGGGTCTCGACGTCGGGGGCCAGCATCACCCGCATGTCGGACAACGTGGACCTCCCCGAGACGCTCGGCGAGATCCTCACCGTCGGGTTCAGCATGGAGGGGAGCGCTGGCGACACGACCTTCTCCCTCGACACCGGCGACCTCGTGCTCTTCGGCGAGCGCCCCCGGACCTGGCGCGGCGCGGACGAGGAGAGCGGCGCCGACGTCAGCGTCTTCGTCAAGCGCGACGAGGCGCTGGAGGTCATCGTCCTCGATATTGACGTGCGGAACCGCAGCGGCGGCACCTCCTCCCTGACCGTCACCCCCACCCTCAACCGCGAGGCGATGGCCGAGGTGGAATTGAGCGCCGCGTCGATGGATCAGCTCTTCGTGCTGGACATGGGCGACCTGAGCAGCCTCGACGGGCAGGACGTCTACGTCAAGACCACCGCCCAGAACGCCGCCGGCATGAGCTACGACAACGTGGACCTGCCCGAGACGCTCGGCGAGATCCTCACCGTCGAGTTCACCGAGATGGGCGCCGAGGACGGCGGCGACGGCATCCAGGGCGCGATCCTCCAGGAGACCGCGGCCGGCGAGCTGATCCTGGTGACCGTGGCGGCCACGGACGGCGGCGGGGGCGATCTGGAGGTGTCCGTCGTCGACGACGCCTCCGGGGAGCGGGCGCTGGCAGGCGACGGTGAGCCCTCGCAGATCGAGCGGCAGTTCGTCGCCGAGCGGCAGCTCTTCGACGACGGCGACTTCGCCACCGACTACCCCTACCTCGTGCTCGTCGACCTGCTGAGCGACGGCGGCGAGCCCATCGGTGAGCAGGTCGAGCTGGAGCTGCGCCCCGTCGCGGGGCTCGCGGACATCGCGCTGGAGACCGCCCGGGAGGTCGATCTGGGCGAGAGCGACGGGTCCGTCGGCGGCGCCATCTGGATGGACGAGGACGGCATGGGCTACCTCTTCGTGGCGGTGAACGGCCAGGGCGCGGCGGCCATCCAGTCGGTGGAGCTCAGCTTCGAGGAGCCCTTCGAGGGGCCCGCGCCCATGGAGAGCAACCCGGAGCTGGACCTGGTCCGCGAGTGGCGCCAGTGGGAGCACAGCGGCGAGGCGCTGACCGAGGGCGGCCTGCTGGAGGCCACGCTGTCGCTGACGGACGGCGGGGAGCAGGTGGACTACCTGCAGACGCACGGGACCGCGGGCGCGCTCACCGGGGAGCGCACGAAGAGCGGCGGCCACCCGTGGCTCTCCCTGAGCGGGATCATGCATCTCACCGACGGGGACTGATCGCGACGGGTCAGGGGACGCGCCGCACGGCCTCCCGAAGTGACACGACCTCCCACTCTCCGGCGGTCCCGGTCACGTCCCCCAGCGCCTCCAAGAAGGTGATGTAGTGGCGGGGTGCCACCACCTCGCCAACGGACATGATGGCGTCGTTGTCGGAGGCCAGGATCGGCGCCGAGGTGACGCCGAGCTGTTGGGCCAGCGGCGAGTGCCTGACCGCCTGCCCCACATCGCGACGCCCGCCATCTGGCGTGGGGTACTCATCGCCCAGGCCGATGACGTGGCCGAACTCGTGGAGGATGGTGGTCTGCATAGCGGTGAGCTCTCCCACGATGATGTCCACCCGACGCCACCCCGCATCCTCCGTCGCGCCCCGCTCCCCCACCGCCCCAACGATCGGCGGAGACTTCACCCCGCCGCGGACCAGCTCACCCGATACTGCGCGCGCGCGCTTCTCGGAGAGGAGCTGGTTATCGCTGTCGCTGCCGTCGCTGCTGGTGTGTCCTATGACCATTATCTGAAAGTCGGGCATGGCGGGCTGGGCCATGGTCTCCGCGAAAGCCCGAAGGGGGCCCAGCTCATTGGAGGTCACCTTGTAGCTGCCCAACGCGAAGAGGATGGGCGAGGGGTTGTCGGCGTCAGCCTGTGTGTAGGCGCTGCGCTCACTGGTGTCGATCGTGAACTTAGTCCGGTCTGGTAGTCCCACCGCCTCGTCCGACTCGCTCTCGTTGAACTGCCCTTCGCTGCGCGCCGGCTCGACGCCCAGCCACCCGCTCCCGAGGAGCTGCTCGGAGTTCGAGACATCAGGTTGGTCGACGTAGAATCTATCGTAGCGATTGTCCGGCCACTTGTAGACGTCAGCCTCCAGGTGGGCCCCGTCGGCGGCGTCCACCCGGTCGACCTCTACGTTGACGTGGACCAGCGGCAGCGCCTCCCAGCCCATGCGTATACAGCGGAAGGCGTGACGCCCGGACCAGTGCCGCTCGATCTGATCGATAAACTCGCTGGCGTAGTCCTCCTTGTCTTCGTCATTCCAGGCGAACTCATGGGAATCGTAGGGGGTACCGTCCGGCCTGGTCGTGCCACGCCAGTCAGCGTGGCTGGGGTTGCCGTTTTCAAAGTTGAAGTAGACCTTCACCGTGACGGTGAGCGCCCCGGCGCTGGGATCGTAGGCGACGTCGAAGCCGCCGCCCGTCGAGGGGCGGTAGTACGTCTCGCTGTAGGTGCGGCTCATGAAGGCCGCCAGCGCCGGCGGGCGCCCGTCTGCCGCGTGGACCCGCGGCGTTCGCGTCAGTGTTCGCCGCCCGAACCCCAATTGGCGCTGCAGCACATCCCCGGGTGCATCCACCCGGATCTGCTCCAGCGTGTGCGCCTGGGGCAGGGGCAAGGCGCCGCCGCGCGCAGGCTGCTTGGAGCGTGCACCGCCCCTCGCGACCTGGCTCGCGCGCTCTCCGACCGCCCGCCTCACGTGATCACCGTCTGAGCGCGGTCCTGCTCGGCAGCAGAGTCCATGGGTATTATCTACCGCAGCCAATGGCGCTTGTCTGGCAGAAATCGGGTCGGACTGCGCCGAAGCTGGCGGGTTCCATCGCGGCAGTCGCCTGGCGCTGGAGAGGCCGATGCCCTCAAGCAATGCGCTGAGCTAGCCCGAAGGATACCGACCGCTGGCCCTGTCACCCGATGACGGCCTGAGCGGTCCAGCTCGGCGACGGCCGCTGATCGCGAAGACCGCGGTCAGCGCACCCAGATAGCGTAGGCCGCGCCCGCCGCGCCGTAGGCCACCCAGGTGCCGCCCCAGGTGGCGGTCAGCGCGCTGTAGCCGTCGCCGCCGCAGAGCGAGAGGCCGGCGTTGGCTGCCTGGCTCTCGGAGAAGTCCCAGCCCGATCCAAGCGATCCATGCCCCTTGCAGTCCGCCGTCGCCCCCGGCGGGTTGTCCACCGCGCCCACGCCGTCGTTGGTGTAGGCGGCGTCGCCGCCGCACCAGTAGTACCCGGTCTCGCCGCCGTAGAGTCGATAGCCGTCCTCGCCGAAGGACAGCCGCAGGCTCTCCCGGGGGATCTCCCGGGAGCGGTAGGTCTCCCCGCCGTCGTACCAGGCGGCCAGCTGCAGCGCGCTCCAGTCCAGCGCGTTCAGATCCACCCAGGCCATCAGCGGCTCAGCCGAGGTGCTGGCCGCGTCGGGTGGGGTCGCCAGCAGCTCCGGCGACACGTCCCCCGCGCCGAAGTCCCCCTGGCTGGCCGCGCTGGCCGTGTTGCGCAGGAAGCCCAGCGTCCAGCCCCCGCCGTCGGTGGTCATGTCGCACCAGACCGGCGCCGGCCCCTCGACGGACATCAACCAGAAGGCCCCGTCCGCAGCGTCAGGCAGCGCCTCCAGCACCGCCAGACAGCTCTCCGCCGCGCAGGCGGACGCCGCGCCCGGGTAGTCGCCAGCGTCCCCGTCGCAGTCCCGGTCCACCCCGTCGCAGGCCTCCTCGGCGCCAGGGTGAACGTCGGCGTCAGTGTCGTCACAGTCGCCGCCCTCCAGCGCCGCGCCCACCCCCGCGGCGCAGGCGCTCACGATCACCGCGCTGTCGCCGTAGCCGTCCCCGTCGGCGTCCGCGTAGAACGGCACCCCGTCCGCCAGATCCGGATCCGCGTCGTCCACCAGCCCGTCGCAGTCCTCGTCGACCCCTACCCCCAGCGGGCCGTCGCACAGCTCCGCGGCGGCCGGGTTCAGCCGGGGGTCCGCGTCGTCGCAGTCCGTGTCGTCGTCGACCGCGGTCCCGTCGCAGGCCGCGGGCGCGTCGGGATCGCCGTACCCGTCGCCGTCACGGTCGGCGAAGCAGCCCGGCTCGGAGTCCAGCCCCGACGTGCTCGTGGGGGCGGCGCTGTCCTCGACATCCGGCGGGTCTCTGTCCGCGAGGGGCAGCGCGCTGTCTCCTCCCTCTCCCTGGCAGGCCGTCAGGGCCAGCGACACCATCAGCGCCCTCATCGCCAGCCCGCCCCACGGCGGGACCGCCGCGACAGGGCCAGCAGGACCAACAGCGCCCCCCCGAACAGCGCCCCGCCGCTGGACGCCGGGGTCGCGCAGCCGCAGCCGGCGGGCTGCCCGCCCGAGGTCGCGGGCGCGTCGCTGTCATCGGGCGGCGCGGTGTCCCCCGGCGGCGGCGCGGAGTCTCCCGGCGCCTCGGTGTCGGGTGAGGCGCTGTCGATGTCCGGCAGCTCAGGCGCCACCTCCCCGCGCAGCCCCGAGAGATCCTGGGCGCCGCCGGGCCAGGCGTTGGGCGCGCCGAAGGTCGACTGGTCGCCGTCGGTGAAGGCCGACGAGTCGCGCCGCACGAGGTCGCTGGGGGTGATCTGGAGCAGCCCGACCTCGCTGGAGGAGAGGCCGTCCGCGGGGGCGATCCCCTCCCCCGTCGGGCCGAAGCGGACCGCGCCGTCCCGATCCCAGAGGGTGAGCTGCCACTCCAGGTGGGTCACGTCGAAGTCGGCGGCGGTGAGGTAGCGACCGCTGGCACCGTCGGCTGCCTGGAGGTGGAAGCGCCAGTCCCCCGCGTCCGGGTCGTAGGCGGCGTCCTCCGGGAGGGACTCCGCCACGGTGATCAGCGTGCCGGCGCGGAGCCCGGCGAGGGCGGGGTCGTCCGTGAAGGTCAGCTCGCCGGCGTCTCCGCCCCGATCCGACAGGGTGACGCGCCAGCCGCGGAGGTCCAGCTCGTCGGACATCACCAGCAGCTCGAACCAGTCGCCGCCGTTCCCCGCGACCCGCCCCAGCGCGGGGTCGCCGTCGTCGAGCAGGGCGTCCGGCGCCACCGCGTTCCACTCGTTCAGCACGATGTCCGGCGGCGCATCGATCTCGTAGAACGCCTGCCGCAGCGGCCCCCAGGTGTCCCCGTCCCGCAGCCGCGCGGACACCACCGATGAGCGCTCCAGGTGGACCCGATGCTCCGGGGCCGGCCCCTCCGCCCCGTCCCGGACCGCCCCGCCGGGGAGGCGCGGATCCCGACCGTCCGTCGTCACCCACAGCGCCAACCCGGCCGGTCCGGTGACGGTGATCGCGTCTCCGGCCTCGACCCAGCCGGCCGCCCGGTCGAAGTCCGGCGCGTCCAGCGGATACCAGCCGGCCGCCCGCAGCTGCCGCAGCAGCTCGTCCGTGCGGTAGGGGAAGTAGTCCTCCAGCAGCCGCGCCTTCTCCGTCTCCCACTCGTCGTCCCGGTCCCACCAGCCCTGGCCCCAGCGAGCGGACTCGGCCACCACCGCCGCGTCGATCTGCTCGGCCAGTCGGCTGTAGCGGTCGGCGTTGGCCGCCGGGGTCAGCGGCCCGTCCCCCTCCAGCAGCGCGTAGGTCCGGTCGGACATCAGGGTCGCGAAGTCCGGGTGCCACTCATCGCGCAGCCCGGCGAAGACGTAGGACGGGCCCGGCTCGTGGAGGATGTTGATGGTCCAGTCGTAGTAGAGGCAGATGTCGGAGTCGGAGGAGTGGAAGACGAAGCCGTGCCGCCCGGCCTCGGACGGGCCCGCGGCCATCCAGTTCTGCGTCGGGTTCCAGTCCCAGTCGTTGCCCGCGTAGAAGTTGAGCAGCATGTAGTCGACGAAGTTCTCGACGTTCAGCCAGTCGCGCAGGCCCTCGTAGTCGCCGTACAGCGCCTCCACCTGCGCCCAGGCGCTGCCGTCACCGTCCACCACCGAGCCGCCGTTGATGGCCTCGTAGTCGTCCTCGTCGCCGCCCAGGTACTCCGCCAGGAAGGCCGCGTTGAAGCGCTCGCGCACGTGGTAGAGCCCCTCGTAGCGGCCGCCAGCGTACAGGTGGGCGTAGCGGCCGTGGGGGACGATGTGCCCCATCTCAAGCTGGGCCTCGTCCATCCACCGGTTGCGCAGGTACTGGCCCGCCGCGCCCAGGTAGAACACCGAGTCGTGGCTGCCGGAGCGCAGCATCAGCGCGTCGTGATCGTCCGTCGGGGGCACGCCGGTCGCGTAGTCCTGGTAGAGGTCCAGGTTCAGCCGGCCCGCGCCGTAGTCGCCGCGGAAGTAGAGCCGGATGTTGTTCTTCTCGTAGTTCAGGCTGTGCCCGCCCACCTTGCGCGCCCCGCAGTTGATCTGCGCGTGCTCGCCGTCGGGATCGATCCACTCGACGGAGACCGCCTGCTCGGTGGTGGACAGGTCCGCGCCGACCACCGAGACCGAGGGCAGCGCGCGCAGCGTCTCCCCGACGATGGGGCCGTAGGCCGCGTCGCCGGTGATCGACGGGTCCATGACGGGCGAGGCCAGGACGTCGTCGATGAAGAGGAACGTGTGGGTGGCCACCGGGGAGCGCTCGCCGCCGGGGTCGATCGCCACGGCCCGGACCACCGTGGTGCCGTCGATGAGCAGCTCGCCGTCCCACGGCGCGGCTGGCTCGGAGCCGTCCGTGCTGTAGAGGATCGAGGCGTCTCCGCCCTCGGCCGTGATGCTCAGGGCGAAGGGCGCCTCGTAGAGGCCGCGCTCGGCGCTGAAGCGGGGGCTGGCGTCAGCGGGCGCCAGCGCGTCAGCGGGCGCCAGGACGAGCAGCGCGAGCAGCGCGTGGCTCACTCGATGACCGCCTGAGCCCGGTCCAGCTCGGCGGCGGAGCGGCCCAGCTGCTCGGAGAGGGCCTCGATCGCCGCGAAGACGCCCTTCTCGTTGCGGCGCTTGCCCATGGACTCCCGCACCAGCCCGAAGCGGTACTCCAGCTCCGCGGCCTTGCGCGCGTCGACCACCTGACGGATCAGCGGCTCCAGCTCCGGCTCGAAGGAGCCCTCGTAGACCGCCATCACCATCTCCTGCGCCCCCGCCTTGTCGTCCTCCTGGTAGAGCGCCGCCGCCTCATCCAGCCCGGCGCGCACCGTCAGCGCGCGCTGACTCCACATCTCGGGGATGTACTCGCTGGCCCCGATCGCCTCCGTCGGGCCCCCGGTCTGAGACGCCGGTTCACAGGCGATCAACGACAACAACAGCAGAGTGAACATGTCCTCTTCACTAACCCGACTGACGCGCCGCGCGGTAGACGCGCCGCGAGGTGTGGCTAGCTTGTGAACAACCCGCGAGGGCTCACACGCCCCCGACTCTGAGAAACCGTACATTTCGTGGAGACAAACATGGCTTTCGAGAAGTTCACCGTGAAGGCGGTCGAGGCGATCGCCGAGGCCCAGCGCGCCGCCGGGCACATGGGCAACCCTGAGATCCGCCCCGCTCACCTCCTGCTGGCCCTGCTGGACCAGGACAAGGGCGTCGTGCCCACCGTCCTCCAGCGCGTCGGCGCCGACCTCAACATGCTGCGCAGGCAGACCGCCCAGCTCGTGGACCAGCTCCCCAAGATCTCGGGCTCCTCCAAGGCTGGCGTCTCCCGTCAGCTCCAGGCCAGCCTGGACTACGCCGAGAAGGTCTCCAAGCGCTTCAAGGACACCCACATCCCCTCGGAGATGCTGCTCATCGGCATCGAGCACACCAAGGACCGCCCGCGCGAGCTGCTGCATGAGCTGGGGGTCACCGAGGACCGCCTCATCTCGGCCGTCGAGGCCATCCGCGGCGGCCGCAACGTCAGCGGCGAGGACGCCGAGTCCAACTACGAGGCCCTCGAAAAGTACACGATGGACATGACCGCCAAGGCCCGCGAGGGGAAGATGGATCCCATCGTCGGCCGCGACGAGGAGATCCGCCGCTCCCTGCAGGTCCTGAGCCGCCGCACCAAGAACAACCCGGTGCTCATCGGTGAGTCCGGCGTCGGCAAGACCGCCATCGTCGAGGGCATCGCCCAGCGCATCGCCACCGGCGACGTGCCCGAGTCCCTCAAAGACAAGCAGATGCTCTCCCTGGACCTCGCCGCGCTGCTGGCCGGCGCCAAGTACCGGGGTGAGTTCGAGGAGCGCCTGAAGGCCGTGCTCCAGGAGATCGAGAACGCCGACGGCCGGGTGATCCTCTTCATCGATGAGCTGCACACCATGGTCGGCGCCGGTAAGGCCGAGGGCTCCATGGACGCGGGCAACATGCTGAAGCCCGCGCTGGCCCGCGGCGAGCTGCGCTGCATCGGCGCCACGACCCTCGACGAGTTCCGCAAGCACGTCGAGAAGGACAAGGCCCTGGAGCGCCGCTTCCAGCCCGTCTTCGTGGCCGAGCCCAGCGTGGAGGCCACCGTCGCCATCCTGCGCGGCATCAAGGAGAAGTACGAGGTCCACCACGGCATCAAGATCACCGACGACGCCATCCTCGCCGCGGCCTCGCTCTCCGAGCGCTATATCGCCGACCGCCAGCTCCCCGACAAGGCCATCGACCTCGTGGATGAGGCCGCCAGCCGGCTGAAGATGGAGGTCGAGAGCCTGCCCCAGGAGCTGGACATCCTCCGCCGCAAGATCTCCGGCCTGCGGGTGGAGCTCGCGAGCATCGAGCGGGAGACCGACCCCGCCACGGTGGACCGCGCCGACGCCCTGCGCCAGCAGATCGCCGACCTGGGCGAGGAGGACAGCGCCCTGACCGCCCGCTGGCAGTCCGAGAAGGACGCCATCGAGAAGATCCAGACGCTGCGGGAGAAGGCCGAGGACATCCGCTTCCGGGCCGAGGCCGCCGAGCGGGCGGGCGACTACGAGACCGCCAGCCGCCTGAAGTACGGCGAGTCCACCCAGATCCAGCAGGAGGTCGAGGCCGCCCAGGCCTTCCTGGAGGAGCTCCAGGCCAACGGGGCCATCCTCCGGGAGATCGTCACCAGCGACGACATCGCCGACGTGGTCGCCAAGTGGACCGGCATCCCGGTCACCCGCCTGATCGAGTCCGAGCAGCTCAAGCTGCTCAAGATGGAGGACAAACTCCACGAGCGCGTCGTGGGCCAGGATCAGGCCGTGGTCGCCGTGGCCGACGCCGTGCGCCGCGCCCGGGCCGGCCTGCAGGATCCCGACCGCCCCATCGGCTCCTTCATCTTCCTGGGCCCCACGGGCGTGGGCAAGACCGAGCTCGCCCGGTCCCTAGCGGAGTTCATGTTCGACGACGATCGGGCGATGATCCGCATCGACATGTCCGAGTACATGGAGAAGCACTCCGTCGCCCGCCTCATCGGCGCGCCTCCGGGCTACATCGGCTACGACGAGGGCGGCCAGCTCACCGAGGCCATCCGCCGCCGGCCCTACGCGGTCGTGCTGCTGGACGAGATCGAGAAGGCCCACGCGGACGTCTTCAACATCCTCCTCCAGGTGCTGGACGACGGGCGGCTCACGGACTCCAAGGGCCGCACCGTGGACTTCAAGAACGTGGTCCTCATCATGACCAGCAACGTGGGCTCCAGGTTCCTCTTCGAGCACGCGGACGAGCCCGAGAAGGCCGACGCCATGGTCAAGAACGCCCTGCACCAGTCCTTCCGGCCGGAGTTCCTGAACCGCATCGACGACATCATCACCTTCCGCGCGCTGCGCCGGGACGACATGGACAAGATCCTGCCGATCCAGCTGAACCGCGTGCGCAAGCTGCTGACCGCGCGAGAGCTGGAGCTGGACCTGGGCCCGGAGGCCGCGGCGCTGCTCTGCGAGTACGGCTTCGACCCCGCCTTCGGCGCGCGGCCCCTGAAGCGCGCCATCCAGCAGCACCTGATGAACCCCCTCGCCCGGTCCCTGGTGTCCGGCGAGTTCGAGCCCGGGGACACGGTGCGGGTGGACGTCGACAAGGAGGAGGGCAACCACGTCGTCTTCACCCGGGTGCCCGGCGTCGAGTGAGCTCAGTCTCCCTCGGCGTACCAGAAGATCGCCCCTGAGTTGCCGGTGCCGCTGTGCGTGCCGGGGGCGCCGATGAGGAGCTCATCGGCGCCCCCCTCGCTGAGGTCGCCCAGCGCGAGGGTGCGCCCGAACAAGCCCTCGACCTCATCCCCGGTCGCCAGCCGCTCCAGCGCGTCCAGCGCCAGCGCCCCGCTCGCGTCGCCGGGGAGCACGAACACCGCCCCGTTGGTGTTGTAGCCTGGCAGCCCCAGCAGCAGATCGCCGTCGCGGTACCCCTCGCCGGACACCAGGGACGCCTCGTGAGACAGGTTCAGGCTCTTGTGCGAGACCGTGAGCCGGGCGCCGTCGAGAGAGGCCCCCTCGCTGAGCGGCGCGTCGACGATCAGCAGGTCGATGACCCAGCCCGTCGAGAAGTCCGGAAAGGCCGCCGAGAAGAGGGCCAGCTCCCCCGCGCCGTCGCCGCTGAAGTCCCCGACCAGCGCCGCGCTGGTGAGCGTGTAGTCCTCGCCCTCGAACACCGCCGCGTAGTCCGCCAGCGGCCCGCTCACCTCGGGGATCCCGTCCAGCACATAGACCCCGCCGAAGGGCGAGCCCAGCACGATCTCCGCGAGCCCGTCGCCGTCCAGGTCGCCGCCCGCGAGCACGCCGCCGAGCCGCTCGTCCTCCACCGGTGACGACACCCACACGCCCGCGTCCTCCATCGGTCGGCTCGCCGTGAACGGCCCCGAGAGGATCCATGCGCCGCCGGCCCAGCTCGACGGGGCGTCGTCGTCGTCGAAGCCGACGAGCAGCTCCCCAACTCCGTCGCCGTCGACGTCCCCTGGCGCCAGGACCGTCTCGTAGGTGTGCTCCTCACAGGCGGTGTAGAGCTGCACCACCACGCCAGCGGCGTCGATCACCTGGACCCCGCCAGCGCCGCCCACGCGGCAGCGGGCGCTCACCGCCAGCGCCAGCGAGCCGTCGCCGTTCAGCTCACCGACCGTCAGGCTGTCCCCGCGCGCGATCGCCTCCGAGCTCTCCAGCCACACGGACTCGGGGGCGAGGAGCTGCTCTCCGCTCAGCGGCCCCTCGACCTGATAGAGCCCCGAGACGCTCTCGCTGTACTCGGACGACGCCACGATCAGCACGTCCCGGTCCTCCAGCGGCCAGACCACCATGGACGCCCCGAGCCGCGCGTTGGCGTCGTCGCCGCGCAGGACGCCCTCCTCAAACGTGTCTGTACTGCCTGTACTGCCTGTACTGCCTGTACTGCCTGTACTGCCTGACTCACAGCCCTCGTCGACCGCGTCATCGCAGTCATTGTCGACGTCGTCGCAGCTCTCGTCGTCCCCGGGCGAGATGTAGGGATCCGCGTCGTCGCAGTCGCCGCCCGTGCCCACGTAGGGCGCGCCGGGGTGCTCGCAGCGCTCGAGGGTCTCGTCGCTCACGCCGTAGGTGTCGCGATCGCCGTCGTAGTACCACTGCTTCGGGTTCCGTGGCTCCTCGTCGATGCGGCCGTCGCAGTCCTCGTCGACGTCGTTGCAGTACTCATCCGCGGCCGGATGGATCCAGCCCCGCCCGTCGTCGCAGTCCCCGCCCTTGTCGACCCAGCCCACCGCGTTGATCTGCGGCCGGGTGCAGGCCGTGGTCTGGTCGTAGCCCCCGAAGCCGTCCTCGTCGTAGTCCGCGTACCAGAACGTGCCCGCGCCCACGGCGGCGTCCGCGTCGTCGCAGTCGTACCCCAGCGGGAACCCGTCCCCATCCCCATCCGTCGACAAGCAGCCGATAAGCAGCAACCACATGCGGACAGGGTGCCACAGACCCACCGAGCTGTCAGCGACGCCCCTTGAAGCGGTAGACCTTCGCCGGGCGGCGGCCGGTGTAGCGCTCGCCGGGCGTCTCCACCACCACGCCGTCCTCGATCAGGCGCTGGAAGCTGCGGCGGAAGTTTCCGGGGTCGAGCTTTCGGCCGAGGATGACCTCGTTGACGCTCCGCAGCTCGGTGATGGTGAAGCGCCGGCTCACCAGCTCGTAGCCGATGTCCGTGTGCTCGATGTCCCGCTCCAGCCGCGCCACCGCCGCGTCGAGGATGCCCCGGTGATCGAAGGCCAGCGGCTCACCCGCCAGCTCGGTGAGCGAGAACCAGCCGGCGTCCGCCGCGTCGCTGCCCGCCTCCACCAGCGGCGCCAGATCCGGCCGCACCAGGGCGAACCACGCGACCGTGATCACCCGCAGGCGCGGATCCCGGCCGGGAGCGCCGAAGGCGCCGAGCTGGTTGAGCCACACGCTGCCCAGCGGCAGGCCGGTCTCCTCCGCCAGCTCGCGGTGCGCCGCCGCCTCCAGATCCTCGCCCTGGTCCGCGTCGTCGCTCACCCGCAGGAAGCCGCCGGGCAGGGCCAGCGCGCCCTTGAAGGGGTGCTCCCTGCGGCGGATGAGCAGCACCTTCAGGTCGCGGTCCAGGATGGTGAAGATGACGAGGTCGACCGTCACCGACGGCCGGGGGAAGTCCCCTGGCTCATAGGCGGCGAGGTACTCGGCTTCGGTCTGCTCGACGTCACTCATCAGCATGTCACTCATCAGCGTCACTCATTCAAGTCTCCCGCACCCCAATAACTTCACGGCCCGAAGAAGCCGCCTCCGGGCTGCACGCGGCGCTGGCTGACGCGGATGGCCGAGCGGCTGACCATCTGGAAGACATCCCGCAGCGCCTTCGGGGTCGCGGCGTTGGCCACGGCGATGCCGGCGTCGGGCACCCCCATGTCCCGGGCGATCCGCTTGAAGTTGGTCGCCTTGCCCACCCCCACGAAGCCCAGCACGAACTGCTCGCTGGCGAGGAGATCCCGGCTGAGCTGCGCGCAGTCCCGGGCCTTTCGGCTGGAGCCGCAGTCCGCCCCGTCGGTGATGACCACCACGGCGCTGCGGCAGGGGGTGCCCCCGTCCCGGAGCAGCTGGGCGTAGGCGACGTTGGCCGCCAGCGCGTCGCACCAGGTGTCGTACAGCGAGGTGGCCCCGCTGCCCTTGTAGTTCTTGCTGTCCAGCCGCGAGGCGTCGCTCAGGGGGATGTAGGAGTGCAGCACCTTGCGATCGTGGTTGAACGACCACTGGGCCAGCAGGATGCTGTCCGCCTCCGCGCTCGCGGAGAGCGCGTCCACCATGGTGTTCTGGCCCTTGCGGACCGCGCCCTCCAGCTTGGAGCCGGCGATGGAGCTGGACGCGTCGATGAGCAGGGTCACCAGCGTCACGTCGCTGGACTCGATGGTCTCCAGGTTCTGACCGGAGGCGCCGGCGACCACCACGCTGCCGAGGTGCCCGCTCAGGAGCGAGGCCGACTGCGCGGAGAGCACGCCGTCGTCCACGGCGCCGGAGAAGAGGCTGTTGAGATCGGGGGCCTTCCCGGGGGGGCTTGCTTTACTGGTCATGTTCATTCTCCTCAAGCAGCCGAGCTGCTGTTGTGGCTGGCGGCGATGGGGTCGGTGGTCTTGACGACGTGCATGCCCGCGGCGCGGAACTCCTCGATGGCCTCGTCGGCGATGCGCGGGAAGTCCAGCGCCGGCGGCAGGGGGCTCAGGGGCGGCGCCGGCACGGGGCTCATGGCGTCCTCCAGGATCCAGATCTTGTCGGCGAGCCGGGGGTCGGTCGCCAGGATGTGGATCTTGATGTCCCGCAGGGTGGACATCACGCAGTGGGACTTGGCCTGGCCGAACACGTAGACGCGGTCGTAGTCCATCAGGAGCTTGAAGAAGGCCGCGTTGAAGGTGCCCACCGGCTGGCCGCCGAGCTCGGTGACCTCGGGGGAGAGCACCGAGTAGTTCTCGGTCATGGCGTGGGTGCCCTTGGTCTCGAAGCCGGTCTGCCGGAAGCGGGCGACCGCGTGGAAGACGGCGGCCTCCATCAGCGCGGGCACCAGGGCGTGACTCACGCCGCCGAGGAGGGTGTGGAAGGGCCAGATGGTGAGCACGTACTTGCCGGAGGTCTCGAGCTTGCGGCAGTACTCCAGGCACTCCCGGGGGTGGGCGATGGGCGTCCAGCGGCCCGAGCGCACGTCGTCGGTGGTGATCGGGGTCAGGGGCGCGGGGTGCTCGCCCTTCTCGTTGACCCACCAGGCCGGGTGGAAGATCTGGAAGACCCGGTGGGTGTCCATGGAGAAGTGCAGGCCGGTGATGCTGTCCAGGTTGCGGTAGAGCCAGGTGATGACGCGCCTGGTGTCCTCCACCGCGCCGGGCACGAAGAGGCTGGCGCCGGGGGTGCAGAAGCCGACCTGGCAGTCGATGCCGAAGGCGGCCACGCGGAAGCTGTCCTGGGCGGCGGGCTTGATCTTGTAGGTCTTGCGCCAGGCGGAGGCGGCCTCGGCGACCTCGCCAGCGCGCTCCTGGTAGAGGTCGCCCACGCGGGCGGGGTCGAAGAAGTCAGGCAGTGGCATGAGCATGGTTCGCTCCTTGGTTGATTGAGGGGTCAGGTGAGGGTGATGTGGGTGATCTCGCGGGGGGTGACCGCGAAGAGGGAGCCCCCGGAGCCCGGCAGCAGCGCCGTCTCGGCGTCCACGAAGGGCTCGACGTCGGGGAAGGCGGCGATGTCGACCAGCCGGTCCCCGCGCGGCGCCAGCACCAGCAGGCCGTCATCGGTCGCCAGCACCACCCGGCCCCGGCGCAGGGCGCGACCGCGCACGGTGTGCAGCGCGGGATCGAGGTCGGGCTCGCCCTCCCGAGAGGCGACGACGGCGCCGCCGCGGATGAGGTGCAGGGCGCTGCGGCGTCGCCCCTGGTGCTCGGTCTCAAGCCCCAGCAGCACGTCGGCGCCGTCGAAGGCGACGGACCGGTCCAGCACGCGGCCGTCCACGGGGGGCAGGGTCACGGGGGTGAAGCCGGGGCGACCGGGGGTGAAGGTGAAGGCCATCAGGAGCCGGCCCACCCGCCACGCGCCGAAGCCCAGCGCGTCGCCGACGGCGATCCAGGTCTGGCCCTCCAGCACCTGCCCGAGCGGCTGCCCGTTGGCCTCCTCGATGAGCCAGTCGCCGCGCAGCAGGTAGGCCGACGCGGCGCCAGCGGCGAAGGCGGTCTCGCCGCGACAGAGGCCCGTGCGGACCCGCGCCGAGACCTGCCCATCCCGCAGCTTGAGCGCCTCACCGCCCCGGGTGAGCCAGGTGTGTCGGCCCGCGATGTGCACACCCAGCTCAGGGCTGAGCGCGCCGGCGATGACCAGCGAGCTGTCCTCGCGGCGCAGGGCGCCGCCCTCCTCCCAGAGGTAGCTGAGCTCGCCCTCGGCGCTGACCCGCGCGGCGGCGATGCGCCCGCCGACCCGGGTGACCCGGCGAGCGGTCGCGCGGCCTCGACGGACAGCGGGGGCGCGCTTCACCGGCCGCGCGCAGGCGGGGCAGGCGCTCTGACCGTGCTCGGCGCCGCAGGCGCAGGCGGTCCAGGCGAGCGCCAGCAGATCCGGCGGGAAGGCGCCGCGCGCTCCCCGGTCGAAGACCCGCTCGAACCAGTCGAGCAGCGCCTCGGGCAGCAGCTCCGGATCCGCCGCGGCCTTGGGCCGCTTCACGTCCGATCGCAGCACGCTGTGGCCGGCCTGCGCCCGCTCCAGCAGGGACTTCATGCCCTTCTTCACGCCGCCGTAGGGGTGCACGTAGAGCAGGCTCTCGAACAGCAGGGTCGAGAAGGCGTACCAGTCGGTGTCGGGGCTGAAGGCCGGCGCGGCGGCGAGGTCCACGCCGTAGAGGGCCGGGTCCAGGATGCGCTCGTCGGCCACGGGGCAGGGCCAGCCGGCGAGCTGCATGGAGTCGGCGTCGATGATCCGCACGTCCTCGTCCTTGAAGAGCACGTTGCCGCTGTTCAGATCGCCCACGACCACGCCCGCGGCGTGCAGGGCGCTGAGCAGGGTGTGCAGCTCGGTGAAGACGCGGCAGACGCTCGCCCGGGAGAGCAGCCCCTCCCGCCACGCGCGGCGGCCCAGCCAGCGGATGGCCCGCCCGTCAAAGCGCTCCATGGCGAAGCCAACGGGGGCCTCTCGGGCACCCTCGATGATGCCCAGCGGCGCGACCACGCCCGCGGGGAGGTTGCTGGGGAAGGCGGTGATCCGGGCGATGCGCTCGGCGCGCTCGGTGTCGGCGAGGGTGTAGATCTTGGCGGCCAGATCCCGGCCCATGGCGTAGACCCGGGCCTCGCCGCCCTCGCCCAGCAGATCCTTGTCGCGGAGGGTGTGGCGGGCTCCGTTGTAGGTGACCTTCATGACCGGCTCCGCAGGAGGACGGCGGTGGTGTCGTCGGGGAGCTGGCCCTTCCGCGGGCCGAGCGCGTTCAGGCGCTTCTGGAGCAGGCTGGCGTTGCGGCCGTGGGCTGGGGCGGTCAGGAGGTCGAGCAGCGCCTCGGGGGGGAGGTCGCTCAGGCCGTCGGAGCCGATGAGGAGGGCGTCGAAGTCGGCGGGGCCGTCGGAGTGCACGACAGGTGAGAGCTCGCCGTCGAAGCGGGCCAGGGCTGTAGGGTCCAGCAGGCGGTAGCCGAGGTAGGGGGGCGCGTTGTCGGGGCCGGCGTCGAGGGCGGAGAGGGCGGCCCCGGTCGGGGTGCGGATGGCGCAGAGGCCGTCGCCGAGGCCGTAGATGAGGGCGCGATCGGGGGTGACGATGGCGACGAGGGCGGTGAAGAGGAGGTAGTCGGCGACGAAGGGGACGCGGGCGTCGCCGGTGGGGGCGAGGGTGTCGAGGCGGGTGAGGAGGGTGTCGAGGGCGGCGGCGGGGGAGTCGGTGTGGAGGGCGGCGTCGGCGAGCCAGGCGGCGCCGAGGCGGGCGCCGACTTCGCTGAAGGTGCCGGAGGAGCAGCCGTCGGTGATGACGGCGACGAGGCGGTTGTTGTGGGCGCGGATGGCGAGGCCGTCTTGGTTGTTGCGGCTGAGTCGGGTGTGTTCGCGGCCGGGGACGGTGCCGGCGGAGACCAGGATGTCAGCGTTTAAAATCATTTTGACTCTTATTTAAGTCGTTATGACTCTTATATACGGCTGGCTGAGCTCAAACGTCAAGTGTGGCCCGCTCGATTCCTGAAGCGAACTTCAGAAACCAGCTTAAATTTCAATGTCTTACAAATCCTTGGAGTTCGTCCAAGGATTCACAGCGGGCGCAGCCACCAGCCCGATCCACCAGCTCCCCACCGAGCGGCTGCTTCACAGCGACTCCAGCGGCTGCTTCACAGCGACTCCAGCGGCTTCAGGGCGGCTTGAACGCGCCGCATGGCGCGCCAACAGAGAAGAGCCCCGTTGAGGAACGTGGCGTCGTCTCACTGAGCCCCCATCTTCCGCCCAAACGCGCCGCACGGCGCGCGCCAACTGCGAAGAGGTACCTCTGAGGAACGCGACGTCCCAGCGCCCCACGCAAGAGGGTGTTGCGACGTCAGATGCCTCGCCGCAAGGCGACATCAGGAGGCAAGACCTTGCGAACACGTGGACGGTTTTCGACGGAGCCCAGGTGTTGTTGTTCTGCCATCCCACGCTGTAAAACCGG
>Ga0316204_10003920_pt1 | contig 28230 bp, 26 predicted proteins | sample 6monrhotite_MG_2_FD_205661 | JGI IMG/M metagenome (GOLD analysis project Ga0316204, IMG submission 205661) | Microbial mat bacterial communities from mineral coupon in-situ incubated in ocean water Damariscotta River, Maine, United States -... | ecosystem: Environmental > Aquatic > Marine >...
AAGGCAGATCTTTGTAAGACCCGACATGGCTGCGGAAAATATCAGTGATCAGCTCTTCGTTGGTCGGACCATAAAGCATATCACGCCCATGCCGGTCCTTGATGCGCAGCATCTCTTCGCCGTAATCATCATAACGCCCGCTTTCGCGCCACAGATCCGCCGATTGCAGCGTCGGCATCAGCATCGGAATATGCCCGGCCCGCTGCTGCTCTTCATGCACGATATTCTCGATCTTTCGCAGCACCTTAAAGCCAAGCGGCAACCACGAATAAATCCCGGCACTGGCCTGCTTGATCATCCCCGCCCGCAACATCAGACGGTGGCTCACAATCTGCGCCTCAGAAGGGTTCTCTTTCAGCACAGGCAAAAAATAGCGGCTCAGACGCATCACGCGCTCCTCGGCAAAGTCAAAATTCCCTGCCTTGCCTAATTCAAAGCCCGCGCAGGCACAATCACCATCCCCGGCCCTACGCCTTTTTGGCTCTAAATATTCCGGGGGTTTGGGGGCAGCGCCCCCATTCCATTGATAATTCAAATGCGGCGCAGCCGCTCATTCTGATCCGGCGGCCAATTGCGCAAGCTCCAACGCCACCTGCGTGGCCTGCGCCATATCCTGCACCGATATCCATTCAAGCGGCCCGTGGATCTCCTGCATGCCGGTAAAGATATTCGGGCATGGCACCCCCATCTCGGTCAGGCGCGATCCATCCGTGCCGCCGCGGATCGGAATGGAAACCGGCTCAAGCCCCGCTTTGCGCACCGCCGCATGGGCCAGATGCACCGGCGTCATGTCTTCCTCCAGCCAATAGCGCATATTGCGATATTGCGGGCGGATCTCGCAGGTGATCTCGGCGCGCGGCTCGGTCGCGGCAACTGTCTGGCAAATCTGGCGCAGCAGATCGCCCTTGGCCGCCAATCCCTCGCGCTCAAAATCACGCAGGATCAGCACAATCTCCGCTTCGGTCGATCCGCCATTCACCTCGGAGACATGAATAAACCCTTCCGTGCCTTCGGTGGTGTCCGGCGTCATCGTGACCTGTGGCAATGTCATAATGATCTTGGACACCAGATGCAGCGCGTTGACCATCTTGTCTTTGGCAAAACCGGGATGCGCTGACACGCCCGCGACCTTGATCATCGCCCCATCTGCGGAAAATGTCTCAAACTCCACCTCGCCGGGTTTGCCGCCGTCAAAGGTATAGGCAAAATCCGCGCCCAGATCGGCGGGCAGCCTCGCATCCACGCCGCGCCCGATTTCCTCGTCGGGCGTAAAGGCCAACCGGATCTTACCATGGGGGATCTTCGGATTGCTCAGCAAATGCCGCGCCGCCGTCATCGCAATTGCAACCCCGGCCTTGTCATCGCCGCCCAGCAGAGTTGTGCCGCTGGCAGTGATGATATCCTCGCCCATCTTCTCGCCAAGATAGGGCGAGTTCTCGGGCGACAACTTCAACTCCGGCGCATCGGCAAAAGTGATATCTCCACCATTGTAGCCGCGATGCACCACCGGTTTCACGCCGCTGGCATGGAACTGCGGCGCGGTATCCACATGGGCCAGCCACCCCATCACCGGGGCATCCTCAACGGTGGCCGGGATCGTCGCCAACACAACACCATAATCTGTCAAGGTGACATCCCCAGCGCCCATTTCCAGCAGTTCCTCGACCAGAAGCTGCGACATCTGCAACTGGATTTCGGTGCTGGGTGATGTGGGCGATGTCGCATCGCTTTGGCTGTCGATGGCGGCATAGCGGACCAGCCGCGCTTCGAGTTCGTCGTCAAATGCACTGCGCATGGCGTTCTCCCTATTATTGGCCGATAGAGCCGCCTCTTCAGGCCCGGAGTCAAGCGCCGTAAAAATCGCATCCAACACCCCAATGTCGCAGACATCGCGCAGCATCCGCCACTCATCAGCGCCGTGCAAACCACCCTGACAAAACAAGGCGTGCGTGATTTCTAATGCCCCCGCCCCTTGAAACAGCGGTCCGCATGGGCGATGTGATAGGAAGCCCAAACCGGAGACATTCATGGCCCTGCCCGTACGAGATCAGCTGAAATACTGGGGCGCCGCAACAGCGGTGTTCCTGATTGTGCTGTGGTTTCTGGGTGATGTGCTGTTGCCGTTTATCTTGGGTGGGGCGATTGCCTATTTCCTTGATCCGGTTGCCGACCGACTTGAGAAAATGGGGCTCACCCGCGCCCTGGCAACCGCTTGTATCACTGTGGTGGCCTTGCTGATCTTTGTGGTTATGGCGCTTTTGGTGGTGCCGACGCTAGTCAACCAAACTGTCAGCCTGATCGAAATCGCGCCGCAACTGACCCGTGATTTCACCAATTTCCTGACTGAACGGTTTCCGTCCCTGCTGGATCAGGATTCGACCCTGCGCAGCTCGCTCAATTCCATCGGGGCCACCATTCAGGAACGCGGCGGACAGGTGTTGCAAACGGCACTGGCCTCCTTTGCCTCGATTATCAACATCATCCTGCTCTTTGTGATCGTGCCTGTGGTCGCGGTATACCTGTTGCTGGATTGGGACCGGATGGTCGCAGGCATTGACGCATTGCTGCCCCGAGACCACCAGCCGGTGATCCGCAGGCTGGCCAAAGACATCGATAAAACGCTGGCGTCATTCATTCGCGGCATGGGCACGGTTTGCCTGATCCTTGGCACCTATTATGCCATCGCGCTGATGGTTGTGGGGCTGCAATTCGGCCTTGTTGTCGGATTTATCGCGGGTCTAGTGACCTTCATCCCCTACCTTGGTGCGATCCTCGGCGGCGCCTTGGCCATCGGTCTGGCATTGTTCCAGTTCTGGGGGGACTGGCTATCCATCGGGCTGGTCGCCGGGATCTTTGCCCTTGGACAGGTGATCGAAGGCAATGTGTTGACCCCCAAACTGGTGGGCAATTCTGTGGGCCTGCACCCGGTGTGGCTGATCCTGTCGCTGTCAGTCTTCGGCACACTCTTTGGATTTGTCGGGATGCTGGTTGCGGTGCCTGTGGCAGCCGCCCTTGGCGTGGTGGCGCGGTTTGCCGTTGATCAATATCAGCAAAGCTTGCTGTACAAAGGCACCAGCCAGAACGCCAAATCATCGGGCGACAGCTGACATGCACAGACAACTGGGACTGGACCTGCCCAGCCGCACGGCGCTGGAACGGGATGCATTTTTCGTAGCGCCCTCCAACGCAATGGCGCTGGCGATGATTGATGGTTGGCAGCATTGGGCGGGCGGCAAACTGGTACTGACCGGACCCGCAGGATCGGGCAAAACCCACCTCGCCCATGTCTGGGCAGAGATGTCCGGCGCCGCCATCGTGCAGGCCAGCAGCCTGCCGGAGGCAGACATTCCCGCCCTCGCCCAAGCCAATATCGCCGTCGAAGACATTCCGGCCATTGCAGAAAACCCCGAGGCGCAGACGGCCCTGTTCCACCTGCACAATCTGGTGCTGGCCGAAGGGCACGCCCTGCTGCTGACCGGCACGCCGCCGGTGCAACACTGGGGTCTGACCCTGCCCGATCTGGTCAGCCGTCTGCGCGGGGCAACCGCCGTGGCGCTGGAGGCACCAGATGATGCGCTCCTGTCGGCCTTGCTGGTCAAACTGCTGGCCGACCGGCAGTTGACGCCAAAGCCCGATCTGATCCCCTATCTGCTGACCCGGATGGACCGTTCCTTTGCCGCCGCGATTGACCTAATTGCCCGGCTGGACGCCGCCAGTATTGCGCTCAAACGTCCCATCACGCGCCATCTGGCGATGCAGGTGCTGGACAAAGACCACCCTGCCGCGTGATACTGCATTGATATACGGCTAGAAAACCGCTCTGGCCTGTCGCAATTCCGTTACACACCAACGCCATAAGGCGCCCATGACCCACGCAGATTTTCTCGAAAGCCCCTTCCCCGACGCGACCGACCTGCCAGAGCTGGATATCTCGGGAACGGGCCGGTTCTTTAATCGCGAACTGAGCTGGCTGGCTTTCAACTGGCGGGTTCTGGAAGAGGCCGAGAACCCGCGTGTACCGCTGCTTGAGCGGCTGCGGTTCCTGTCGATCTCTGCCGACAACCTTGATGAATTCTATACCGTGCGCGTGGCCGGCCTGCGCGAACTGGCTCAGGCGGGCAACACCACTCCGGCTGCTGACGGGCTGACGCCTGCCGAACAACTGGTGCTGATCAACGAAAACGCCCGCAATCTGATGATGAACCAACAGCGGGTGCTGGTCTCTCTGATGGCCGAGATGGACGCGCAGAACATCATGTTGGAACGGATCGCAGACCTGACCGATGATGATCGCGTGTACCTCAAGGAAGTCTTTCTAAATCAGGTGTTTGCGGTTCTGTCCCCACTTGCGATTGACCCTGCGCATCCCTTCCCGTTTATACCCAACACCGGCTATGCGCTGGCCCTGCAACTGGAGCGCAGCGCCGACAAACGCCCCTTGCAAGCGCTCTTGCCGATCCCCGCACAGATCGACCGTTTTGTCTCCCTGCCCGCCCCCGACGGTGGCATCAGGTATCTGCCGCTCGAAGACCTGCTGGTGGTGCATATTCCGGACCTGTTTCCCGGTTACAAACTCAAGGCGCATTTTGAATTTCGCGTCCTGCGTGACAGCGACCTCGAAGTCGAAGACGAAGCCGAAGATCTGGTGCGCGAATTCGAGGTGGCCCTCAAACGCCGCCGCCGCGGCGAGGTGGTGCGCCTGACCCATTCCGCCGGCGCGCCTGAAAAGCTGAAATCCGTGATCATGGCGGAGCTGGGCGTGCACGAACGCGACGTGATCGAGATTGACGGCATGATTGGCGTGGATGACCTAAGCGAGCTTGTCACTGACAGCCGCCCGGATCTGCTTTGGCCGCAATTCACCCCGCGCGTGCCGGAACGGGTGTCGGATCATGATGGCGACATGTTCGCTGCGATCCGGCAGAAAGACATGCTGTTGCATCACCCCTATGAGACCTTTGACATGGTGGTGCGGTTTCTGGCGCAGGCGGCCCGCGATCCCAATGTCGTCGCGATCAAACAGACGCTGTACCGCACCTCGCGCGATAGCCCGATCGTTGAGGCGCTGTGCGAGGCCGCCGAAGATGGCAAATCCGTCACCGCCTTGGTTGAGCTGAAGGCCCGCTTTGACGAGGCCGCCAACATCCGCCAGTCCCGGCGGCTGGAACGGGCGGGCGCCCATGTGGTGTACGGGTTTATTGACCTGAAAACACATGCAAAAATATCGACCGTGGTGCGCCGTGAAGGCAATCAGCTGGTCACCTATACCCATTATGGCACCGGCAATTATCACCCCATCACCGCCCGCGTTTACACCGATCTGTCGCTCTTTACCTGCGATCAACGGCTGGGTCGGGACGCCACCAAAGTGTTCAACTATCTGTCCGGCTACGCCCAGCCCGATAGCCTTGATAACCTTGCCATCTCGCCCACCACTCTCAAACCGCGCTTGCTTGAGATGATCGCAGCCGAGGCTGAACATGCCGCCAAGGGCAAACCGGCCGAGATTTGGGCCAAGATGAATTCCATCATCGATTCCGAAGTGATTGACGCGCTTTATGCTGCCTCACAGGCCGGGGTGAAGATCAGCCTCGTGATCCGCGGCATCTGCGGGTTGCGCCCCGGCGTAAAGGGGCTCAGCGAGAACATCCGCGTCAAATCCATTGTCGGACGATTTCTGGAACACTCCCGCATCGTCTGTTTTGGCAACGGCCATGGGTTGCCGCATAAAAAGGCGCGGGTCTTTATGTCCTCCGCTGATTGGATGGGCCGCAACCTGAACCGCCGTGTTGAAACGCTGGTCGAGATCGAAAACCCAACGGTCAAGGCCCAGATCACCAGCCAGGTGATGGCCGCAAATCTGGCTGACGTGGCGCAAAGCTGGGTGATGGCACCGGACGGCACCTTCAACCGCCCGCCAATCCCCGAAGGCCAGTTTGCCTTCAACTGCCACCGGTTCTTCATGGAAAATCCCTCGCTCTCCGGGCGCGGCTCTGCCGGGGCATCGGACGTGCCAAAACTGACCCATACCGAAGACTGATTTCGCCTGCTATACCGCCGGTTTTGCCCTGATTAACGATTGACCTAAGCACGGCGCTGGACCATTTTGCGCCCAACTGCCACCTGCCCGCAGGAGACGCCCATGGCCCATCTCACCGACCCCGCCACTCGCGCGGTGCCAGAAACCGGACTGGCGGATCTGGGGCTATTTGGCAAACCCCTGTTCGAAGACCCAAGCGCACGGGCGCTGGCGCGGGTCGGGGTGGTTGATGTCGGGTCAAACTCTGTTCGTTTGGTGGTGTTTGACGGTGCGGCCCGATCGCCCGCCTATTTCTACAATGAAAAAATCATGTGTGCCCTTGGCGCGGGCATGGCCGAAACCGGCCATCTGTCGCCCAAAGGCCGGACCCGCGCCCTCTCCGCGATGCGCCGCTTTAGCAAACTGGCCGAAGGTATGGGCCTGTCAGAACTGACAGTGGTTGCCACAGCGGCGGTGCGCGATGCGTCTGACGGCCAAGATTTTTGCGATGAGGTGCGCCGCGAGACCGGTTTGCGGATCTGGGTCATTGATGGGCGCGAAGAGGCGCGATTGTCGGCGCAGGGTGTCTTGCTGGGCTGGCCCGGCGCTTACGGTTTGGTCTGCGACATCGGCGGCTCTTCGATGGAACTGGCAGAGATTTCCGGCGGGCGCGTGGGGCGGCGGGTCACCTCGCAGCTTGGCCCGCTGAAACTGCGCGATCTCAAAGGTGGGGCCAAGGCCCGCGAGGCACACATCAAAGAGGTGATGGAAGGTCTGCACGCCCAAATGGGTGCCCAACGCGACCGGCTGTTTCTGGTGGGCGGCTCATGGCGGGCCATCGCGCGGATCGACATGCTGCGCCGGGGCTATCCGCTGCATGTGCTGCACGAATACCGCATGACGCCCAAGGCGGTCCGGGCCACGGTGAAATACATCAAAGATTGCGATCTGGATGAGCTACGTGCCGCCTGCGGCGTGTCCTCAACACGGATGGCACTGGTGCCTTATGCCGCCGAAGTCCTGTCGCGGCTGGTGCGCACGTTCAAACCCAAAGACATCGCAATCTCAAGCTATGGCATCCGCGAAGGGATGCTGTATGAACAAATGCCCCAGCGCCTGCGCGACCGCGACCCCCTGATCGAGGCCTGCCGCTTTGCCGAAGCCAAGGATGCCCGGATGCCCGGCTTTGGTAAGGTGCTCAACAATTTCATCGCGCCGCTTTATCGCTCCGCGCCCGCCCCGCGCAAACGTCTGGTCAAAGCCGCCTGCCTGCTGCACGACGTCAGCTGGCGCGCGCATCCCGACTACCGCGCGGAGGTGTGTTTTGACAACGCCACCCGCGCCAATCTGGGGGGGCTGAAACATTCAGAACGGATCTATCTGGGTCTGGCCTTGTTGCACCGCTATTCCAACAAACGCGAAAACACCCGGTTTGAAGATCTCTACGAGATGGTAGACGAGCGCACCCGCCAAGAGGCTGAAATCCTTGGCAAGGCGATGCGATTTGGCGCGATGCTGTGGATGAACAAGGACGCAGAACGCGGTGAAATGCGTTGGTTTCCAAAGAAAAAGCTGCTGCAACTGCGCCTGACCGAAGACATGTTGCCCCTGTTCGGTGAGGTCGCCGAGGCGCGGTTCAACTCTTTGGCCAGCTCGCTTGAGGCGCAGGTCGAGATCAAGACCGTGCGCGAAGGGCGTCACGATTGAACACGCCCGCCTGGCCGAGAGTGCGGGATTGAGTTTTTCTTGCCAAATGAAGCAGGGACCACCGCCGAAAAGCAGCCGCAATCAAAGGTCAATCTGCGGCGCAGGTTCGGTTGGAGTTTCCGGTTTGACCAATGGATGATCCGGCTTGCGGCGGATGACGATATCGCCGTTTGGCAACATCTCTGGCGCTTGATAAGCGCTCCAATCCTCGACCTCTTCCAACAGCTCGGTCAGTTTCGGCCCCATCTCTTGCGCAAAACTTCTCAGCGCCGGACCCATCTGATCGGCCAGTCCTGAAAACTCTTCGATGGCGGGCTCCATCTCTTTGAGGATGCCTTCCATAAACATCTGCGCGCCGCGTTCCATGAGGGACAATCCGCGGTCCTCTTCGGCGGCAACAGCCATCGGTGCCATAGCCACCGCAATGATCAAACTGATACGTTTCATGGGGCCAATATAGTGGCTTTGTCTCAAGTTTTCGAGGGGGTGGCCGGACCGTCAGCGAATTCCAGCGTCACTGGAAAATGGTCGGAGGCCGTGACCAGCGCATCGCGCAGCTCTGGTGTATGCCAGCAATCTGGATCATCCAGTGGATGCCAGATCCGCCATGCCGCGCCGCGTTGGCGGAAATGCGGGGTGACCATGATGTAATCGAGCAGCGCCTGCAAAAACCGCTTTTCCGGCCTGATCCAGAACCGCGAGGTTGTTGGCATCGCCCCCAAACGGCGGCTCAATGCCTGCCGCGCATGTGGGTCAAAAAGTGCATCTGGACCATCATCGCCCATGACAATCTCAACCGAAGAGCGCCCGAACAGATGCTCAAACTCATCCAGGCCCGGCCCGTCATTCAAATCCCCAAGCACCACCAATGGCATTGCATCACGCAAATGGTCCTCAATACGCCCCCGCAACCAGATCGCCTGCGCCAATTGTTTGCGCCGGTTGGCGATGGCAAAGCTCATGACCTCGGCCGGATTGCTGGCCCCGTGCGGCGCTTTGGATTTGAGATGCGCCCCGATCATCCGAAAGGCAAACCTGCCCGCCGTTTCGATCGCAAGCTCTAGGGGGGGTTTGGAAAACACCACCCGGTCTTCGGTTGCGTCAATATCCAGATCAATCCGCAACGCCCCGTCAAATCGCGGCGCACCTTTGGCCCCCTCAGGACCAGAGGCAACGCCCTGCGGATCATGCCGGACCTTCATCACATCCGGGTCAAACAGCAGCGCGATCTCTTGCTGGGTGTCATTGGGAAAGCCGATCACCGCATCCCGCGCTCGCAACCCAAAATGCGCGGCAAAACCGGTCAAAGCTTTGATTGTTGATCTGTTTTTGCTTTGATCCGGCGCTTCGATGATCATCACAGCATCTGCATCCAGGGCCTGAAACACCCGGCCCAAGGCTTGGGTCTGCTGCGCACGCGTCACGTTGTAACGCGCCGACCAGCCACCATCACCGAAGAGCTGATCCTCATCGTCAAACAGGCTCGAAAACCACTCAATGTTATAGGTGGCAATCCGCATCAGGCAGCTTTGCCCGACAGGGTTTCCCAAGCCCGGTTGATATCAATCAACCGCTTTTCCGCCATGCGCACCGCCTCTTCGGGCAGGCCCCGCGCCACCAAGGCATCGGGGTGGTTGGCCCGCACCAGCTTGCGCCACGCCGCCCGCGCCACATCCATCGGGGCATCAGGCGCAATGCCCAAAACCGTATGGGGCAGTGGCGATGTATCAGGCACAAACCGCGCCTTGAGCGCTGGAAAGGTCTCGTCCGCCAGCCCGAATATCTCCGCCACCCGCTCCAGAAACACGTCCTCGTTGGGATGGTAGGTGCCATCGGCCATCGCAATGTGGAACAACCCCTCCATCAGATCAGTCAAGATTTCCGGATGCTCGGCAAACATCTCGGCGATCCGGCGGGCGTAGTCGTCAAATCCGGCCACATCGCGCCGCGCCAGATTAAACACCCGCGCCGCGCCATCGGCATCGGCCTCGGCAATCTGAAACACTTCGCGAAATGCGGTGACCTCGTCGCGGGTGACCAAACCATCGGCCTTGGCCATCTTGGCCCCCAAAGCGATCACCGCAATGGTAAACGCCACCGACCGCTCCGGCGGGCTGCGCAGGCGGTCGAATACTTCCGTCAAACCCTGACCGGAGGTCAGAGCAGACAGCGCTTCGGTGATGCGGGTCCAAATCGACATGCGCGAACCATAGACGCTGCCGCAGGGGAAGTCAGGACGTTCAGAGGGTTTTCTGCATCAAAATCAGGTCAAGCCATTCGCCGTGTTTGCGCCCCACCTCTGGCAGACGCCCAGTCTGGACAAATCCCACCTTTCTGTGAAACGCAACCGCCGCGCCGTTGGCCGCGCTGATCCCGGCCACCATGACGTGAACCCCTTGATCTCGCGCTGCTTTCTCAGTCTGCTGCATCAGACGCGTCCCGACGCCCTGCCCGCCAAAACCGTCCGCCACGATCACCGTATGCTCGACCGTATGGGCATATCCGGGCCCGGACCGAAACGCGCCATAGGTCACAAACCCGGCCAGCCTCTCCGCCTCGGCCACCCAAAAGGCGGAAGGCCGCTCATTCATCAAAGCCGCAACCTCGGTTGCCGATTTCTCAAGGGTGGTGAACGTGAAGGCCGTGTCGCGGATCATTCTATTCCAAAGCGTTGCAATACCCGCCGCATCCATTGCACTCGCGGGCCTGACAATCACCGCAGCACCCGCGCCTGACCCGCAACGTCAAACCGCGCCTCAAGCCCGGCTGATCCGGCCTCAAACGCCACAAGTGCACCCTGCAAATGCGGCGCAAGCAACTGCGCCAATTCCGCCGCTTGCGGATGGCGCACGGTCAACCCTGTCATCCGGCACCCCTTTTGTTCCAACCGCGCCGCAGGATGCGCGGCGCCCTCCCACTCAATCAGCGCTGGGGCACAATTGTCATAGGGCAAAATCCCGCTCTCCGGCACCGCCATCCGCCAACGCAAATCACCCCGTTGCAACGACACAGGTGCACCAAAGCCATCCGGCAAAGCGGCCAATGTCGCGTCCAGATCGGTGCAACGGCAAATCCAGTTGCTGAGCCGGGCAGCACCAGAAAACCGGTCCAGATCAAACCATCGCGCCCGTTTTGGCACCGCCCCGTCAGGATTGATCGCGATTGCCTCCAAATACAGCCCCTCTTCGAGACCCAGCAGCATATTATGGGTGAAGAACACATCATGCTCCCCGCCCTGCTGCAATGATACTTCCAAGGCCGCCTCAACATGCGCCTGCGCCGCCGCAAGGGTCTCCCCCGCAACCGCAACATGATCCAACTCCATCATTGGCTCTCTCCCAACTGCCCCCCCCTTTTTGGCTACAAATATTCTCGGAGGGGGTTTGGGGGAGGCAGACAGCCTCCCCCAACTTTTCCACTTGCGCCATCTGCCCAGTCAGATGGACGACGGGGAGGCAGACAGCCTCCCCCAACCTTTCCACTTGCGCCATCTGCCCAGTCAGATGGACGACGGGGAGGCAAACAGCCACACCCATTCAACACATCAAATCATTTGGCCCCGGCCAAATGTCCTTTGGATCATGCCCGCGCCGCGCGGATCAGCTTGAGAATGTCCTGCGCCGCCGATGGGATGTTGGTCCCCGGCCCAAAGATCGCCTTGACCCCGGCATCATAAAGGAACTGATAATCCTGCTGCGGAATAACCCCGCCGCAGATCACCAGAATGTCCTCGGCGCCCGCCTCCTTGAGCGCAGAAATCAACTGCGGAGCCAGCGTCTTGTGGCCCGCGGCCTGCGAACTGATGCCAATCACATGCACGTCATTGTCCACCGCATCCTGCGCCGCCTCGGCTGGCGTCTGGAACAACGGCCCCACATCGACGTCAAACCCGATATCAGCAAAGGCCGTGGCAATCACCTTGGCGCCGCGGTCATGACCGTCTTGGCCCATTTTGACCACCAACATGCGTGGGCGACGGCCTTCGGCCTCGGCAAATTCTTCCACGGATTTCTGGATGTTGGCAAAGCCCTCATCCCCTTCATAAGCCGCCCCATAGACACCTGCGAGGGTTTTCACCTCGGCCCTGTGGCGGCCAAATTCGTCTTCCATTGCCATGCTGATCTCTCCCACAGTGGCGCGTGCGCGGGCCGCTTCGACTGCCCCTTCCAACAGGTTGCCGCCTTCTTTTGCCCGGCGGGTCAGTTCCGCCAATGCGGCGGTGCAAGCGGTCTCGTCGCGGCTGGCGCGGATGCTGTTCAAGCGTTTGATCTGGCTTTCACGCACCGCGACATTGTCCACATCCAGAATATCAATCGGATCTTCACTTTCGCGGCGGTATTTGTTGACGCCCACGATCACCTCGGTGCCGCGATCGATATTCGCCTGCCGCATCGCCGCCGCCTCTTCGATCCGCAGTTTCGGCATGCCAGAGGCCACGGCCTTGGTCATGCCGCCCATTTCCTCGACCTCTTCGATCAGTTTCCAGGCGGCCTCCGCCAGATCATGGGTCAGCTTTTCAACATAGTAAGACCCCGCCAGCGGATCGACCACATTTGTCACACCGGTTTCTTCTTGCAAAATCAACTGGGTATTGCGTGCAATGCGCGCGGAAAAGTCGGTCGGCAAGGCAATCGCCTCGTCCAGCGCATTGGTATGCAGCGACTGTGTGCCGCCCAGTGCCGCCGCCATCGCCTCATAGGCGGTGCGCACCACATTGTTGTAAGGGTCTTGTTCCTGTAAAGACACGCCAGATGTCTGGCAGTGGGTCCGCAACATCGAGGATTTGGCGTTCTTCGGCTCAAACTCCGACATAATCCGGTGCCACAACAGACGCGCCGCCCGCAATTTCGCCGCTTCCATAAAGAAGTTCATGCCAATGGCAAAAAAGAACGACAAGCGCGGCGCAAACCGGTCCACATCCATGCCAGCAGCTATCGCGGTGCGCACATATTCACGGCCATCCGCAAGGGTAAAGGCCAGTTCCTGCACCAGGTTCGCACCGGCCTCTTGCATGTGATAGCCCGAGATCGAGATCGAATTGAACTTCGGCATATGGTCCGAAGTATATTCAATGATATCGCCAATGATCCGCATCGACGGCTCTGGCGGGTAAATATAGGTGTTGCGCACCATGAACTCTTTCAGAATGTCATTCTGAATGGTCCCGGCCAGCACCGATTTGTCATGGCCCTGCTCTTCGCCCGCGACGATGAAATTGGCCAAAATCGGGATCACCGCGCCGTTCATCGTCATCGACACGCTAACTTTGTCCAGCGGAATGCCGTCAAAGAGGATTTTCATATCCTCAACGCTGTCGATGGCCACGCCCGCCTTGCCCACGTCACCTTCAACACGGGGGTGGTCACTGTCGTAGCCGCGGTGCGTGGCCAGATCAAAGGCCACTGAGACCCCCTGCTGCCCGGCCGCCAATCCGCGCCGGTAAAACGCGTTGGATTCCTCGGCTGTTGAAAAGCCCGCATATTGCCGGATCGTCCAGGGGCGGCCCGCATACATCGTCGCTTTCACCCCGCGCGTAAACGGCGCACTGCCGGGGATACTGCCCAGATGATCGACCCCGTCCAGGTCTTCGGCTGTGTAGATCGGCTGCACCGGAATGCCCTCAAGGGTGTTCCATGTCAGATCGTCAACACTGCGCCCGCGCAGCTCCGCCTCGGCGGTGCTACGCCATGTTTCCTTTGATGTGTCCTTGTCCGCTGTCATGAGCTTGTCCTCTTGTCCTCTGATCCGGCGGCAGCGTTTTTTCTGCTCTTGTCCGGATCTTATCCTCTGTCAAATGGGCCAGACCATCCGCACCGGCGGTCAGCCAATGCAAATCGTCCGCATAGTTTTCCGCCAATCGGGCGGTTTGTTCTGGGGTGAAGGGATGCCAACGGCCCGGTCCTTCGGGCAATTGCGCCGGGTCCGCGCCCTGCGCGGCCAACACCTTGCGCAGCTTGGGCAAATCAGGCGACCGGTTCAGCCAAAGCGCATTGCGGTCCACGGGGGCTGCGCGGCCCATGGCCGCTTCCAGCAGGCTGTCGGGACGGCCGGCGAATGTTTCAAACGGCAGCACTTCGATATGGGCGTCCGGCAGGGCGCAGGACAGATCGGTGATGACATCCCGCCAACCGCGCTGGCGGTTCGAAATCACCTCAAACGTACGCGGCTTGGGGATCGGGTGCCCCCGCGCCACGGTCATCGCCGCCACGGATGACCACCATAGATCAGGCGAACGGACGCACAAAACCACACGGCTGATCTTGCCGCCAAAGGCCGCAGAAACCCGCGCCAAACGTTCGCCAATTGCCGGATACAGGATTTTGGCCCGCAGGCAGGCGCGGGGCGTTCCGATCATGTTCTCGTCGCTGACCAACAAATCGCGCAACCCCAGATCCGCAGCCCGCGCCGCCAGAACCCGAACCCGGCCTTGTGCATGGGCCTGTCTGTTGCGCCCGTTGGCCGCTGCCGGCCCCGGAAACAAACCCGGAAACACCGATTTGCGGGTGCGCCACGGCCCCCAGAACCCGGTGCCCTGCTGGCCCAGATCATCGGCATGGTCCCGCATATAATGCTGGAACGTGGTCGTCCCGGTGCGATGCGCACCAAGGTGAAGTATGACATCCATAACAGCGGCGCCAATCGTGCTGAGCAAGGCCGCCCCCGTCGGCCTGAACGCAGGGGAATACCCCGTCATGTGCCCAAAGCCCTTGCATAGTGCTTAATGCGAAAATCGAACCGATTTTGCATCGCAAATCTTGCAAAAGCGCCTATATCTGTTCGAACAGGAGCCTTTATGAAACCGCTTATACCGCTTGTTATTGCAGGATTTTTTGCCACCGCACTGGGTGCTGACACGGGCGCACCATCGCCCGAAGATACTGTGTTTCGCGCCGCAGATATGGCCGATTTAAGCGAATTCCACTGGAAAAAGCGCCCCGTCGTGGTCTTTGCCGACAGCGAGAACGATCCTGCCTTTATTGAACAGATGGAACTGCTGGCGGCCCGCACGGAGGCGCTGATCGAACGGGATGTCGTTGTTTTGACCGACACAGACCCTGCCGCCCGCTCTGCGCTGCGGCTCAAAATGCGGCCACGCGGCTTTATGTTGGTGCTGGTGGGCAAGGACGGCGGCATCAAGCTGCGCAAACCCTTCCCATGGGACGTGCGCGAAATCAGCCGCAGCATCGACAAAATGCCCATCCGCCAACGGGAGATCCGCGAAGAGAAAGAGGCCAATCGCCCCGAAGGCCAGTGATCCTTGATCCCCGGCACGGCGCTGCCTATATTAAATCTATGAGCAACACGAAGGTCTGACATGGACAAAGATCCCAACATACCCTTCACACCGATCCCTGTGACGTGGCGGACAGGTCCGCGCCCTGGCTACTGATGATCTGCTGGGCCGCTCTGGCGCCGCCGTCCGAATAGGCTTTGATCAAACGCAGGGCGTATTTCCCGAACAAATACGCCTGCTTACGCATTCCGACATAATCTGAATACATCGCCGTGCGCCGTGGCGGATCGAGCGTTTTGAAAGTTTCGCCGCGCATGTCATCGGCAAGGGCCGACACAGATTTGATCAGGCTGTAATAGGCCACAATCGCATCAATTGTTTGCCGTGGCAGCACGTCAATCTCCGCAATCACCGCATCATAGACATGATCGTGATGCTCACGAGGGATAAACGGCACATAATCCGCCTCTTTTTCCATACGTTCGGTCAACGCGGCGACATAGGCCTCTGTTTCCCCCACAACCCATAGCGATTCCAGCGTATTGCCGATCTCGGCATAAAGCGCCTTGTGATAATCCCGCAGCCGTTCCGCACGTCCACGCGACTTGGCCAATTCGGCAAAGATCGCGGTGGTCAGCCAGCCAACGGCAATCACCAGACCCGCGATCATCGCCTGCTGGATACCTGTCTCCAACTGCCCCAGAAACGGCAGCGCCGCCCAGACCAAAGCGCCAAGGATCACGACAACCGGCAGGCCAATTGTCAAAAAGAACTGCGCGATGATCAGACCTGCGGTGCGCGCCTCTTTCCACAACAGCAGCAGACCGGCGCAGAACACTGCGCCAATCGCCAGAAGCCATGGAAGTGACAGCACCGCATCAGTCATCGGATCATTCGAACTCCATGATCACGTCGTCCACTGCAAGGCTGTCGCCCGCACTGGCGTTGATCTTGGACACGACACCTTTTTTCTCGGCGCGCAGGATGTTTTCCATCTTCATCGCCTCAATGGTGCAAAGCGCTTGGCCTTCCTGCACCTCATCGCCCACAGCGGCCTCCAGTTTCACCACCAGCCCCGGCATCGGGCAGAGCAGCATCTTGGACGTATCAGGCGCGACCTTCTCCGGCATCATCAGGGCCAGTTCGGCCTGACGCGGGGTGCGCACATGTACCCGCAGATCCGCGCCGCGGGTGCGCACACGGAAACCGCCCGAAATCTTGCCAACCTTCAGGATCAGCGGCGCATCCGCAACTGTCATGGTTGCCAATTGATCCCCCGGCGTCCAATCGCCACTGACGCGCAGCGCCTCACCATCGGCAAAATTCACGGTCGCGCCGTCCTGATCGGCCTCAATGGTCACATCAAAGGACTGTCCTTGAATGGCAACATTCCAATCCGAACCGACCTTGCGTTCGTGGTTGTCCATCCGGCCCGACACCCGCGCCCGGCGGATCTCGGCCACGCGGTGCATGGCAGAGGTCGCCGCCGCAATCCGGCGCAATTCGCCCTCGGGCAGTTCAACCCCCTCAAACCCATCAGGATATTCCTCGGCGATAAAGGCCGTGGTCATATCCCCGTTGATAAAGATCGGGTGATCCATCACCGCCGACAGGAATGGCAGGTTGTGACCAATGCCCTCAACCTCAAAACTGTCCAGCGCAACGCGCATCTGCTCAATCGCCTCGGCGCGGGTCGGGGCCCATGTGCACAGCTTGGCGATCATCGGATCGTAGTACATCGAAATCTCGCCGCCCTCGTAGACGCCGGTGTCATTACGCACCGCGGTCGCCCCTGATGGCGCATCATCCTGCCACTTGCTGTTGTCGAGCAGCGGCCCCGCAGCCACCTCTTGTGGCGGGCGATAGCGTGTCAGACGGCCAATGGAAGGCAGGAACCCGCGATAGGGGTCTTCGGCATAAAGACGGTTCTCAATCGCCCAGCCATTCAGCTTCACATCCGATTGTTTGATCGACAGTTTCTCGCCATTGGCCACGCGGATCATCTCTTCGACCAAATCAACGCCAGTGATCAACTCGGTCACAGGGTGTTCCACCTGCAAACGGGTGTTCATCTCAAGGAAGTAAAAATTCTTGTCACCATCAACGATAAATTCCACCGTCCCGGCAGAGGCATAATCAACCGCCAGCGCCAGCGCGACCGCCTGTTCGCCCATGGCCTTGCGGGTGGCCTCATCAAGGAAGGGCGATGGCGCCTCTTCAACGACTTTTTGGTTACGGCGTTGGATCGAGCATTCCCGCTCGCCCAAATAAACACCGTTGCCATGGCTGTCACAGAGCACCTGAATCTCAATGTGGCGCGGTTGCGTGACGAACTTTTCGATAAAGATCCGGTCATCGCCAAAGGAATTTGCCGCCTCGTTCTTGGACGATTGGAACCCCTCGCGGGCTTCTTCGTCATTCCAGGCAATCCGCATGCCCTTACCGCCGCCCCCGGCGGAGGCCTTGAGCATCACCGGATAGCCAACCTCTTTGGAAATCTTGACCGCCTCATCGGCATCCTCGATCAGGCCCATGTAGCCCGGCACGGTGGAGACCCCGGCCTCCTGCGCGATTTTCTTGGAGGTGATCTTGTCCCCCATCTTTTCAATCGCACCCACTGGCGGGCCGACAAAGGCCACACCGGCCGCCGAAAGCGCCTCGGCGAACTTGCTGTTCTCGGACAGGAACCCATAACCGGGATGCACGGCCTCGGCGCCCGAAGATTTGATCGCCTCCATCACCTTATCGATGACGATATAGGACTGGTTCGCCGGGGGCGGGCCAATATGCACGGCCTCATCCGCCATCTGCACATGCAGCGCCTGCGCATCCGCGTCCGAATAAATCGCGACAGTGGTGATGCCCATCTTACGGGCGGTCTTGATAACGCGGCAGGCAATCTCGCCCCGATTGGCGATCAGGATTTTCTTGAACATGGGATATCCTTCTGGGTCTTGAGGAAAACACAAAAACCCTGTCGCAGCGAAGGCTGCGCAGGGTTCAAATAAGCGGGTGCCAGGCGGGCGGGCCGAATAACGCGGCCTGCCGTTTTGGCAATGATTAGAGAGGGATCAGTTGCACTTGCCCGGATTGAGCTGGCAATAGGCGATGTTGCCCGCAGCACCGATGGCCGCACCTTGCGCAAGGCTGCCGCTGGTGATGGCCGCAGCGCCCGCGCCAATGGCCGCGCCGCCAAGCGCCTGTTCGCCAAGCGTGTCACCGCAAGCGGCCAAACCGCCGCAGGCCGCAAGGCTGAGAATGATATGTTTGATGGACATCTGCCTGTTCCTTCACTGCTTTTATATGCAGGAACAACGCGGCACGCGCCCAATGGTTCCGCGCAGCCGGGCCGATCCTGTGCCTGACCATCCAGACCGCGCCACCTGCGGGAAAAAACGGGCAGCACATTCGGGGGGACGGTGCGCTGCCCATAAGGGGAAGGGGTTTGGTCTTGATGTGCACACAGCGCATGGTTTTTGGTTGCGCCGCCTGCAGGTCCGACCCTGTCCAAATCCGCCCCAAGGGCCAAGCCCGACGCGCCCCATGCCGAAAAATCGGCTGAGGATCGCGCAAATGCGGGGAGGAGTGGCGCAAACATGCCGATTACCCCTCAAACGCTTCGGGGAAAGCGGCGCGGGCCATTGCTTCGTCGATGACCATGATGGCTTCGTAGTCTGCCGGATCGAAGGGATCGGTGGCAGGCAAAACCTCACGGCCAAACAGCCACGACAGACGCCCCGCATCCAGATTGCCCCGCTCAAACGGTTGATCACCAAATGCCTCCCACAAGGCCTTCATAAAGGCGGCATCGGCCCGGCGATCCGGCGGGCGACGATCTGGGCGACGCTCGCGCCGGGTGATCGGCGTGACCCCCTTGGGGTTTGGGCGGCGAATGGTGAATTGAAAGTCAGTGCCGGGCAAACGGCCCGGAAACCCGCGGTGTTTCAACATATAGGCAGGCATCACACACCCTCCTGACAAAGGGTGGTGGGGATCAAGGCAGGCGGGGTCGCCTGCCTTGTAACAGACTTACTTGTATTTGCCTGTGTATGTGGGCTCAACCGAGATGGGCTCTGGGTCGACAACCACGAATTCTTCTTCGGTCTGGCCGCTTGTACATGCGGCAACAACGGCAACAAAGCCGAGCGTTGCCAACAGTTTGATGCTCTTTGACATCTGTGTCTCCTGTCATTGTTGATGGGGCGCTGCACTGCTAGATGCCTCGCACGCCCCGGTTCTGAGGTAAGGAATACATGGGTATGCCTTGGCCGCAGAATAAGCAAAACGCCTGTCGATTGATATGGTTCCGCCGTCAATCGGCGGGTTTGTGACGCCAAAGCCTCATTCATTCGTGTCTGTGGCAAACCGCCCCCTACATGTTGTGGTTGCATCAGTAACTCTCCCAAATACAGGAGCCGTTATCGGCGCGAAACGCTTCGAAAAACTGGGTTGCATCCGGGTCGGCCACGCCAAATTCGGTGGGCCGGTCGGCCAGCGACACAACGATCACATCCCCGTCCAATTCGAAATCCGAGATATAGGTCAGCGCAGTTTCCTGGCACAGATGCAGCATGTCCTGCGCGTTGACCTCGGCCATCGCATCATCACGAGAGATCTTCGGCGCAACAAACCGGAACCGCAGCCAGATCTCGTCGCCCAGATCGTCAATCAGCACCTCTTGCAGATCCACAGGTTGCCCCGATGGCACCTCGAAGGACCAGACAGGCGTCGCTGCCAGCAACAGTGCAAAAGCCAGACGGATCATGGCGCGTCTTCCTCTTGGGTGGCAAAATCGGCAGGCGAGATGATCTCGATCAGCTCCATATCATCAGAATGGCGCAGTTCGCGGTGTTTGATGCCTGGCGGCTGTAACACACAAGACCCGGCCCGCAGCAGATGCTCCCCCTGCCCCTCATATTCGAACACCACCCAGCCTTGGGTGACATAGACCATCTGAAAATCCAACTCGTGCGAATGCCATGCACCGGGGCTTTCCATCCCCGGAACCGCGCGGATCACATGGGCGCCGTAGCCGCCCTTGGTCGCATCCTTGATGCCCAGATCACGATACTCAAAAAACGGCCGCAGGCCCGCACCCTCGAATTTGCCATCATCCGCATGGGCGATGGCGAAGGCTTGGTTCTTCCAAAGGGTCATAGCCATCTCCGCGTTTGGGTCAGGTATTCATCGTAAGGCGCGCCAAACTTGTGGCTCAGATAGGCTTCCTCGCGCAGCACCACCCCCCAATGCAGACAAGCCCAGAGGATCACCGCCCCCAACACGGCCCAATCCAGCGAGAACACCAAACCAAGGCCAAGCTGCAAGATCACCATCCCCAGATACATCGGGTTCCGGATAATCCGGTATGGCCCGTCCTGCACGAGATGCAACGCCGATTGCCGTGGGTCGATATGGGTGCCAGCTTGGCGAAACGCCCGTGTGCCACCCGCCGCCAAAGCCCCCGCGCCCAAAATCAACACCAGCCCTGATGCAATGCTCCACCCGCTGCCCGCCGCTGGCAAAAGGCCAAGCGGGACCACCCATTCCGCCGCAATCGCAGCGGCAGGCACCACCAAAGACAACAGCGGCGGAAAGAACAAAATGTCGGGGCCAGCGCTTTGGGTCATAGCGGAATGTTGTCGTGCTTTTTCCAAGGCCGGTTGACCTTCTTGTTCCGCAAGGATGCAAAGGCCCGCGCGATCCGCTTGCGCGTGGTGCGCGGCTGAATCACCTCGTCGATGAACCCGCGCTCTGCGGCGACAAAGGGATTGGCGAACCGGTCTTCATAATCCTTGGTGTGCTGCGCGATCTTTTCTGCATCGCCCAAATCCTGACGGTGAATGATCTCTGTTGCGCCCTTGGCCCCCATCACGGCCACCTCGGCTGTCGGCCAGGCATAGTTGAAATCGGACCGCAGGTGTTTGGACGCCATCACGTCATAGGCCCCGCCATAGGCCTTGCGGGTGATCACCGTCACCATCGGCACGGTCGCCTCGCCATAAGCAAACAGCAGCTTGGCCCCGTGCTTGATCACGCCGCCATATTCCTGACTGGTGCCGGGCAGAAAGCCGGGCACATCGACCAGCGTCAGCAGCGGGATTTCAAAGGCATCGCAGAACCGCACAAACCGCGCCGCCTTGCGAGAGCTGTCAATGTCCAGACAGCCCGCCAAAACCATCGGCTGGTTTGCCACCACACCCACAGTGCGCCCCTCAAGGCGGACAAAACCGGTGATGATGTTCTTGGCGAAATCTTCCTGGATCTCGTAAAAATCACCCTCATCCGCCAGCTTTTGGATCAGCTCTTTCATGTCGTAGGGCGTGTTTGGATTGGCCGGAACCAAGGTATCAAGCGAGGCTTCAATCCGGTCCGGTTCATCAAAGAACGGGCGCACGGGCGGCATCTGGGTGTTGTTGGCCGGCAGGAAATCGACCAGGCGGCGCACCTCTGCCAGGGCTTCCACATCGTTTTCAAACGCCGCATCCGCGACCGAGGATTTGCGGGTGTGGGTTGTCGCCCCGCCCAACTCTTCGGCGGTGACAACTTCGTTGGTCACGGTCTTGACCACATCAGGGCCGGTCACGAACATGTAAGAGGTGTCTTTGACCATAAAGATAAAGTCGGTCATCGCAGGGGAATAGACCGCGCCGCCTGCACATGGCCCCATGATGACACTGATCTGCGGGATCACGCCCGAGGCTTCGATATTGCGCTGGAACACTTCGGCATAACCGGCGAGCGATGCAACGCCTTCCTGAATACGCGCCCCGCCAGAATCGTTGATGCCAATCACGGGTGCGCCGTTCTGGATCGCCATATCCTGAATTTTGCAGATCTTCTGCGCGTGGGTTTCGGACAGTGATCCACCAAAGACCGTGAAATCCTGACTGAACACATAGACCAGACGGCCATTGATCGTTCCCCAGCCGGTAACCACGCCATCGCCCGCAGGCTTTTGTTTTTCCATGCCAAAATCGGTACAGCGGTGCGTGACGAACATGTCAAACTCTTCAAAGCTGCCCTCATCGAGCAACAATTCGACCCGTTCCCGCGCTGTCAGTTTGCCGCGTCCGTGTTGCGCATCAATACGCTTTTGACCACCGCCAAGGCGCGCGGTTTCGCGGCGCTCTTCAAGCTGTTCCAGAATATCTTTCATGATGAACCCCTGCATAAGTTTGGCGCATCATATCCAAGCCCGGGCGGCAACCAAAGTGGATTTGTGAATATTTGCAAAGTATTTCCACCATGGATGCAGCTAATTGCAAACTTGCAAATTCACCCACCTTCTCTGGACATTGACCAGACATGGGAATACTTGCATTTGCATGAATGCCCCTCCCGTTATCCGGTTTCTGGATCGGACCACCCCACCGCATATCTCGACATTGATCCTCCTCGCGGGGCTGTCTGCGATGGTGATGAACATTTTCCTGCCCAGCCTGCCCTATATGGCAGAGTATTTCGGCACGGATTACGCGGTGATGCAGCTATCGGTGCCGCTGTTCCTGTTTTGCAGCGGTATTTTGCAACTCTTCATCGGCCCGATCTCTGACAATCTGGGGCGCCGCAAGGTAATGATGGGCGGGCTTGTCCTGTTCATCGGGGCGACTTTAGGCTGTATCTACGCGCCCAACGCCACCGTTTTCCTGATCTTTCGCATAGGCCAAGCCATCATCGCCACGGCAATGGTCCTCAGCCGCGCGGTGATCCGTGATCTTTATTCCCAGGATCAATCTGCCTCGATGATGGGCTATGTCACCATGGGTGTGGCCCTTGTCCCGATGATCAGCCCGGCCATCGGGGGCGCAATTGAACAGGTCTTTGACTGGACTGTTACGTTCTGGTTGATGGCCGTTTTGGGCGGGGCGATTTTGTTGATCGTCTGGGCCGACATGGGCGAAACCGCCCGCCATTCCGGCAAGACCCTGATCGGCCAGTTCCGCGAATATCCCGAGTTGCTCCGCGCCCGGCGGTTCTGGGGCTATGCGATGGCCTCCGGTTTTTGTTCCGGCGCGTTCTACGCCTATCTTGGTGGCGCGCCATTTGTGGGCAGCACGGTCTTTGGGCTGAACCCGTTCTGGCTTGGCATCTACTTCGGCGCCCCAGCCATCGGCTATTTTGCAGGCAACTTCCTCACCGGCCTCTACGCGGTCAAATTCGGCATCAACGCCATGGTGCTTTGGGGCTGTATCGCCAATGCATTGGGCGGCGCGGTGTCTTTGCTAATTTTCCTCAGCGGATATGGCACCGCTGAAACCTTCTTTGGACTGATGACATTGGTCGGCCTTGGCAATGGCCTGTGTATTCCCAATGCTGCCGCTGGCATGCTCTCTGTGCGCCCGCATCTGGCGGGCACAGCCTCCGGCCTTGGCGGAGCGATCATGATCGGCGGCGGATCCGGCCTTGCGGTGCTGGCCGGTGCGCTCCTGACCCCCGAAACAGGCGCCTATCCCCTGCTGTGGCTCATGCTGCTGACGGCGATCGCCGGTGTTATCTCAATCGCGCTGGTGATCCGCCGCGAAAAAGCACTGGGATTAGCATTACGTTAACTCTTTCACCGCACCTTGCCGCTGACAGTTTGCAAAGCTAGGCTATCGCAAACTGCAAAGTTGCAAAGGGCGGCGTCATGGCCAATCAAAAACTCTATGCCGGGGCCAAGCTGCGCGAGCTGCGCACGCGGGTTGGTCTGACCCAAAAAGATTTTGCTGGCCGGCTCGGCGTGTCCCTGCCCTATCTCAACCAGATGGAAAACAACAACCGTCCGGTCAGCACCACTGTTGTCCTGTCTTTGGTGACAGAGTTCGGTATGGACGTGAGCGAGCTTAGCACGGGTGACGGAGAACGCCTTGTCAGTGACATGCGCGAGGCACTGGCCGACCCGGTCTTTGGCGGGAACATGCCACCGCTCGCCGATCTGCGCCTTGCCGCATCCAACGCGCCGGGGCTGGCGCGGGCCTTTCTCGAATTACACCAAAGCTACCGCCAAACCCACGAACGCCTCGCCTCACTGGACGAGGCACTGGGCCGGGGTGACGCCAGCGCCTCCCCCTCGCCATGGGAAGAGGTGCGCGACTTCTTCCACTATTGCGACAACTACATCGACGCGGTTGACCGCGCCGCCGAACATTTCGCCAGCCGTGAAGGCGGGCATCACAACATGCGCGTCGCGGCTGCATCAGCCCTTGCCAACGCCGGGGTCAGCGTCAGCTTTGCCGATGCCGACCGCCTGCGCCAATACGACCCTGCGCAAAAGGCGCTGACCCTCTCGGCCCGCGCCGCACCTGAAACACAGACCTTTCAAATGCTGCTGCAAGTTGCCCTCACCCGGCAGGAACCCCTGCTTGAGGCGACCCTCGATCTGGCCCGCTTTCACTCCACCGGCGCGCGCGAAATTGCCAAGATCGGTCTGGCCAACTATTTCGCCGGCGCCGCCTTGATGCCCTATGGCCAATTTCAAGACAAAGCACAGGACTGCCGCCATGATCTTGAGGTTCTAGCCGGACATTTTGGCGCCTCTATCGAACAGGTCGCGCACCGGCTTTCGACCCTGCAACGCCCCGGCGCCAAGGGCATCCCGTTCTTCTTTGTGCGGGTCGATCAGGCCGGCACCATCACCAAACGCCACTCCGCGACGCGCCTGCAATTCGCCCGTTTTGGCGGAGCCTGCCCGCTTTGGAATGTGCACCGCGCCTTTGAAACGCCGGGGCATTTCCTGCGGCAGCTGGCCGAAACACCGGACGGCGTGCGCTATATATCGCTGGCTCGCGACATCACCAAACCGGGCGGCCGCTTTGGCGCGCCCGTGCGCCGCTATGCCATCGCACTGGGCTGCGAAGTGGGCCACGCGGATGCCTTGGTCTACGCAGATGGCATGGACACCAGCCGCGACAGCGCCTTTGAACCGATCGGGATTTCCTGCCGGATTTGCGAACGCAAGGGCTGCCATCAACGGGCGGTGCCGCCGCTGGAACGCCGCCTTGTCGTCGATCCGAACCGCCGCGATGTCCTGCCCTATCAGGTCGAATAATCAGCGCCGCGCAGGCCGCCACCCAGAGGCCCGCGCCTGCGCTTCGGAACAGAACCACCGCTCGCCCTTGGCGGGCTGAATGCCGGTGCGGTCATAAAACTTTTGCCCTGGCATGTGGTAGATCCGTTTGCCCTTGGCCGAAATATTGCCCTTGATCGCACAGTTCGGATCTTGCGCATCGCGCCCCTTGATCCGGGTCAGACGATAACGTGCGGGCGATTGCAGCGTGAACCCGTGAATGCCGCGCTTGGCAACCAGGGCCGCTTTTTCATCCAGATCATAATCCATCGCATATTTGCGGTAGGCATAGGCCAGACCATCCTGCACCAGCCGCGCCCCGATATCCGCATCCCCGGCATAACACTTGGCCACCACGCGCCCGTAACGGTCTGTATCCTTGGCCACACAGCGCACCCGCTGCCCGCCGAACAAATCCTGCACCTGCCGCGTGACCCAATCACCGCAGGCCCAGTTTTGCCCGTTCAGCGTTGTGCACGGCTGATCCCGCTCTGGCGCATCAATACCATAAAGGCGCACGCGGGTCCGCCCGACATCCACCGTATCGCCATCAATCACACGCAGTTTTCCGGTGATATCTGCCGCCTGCGCAGGGGGCGCCAGCAGCCAAAGCGCACACAGCGCAAATCGTAAACAAATGGTTAACATGGCGCCACTATGGGCGCTGCGCCCACGCGACGAAAGCGATTTTGTTAAGAAAGGTTAACGCCTATCACAACACGCCTGAGACCCGCCTGATGCCATGGCGCAGCAGATCACCGCTGCGATGTTTCCCACTCCGGATGAACCCAGGGCACATCATTGGCCCGCGCCAACGGATCAAGCCCCAGCAACAGATCCGACACTTTCTCTCCCACCATGATCGACGGCGCGTTGAGATTGCCATTGGTGATGCGTGGAAAGATCGAACTGTCCGCCACCCGCAGCCCCTCAACCCCGATCACCCGCGCCTGCGGATCGACCACCGCCATCGCATCATCCACCGCGCCCATCTTGCAAGTGCCGCAAGGGTGATAGGCGCTCTCGGCATGTTCTGCGATGAAACTGTCAAGCTCCGCATCCGTTTGCATATCCGCACCGGGCTGGATCTCATGCTTCACGAATGGCTTGAACGCCTCTTGCGCAAACACTTCACGGGTCAAACGGATACAGGTGCGGAAATCCTCCCAGTCTTCGGGGTGAGACATATAGTTGAACCGGATCACCGGATCATCCGCCGGATTGCCTGACCGCAAACTGACAGCCCCCCGCGACTTGGACCGCATCGGCCCAGTATGGGCCTGAAACCCATGCCCCTCGGCCGCGGCCTGGCCGTCATAGCGCACGGCGATGGGCAGGAAATGATACTGGATATCCGGATAAGGCACCCCGGCCTTGGAACGTACAAAGGCCGCGCTTTCAAACTGGTTCGATGCGCCCATGCCGGTCTTGGTAAACAGCCACTGCGCCCCGATCACCGCCTTGGACAGGACGTTCCAATGTTTATACAGGGTGATCGGCTGCGATGCCGCCATCTGGATATAAAGCTCAAGATGGTCTTGCAGGTTTTGCCCCACACCGGCGCGGTCCGCGACCACTTCGATGCCATGCTCGGCCAGATGCGCAGCCGGGCCAATGCCCGACAACATCAACAGTTTCGGCGAATTGATCGAAGAGGCGGCCAAAACCACCTCACGCTCGGCGCCGATGACCTCGATCTTGCCGCCGCGCAGCACCTCAACGCCGATGGCGCGGCCCTCCTCGATCACCACACGCTGCGCAAGGGCGCGGATCAGCTCGACATTGCCCGTGCGCTGCGCGGGCCGCAAATAGGCATTGGCCGCCGACCAGCGCCGCCCGTTCCACACGGTCTGCTCCATCGGGCCAAAGCCCTCTTGCTTTTCACCGTTGTAATCATCCGTGGCCTCATATCCGGCCTGCGCACCTGCCTTCACAAAGGCCTCGAACAAGGGGTTCTTGCGCGGCCCGCGGCTCACATGCAGCGGACCGTCCGTGCCGCGCCAACCCGCATCGCCGCCATGACCGCCGTCATGCCAGCTTTCCATCCGTTTGAAATACGGCAAAACATCCGCATAGGCCCAGCCCTGCGCGCCGCTTTCCTCCCAATGGTCATAATCCATCGCATGACCGCGCACATAGACCATCCCGTTGATCGAGGACGATCCGCCAATCACCTTGCCGCGCGGGCAGGCCAGTTCGCGGTTGTTCAAATGCGGCTCCGGCTCTGACCGGTAGCCCCAGTCATAGCGTTTCATATTCATCGGATAGCTGAGCGCCGCAGGCATTTGAATAAACGGGCCCGCATCGGTGCCGCCATGTTCAATCACGATCACCTTGCGCCCCGCCATCGCCAAACGATACGCCATGGCACAGCCGGCACTGCCAGCCCCAACAATTACAAATTCCGCCTTCATACCTACCTCTTCGTGATTCCGCGCAGGGTCAAGGAGGCGCAAAGCGCCCCAAGCTGTGCTTGGCTTGTCCTTGACGCTGCGGGGAATCGCACCGCCATCATTGAACCGGTGTCTTGAGCCACAGACCTGTGGCGCAAGCACCTCTCAGCAAATCTCAAAACCGCCACAGAACAAAACCACCGATCCTGATCCGGGCTCACCTCGCCAAAAGCGCCAAAAATGAAACGCGCGTCAGCGCTCCTTTTGGCAGCGCCCTAAAAGGGCGCCTCCACGTCATCCATGCGCACAAACACCGATTTCAACTGGCTGTAATGCGCGATCGCCGCCTTGGAGTTCTCGCGCCCCACACCGGAGTTTTTGGATCCCCCAAAGGGTGCCTCGACCGGCGCGTCATTATAGGTGTTGATGAAACAGGTGCCCGCCTCAAACCGCGCCGCAACGCGGTGCGCACGGGTCAGATCCTTGGTGAACACACCCGCCGCCAGACCAAATTCGGTGTCATTAGCCCGCGCCATCACCTCATCTTCGTCCTCAAAATCCAGCACCGCCATCACCGGGCCAAAAATCTCTTCGCGGGCGATGATCATATCATCGGTCACATCGGCAAACACCGTCGGCTGCATATAGAATCCGTCCCGGTCAATCTGCGCCCCGCCCGTGACCAGACGCGCGCCTTCGGCCTTGCCCTTTTCGACATAGCCCAGCGCGATATTCATCTGCCGCTCTGACACCATCGGACCAAAGCTGGTGTCGGGGTCCATCGGATCGCCAATCACCGCATTGCCCAGACGTTCCGTCAGGCGCGTCAGGA
>Ga0316204_10003922_pt1 | contig 28222 bp, 20 predicted proteins | sample 6monrhotite_MG_2_FD_205661 | JGI IMG/M metagenome (GOLD analysis project Ga0316204, IMG submission 205661) | Microbial mat bacterial communities from mineral coupon in-situ incubated in ocean water Damariscotta River, Maine, United States -... | ecosystem: Environmental > Aquatic > Marine >...
GGGGGAGCGCAGCTTCCCCCAGTAGAGGAGGGCTGGTCTCGTGCAGAGAGGGGCCCCGAGCTGCTTTCGCCCTCTGGAGGATCTACCGGGTCGGGATCGTCCTGCGAAAGCAGCGTTAGGGCCCCGGGCCCAGAGCTTAGGGGGTCTGGGGGAGCGCAGCGTCCCCCAGTAGACGAGAGCAGCGTTAGGGCGGCGGAGGCGGCGCCGAGGATCAGGGGCGCTCCCTCCTCCGCCAAGCGCTGGAGGCTCCACGCCAAGCGGGCGCCCGCGAGGCCTTCGCGGCGGAGGCTCTGGATCAGGCTCAGGAGGGCCTTGGCGTCGGGCTCGTCCTCGGAGCCGGCCAAGCCGTCCACCGCGGCGACGGCGGCCTGGAGGATCGGCTCGACCCTCAGCTCGGGGCCCCCCACGAAGGCCGCGGGCGCCCCCCGCTCGTCCTCGCCGACGGCGCCCGGCGGGAGGAGGCCGCTCTCGTGTCCGCGGAGGACGCTGCTGAGGAGGTTCGCGGCGTCGAGGAGCTGAGGCAGCGTCGCCTCCTCCAGGAAGACCCCGCAGAGCTCGGCCAGGCGCTCCTGGGCCAAGGCGCTCAGGCCGCAGGCTGCGGCTAGGCGGGCGCCCTCGAGGCGGTGCTCGGCGGTCAGGCGATCCTCGCGGAGGGCGCGGCCCCGGGCGGCGCGCAGGGTCCCGGCCGCGGCCTGCTCCAGGGTCACCCCCGCCAACCCGGCTAGCTCGAGGGAGGCCGCGGTTTGGGGACTCCAGGCGATTCGCCAGCGAGTCCCGATGGCTTCAGCTCCGCCGAGGCCCTCGAGGGCGACCGGCTTGGCGTAGATCACGCGGCAGGTCTGAAACCGAGCCAGTGTCACTTGACGACGGCGGTCGAGGCCTTTGCGGTAGGGGTCCAGGCGGAGGTCGCGCTCCTCACGCTCGCCGGGGCCGGGGAGGCCCAGGTCCGCCAGGAGGTCTTCGACCTGGGGCGCGAGCCCTGAGCGCGGGGTCTCAGGCGCCAGGCGCCCGCGGCGAGTCCCGACCAGGACTCGCTCGCCGGCGCGGGCCAGGATCCGCCCTCGTCCAAGGCGCTCGCCTTGTCCCAGTGCGACTTCGGCTGCCTCCCACAGCTCGCGGCGAGCAGGGGCCGGGAGGCCGCGGAGGGCAGCGAGGTCGAGGGCCAAGCGGAGCGCTTCGCGAGCGTCGGGGACGCCTGCGGGGTGGCCGCTGGCGCGGACGTGGGCGCAGATCGCGACCAAGGCCGCGGCCAGGGCGTCGCTCACGGCGCGCGGGTCGCCTTGGGCCTCGAACACGGCTTGCTGCCAGAGCGGGTCGCGGATCCCTGCGGGATAGCCCGAGCGCGAGTCGAGGAGGTCCGTGGCGTAGGGGATCAGCGAGGTCACGGGGGCCGGCTTGGCGTCGACGAGGGGCGGGGGCGGCGCACCCCAGAGGAGGGGCTCGCTCAGGAGGGCCGGGGTGTGAAAGGCGCCGACCACGGCCGCGACCCGGCGGCCAGGGTGGGCAGCCAGGCGCGCGCGCATCCAAGCCTCGCGCGCCAGGTCGCGAGGCCCGATCCCCGCACCCTGGGCTTGGTCGAGGCGAAGGGCCCAGCCCAGGAGGAGTCCAGCTCGGCGAATCGACTCGGGCTCTGCGCCGGGGGCTGGCGCCTCGACGCGCCGGTCCCAGAGCTCTTCGAAGTCAGCCGCCTCGGACGCGCGGAGGAGCGTCTGGAGGAGGGTCCGCTCGGGGGCCTCGGCGTCGGGGTCGAGGCGCCAGGTCGGCGAAGGCTGCACCTCGGCCCGGAGCGGGAGATCGCAGGCCTCGACGGGGACCCCGGCCGCGCGCGCCCAGCGAAGGGCGGCGAGCTCGGGGGAGAACTCGGCGAAGGGGTAGAAGGCCAGGCCTCCCTCGTCACCCGCGGCCGCTGCCAGGGCCACCGGAGGCGAGGTCTCGGGGTGGCTGAGCCACTCCAGCCAGGGCTCGAGCTCGGGCGGGAGCTCGAGGAGCAAGACCTCGGGCTGGAAGGCCTCGAGGAGGGCCGGGAGCGCAGACGCGTAGGCTGGCGAGTGGTGGCGGACGCCGCACAGGAAGGGGGCTTGGCTGGCTGCCAGGGCTTCGAGAGCCTGACCGGCGCCGGCGAGGGCGATCGAAGCCATCGCGCTCCCTTCGCAGGCTGTCCTGGGGGGACGTTGAGCCTAGTTGGCCGCGTCGGGGCTCCCCAAGCGATCGGAGACAGCTTGGAGGCGCTCAGAGGCGGCCGTCTCAGAGGCGCGCCGGCAGCGCGCGGAGATCGAGGCTGCCGAGACAGGCGTCTTGGGGCGAGTGGACGGATCCAGGCAGCGCGGCGAGAGGCGAGCGCTTTGGGGGGACAGGGCCCCGGTCGGTTTCGTGGTGGGCTGGGTCAAGGGACTCTCCAGGCTGGCGGGGGCTCCCCGCAGGTCGGCGCGTAGCATGGCCCCAACTCGCCGAGCGCGCTAGAGGGATTACACAGGATAAAGATGCCGCGGATGACGCACTGCGTCCAGAATTCGGGCTCCCTGGGGCATCCCGGGGGTGCGATGAGGCAGAGTCTCGGGTGCGTCTTCGAGGGACAAAGGGCCGGTGACGGGGCCTGACTCAAGGCTCTGATTCTCCGCCTTAAGGAGGCCGGGACCGAGTATCATTCGCGCCCGCCTTCCCCAGCGCGACCCCTGAAGGCTAGGAGCACGCATGTCCCTCTCCCCCAGCACCCCCAAACGGTCAGCTCGCTTCGCCTGGACCCGTCGGGCCTTCGGACTCCTGGCCCTGGCGATGATGGTCTTGCCTCTGCAGGGCTGCCCGATCTGGATGGCCGGTGCGATCCTGGAGGACATTTTCCCCGACACCGAGCCCCTCCTGGACACGACCTGGGCCAAGGTTGAGTTCGCCGTGATCTCGCCGGACACGCCCAGCGAGGACCTCTTCGACGTCGACGCGACCTTCGACGACGGCGACGAGCGTGACGAGGACATGCTCTGTGACCTCAGCGAGGAGGAAGAGCTGGGCGACGTGGTCGTCGAGCTCAAGGCTGGGATCTACCTGATGGAGAACGACGTCCTGATCAACGGGGCCAAGAGCTTCACGATGAAGGGGGCGGGTCCGAACAAGACTCGCGTCGTCCTCAACACCGAGACCCGCAACGCGCTCAAGATCGTGGGGGCTGAGCGGGTGCACTTCTCGGGCTTCACGGTCGCGCCCTTCTCGGCCGACGGGATCTCGGTCTTCGACTGCCCTGAGATCGAGGTCGAGAACATGGCCTTCGCCGGCTCGCTCTTCGGGCTTCGGCTCCGCGACAGCGTCGCGACGGTCTCCAGCAGCGTGTTCGCCGGTTGCCAGTCGGGGATCTATGCCCGCAACAGCGAGGTCGAGGTCCGAGAGGTCTACTTCGCCAACTGCGTGAACGCGATGCGGAGCGTGCGGAGCGCGTTCAAGGTGCGGGACAGCTTCGTCTACGACAACCGGAACGTGATTCAGGGTGCAGTGGGACGCCGGACGCACCTCCTGGGGAACCTCCTCTATGGGCCCAAGCAGCTCCTGGGCTGGGAGGGCCGTCCCGGGGTCGCTGCCCACAACCTGGTTCACTTCCGCTTCCTCGGCAACGAGCTGGGCGAGGAGACCAACCGAGAGCTCCAGCGCATAGACGACTTCCCCGACGCCGTGGTGCTTCCCCCCGAGCTGGACGTAGTCGCCATCGAGCTGGCTCGCCTGCGTGGCGAGCGACGCGGCGAGGCCGACCCTGAGGGACAGCTCCGAGACCATCGCCTCGATCGCGCCGACCGAATGGCCCTCGCCTGCCAAGAAGCGCTCCGCAACGACGAGCTGCCCCGCGCCAAGCGCTTGGCCAAGCTGGCCATGGAGTATCTCGGCGACATTCCCCTCGACGAGGCCTCCAAGGCCGTCGTCGACATCTCGGGTCTGGCCAAGGCTCCCTAGGCGCTCGCCCAGAACCCGTGCCAGAGCCCGTGCCCGAGGGCCGGGTCGTGGGCTGGTTGGGTGAGCGAGGAAATTCAACGCAGAGATCTCAGCGGACTGACTCTGCGAGGCCTCTGCGTCTTCTGCGTTGAGAATTCTTGGCCCACACAAGCACCGCACGCCGGGTCTCCGGGACTCTCACGAAGCCCCTCACGAAGGAGGCAGGTAAACCATGCCAGCGCTCATGAAGCCCCTCGCCATCTCTTGGGGCGACCCCGCGGGCGTCGGCCCGGAGGTCGTCCTCAAGGCCCTGGCTCGGGCTCCAGCAGAGCTGGGTCCCGCCCTCGTGGTCGGGGACTTGGCGCGCCTCCGCGAGGCCGCCCAGCGCCTGGGGCTCCCGCTCCCGGCTGAGGTGATCGAAGCCCCGGGCGTGGCCTGCGGGCCGGAGGTCCTCTTCGCAGGTGCGCCGAGCGCGGCCAGCGGTGCCTCTGGCGCCGCGGCGGTCCGAGGCGCGATCCAGCTCGTCCAGAGCGGACGCGCCGCCGCGATCGTGACCGCGCCGCTCAACAAGGAGGCCTTGGGCCTGGCAGGCGAGCCCTATCCCGGCCACACCGAGCTCCTAGCGACCGAGCTCGAGGCGCCTCAGACGCGCATGATGCTCCAGGGCGGCGGACTGCGCGTGATCCTGGTCACGACCCACATCGCGCTCCGCGACGTCCCGGGCGCCCTGACCCGGGAGGGGATCCTGGAGACCGCGCGGACGGCGGCCCGCGGCCTGCGCGAGCTGGGGGTCGCGAACCCGCGCTTGGCGCTGGCGGCCCTCAACCCCCACGCCTCGGACGGCGGTCGCTTCGGCGACGAGGAGGCCCTCCTCCTGGGGCCCGTCGTGGCCGAGCTCCAAGCCGAGGGGATCCTGATCGAGGGCCCGCTCCCGGCAGACACCCTCTTCGCCCAAGCCGTCCGGCCCGAGCGCGGGATCGACGCCGTGATCGCGCTCTATCACGACCAAGGCCTGATCCCCGTCAAGCTCGCGGCCTTCGGCGGCGCGACCAACGTCACCTTGGGACTCCCTCTCGTGCGGACCTCGCCCGACCACGGGACGGCCTACGACATTGCAGGCCAAGGCAAGGCCGAGGCCGAGAGCTTCATTGAGGCCATGCGCGTCGCTCGTCAGCTCGTGGCCGCTCGCGGAGGCTGAGGCCGCGCGTAACGCGCTCCCTCGCGGTCCCCAATAGCTAGGCAACACGACCGCGATGACGGTCCCAACCCCAGCCCTTGGAGGCGACGTGTCCCTGCGTTTTGCCATTGTCTCAACCTGTGTCCTCTTCTTTAGTGCCTGCGCCGGCCCGCAGTCAGTGCCTGTGGACGATCCTGCAGCCTACGGTCCAGCCATGGAGCGCTTCTTGACCGGTACCTGGACCACCACGACTCAGATCGAGGAGGCGCCTTGGTTCCTCTTCGATAGCAGCACTGACCAGGCAGCAGCTGGGCCGAGCTCTCCGGGCCTCAAGTTGGCAACCCAGCCTAGGCCAGCCGTACCTCCCTCAGCCATGAGCCTGACCTTCCTCCCTCCCCAGGGCCCCCCCCGCTACGGCGAGGATTGGGAGGTTGCACGCGAGTGGGGCAACTACACGGCGCACGGCTACTTGCTCGTCCAGTGCGAGATCCCTGGCCACCCTCGAGTCCTCAAGCTCCTTTCTTACAAGCTCCAAGAGCTCGCTGAGGGTGAGGTCCGGGTACAGGTCAGCCCGGCCGGCCTCTATCGGATTCGCATTCTGGGTGAGTCGGGCTTGCGCCTGACGAGTCTGGTCGGCGAAGAATCGGAGTTCTCACTGGAGTTGCGCAGCAGGCTCCCAGCACATGGTGCTCCTGAAGCTGCGACTCCTCCGGCTGGGGTCCGCCGCGCCGACGGTTAGGGCAAGAGCGAGCCTTCTCCGCCGTCATTCGCTGAAGTGACGACGGAGGGGGCTGCCGGCGGAACCCAGCTAGCGTTGATACTCCTCGTTGTTCGTGCTGACCCTGGCCGGGACAGCGAGGACCGCGTCCTCGGGTCGTCGTTGAGCCGGGTATCGGGTGAGGTGCTCGTTGAGCGCGTCGCTCGAGGCCTCTCCGACCCAGAGCCCGTCGACCCAGCGTCCCTCTCGGCCGTCGAGGCGCGCGGCCCGGACGGCGCGGCGGTAGAGATCGGCGGCTAAGGCTGGGTCCTCCGTCCAGTCGGCGATCCGAAGCAGGGCGTCGCAGTTCCCTCGCGCGGCCGCTTCCTGAATCCAGCGGTAGCCTTGGGCTACGTCGCGGGCCTCGGTCCCTAGCGCCCAGAGCGCTCTGGGATCACCGAGCTCCGCGGCCTCGCGGAGGAGCCGCTCGCGCTCTCGAGGGTCGGCCGCCTCCTCTGCCCTGGCGTAGGCCTCTCGCCCGATCTCGACGCGAGCCCGCGGCTCACCCTGGTGCGCAGCTCGAAACAGCCAGACCCTGGCTCGAGCCGAGTCCGCAGGCTGTCCTAGCCCGTCGCGGGCTCGCTCGGAGAGCGCGTAGGAGGCCGCGCCGTCCTGGAGGAACACGGCCCTCAGCCAGTGTCGCGTCCCCTCCTCCGAAGTCAGGACTCCCAGGAAGCCCACCAGCAAGGGAAGGCACACGACGAGGCGCAGCCAGCGCTCCCGGTGAAGGGGCCGGTGGCTGCTCTCAGGGAGGCTCTGGACGGGGATCGGGAGCATGGGCTTGGGCTGGGGGAGGTTCGGAATCGAGGCGCGCTGGCCGAACCTACCAATCAGACGTCCAAGCTCCTAGAAGTTCACGCCTCTAGGAGCTGCAGGCTGCCGACCTCGACGCGCGACTGGCCGCGTCCCTCAGGGACGACGCGAACGCCGAACCCGATTCGCTCGGCCAAGCCCGGGAGGTGAGAGATCAGGACCACCTGGCGCCCGCCGGCCTGGAGGGCGTCGAGGGCGGCTAGGGCCAGCTCCTGAGCGTCGGCGTCGAGGCTCCCGAAGCCCTCGTCCACGAAGAGCGACTCGACCGAGGCCTCCTGGGAGCTGAGGGCCCCGACACCCAGGGCCAAGGCCAGGGAGACCAGGAAGGACTCGCCCCCCGAGAGGCTGCTCGTCGCTCGAACCTCGTCGCCCAAGGTCCGGTCAATAACCTGAAGGTCGAGGTCTTGGCCCGCCACCCGAGCCAGGCGATAGCGCGGGGCCAGGTCGGCCAGGGCGGCGTTGGCCTGATCCAAGAGGAGCTCCAGGGTCAGGCTCTGGGCGAAGACGCGCAGCCGCTTGCCGTCGTGGCTCCCGATCAGCCGGCTCAGGGCCTGCCAGCGGGCGTAATCTTCGCGATCGCGCTCCAAGCGCTGGCTCAACTCCTCAGCCTCGGCCTTGGCGGACTCGTCGGCGAGGAGCACCCCGCGCAGGCGGGCCCGCGCCTCGTCGGCCTCGAGGCGGCGCGGAGCGGCCGCGGCCGCGGCCGCCCGAGCCTCGGCCGCGCTGAGGGTCGGGGTCCCGCTGGCTTCCTGGGCGCGGAGCGCCTCGCGGCGCAGGCGCAGCTCGTGCTCGGCCGAGCGGAGGCCGTCGCGGAGCCGCTCCTCTTCGTCTCGCACCTCGCGGGCCCTGAGGGTCGTCCAGGTCAGGGCTTCTTCCAAGAGCGAGGCAGGCTCGAGGGCCTCTTGGGCGAAGCCCGCCGGGAGCTCGCGCTCGGCGGCGAGCCCGTCCGTCGCTGCGGGACGCTTCTCAGGACCCGACCCCTCGCCCGGGACCCGTCCGCTCGCGAGGCGTTGGGTCAACGCGGCCAGGGCTTCGGCGCGGGCGCCCTCGAGTTCGCTGGCCCGCGCGGCGCAAGCCTCACGGGCGACCTCGCGCGCAGCTCTGACCTGAGCGTGGCGGGCCTCGGCGCCCGCCAGGTTCGCAGCGGCCTGGGCTTGGGCTTGGCTGGCGGCGCTCTGGCTGGCCTGAGCTCGATCCAAGGTCGCCTCGAGCTCGGCTAGAGCTTGGCTAGGGAGGAGATCGCCTGTGAGGCCCAGGTCGTCGAGCTCCTGAGCCAGGGCGGCGCGGGCTTGGCGCGCCTCCGTTCGGCGAGTCTCGCTCGCGGCCAGGGCGCGCTCGGCGGCCTTGACCTCGGCCTCGCAGGTCGCCGCCCGGGGCTCGAGGGCCTCGAGCTCGGCCCGAGCCTGCTCGACCCGGCGCCGAGCGCCGGCGGCGGCGGCCAGCCGCTCGCGGAGATCCGCGCTGAAGGCCGCGGGATCGGCCAGGAAAGCCTCGCGCCAAGCTGGACTCGCCTCGGGGGTCGCGGCGGCCTCGGGCGAGGGGAAAGCTGCCTCGAGCTCGTCGAGGGCCCGGGAGACCTTGGACTCGAGGTGGGCTGCGCGCTCTGCGGCCTGGCGGGCGGCGGCCTCGGCCTCGCGGAGCGACTGCTGGCCGCGCAGGGCGGCCTCGCGAGCGTCGGCGCGGGCAGCGCGGAGGACGACCAGGGCCTGGCCGCGGGCGTCGTGCTCTTGGAGCTGAGCTTCGAGGCTCGCCAGGCGCTCCTCGGCTTCGCTGAGGGCTGCGTCGAGCTCGGTCCCGAGGGTCTCGCTGGCGGCGTCGGGCCCGAGGGTCGCGGCAGCTCGGCCCAAGGTCCAGCTCGCCTTCCAGGCCAGCTCCAGCCAGCGGGCCTCGGCCTCGCTCGCCGCGGCGCCAGCGATCTCTGCCCGCGCGCTGGCCTGCTCGGCGCGGACGCTGGCTTGCTCACGGCGCTCTGTCAACGCGCGACGGTCGCCGCGGGCGCTGCGGATCTCCTCCTGGAGGACCTGAACTCGCTCGCGTTGTCCGGCGAGGACTGCGTCGAGGGGCGGGGCCTCCTCGGCGTAGGGATGCTCCTCGGCGCCGCAGAGAACGCAGGGCTCGCCCTCGCGGAGCTCGTGGCGGAGGTCACCGAGCTGGAGGGTTCGTTCCAGGAGGACCCAGGCCCGCTCGGCCTCCTCGGCTGAGGCGACGGCTCGGATCTCAGCCTCGCGGGCGGCCTCGGCGCCGGCCTCGGCCGTCGCGACCTCGGCCTGGGCCTCGCTCGCCTCGCTCCGGGCGGCGTCCTCGCGGGACCTCGCCGAGAGGGCCGTGGCGCGCGCCTCGCGCAGCTCGACCAGGCGCAGGCGGCGCTCGGTCCAGGCGGCGCGCTCTTGCCGCCAGCCCTCGGCTCGCTCGGCGTCGTCCTCGTAGGCCTGAGTCGCCTCTTGGGCCAGGCCGTTGGCCGCCTCCGCGGCGGCGTCTAGCTCCGCGCTGGCCTGACGCAGCGTGAGCGCGGCCTCGGCTCGCTCGGCGGACTGGCTGGCGGCTTGGGGTCGGTCGCCTGCCGCGCGAGCCAGGCGCGCCAGCCGGGCGTCCCAGCTCGACTCTTCTTGGGCCAAGGCCGCCGCCTGGGGGTCCGCGGCGAGCTCTGCGAGGCCTGCGGTCCGGGCCTCGCGCGCCAGCGCCGCAGACGCACGCGCCGCCTTCGCCTCGGCCTGAGCCTGAGCGAGGCTGGCCTCGGCTGCGACGAAGGCCGCCTCGGCGCGGGCCAGCTCTTCGCTCCGCTCGCCGAGGGAGCGCTCCAAGGTCGCGGCCTGGCGGAGCTTCGGGCCGCGGGTCCTCAGCTCGAGGTCGGCGGCCCGGAGGGCGCCTTGGGCAGCGCTCGAGGCCTCAGCTGCGCGTTGCTGGGCCGCGCTGGCTCCCTCCCGAGCGACGAGGGCAAGCTCTAGCTCTCGTTCGGCGTCAGCTTCCACGGCCGCAGCTCGTCCGCGGGCGCGCTGAAGGTGGACCAGGGGCTGGGCGAGTTCCCAGGCGACGAGGAGGCGGCGCTGGGAGGTAGCGGCTTCCCAGAGTCCGCGGGCCTGTTGGAGCTCGTCCTTGGCCCGCGTCGCGCAGGCCCGCAAGGCGACGTGCTGCTCGTGCCAGGCGCTGGCCTCTTCGGCCTCCGAGAGGGCTGCGGCGGCGGCGCGAGCTTCTGCTTCGGCCGCTTCGAGCTCTCCCTGGAGGCGGATCCGCTCGGCCTCTGGCAGCCGCCGGTAGCCGCCCAGGCGCGCTTCGAGGAGCGCCACGCCCTCGCGGGCCCGGGCCGCTCGCTGGTGGGCGGCTATCGAGAGCTGACCGTAGATCTCGGTCCCCGTGACCCGCTCCAGGAGCGCAGCTCGCTCTTCGGGCTTGGCCCGAAGGAAGCCCGCGAACTCACCCTGAGCCAGGAGGGCCGAGCGGCAGAACCCGTCGTAGTCGAGGCCCAGGGCCTCCTCTATGGCAGCCAGGGTCTGGGTCTTGGTCCCGCCCGCCAGGACGCCCGTGTCGAGGTTCTCGAGGCTGACCTCTTGGCTCTGGAGGCGCCCCAAGGCGCGGCCCCGCGCGCGCCGGACCGACCAACGCGCCCGCCAGCGCTCGCCACGGACCCCCAGGAAATCGACCTCGGCGTGGCCTGAGCTGGCGCCGCGTCGGAGCACGCAGCGCGGGTCCCCAGAGGACAAGGTCTTCTGGTCTTCCTCGTGGAGGAACCCGACCGCAGCGCCGCGGCCTCCCAGGCGAGGGGTTCGATCGAAGAGCGCCAAGCACATCGCGTCGAGGAGCGTGCTCTTGCCGGCCCCGGTCGGGCCCGTGATGGCGATGAGCCCGCTCTCGGCCAGGGGCCCCTCGGCCAGGTCGAGCTCGAACTTCCCCGCCAGGCTGGCCAGGTTCTCACCTCGGAGCGCCAGGATCCTCATGGCAGGTCTACTGGGGGATGCAGGTCTACTGGGGGATGCTGGTCTACTGGGGGATGCTGCGCTCCCCCAGACCCCCTAAGCTTTTGGCCCGGGGCCCTAACGGTGCTTTCGTTGGACGGAGAGACGGGGTTGGGTGATCCCAGGGGCGAAAGCACCTGGGGGCCCCTCTCGGCATGGATCCCAGCTTTTTCCGCCGCGCGCTCAGCCCGCTTGGCGTGGATCCCAGCTTCTTCCGTCGCGCGCTCACCCCGCTTGGCGTGGATCTCAGCTTCTTCCGCTGGGCGCTCAGCCCGCTTGACGTGGATCCCAGCTTCTTCCGCCGCGCGCTCATTCCTCTTGGTGCGGATCCCTGCCTCGGGGAGAGGCTCCGCGCGCTCACTCCTCTTGGCAGGGTCGCTCGCTTCTTCCTGGGTGTCGCTCGTTGACGAATCGCCGGCTCGGGCCAGGTTGAGGTCGGTCTCTGGAGTCTTGGATGCTTGGAGTTCGCTGAGGAGGGTCGCGAAGGCTTGTTCGAGCTCGGCGGGGGGGCCTTCGGCTTCGGGGTAGGCCTTGGCGTAGCAGCGGCGGAAGACCTCCTTGGGCTCGATCTCGCGGAGGTGGGTTCCGCGGGATCGATCGGCGAGGGCTTCGCCTGGCTCGGCCGTGCGGGCGACCTCGAGCTTGACCAGGCGGGCACGGCGTCCCTCGAGGGCGGCTTCGACTTGGTCGCGGAGCCCCGGGGAGGGGCCCTCCACGGAGACGCGGACCTCGAGGAAGGGGCGGGCTGAGGTCGGCTCGTCCGCGATGCGGGGGGGGAGCGCCGTCAGGCGGGGCAGGACCTCGGTCAGGGGGGCGGGCCCTTCCGGGGGGAGCCGAATCAGGTCCACGGGGCGCGGCACGAGGAGGGGCGCTTGGGAGACGAGGGCTCCGGCCTGGAACTCGAGGAGCCGGCACTCGTGGACGTAATCGACCTCAGCGAAGGAGAGCGGGAGCGGGGAGCCGGCGTAGCGGATCGTCTCGCGCTCGATGGGCTGGGCCTTGTGGACGTGTCCTACAGCGACGTAGTCGACCTCGGGCGGGAAGAGGTCGGCGCTGAGGCTCTCGCCGCCGTGGATGGGCCGCTCGCTGACGCCGTCTTGGGCCGCTCCATGGATCGTGCAGTGGGCCGTCACGATCAGGGCCTGCGCCTCCTGACGTCGCCCGCGAGCCGCGAGGAGGACCTCGGCGTAGAGGTCGCCTGCCTTGAGGAGGGGACCTCCGTCACCTGGGGGCAAGTCGGCGGGGCGCAGGAAGGGGACCGCAGCCACCCAGACCTCGACGGCGCCGCTGGGCCCCTGGAGGGGGATCAGGATCCGATCGAGGTCGAGGGGCGCCGCCACGCCCGGCATCCGCTCAGCGAGTCTCCGCGGGAGTCGCCCGACGACATGAACGCCGAGGGGGCTCAGGAGGGCGCGGGCGGCCTCGAGGCGCTGGGGCGAGTCGTGATTGCCGCCGATCACAACCACCTGCAGCCCAGGCCGCCGCTCGCGGGCTGCCGCTAGGAACTCGTAGAAGGTCCGCTCGGCCGCCACGGGCGGCGTCGCCGAGTCGAACACGTCTCCCGTAATCAGGAGCGCGTCGACGGCCTCGGACACGAGGCTGTCCAGGAGCCACGCGAGGAAGGACGCGTGCTCGTAGCTGCGCTCGACCCCATGGAGAGTGTGGCCGAGATGCCAGTCGCTGGTGTGGAGGATCTTCACGATGGTTTCGAGGACGACGCACGAGGTGTCGAAGGCGCCGCAACCCGCGAACGATAAGGACTTCCACCGACAGCACTCACCTCTCAGGACGACCTCGAGGAGCGAAGCCTCCCTCCTCACTCCGCCCCCACTCCCAAGGCCGCCCAGTCGCTCCCGACGCCCCAACTCGCGAGGGGCCCGCGCTCCCGCGAAGCGCTCTCAGCGACGCCCTCTCGTGCCCTCTGCGTCTCTGCGGTTCAAGCTGGCTCGCGCCAGCTGCCCGAGCGAATGACACCCTCCACCCCCACCTCAAATGCGCCCCACCCCCCTCCCCATCCGCTGACACCACCCCTCCCGGATTCGTCTCAAGTCTGTGTCAACCGCGATGGTTTTCGTTTCCTCCTCATTCACTTTTGGGACGGAACCAGAACCCATTTTCGGGAAGAGGCGGAGATGAGGACCTGACGCAGTGCGTTAGTAGCTCTCGTGATTGAACTTGTGAGAATCTCTCCCGAACGCGAGTAGGCCCGCGAGTTGCATTGGTGGCTAATAACAAATCCTTACGGAAGGTTGAGATCCAATGAGGTTCTCCCAAACACAACTCCTCAAGACTGGTGTCTGCGCCTTGGCGCTGACCAGTGTCTTCCTCTTCGCTGGCTGCAACCGCGGCGGCACCGGCGGCGGCAAGTCGGGCGCTTCGGCCTCGACCGCGGCGGGCGCGACGGCGGGCGTCGACATGGGCGCCATCGCCTACGACATGCTCCACCACAAGTATGAGACGAGCGGCGAGATCGCCAAGATGGGCGCCCTCGAGGGTCGTCGCGACGACTTCGTGAGCGCCGTCAACCGGATCCTCCCCAGCGACGTCAGCAACAACCTCTTCCCGACCCTCATGAGCCTGCTCCCCTTGGTGGACAACGGCTACGTGGAGGGCGCGGCGAAGGACGTCGACTCGATCATTCTCGAGCTCATGAGCGACCAGAAGACCCTCGACAGCCTCGCGAAGCTCCTCAACACCCCCGGCGCCAAGAAGAAGGCCGGCGCCGACCACAGCCGCAACCAGCTGATCAGCCGCCTCCTGGCCTACCCCGACATGGAGGAGCTGACCCGCAGCTCGCTTCGTCTCCTCCGCAGCAACGACGGCATGGACGACCAGGGCAACGCCAACGGCGAGCGCAACCTCGTCCGTGAGCTCCAGTCGGCCGTCGCTCGCGGCCTCCGCGACTACCAGCCATCGGCCACGGGCAACCAGGCCTCGACCGTCGCGACCAGCCTCAACAAGGTCGCCGACGCGCTCCTCAGCGACCAGCCCATGAACGCCTTCCCCAACCTGGGCGCGCCCGCCTGGGCCGTGCGGATCGACAAGTATGGCAACCCGGCCGTGGCGGTCCTCGCCAACGGCGCCCTGCCCGCTCCCTTCGTCGACGCTGACGGCGACGGCGTCGCTGACGTCAACGTCGACCACGAGCCGATCGACGCCGCGGGCACCCCGATCCGGATCGCGCCCTTCGGCGCCGAGGGCAGCCGCGACAGCTTCGGCCGCGCGCTCGCCGGCGGTGGCGGCCACTACTACGAGTATTTCGACGCCAAGCGGACGCTCCTCAGCGAGGTCCTCCTCCTGACCGGCGAGCTCATGAAGCGCGACGTGGCGGGCAAGACCGTCAAGGTCCTCGACGCCCTCGCGACCCGCTACAAGCACGACAACGGGACCCCGAACGACACCCGCGACGACTGGGAGACCCTCGGCCCGGACAGCCCCTTCGTTGACCTGGCCTACGCTCAGTTCGAGCTCGTCAAGCACACGCCTCTGCCCCAGCTCCTCAAGGGGATCGCGCAGATCGTCAAGAACGACCCCGCCAAGTTCGGCGACATGGTCGACAAGCTGATCGTCTCCATGGCGAAGGCCCGTCAGGCCGCTTCTGCCACCCAGACGGCGGGCTCAGCCGCTGGCCTCGTGAGCGACCTCCTGCCCCTCCTGGAGGACGCCCTCCAGCACCGCGGCCAGAGCACCTCGGCCGTGCGCGCTCTGCTCCAAGCATTCAACACCGAGCAACGTCGCCTGAAGACGCTCCCCCAGACCTTCAGCCGCATGATGAAGTTCTCGGACTACCGCAACCGGGTGCCTGCTGACGCCAACAACAAGAGCGCCATGCAGCAGATCCTGGAAATGATGGAGGAGGCCAACAAGTGCAACGCGCCTGGCCTCGGCAACATGGCTGAGTTCTATCTCAACGCCATGGCGGGCAACCAGCGGATCCTCGGGATCACGATCAACATTGGCACGATCCACCTCCTGCTCGACGTCAGCTTCCTGCGCAACCTCCTCTGCTCGGGGATCAAGGCGAGCGACGTCCGCGCGCTCAAGGACTTCAACGACAGCGGCGCCCTCGACGCCATGAAGCCGATCGCCAAGGTCTTCAGCGACCGCGGCGAGACGGCCCTCCTCAAGGACATCATGTTGGGCCTCGGCCGCCACTACGAGCAGGTCATGCGTCCGACCGAGCCGACCGTGGTCGCGATCATGGAGAGCGGCTCGCTCGAGATCCTGTTCGAGGTGATCGACGAGATGACTCAGCAGCGCGTGCCCGGCAGCAACGAGGTCGTGGCCGACGTCCTGGCCGACACCCTCGAGGCCGTGATCAGCACCGCGACTCCTCGCTACGACCGTAAGGGTCAGGCCCACGCCAGCCTCGCCAAGATGATGATGGTTCCCCTCGACGACCTCGGCGCCAAGGCCAAGGCGACGGGCGTCGACGCTGACCTCGAGGACATTACGGGCGCCCTGGGCGACGTCCTCCTCGCGACCTACACCGACGCTCAGGGCCAAGACCACTGGAAGTGGGAAGGCCTCAAGGGCAGCCTGGGCGACGTCCTCGAGGGACTCGCCGACGCGATCCCCGCCGACCCCACGGACCGCGCTCGCTGGGCCGCCGAGGAGCAGATCGCCGTCGAGAAGCTCCTGACCGGCCGCGAGCTGGTCCTGGGCCTCGATATCCTGACCGCGATCCACAACTCGCCGGACAAGGACACGATCAACAAGGCGATCGTGAACCTGTTCACCCCCCAGCAGAACGCTCAGTTCGACGCCTTCGGCGGAATCCTGGTCCTCCTCTCCGAGGGCCTGGCCCATGACGCCGCGGCCGTGAGCGCCGTCGGGACCGTCGACGAGCAAGCCCTGGCCGACGTCCTCCACTTCGCCGGTCGGATGCTCGACCCCGCCGCCAACCGCCTCAACGGCGTCGTTGAGCTGGTCCGTCAGTTCATTCGCGCCGACGACGGTCTCTTGATCCTCCGCTTGGCTCGCAACGCCCTCGACAAGGGCGTCAACGGCACCGACCCCAGCGCCGTCGAGGTCCTGACCGACGTCTTCGACGACATTGGCGCTGCTGGCCCGGCCGCCTCCGCCACGACCTCCAGCGCGGAGCTCCGCGACTCGCTCCAGGGCGCGACGGACTTCATTAACGACCAGGCCGAGGGGCTCCCGAGCTTCATTGCCCGGATCAAGGCTCGCAGCAACAAGTAGGCTGCGGACGAAGTCGAACCTCGCGAGAGCGGGCGCCCAGGCGCCCGCTCTTTGCGTTTGCCAGGAATCAACGCGGTGATCCGTTACCTCAAGCTCGCACTCTTCGGAACTGGGTTGCTTCTCTTGAAGGGGGTGCTCGGAATCACCGGGTTTCTGCTGCGCCTCCTCGGAGTCGAGAGGGAGATGGCGGAGGGGGCCAAGTCGCTCCGGAAGCGCCTCAAGGCGAAGGAGGTCAGCCAAGCGCAGGTCGAGCTGGCTGCTCGTCTCGGGCACGCGGACGCAGCCTTGCTCTTCCCTGCGGTGAAGCCCAAGGCCTGGACGGGAGGGCTGGGGAGTCCCTGTCCTGGAAGCAGCGTCGAGATCGAGGCCGCGTTGGCCTTGCTCGAGGACTCCGCCCTTCACGCCAGGCTCTCTGCCGACTGGGCGGAGCGGGTGGTCCACCTCTTTGAGGCGCTTTACCCAGACGACCATCGGCCCCAGCGCGCCATCGCGGCGGCGCGGGCCTGGGGGAGCGACCCCAGCGAGGCGAATCGCGAGGCAGCCAGGTCCGCGGCCGAGGCTGCAGGCGAGATCGCGAGCGCCGCTTCCGACGCGGCCGACGACGCGAGAGCTGAGGCCGAGGACGCGGCCAGCTATTCCCTCGCCAACGCGCGCTACGCGGCTGCCCATGCCGCAGAGGCGGCGAGCGACGCCGCCCACAGCGTGGCCTCCTTCGTTCCAGGAGTCTCGACCAGCGAGGCGCAGGCCGCAGCTTGGTCGACGCGGGACGTTGGGAGCAATGCGCGGATGGCGGTCGGCTACACCGCGGAGTCGGCTCACCTCGCCGCAGAGAGCGAGGGGGGCACCGGGCACGCCGCATACCTGGCCCATGACGCCGAGGCGGACTGGCAGCGGCTGCGTCTTGCGGCCTACGTCCTTGGCGAAGTCACTTGCATACCCCCTAGCAGAAGCGCGAATCCATGACTGACTCCGAACTCGCCGAACTCGATCGACGCGCGGCCTCTGGTGAGATAGAGGCCGCCGCGGACGCTGCTCGGATTCGCCAACGCAACGACCCCGGCGGGACCTTTCTCCTCGACCACGCCTATTCGCGGGTCCAGGAGGTCTGGCTGCCACGGATCGAATACATGATCGCGGACGGGTCTCAGGTCGCCTGGGGCGACGAATTCGAGGAAGAGGAAGACGACGGCTACGGTCCTCCCGGCGGGTACGGAGGCGGGCACGTAGAGGAGGCCCGGGAAGCAGCGAAGCGACACGCCGACCTCTGCCTGAGCCATGCTCGTGAGGGGAGGATCGTGGCGGCTCTAAGCGAAGCGGACGCGGCGTGCGATCTCGAGACCGACGCCATCGACCGACGCGACGCCTGGGGTGAGACGAGCGATCTCCTGGGCCAGGCCCTGTGGCGGGTCTATCAGAAGGCGGAGGAGCTCTTCCCCGGCGAACTCACGGCTCCCGACGAACTCCGCGAGCGGGTCTTCGCTTCGTATTCAGACGAAGCCGACCTTGACGAATGGCTCGCAGAACTCGACCGGCAGTCGGGGAAGCGCTAGACCACGATCGGAAACTTCGTGCGTCTCTTGAGCCGCGCGTAGAGCTGCTTCTTGACCCGCGCCACGACCGCGCCCGTCTCGTCGACTACGTCCACGTTGAACTCCGGGAGGTACTTCTCGCCCCCAGCGGTCCGCTGGCGGAGGTCAGCGAGGTCTTGATCCGTGATCTGAAACTCGGCTCGCACGACGCCCTTGCCGGGGCGAACGAACTCGATCTCGGCGGCCTTGTCCCACACGACGTGCTCGCCCTCGAGGTTGGCGAGGAACATGAGCATTAGGAAGGGATCGGTCATGGAGTAGAGGGACCCGCCGAACTGCGTCCCGACCGCGTTTCGGTTGAACCAGCGCAGCTTCATGGCCACGCGAATCTGGCGGAAGTCTGGGCTGACGTGTTCCACCCGGATCCCAGCGCCCAGGTAGGGCGGCCAGAGATTGATCAGGGTCCTAAACGCGCGCGGTGAGCGAATCCGATCGAGCATTCCGGGACTTTACACGGCCCACCTCGGCCTCCTGCCGCTGGGTGCAGTGGCCTCAAGCGTCATGGAACGAGGAGCCGCCCCGGGACGTGTGGAGAGCGTGAAGCTGAAGGCGATCGCAGCAGTGGCGGCGCTCTGTGGGATCCTCTGGATCCTCCAGGGGGTCCTCGTAGAGCCAGAGGGGCCTCGGGAGCGAGCTGCTCGCTCCGCAGGACTCCAGGCGCCTCAAGCCAGGGCTGCTCCTGGCGAGGCCGGCCAAGGGAGAGTCTCAGCGCCTGGCCAGACCCCCAGCGTCGCTCGAGCCGACTCGGCCAGAGCGGCCTCAGGCGTAGCTCCGCTGAGCTCGAAGATCGAGATCTCCCTGACCCTGGACGGGGTCCCCTGCCCGCGGCCGCAGATCCGCTTTCGCGAGGCCGAAGACGCCCCCTGGACCCTGGCCGAGGTCGGCCAGGGGCGAGCGCTGCTCCCCCTCGATCCCGCAGGAGAGGGTCACCTCGAGTTCGAGGTCCTAGGGCCAAAGGGCGAGCCCCTCGACGCCGCCTGGGGGGACTTCGAGGCCTGGGACGACCTCAGGACGAGTCGGCAGCTCTTCGCGGCCAACGCCGCGTGGTCCTATCGGGGCAGGCTCCTAGAGGGAGACGAGGAGCTGCTCGAGCTCTGCGCCTTCACGCATCGCAAGATCCGGGGTCGGGTCCTCGACGAGGAGGGGCGTCCTGCGAGCGGAGCCGAGGTCAACGTCCGAGGGCTGAGGTCCCTGGCCGACGCGGGAGGAAACTACGCCCTCGACCTCCCCCCACGAGGCCCGGCCTGGCACGTGACGGTCCACGCCAAGGACGGCCAGGGTGCCTTCGGCGCAGCCTCGGTTGAGCAATACGCGGAGTTCTCAGGACCGGCAGCCGAGGGAATCTCGCGCGTGGACATTCAGCTCAGTCGCGCCCTTCGGCTGCGAGGGACTGTTCGCGACGAGGACGGGGAGCCCTTGGCCGCAGAGATCAAGGTGGCTGGCTGCGACCCGGTCCGCTCCTCCCCGGCTGACGGGACCTTCGTGGTCGCGGGGATCTCTCCAGACCCTGGCCAGCGCATGCCGCGAGCTGAGCGCAGGCTGGCGGTCTCGCGGGAAGGCTACAGATCCCTGGAGCTCAAGGAGGAGATTCGGCCGGGGGGGCGATTGGATTGCGTCCTCGTCAGGACCCGGCCCTTTCGGGGCCGAGTCGTGGACGCCCTTGGCCAGCCCCTGAGCGGAGTCTGGGTCGGAGTCTCGGATCGAGTGGATCGCAAGCTCCTGAGCCGCTGCTACTCGAGAGGCGAGGTGCTGACCAAGGTCAAGAGCGACTCTCGCGGGCGCTTCGAGCTCCAAGTCGTTGCCAAGCAGCGCTACCTCATCGCCCGGAGGCCCGATCGGCCCTATCGCCTTTGGTCTATGGGCTCCGCTCCTGGCGAGGTCGAGTTGACCCTTCCCGCTGGAGCTGAGATCTCTGGCCGACTCCTCGACTCGCTGGGAGCGCCTCAGGACGGGGTCGAGGTCAGCGCGACCCTCCCCGGTGAGCCCTCCTCGGAGGCCCAGACCAAGACTCCGCAGGAGACGGTCCACGCAGGGCTGCGCCCGCTGACCCTCGCCTACAGGATCGCCCGCAGCGAGACGGAGGAGGACGGGTCGTTCAGCCTAAAAGTCCCGGACGGACACTACGATCTCCACATCGGAGAGGCGACGCACGAGAGCGCCCCCCTGATCCGCGGTGTCTCAGCAGGAGGCTCGCCGCTGACCTTGGTGCGGGAGCAGAGGGCCGACCTCGGCCAAGTCCACCTCCACCTCAAGTCGAGCAGCGGCGCTGGAGTCGAGGCCGAGGTCTTCGTGAAGTCTCGGGGCCAGGAAGACTACGGACACGGGAACGACACGGCGGAGGGGAAGCTCGCGCTCGGCCTGGAGGAGGGGCTCTACGAGATCTGGATCTCAGCTCCGAATCACCTTCCTCAGGGTCTGTCGCTCTCGGTTTCTTCCGGGCAAACCCTCGACTTGGGGACCCTGACCCTCGAGCTGGGCGGAGGGAGCCTCGAAGTCAAGCTGCCGGATCGGGAGCCCTTCGGCGCGCTCTGGATCAACTTCAGGGACGCCGCCGGCGGACCCCGCCGTCAGGTCTTCGCCGACACCTCCCGAGCTACGGTCCGATTGACGGGCCTGACTCCAGGGTCGCTGAGCCTCTCGGCTGAGCTCATAGACGAGGACATGGGCCCGCGGGCCAACTACGTGAGCACCTACCCAGAGGTGGGACCATTCCGCCTGGCGGTGCAGGCTGGCCGAACCACGGAGCTGACCTTGCCCGTGCCCAAGTAGGGGAGTGAGGCGGGTCACAGGTTTTCGCGCCAGATTTCAGCCACGCGCTCTCTCTGCCTCATGGAAACAAAGGACATCCGACGGCCCTGGCCTTGCAATTGGCCTGGCATGAACCGGATCGCCTTCGCTCTCGTGCTCCTCGCCTCTGCTCCTGTCCTCGCCGGCCCAGGCTGGGAGACGAGCAAGACCCATCGCCCGCGCTTGGCCTTCGACGGGCGGGACGCGGCCGCGACCCAGCGGGTCGTCGATCGGATCGCTCAGCAGGAGCAGCCCTGGGCGAACGCCTATCAGCAGCTGCGGAACCTCGCTGAGAACGGGGCCACCAAGGATCACCGCAGCTCGGGCTGGAAGGCGAGGAGCGACTCCTACGCGGGGCTCTACGCCGACGAGACCCGCAACGGGAGCGTGGCTAGCGCCAAGGCGCTGGTGGCCTGGCTCTACTCCAAGGGCCTCGACCCAGCCTGGCTACCCCTTCCGCGCTTGCCGGGGCAGGCGACGCCTGAGGGCTGGGTCCGTCAGCAGGCGGCTGAGGCCCGCTCGATCCTCGAGCAGATGTACGACGATTGGCCCTGCTGGCGGGGGTTTAAGGTCCTCAACCGCGGGATCGTAGCGGCGGACAGCCTCACGACCCACTGCGTGGCCTTCGACTTCCTCGCGGCCCTCCCCAGCGGCTGGCGGGGCAACCTCGCCACGGCGGAGAAGCGCCTCGGCGACCTCGCGAGCGACCTCAGCTTCTACTGGAAGGCCATAGACGGCTACGACAGCAACCACAGCCTGCGCGTCGCGAGCGGACTCGGGATCGCGGCCGTCACACTCAATCGCCACGACCGCTATCGCTGGACCAAGCCCGGGACTTGGTGGCACCGACCCAAGGGCTGGATCCGCAAGAGCCTCAAGAACGTCCACCCGACTCGGCGCGGGAGCGACCTCTGCTACCAGGCTCGGAAGGGTGCCTTCGCCGAGGGGTCGAGCTACTACCACTACGCCCTCGACCTCGTGATGCCCTTCGCCTTCGCCTACGAGCGCTTCACCGGCACCGGCGGCGTCCCCCTGATCTCGAGCGACACCTACAGCGACCTCGCGCGCTGGGGCGTGAACCTCCGCCTCCCCGACGGGAGGAGGTCGCAGGTGGACAACGCGCGCCTGTTCAAGGACAGCATTCCGGCCTACTTCCTCTCGCGGATCCCCGGCGGAGCCCGCAGCCAGAGCGACCGCGAGATCCTCCTCTGGGACTACCGTCGGAGCGGACACCCGGCCCTGGGCGGACGCCGCGCGCCCTTCTTGCTGGCGGCCTACGACCCAGACGCTCAGACCATCGCCACGACCGACGCCTGGCAGGGCCTGCCCTACGCGGCTTCGCAGCTGATCCCCGGCGGGGCGACCCTCCGCTCGGGCTGGGGCCCCCAGGACGGCATGGTCATGGTCCAGGCGCAGAGCGGCGAGCTGCGCAAGCGCGGCGGCGGACACGAGTCGGTGGACAACGGGAGCTACGCGTTCACGACTCGCGGCGACCTGATCACCCTCGACCCTGGCTACTTCGGCTTCACCGGGGTGACCAAGACCAACCGCGGCGAGCACCGCTCGCTGGTCTTGGTCAACGGCGAGGCCGCCAAGCACGCCCACCAGCCCCTCGGCTTCCTGCCTTGGAGGTCGCGCGGAGTCGACACCGAGGTCCAGCGCGGCCCTCGAACTCGCTTCGGGAGCGAGCTTCGCTCAGTCGCGGTCAAGAGCAAGTATCGCAAGGCCACCATTGAGCGCACGATCGCCCTCGTGGACGCGAGCTACCTCCTCGTCGAGGACCGCTGCCGCGCGCGGCGAACCAAGACCTACACCACTCAAGTCCAGGCCAACGCCGGGGCCGCCGAGCAGCGACCCCTCTCGCGAAGTGGCGCGATCGTTCGCTACGAGACGCGCAAGGAGCGGGTGCAGGTCTGCGTCGGGGCCAGCGCCTCGAGCGCGCTCTCGACTCGAACCCGCGTCCGCGAGAGCAGCATTGGCGAGGGCCCAAACGGGCACGAGGCCATCGAGTATTCGGCTCGTGGGAAGCGGGTCCGCTTCTTGACCGCGATCGCGACTTCGGCGCCAGGTGGGGCGGCTCCTCAGGTCGCGGCGGTCTCCCTCTCGGGCGGGGCGGTCGGGCTCCGAGTCGAGGTCGACGGCAAGGTCGACCTCGTGATCAGTAACCCCGGAGGCGGAGTCCAGGTCCCGGCCACGGCAGGCACTACGACCTTCAGCAGCTCCTACGAGCTAGTCGTGGTCCGCTTCGTAGGCGGCGCGCGACGCGTCGTATGGAGCGTCGGCGCGGGACAGGTCAACTAGTGGGCCTCGCAGCACGAGCCGGGGTGGCGTTGGCGGGCGCCCTCGGCGTGGCCCTGCCCCTCGGGGTCTGGCTCCTCTCGACGCCGGTCCAGGTCCAGCGCGCGCAGGTCGCCGTGGCCACGGTCGAAGGTCGGGCCAGCGCTCAGGGGAGCGCCCCGGCCCCAGCCGAACCGGAAAGTCCATCCGCGACAGGTGACGCGACCGGCTCGTCCGCTTTGCCGGCGGACCTCGTCCCGCCGCCTCCACCCGCCTTGAGCGCTGAGCGCGCCGAACTCGAGCCCAGCGAGGCAGCGGTCTCTGCCCTGGAGGCGGCCCAAGACGCCTCCTCGCTCCTGACCCTGATCGCAGGCGAGCGGAGCCTGGTGCGCGACGAGGCCTGCCGCCGCTACCTCGCCATGGAGGGCCTGAAGGGTCTAGGAGCCCTGACCGAGCTGGCGCTGCGCGCGGACGCTCGCGGCGAGGCTGACCCACGCCTGGCCGGGATCCTGGGTGAGGCCCTCGAGGCTGGGCTCGACGGCGAGCTGGCGCTGCGGGTCGCCGGGTGGCTCCCGAGCGTGCGCGAACCTGCCCTTCGCCTCTCGTTGGCGGGCGGGCTCTGGGGCGCGCGCTTCCGCGCGCCTCTGGCTCCCTGGGTCATAGACACGGCGCGCGAGCACCTCCTGGCCCTGACCCGCGACGCCGAGCTGGCCGAGGTCGCCGTGGCGGCCATGGCGAGCGCTCCGGAGACAGAGCTCCTAGGAGGCGTCGCGCACGACCCGAGGGTCACGAGCGGAGCGCGCTTGAGCGCGGCCGAAGCGCTGACCCGCCTCGACCCGATCCGCGCGGGCCAAGCCCTCGAGGCGCTGTCGGCAGAGGACACGCCCGTCGGGCGTCAGGCCGCGCGCCAGGCGCGCCGCCTCCGGGGACGCTAGCGAGCGCCTACCCGTCGGCGTGGATAAAAGTCCCGTTCGTCACGTCCTTGAGGACGCCCGGGAAGCTCAAGACCTTGTTGTGCATGGCGACGTAGACGCCGGGAGGGAGGAGCTGCACCGCGAGGAGGGCCTCGGTCATGTTCTGCGTCGCGTCGGTCGTGCGGAGCTGATAGGGGCGCATGGCGCCGGTCAAGACGATGGGCGTGCGGGGATGGCGCCCGAGGAGATCGACGATGCGCTCGCCGGTGATGGCGAGGCGGTCGGTGCCGTGGACGACGATGACCCCAGCGTGGGTCTCGGCGAGGACGCCAGCGGTCTTGGCTATGAGCGTGTGATCGGCGTCGCTCATCTCCGTGCTGTCTTTGTTCATCAGCGGGACCCGGGTCAGGACCACGCCCTCCAGCTGGAGCTGGGCCAAGAGGATGTCGAGGGTCATCGTCCTATTCGTGAGCACGCCTTGGAGCTCGTCATAGGTCTTGTCGATGGTTCCGCCGGTCGAAATCAAGGCGATCGCCTTGGTCACACGCTCTCCGATCCCGCTTGGGAGGCAGTAGTGTGCGCCCCCGGCCCCTGATATGCCAACCTGATCACAAGCCCCTCTCAGGCAAGGATCTGTGGCGACGAAAGAACCATCGCCATAACTCGTGCTGACCCTTGACGGTGGCTCCGAACAGGCGTATTTTCTCCGGCCTTCGGGCCCCCGAGACGCGGTGGCACCGCACCCGAACTTTCGTTCGAGGATCGAATCAAATGACTGCCAAGACCTACATGGCCAAGGCCAAGGACCAGGCGCAACGTGAGTGGCTTCACGTCGATGCGACCGACCAAGTCCTCGGACGCCTCGCCGCCAAGCTCGCCCGCGTGCTCATGGGCAAGCACAAGCCGACCTACACCCCACACATCGACATGGGCGACTTCGTCGTCGTGACCAACGTCGAGAAGATCCGGGTTACGGGTAAGAAGGCTCTGACGAAGACCTACCCCTACTACACGGGCTACCGTGGCGGCCTCAAGGAGAACACCTACGCGGAGCTCCTCGAGCGCGATCCGGGTCGGATCCTGCAGCTCGCCGTCAAGCGGATGCTCCCCAAGAACAAGCTTGGGCGCGTCATGCTCAGCAAGCTCAAGACCTGCGCCGGCAGCGATCACCCGCACGCCGCCCAGAACCCCCAGCCGCTCGACCTGAGCAAGATCTAAGAGGCCATACGTGACCACTTCGCAGTACCACTGGGGGACCGGACGCCGTAAGTCGGCCGTCGCTCGCGTTCGCCTCCGTCCCAACGGCTCGGGCAAGATCACCGTCAACAAGCGCGCTTTCGAAGAGTACTTCGTCCGCGACCTCGACCAGGCCCAGGTCATGGCTCCCTTGAACCTCAACGACGCCAAGGCGAGCTACGACGTGTTCGTCAACGTCAACGGCGGCGGCATGGCTGGCCAGGCCGGCGCGACTCGTCTCGGGATCGCTCGCGCGCTCTGCGAGGCCGACAACGATCGCTTCTACGCTGACCTCAAGGACGGCGGCTACCTGACGCGCGACGCCCGCCAGGTCGAGCGCAAGAAGCCCGGTAAGAAGGGCGCCCGCGCCTCCTTCCAGTTCAGCAAGCGCTAATCGCCCTCGCTGCTGCGAAGCAACCCAGAAGACCCCGCCTCGGCGGGGTCTTTTGCGTTGGTTGGATCAGGGCCGACGGCTGAGTTCGCGGCTTAGCGATTGGTAGGCGGCGTGAAGGGCAGCTGCGTCTGCCTGCGGCAGATAGCCAGGCTCCAGGCCGCTCGCCCGCAGTTCGTCAACGTAGAGCTGCTGGCGAGGGGTGAGGCTAGGAGCGCTCCCAAGCTCTCGAGTCTGAAAACCCATTGGCGTTTTGACCTCGAGGCAACCCTTGTAAGGAGGGTCTGTCTTGAAGTCGTAGAGGTAAGCCCGCAGAACGACCTCGGCATTCGCCTGCTCCAGGTCCCCTCGCCACTTGCTCCCCTGCGCCGAGGCGGGCCGCAAGGACTCGATGCGGACAGCGATCAAGTAGCGGGCCCTGCTCGCCTCCTCGATCTCTCGGTTCAAGCTCCGTGGCTCGATGCCTTCGGCTGAGAGGCAGAGGCCGCGGCGGAAGCTGTCGGGGAAGTAGGCGGGGAGAGGCGAGGGCGTGCTGGGGTCCTTGAGCTGCCTCCACGTCAGCAGGACTGCGTTTGGCTTCTCGAGGGTCCCGTCGGCGACGTGATAGGTGCCAGGGGGGAACTTCCACCTCGCAGGTGGCGCGGGGTTGGCGGCAATGGCCTCCAAGGCGACTGCACGACGGCGATAGGTAGCGAGGACCGAGCGTATGCGCCTGGCTCGCTGCGCGCTCACTCGCTCCCGGGAGTCGCTCTCTATCGACTTCGAGAAGTGAACAGCCAGGAAGAAGAACGCCAGCGTGACGCCAACTCCTACCACCGTCCGGAGCGTCCGCTCGGAGCTGGTCAGCGGCGAACGTGGAGCTGGAGGTGTTCGCTCAGGGCGGACCGGAGCAGTCGGTCTTCGGCCTGAGCTGGTTCTGCGTCGCGAGTAGCGGCAGCCCAGCGTCGTGCAGCGACCGCTCGCGAGCTCGCCGCTGCACTCGCGGTGGTAGACGGCCTGGCAGCCGGGGCACACCGTGAGGACCTCCTCGCGGTGGACCTTCTCTCGACAGAGCGGGCAGATCTGGCTCGCTTGAATCGTGATCTTCTTGCGGCGTTCGCTGGGCGGCACAGCTTGACTCTACACCTCAGGGGAGGCCCCGACGCCAGGAAGGGAGCTCCGAGGGGACGCTGCCCGGGGTTGGCAGTAGACTGCTGCCCCGCGTGGCCAGTGCGTGCACCCGGGGAGGAGCGCGTTCTCATGAAGGGGATCCTGATCACCGGCGTGCCGGGCTTCATTGGCTCGCGACTGGCCCGGGCCCTCGTCGAGCAGGGCCGGCCTCTGTTCTTGCTCTGCCTGCCCTCCTTTGAGGAGCCCGCCGAGGCCCTCGCCAACGAACTCCGCGAGCAGGGCGCCGAGGTCGAGGTCCTCCTCGGGGACATCACTCAGGACCAGCTCGGCCTGACCGACCCCGACGCCGTGAAGTCTGCGGTGGACGAGGTCTATCACCTGGCCGCCGTCTACGACCTAGCGGTCCCGGAGGACATTGCGCGGCGGGTGAACGTGATCGGGACGGCCAAGGTCCTCGAGTTCCTCAAGTCCTTCCCGGGCGAGGTCCGGCTCAACTACATCTCGACCTGCTACGTCTCGGGCTATCGCCAGGGCATGGTCTTCGAAGACGACCTGGACCGGGGTCAGCGCTTCAAGAACCACTACGAGTCGACCAAGTTCGAGGCCGAGGTCTTGGTCCAAAAGTGCATTCCCGAGCTTGAGATCCGAATCTTCCGGCCCGCGATCGTGATCGGCGACAGCAAGACCGGCGAGACCCAGAAGTTCGACGGTCCCTATGCGACCTTTGGCGCAGTCATGATGGGCTGGTTGATCGCGACGCCCTCGCCGGGCAACGGCCGCCCGAACTTGGTCCCGGTCGATCACATCGTGAACTGCTTGGTCACGATTCCGCGTCAGCCCAACACGGCCGGCAAGGTGTTTCAGCTCGCTGACCCCAACCCAGTCACTTCGCGCGAGCTCGTCGAGCTGGCCGCCGAGCGCCTCGGAGCCCCGCGCCCGCGCTTCAGCCTCCCCGAGGGCCTGTTCAAGCCCCTGTTCAAGATCAAGAAGCTGGTCGAGGTCTCGGGGCTGACCCCCGAGTCCTTCCCCTACTTCAACCACTACGTGATCTACGACACGACCAACACCCAGACCGCGCTCCAGGGGACTGGGATCAGCTGCCCGCCCCTGCGCAGCTACATAAACCAGATCCTTCGCTACTACCGCGACCGAGCTGAGCTGGCTTGGCGCTTCGATCGCCTCCGCGGGTAAGGGCCCTCTCATGCCGAGCTACGAAGACAAAGTCGTCCTGACCTGCGCCCTGACGGGCGTCCTGGCGGACCGCAAGCAGTGCCCCGGGATCCCCTACACCCCCGTCGAGATCGCCGACGAGGCCAAGCGCGCCTTCGACGCAGGCGCGACCGTGGTCCACATTCACGCCCGCAACGACGACGGGAGCGCGACCTTCGAGCCCGAGGTGTTTCAGCGGATCAAGGACGAGACCCGGTCGCGCTGCCCCGTGATCTTGAACTTCTCGACGGGGGCCCTCGAGGAGGACACCACGCTCCAAGAGCGCGTGATCAGAGAGGTTCGTCCTGAGATCGCGGCCCTCAACATGGGCTCCATGAACTACGGGAAGTTCAGCAAGAAGCGCAAGGACTTCGTGTTCGACCTCGTGTTCCAAAACCCCTTCCCCAAGATCAAGCGCCTCCTGATCGCCATGAACGAGGCCGGCGTCAAGCCAGAGCTGGAGTGCTTCGACACGGGCCACACCTGCTCGGCGGAGCCCTTCCGACAAATGGGCCTCCTCAAGGGCGCCGAGCAGTTCAGCTTTATCACCAACGTCCTCGGCGGACTCCCCGCGACGGTCGAGGCGCTCCAGCTCCAGAAGAACCTGATCCCCGCCGAGGCCCAGTGGGAGGTGATCGGAATCAGTCACCCCCAGTGGCGCATGCTCGGCGCGGCCCTCGTGTTGGGCGGGAACATTCGCTGCGGGCTGGAGGACCACTTCTATCTGCCCAACGGCGAGCAGGCCAAGAGCAACGGCGAGCTCTGCGAGGTCGCAGCGCGCCTGACGCGCGACGTGGGCCGGGAGCTGGCGACGGTCGAAGAGGCACGCCAGATCCTCTCGCTGCCGCCGCTCTAGGTCTCGCGGGGGTAAACCCCGCGACTACGGCTTGTGGGGGCG
>Ga0316204_10003923_pt1 | contig 28220 bp, 27 predicted proteins | sample 6monrhotite_MG_2_FD_205661 | JGI IMG/M metagenome (GOLD analysis project Ga0316204, IMG submission 205661) | Microbial mat bacterial communities from mineral coupon in-situ incubated in ocean water Damariscotta River, Maine, United States -... | ecosystem: Environmental > Aquatic > Marine >...
GCAAATACCAGGGGGACCCGCCAGTCTTCTGGGCGGCGAATTTCGATCGGGTTGATGTCGGGGCTGGGTTGGTCGGCGGCGTCCACGGGGGATTGAGTCCTGCTTGGGGTTTTGGTTTTTGTTCTTCAGAACCAATATTAACGGGTTATCGGCCAGTTGGAAAAGGCCTGACTTCGATTCTCTAAAGAAGGGGGGCGGAAAGGGTTGCCAAGTGGACCGGATCGGATTAAAACGCCTTTCCTTGATGGCGCATTTATTTACGCCATAAGGGCGCGTAGCTCAGCGGGAGAGCACCTCGTTGACATCGAGGGGGTCACTGGTTCAATCCCAGTCGTGCCCACCATGGAAACCCCAAGGGAAACCTTGGGGTTTTCTGCTTTTTGGGCCGGTTGTTATGGTTGATGCAGTTTGCGTGAGGCACCCATGGGGCACCTCATAAGGCAATTACAACCTTTTTCGGGTGCATTCCCATTGTTATTGAACATCTGGATAGTGACTTTGATTCTGCTCTTTCTATCAGGGTTAATGACGCCGATTTCTCTCCGTCAATTTTTGTGCTATTTTTAGTCGCACTCATATTCAGTGTTTATTGAAAATCCCGACGGAGGGAGCTGTGCGAACGCCTATAGCCGCCGTGATATTAACAAGCCTTGTGGTCAGTTCCCCTGTACATGCTGATACTCAGTATATTGACGCATTGAAAATTTGTGCCGCTGACACTGACCCAGAAGCTAGGGTGGCTTGCTATATGGCCGTAGGTGCCGCTGAAGAAGCTAAATCAAACTCCCTCAATGAAGTAATGAAAAGCATCTTTGAAGCGCAGCAGACCGAAAGCTCAAACAAGACCTTTGATGAGTTAACGGAGGAAACGCTCAAACGGATGGAGTCATCTCTATCTGATGGGTTTGAATCGGGGCCACCGCTGACCAACAACGAAATAATTGCAATTAGATATGAACTTCAGCGCTGCTGGAATCCTCCTAAGAAGGAATCTATCTCTCCATTTGAAACAGTAGAAATCCGTGTCCAGATGAAAGATGACGGACGAGTGGAGAGTGCTGAAGTTGTCGATTTAGACCTCTACGAAAGAGATAATAGGTTCAAATTACTAGCAGACACAGCGCTAGAGGCTGTCCAGAATAGGGAATGTCAGCCATACCTACTTCCTACCGCAAAATACGAAAGTTGGAAAACAATGACGTTGGGTTTTTCGTCAAACTAATGTCTTTAACTCAATCAGCGAAAGGCGCTCCCCTGCTAAGGGAGTACACCTCGCCATTATCAACGGCACGCTCAATCAGAGCATTCGACTTTTAATCGAACGGCCAGGGTCTTCGGGAGGCGGGGCCGGAGGTTCATAGCTTAAACTTCATGCTTAACGACCGGCTATCCCTTGGTCACTGCTATCCTTTTGGTCGTTCAAGAATAAGTACAAGGCTCTCTGTCAGTGCTGCCAGTGCGCTCAACACATGTATCAGTCCAAAGGCGACTATCCCGTGATGTATTCCGATATCCGCGCTCACCAACACATCGACGATTTCGCCTTCTATTTCAGAAAAAACAGAAAACAACAAAAATACGCCAATAATCAGGTTGATATGTGGCCCATTAAGGATGTGGCTGGTTTGATTCAAAAACTTAATCATACGAAATTTCTACCTTTAAAACCTGGTCTAGGGGATGAGGGAAGCAACTGAGCGTTAAAATAAATCTATGCAACTACTGTGCGCTTACCAAGAATAATGAATCAAACCAGCCTCTGGCTCCCGTTGGTTTCTCGCCGCTACCGCCTCCTTAGCCTACGGTCAAAGATCAATAGGACAGACCCGGTGCCTGATGCAGATAGGTGTTGTCGGATAGTTGCTTGACCATGAAATCGGCAACATCGTCTAGGGAAATTTTTAGTTTAAGCGGCGTATCGATGGCTGAAGGGCCGTGCTTGTACACGGATGTGTGTTTGCCCTTTGTTAAGTTTGCCGGTCGGGCAATGGTCCAATCCAGTCGACTGTGTCTGACAAGGTCTTCCTGGGTCGAATGATCGGCGTAGACATGGCGCAGCACGACGGGGATGACAAAATATCGATAATGAAGGGGCAGGGTGTCGAAGCTGTCACCGGCACCCAGGCCTGACAGGCAAACAAGCCGTTTGACGCCGTCTTTCTCCATGGCGCGAATGATATTCTTCGTCCCCTTGGTCCTTAGGCCGTCTTTGTTCATAAGGGGCATGCCCAACGTGCACACAACGGCGTCTTGCCCTTGTATGGCGCTTTCGACGGAAGCGGGGTCGAGCACATCCCCCTTTGCTACCTTTAGCCTGGCGTGCGTGAATTTGAGTTTTTCAGGGCTGCGCGTGTGCGCCGTAACGTCATGTCCTTGGGCAAGGGCCTGGGCAACAACGTGCTGTCCGACTTTTCCGGTTGATCCAAAAATTACGACTTTCATTTTCTTTCTCCTTAATTCATTTTTGTTACTTGACACCGTGTCAATTGACATCGCGACAAGTACGGTCTAGTTTACATTATGTCAAGTGAAAATATTGAAACACGAACCCGTATTCTCGGTGCCACCCTGGAGCTTCTTGAGGCCGGTCAGGGAAGCGCCGTGCGCATGACCGATATTGCCAAGCGCGCGGGAATTTCGAGGCAAGCGGTGTACCTTCATTTCGCGACAAGAGCAGAACTGTTGATCGAGGCGACCTTCTATCTGGACGAAATAAAGGGAGCAGACGAACGGCTTGCGGCCAGTCGGGCGGCACGGACCGGCGTTGAACGTCTCGCGGCTTTTGTCGATGCCTGGGGCAATTACATTCCGGAAATTTACGGTCCGGGCAAGGCGCTGCTCGCCATGAAGGACACGGATGAGGCGGCGGCGGCGGCGTGGAGCCAGCGTATGCGGGATATGCGAGAAGGCTGCGAAGCGGCGATCAACGCCTTGGCGAAGGACAAGACCCTGTCGCCTGAATACGCGCCCGAACATGCTACGGATATTCTTTGGACCATGCTGTCGGTGCGAAACTGGGAACAGATGACGATCGAATGCGGGTGGTCGCAGCAAAAGTATATCAAAACGCTCAAAGCTTTGACCAAGCGCACTCTCGTGGTTGCTGCCGTTTCGTAAAATGTAAGGAGAACACCCTATGATCTGGCTCGGTATCTGCCTTTTTTTCGGACTGCATCTGTTGCCGTCATTGCCCAATGTGCGGGAATCGTTGATCGACCGACTGGGCGAGAAGCGGTATAAAGGTGGCTACGCGCTACTGTCGCTTGGCGGGCTTGTGCTCATCACTCTTGGCTACAGTGAAGTGCCGTACCAGGAATTGTGGGTTTCCCCGGTTTGGGCCAGTCATCTGGCATTCGCGGTGATGCCTGTTGTTTTTGTTCTGCTGGTCGCCGCCGAAATGAAAGGCCACATCCGCAGAACGGTCAAACATCCCATGTTGATCGGCATTTTTCTTTGGGGGTGCGTGCATCTGGTTAATAACGGCGACACTGCATCCCTGTATTTGTTTGGCGCTTTTGCCCTGTTTTCTGTGTTCGCAATCATTTCGTCCAACCGACGCAGCAAAGATCGCACGGACTATACCCCAAAGGGACGTCACGACCTGATTGCACTGGTGCTTGGCACGGTATTGTTCGTGGGCGTGTTGTGGGCGCACACGTTTCTATTCGGGGTAACGCCGACTTTATAAGGGGGGATGCGATCCCGCACAGAAGGTTGGAAATTGGGCCATTCTGGAAAAGCTTAAATCGTGGGCGGGGCAGGTCAAGCGGGACGTTGTTGCCCTGTATTTGGCCGGTCGGGACCCTCGGGTGCCGTGGTATGCCAAAGTGGCGGCATTGGCGACCGCAGCGTACGCCTTAAGCCCGATCGATTTGATTCCCGATTTCATACCTGTTATCGGCTATCTTGATGATCTTCTGATCGTTCCCCTGGGCATTTGGCTGGTGATCAAGCTGATTCCTGCGCCCTTGATGGCCGACTTGCGCGATGAGGCCGCCCGTCGGCTGTCGGTTAAACCTCCAATCAGCATCGCCGGGGCGGTCTTCATCGTTTTCTTGTGGTTATTTGCAGCAGGTTTGATCGCTTACGCGGTGCTTGCCTGATACGTGGCTGTGGCCGTGGCGGGCGCGGGTTGTTCTGCGCCGATGGCCTCAGCAAGGGCCAGGCTCAAGGGGGTCGGTATGAAATCGGGTAAGGCCTTGGCAAGCTTGCCGCCATCCAAAGCGTGCGGAGTGGACCACAGGTAACGCATTTCCACCACTTCTCGCATTTGCGGCATGACCAGGCCCAGCACCTTAATCAGGGGCCAAGGCATGCCTTTGACCTTAAGCGGATGACCGCACGCCTGTTCCAGGGCGCTGACCAGTTCTTGTCCGGTCATTTCATATCCGGCGAAGTTAAAGCATTCGAACGGTGCAAAATCCGCCCGTTTTTCGGCCAGCCCGACCATGGCACGGGCGGCATCGGGCAGGTAAGCCCAGGCATGAACCCGGTCCAGGGGGGCGGGGTACATGACGCTGCCCTTGTGTAGGGAGCCGGCGATGTGGCTGTCGAACCAATTGCCGGTCTTTTCGCGTTCGATGAAGTCGCCGGCGCGCAGGACAATGGTGCGCACACCGCTATTAGTGGCCTTGGCGTAAGCCCGTTCCATCTCTTCGCGCAGGCAACCCTTTAACGTTGTTGGTGCGTGCTCGGTCAGTTCGTTCGGGCGCTCGGGCATGTCGGCGCCATAGTTATAGACGTTTCCGGGGATCATTACCGTCGCCCCGGTTGTCCTGGCGGCATGGATGACGGCGGCGGTAGTGCGCGGAATGTCTCGTCGCCACAAAGGGTAGGGCGGGTTCAACGCATTGACAATAACGTCACAATCCGTGGCGGCTTTGGCTAATGTGTCGGCGTTGAAAGCATCGCCGGAGATTTTTTCGACCGGTGTGTTTGCGTTCACGCCATCCCAAGACCGGGCGAAGGCGCGCACCTTCCATCCGGCGGCCAAAAATGCGTTTACAGCGGCGCGCCCGAAGCGGCCCTTTGCGCCCAATATAATTACTTTTCCTGGCATGTTTCAGTCCTCATTCAATCTCTGTTGTCGTTGACACATGTGATACGATAATTCATCCTTGTTGATCAATTCGCCAAATATTGATCTTAGATATTCAAATTTGAATAGGCATATTATGACAAACTCAATTGACTGGACCCATTTGCAGACGTTGATTGCCGTTGCCGAACAGGGGTCGTTATCGGGGGCGGCGCGTGTTCTTGGTGGTAGCCAGCCAACCATGGGGCGACACATCAGCGCGCTGGAAACCGAATTGGGCGTGCGTCTGTTCGAACGGGCCGCCGGGGGGCTTGAGCTGACACCGACGGGCATCGAGCTGTTGGAGCACGCCCGCCAAATGGCCCGGGCTGCGAACCGGCTATCGCTTGCCGCCGAGGGCCGGTCCGAGGAAATCGCAGGCACTGTACGCATCACGGCGAGCGACATTGTCGCAACCTACGTCTTGCCTGAAATCCTGACAGTCCTGCATCAGGCGGAACCGGATATCGAAATTGAACTGGTCGCTTCTGATCGTACGGAAAACTTGCTTCAGCGCGAAGCGGACATTGCCGTGCGCATGTACCGACCGAGCCAGGCCGACGTCTTCACCCGCAAGGTCGGGGACCTGAAAATCGGGATGTTTGCGGCCCCGTCCTATATCGAACGCCGGGGGGCACCACAGTCGATCGCAGATTTTCTAAACCACGATATCGTTGGTTATGATCGCAGCGACGTGTTGATTCAGGGCATTCGCCAGGTCGGGTTGGAGGTGGACCGCCGGTTTTTTAAGTTCCGTTGTGATAATCAGGTGGTTGTTTGGCGCATGGTCGTTGCTGGCTTCGGCATTGGTTTTAATCACATTCAGGTTGGTGCGGCGGAACCCGGCGTCGTGCGCCTGCTCGAAGATATCCCGTTGCCTGTGTTGCCGGTTTGGTTGACGGCGCATTCGGAACTGAAGACCAGCCGACGGGTGCGCCGGGTCTATGACTTTCTGGCCGACCATCTGGGCCGTGTACAGCCCTAGCGTTGGTATTTTATGAAGGGCGTCAGTTTCGCCACCTTGTCATACAACCTGCGCCCGGCTTCGTTAAAGTCCTGGGTTAGCCAGTAAACCTGGGCACAACCGTGTGCGTCGGCCTTTTCATAAACCGCTTCGATCAGGGCGCGGCCCAACCCCGTGCCGCGCAGTTGGGGGGTGGTGAACAGGTCGACCAGATAGCATCTTGGTTCGGGTTGCCAGGTGTGACCGTGAAAAAGATAGGTGGTGAACCCGGTCAGGCTTCCAGCATCATCTTCGCACACCAGACAAAACGGGCCTTCCGCTGGTGGCTGCATCAAGCGTTGCCACGTATTATCGGTCGTTGCCGATAAATCGACCTGATAATAATCCTGATACCCTTTCCACAGGGCCTCCCACGCGATGCGATCTTCGGGACGGGCGTTTCTGATGGGCATGAGGATTATCCTTTGGGTGAATATTTCTAGAGTGCCAGGGGCATCGGAAAGAAAAGGTGCCTCAAGTTATGGGTCGCAACGTTACCTAGCTATTACGTAGACCGACAAGCAGATAATAGGTGGTTTGTTCCAGGTCGCGATGGAAATCTGTCTGCCAGTTGGCTTGTTCCGGGTTGTCGGTGCCGTTTTCATGAATTTGGTGCTGTGACATGGGCCAAAGGCCGGCAATGATCGCGTGCGTGGCTTTCAAAAGAAGTATCACCTTGTCGTGGTTCAGGTGCGGCAGGCAGGTAACAAAAACGGCGCCCAGATCAGATACACCGGGCATCAGGATTTCGGAAAATCGTGCCGTTGTTTCCGCCGATAAGTTCTTCTCGACGACGGAAGCCTTAACGCTGATAAAATGACACAACCTTTCCCTGTTAGTCAGGGATGCTGTCAGTTGCCGCGCGACTGCAGCGTCGCTGACTGGTTTGGGCTCGCGCTGCAGGCGGGTTTTCATATCCGTGAACCATTTTGAATAATCGGCAAGCATGACCTGAAAGAAGATTTCCTCCTTGCCGTCGAAATAGCGATAAAGATTGGATTTGGCGATGCCTACCCGCCTTGCGATGCCGTTCAGGCTGACATTGTCAAAGCCCGATTCCATGATCAGTTCCGCCGCGGCACCTAGAATTTCGGCACGGCGGATTTCGATCTGGTCACTGGTGCGGGCCCTGACAAAATCGGTCTCGGCCATTCAATTTAAGATCCTGCTTCCTGGGTGGCGGGTACTGGTTCGATATCGGCGATCCTGTCTACAGGTATTTGCCACCACCGGGCAACCGGCCAGGGCAAGTTCGTGCCAACACTTTCACCCTGGCGGGGGTGGGCCAATGGCATATTGCGAATTGCCGCCAGCGCCTGTACTCGATCGGCCGGTTCGTGCCAGGGGTGATTGGCTAAATCGAACGTGCCCCAATGTATGGGCATCAGGCGTTGTGCGCCCAACATTACCGCCGCTTCGACCGTTTCTTCCGGGCTCATGTGCACGTTGGGCCATGCCGGGTCGTAGGCGCCATTTTCGATCATTGCCAGGTCGAACGGGCCAAAACGTTGACCTATTTCTAAAAAAGCGTCCTGCATGCCGGTATCGCCGCTGAAAAACAGGGTGTGAGATTGACTGGCGATGACCCAGGATGCCCACAGCGTTTTGTTTTTGTCCGACATGCCGCGGCCTGAAAAATGCCGGGCCGGGGTGGCGATCAGGCGCAAGCGGCCCGCGACGAGCGTTTCGTCCCACCAGTCCAGTTCAATAATTTTTTCAGCCTCGATGCCCCAGTGACGGAGATGCGTGCCCACATCAAGGGGCATGACGAACAGGTTCGTTTTTTCCTTCAATGCCCGGATGCTTTCCATATCCAGATGATCGTAGTGGTCATGTGAAATCACCACGGCATCCAGATGTGGTAACTCGGCAATGGTGATTGCCGCTGGTTGGAATCTCTTTGGGCCAATGCTCTCAAATGGTGATGCCCGCTCTCCAAACACCGGATCGGTCAGAATTTTAAGCCCGTCAATTTCAATCAGGGTGGTGGAATGGCCGATCCATGTGACCCGGTAACTTTCCGTGACGGGCGCACTGAACGACGCGGCATCAAGGGGCAACGACGGTAGTGGGGCGCTGGGAACCGTGTTGATTTTTTTGCCAAACATGAATTTGGCCAAAATCGCCATTTTTTTACCAAACGGCATTTCCGGGATAGGCTGTGGATTGGCAAAGCGTCCCTCTAGATGGGGGGCATGACCGGATTCTGTTGGCAGAGCGGCATTCCCCCTGTAACCGCCCAGGGCGTCTTTAACCCGCATAAACGAACAAGCGCTTAGTGTGGCGACCATCAATATGACTCCCGTTATTGTTAGAATGAGTTTCTTCAATTCCGAATTCCGATTCGTACCGGTCGAGTTGACTGCAGAAATTAATAAGTGACTGATGGTCTGTTAATAAATGACCACCGGTCACTTGTCAAATGGATTCGATGTTTTGCGACTACTGAAAATTCCGCCCCTTGGGCAGGGCCGAGGTAACCCCGGCGACTTTTTGTCCGGGTGCGGGCAGGTCGCCGAGCTGGGCCAGTTGGTCGCTTAAGTCGGTTAGTTCGCGGGCGATCACATGGACCACGGATTGCTCGATTTGCAGCATGCCCGTAACGCCCAGAAACCGTGCCGTCAGGACCGTTTTGCGGTTGGCTTCGAAAACTTTCGGCCAGATGATGACATTGGCGATCCCCGTTTCGTCTTCAAGGGTGGCGAAAATAACCCCGCTTGCGGTGCCCGGTCGCTGCCGGACCAGGACCAGGCCAGCGATGGATACCATTTTTCCCGACGCCTGATGGCTAAGGGCCGATGCGCACAAAAAACGCCGGGCGTCCAATCGGTCGCGTACCAATGAAACGGGATGCGCCTTGATCGATAGTTTAAGCGTCGCATAATCCTCGATCACATGTTCGCCCAGCGGCATGGTGGGCAGGGCAATTTCTTGCTCGCGCTGCAAGTCTTCGTTTCCCTGAAGCAGGGCATTGGCGTACAGCGGCAAATCTTCCAGCGAACTTCGCGCCCCACTGGCAGCACCCAGGCCCTGTACGGCCCACAGGGCATCGCGCCGATCCATCCCTAACGAGCCAAAAGCATCGGCCCGCGCCAGGCGTTCCAGGGTGGGGGCGGGAAGGTGAGATCGGAAATACAGGTCACGAATGGAATCAAATCCACCGGCCCGTGCGGCCAACAAAGATGTTGAATCAGCCTTATGAATCCCTTTGACCTGACGAAAGCCCAGGCGCAGGGCGTGGGCTCCGTCCTTCAGCGGCTCAAGGGTGTGGTCCCACGTGCTTGAGTTGACATCAACCGGCAGCACCTGACCGCCGTGGTCGCGAAAATCCCGGATGATCGAACTGGCGGAATAGAAGCCCATGGGTTGCGCGTTGAGCAACGCACAGGCAAAAGCGTCCGGATAACAACATTTAAGCCAGCTTGAAACATAGGCGAGCAGGGCAAACGATGCAGCATGACTTTCCGGGAAGCCATAGTCGCTGAACCCTTCGATCTGCTTGAAACATCGTTCTGCGAAATCCGGTGCATAGCCATTGCCCTGCATACCTTTTAAAAAGCGTTCGCGAAAATCACCGATTTGCCCCGTGCGCTTGAACGTCGCCATGGCCCGGCGCAACTGATCTGCCTCGCCTGGTGTAAACCCCGCCGCGACGATGGCGATTTTCATGGCCTGTTCCTGAAACAGTGGAATACCCAGCGTCTTGCCAAGGACGTCGCGCAGGGCTTCGGACGGGAAGTCGACTTTTTCAAGCCCCTGACGGCGTTTTAAATAAGGATGCACCATATCGCCCTGAATGGGGCCGGGGCGAACCAGGGCGACTTCGATCACCAGGTCATAAAACGTGCGGGGCCGCAGGCGCGGCAACATGGACATCTGCGCCCGGCTTTCAATTTGGAAAACACCGACCGTATCGGCCTTGCAGATCATGTCATAAACCCGGGGGGCTTCCTTGGGCACCGTGGCCAGGTCATAGGACTTGCCGTAATGGCGTTCGATCAGGCCAAACGCCTTGCGGATACAGGTCAGCATGCCCAGCGACAGCACATCGATCTTTAAAATGCCCAGCGCATCAAGGTCGTTCTTGTCCCATTCGATAAAGGTGCGCCCCGGCATGGCCGCGTTGGCAATGGGGATGACGTGATCCAGCGGCCCCCGGGTGATGATGAAGCCGCCCACATGCTGCGACAGATGGCGCGGAAAGCCCATCAGTTGACGCACCAGTTTCAGGGTCTGCGCGAGGGTCGGGTCAGTTGGGTCAAGCCCCAGTTCGCGGACCTGATCAGCATTGAATTTGGCTGACGATCGCCCCCAGACAGAACCAGACATGGCACTGACCATATCAAGGGACAATCCCATGGCCTTGCCCACTTCGCGAACGGCACTTCGCGAACGATACGTGATCACCGTTGCCGCGATTCCGGCCCGGTGGCGTCCGTATTTGGTATAGATGTACTGGATCACCTCTTCACGCCGTTCGTGTTCGAAATCGACATCGATATCGGGTGGTTCATCCCGTTCGGCAGATACGAACCGTTCAAACAGCAGGTCGATTTGGGTCGGGTCAACCGATGTGATGCCCAAACAATAACAAACGGCGGAATTGGCCGCCGATCCCCGCCCCTGACATAAAATGCCCAGCGACCGGGCATGGCGGACGATATCGTCGACGGTCAAAAAATACGGCGCGTAGTTCATTTGTTCGATCAACGCCAATTCATGTTTGATGGTCTGTTTCAGTTTTTCATCACAGCCACCGGGAAAGCGCCGCTTTGCACCCAACCAGGTCAGGCGTTCCAGTTCGGCCTGCGGGGTGGCGCTGTTGCCCGATGGTTCATCGGGGTATTCATAGGCCAGTTCATCAAGGGAAAAGCGGCACTGGGTGGCGATTTCCCCCGACCGGCCCACCACTGCGTCGTACCCCTTGAACAGGCGGGCCATTTCGGTGGGTGATTTTAAGTATCGTTCGGCGTTGGCGTTCAGCAGAAAACCGGCATTGAAGATTGTGCAGTGATGACGGATGCAGGTGATGACATCCTGCAAGGGCCTGCGGCTTGGCGTGTGGTAATGAACATCGTTACTGGCCACCAGGGGTATGTTCAGGCGGGCGGCCAGATCGAACAGGCCTTCCAGGCGGCTTTCGTCGTTGCCCCGGTACAGGCGAGTGACGGCCAGATAGGTTTGGCCGGGGAAGGCATCGGCCAACCATTGAACGTTACCTGAAAAATCATCCCTGAATTCATAAGGTGGCATGGCGACAAAAATATGCCCGGCAGACAAATTACGCAGGTCCGCCATGTGCAACTCGCACACTCCTTTGGCGGCCCGCAGGTTGCCGGTGCTCAACAGTTTGCACAGTTGCCCGTATGCGGTGCGGTTTTGTGGGAAACACAGGGTTTCGAAGCCACCAGAAAGAACCAGCCGTACGCCAACTACCAGCTTGATGTGGGCCTGCTTTGCCGCGACGTGAGCGCGCACGACACCGGCGACGCTGTTGCGATCGGCAATGCACGCCGCCCCATGGCCCAGTTCGGCGGCTGTTTTAACCAGTTCTTCGGGGTGCGATGCGCCTTGCAGGAAGCTGAAATTACTGGTCACGGCCAGTTCCACATAGGCCGTCATGGAAATAGCCCGTGCATGTACCAGGACGGTTTTTCAAGGCGTTCATACAGGCCAAGCCTGAAAATCCAGAAACGATACCCGTCCATATCCTCGATGCGGAAATAATCCCGTGTCGGTTCGACCTCCTGGGATCGGCGTCCCCACCATTCGGGTGCGATCCGTTCCGGCCCTTCGGCCTTGACCACCCGGTGGCTGACCCGCCGCCAGTCAAAAAGCACCGGCGCGCCGTCGGGTACTTCGGCTATGGCGGCGATCTGTTCCGGGCGGGGCAGCAGGGCAATGGGGCGTCCCGACATGTGCCCCTGTTGCAGGTGGCGGGTGAACTCGGGCCAGTTGGGGGTGGTCTGGGCATCGGTGACGGAAATCAGGCGTTCGGATCGTTCGGGAATGTGGCTTTCGTAGGGAACAAAGCGACCGACATTTTCAAAACCCAGGCGATTGCCGTACCGGTCGATCAGCATGTCGAAGGCGGACCGCTCTCCCATGCCCGGACGATGGTCCAGTTCCTGTTGTCGGGCGGTGATGATTTCCGTGTCGTGGGCATTGAGCACGACCAGTTCGAAACCGCAACCGGGGTCATAATCATCTGCCATGGCGGCAAGCTTTTCACCGATCAGGCGGACCATGATGTCGGCCCTGTGGGTCAGCGCGCTGGTGCGTACAAAAAATGTTCTGACATCCCCGTCAACCCGGTAGATCGATAGCGAAAAACCGCGTGCGCCATATCCTTTTTCTTCCAGCAACCGGGCCATGGGGGCGGCAAGGTCGATCAGACATTCCTGGATTTGTTCTTGCAACAGCAGCGGTTCGGGGAAGGCGCTGGAGGTGCGGTAATCCGGCGGCGGGGCGATTGCGGCAAGGCTTTCGTCGCGGTGCCCCAACGCCTGATCAAGCCTGTGGATAAGCGCTTCCCCGTAGCGCGCGGCCAGGGGCGCGCGCGGCTTGCCGATCAGGGCACCGATATTTTTCAGGCCGACTTGTCCCAACCGGTCGCTTGTGTCGGTCCACACCCGCAAGGCGGCGATGGGGAGGCGGGCGAGGGCGGTTGTGGTGTCGCCGTCCTTAACGATACTCACCGGGGCAGCACCAAAATGACTGACCGCCCATGCCGCCCCCATGGTTTTGGCGATGCCGATGCGGGCTTTCAGGCCAAAGCCCGCCAGCCGGTGGCGAAGGTCCTCGGCCAGTTTGTCCTCACCGCCCATCAGGTGGCTGGCCCCGGTGATATCGATGATGATGCCGTCCGGCGCATCGGTGGCGACCCAGGGGCTGTAGCGAATGCACCAACAGGCGAGCTTTTCAAGGTCGCGCAAATCGCCTGCCGGGTCATGATCCTGCACGTTCAGGGTTGGGCAAATGGCGCGCGCATCGGCCAGGCTTTGGTCAACCATGATGCCCGACCGGGCCGCATCCGTGTTGATTGCCATAATGCGGGTGCCGCCGGATACCAAGGTAACCAGGGCCAAGGGGGCAAAAGCAGGTTTAACCGACGGCCGCTGTTGGTTCTTGTGCAGACCCGCTGTCGGCCGCAGGCGCTCTGTCGACCACCCGGGAAGCCAGATCGAAACATATCGCTTCATGGTTCCACACCACATCCCATTTTTTATTCCAGCCGGTTCCGCTTTTGGTCAGGTCAATCCGCCATCCGGCCCTGCCCGGACGTGGCATCGTGACCTTGCCTTGTGTCGATGCGGGGCTTGGCGTCGTGGCGACCTGCCAGCGGGTTTTTGCCGCACTGGAACCTGTCGCATGATGGGATCGCACCAGCAGCGCCGTTACGCCGCTTTTTTTCGCTCGCAGGGACAAACGCCGACTGGCGGTGAAATTATAAAGTTTTTCTGACCATAAAATGCCAATGACACCGGCCACATAGGGGCAGTCCAGTGCCTCTTCCAACGCCCATAAAAGATCAATTTCCCGGCGCAGCGTGATTTTTGTCAGGCGATCCGGGTCGATGCCAAAGGCCATCAGTCCGGGGCCGTGAATATGCAACCGGTCGTGGTCGCGCATCTGGCACCAGATCAGCGGCCCGGGCCGTTCTTTTAACAACCGCGCCGTCAGTCCCAACGCGAATCCCAGGGCCGCCGAACGATCCTGATACCCAGCCCCGGCAACTTCATGCACGGCAGCCCCCGCCAGACCGGGCGGCGGCAGGGCCAAATCAATTTCCGGGCATCCGGTTGAAATAAAGGACCCACCCGCAGAAGGCTCGACGCCGTCGGGAATGGCGGAAATACGCCGCTTTAGTTCCTCTACACTTATTGCAGACATTGTCATTCACGCCGTGTTCTGTCTCATTATGTTCATGATATGTTCTATTAAAGAGGAGAGTCATTGGATGAGTCAACAGGCAAGAATCGGGGCCGTGGGGGAATGTCAGGTGCTTTTATCTTTCGCAGGCATTGACAGACTCGTTCTACCCCCCTATTTTCCGGCCCTCGCGCGCCATTGCAGGTGGTTTGTTTTTATCGGCTGCGCGATAAACGAGGATAGAGACCATGAAAGTCAGAAATTCACTTAAGTCCGCCAAAACGCGTGACAAGAATTGCGTTGTCGTGCGCCGTAAAGGCCGCGTGTACGTCATTAACAAGATGAATCCCCGCTTCAAGACCAGGCAGGGCTGAACCGGTTTCCCGGTCCGGGTTCCCGGATAGTGAAAAAGAAGTGAAAACCGCACCAACTGGTGCGGTTTTTCTTTTATCGCGACGTTACGCGGCTTACATATAGTCTTCCTGTAACGCGTGTAAAAAAAGGGGCGGTGGCATGGAAATGCCGAAACCCGATGCCGGGGTAATTTCCAGGCGGGCTGCGATCATTACCGATTTGGCCAGGCTGGTCCCGGGCGACAACATCATCACCGATGAAGATGAACTGCGCGCCTATGAATGCGACGGTTTGTCAGCCTATCGGCAACTACCGCTGATCGTGGTACTGCCCGAAACCACGGCGCAGGTCGTGGCGATCCTCAAATATTGCCAGGATGAAGGTGTTAAAATCGTTCCCCGCGGGTCCGGCACATCGCTTTCCGGTGGCGCCCTGCCGCTGGCCGATGCTATTACGCTCGGTATGGGCAAGTTCAACCGTGTTCTTGAAATCGACTATGAAAATCGTTGTGTTGTCGTCCAACCCGGCGTCACCAACAAGGCGATTACCGATACCGTTGAACACAACGGTTTTTATTATGCGCCCGACCCTTCCAGCCGTATTGCCTGTTCCATCGGTGGTAACATCGCCGAAAATGCCGGCGGCATGCATTGCCTGAAATACGGCCTGACCACAAACAATGTGCTGGGCGTAGAAATGGTGCTGACATCGGGCGAGGTTATTCGTCTGGGCGGCAAGCATATGGAATCCGAAGGCTATGACCTGCTTGGCCTGATCACCGGGTCCGAGGGATTGCTGGGGGTGATCACCGAAATCACTGTGCGAATCCTGCAAAAACCGGCAAGTGCGCGTGCCGTGTTGCTGGGCTTTGCATCAAGCGAGGCCGGTGGTGCCACGGTGGGTGCCATCATCGCCGACGGCATTATTCCCGGCGGCATGGAAATGATGGACAAGCTGGCGGTTAACGCCATGGAAGATTTTGTTCATTCCGGTTATCCCCGGGATGCCGAAGCCGTATTGATTGTCGAACTGGACGGCCCCGAAGTGGAAGTGGATTACCTGGTCGGGCGGGTCGAGGCGATCGCACGCGATAACGGTGCCATCAGCGTTCGGATCAGCAAGGACGAAGCGGAACGCAAAATGTTCTGGGCCGGGCGGATGTCGGCTTTTCCATCCGTTGGCCGTATTTCGCCTGATTATTTTTGCATGGACGGGACCATTCCACGGGGGCAGTTGCCAACGGTTCTGTCTCGCATGGCCGAACTGTCAAAACACTATGGCCTGCGCGTCGCCAATGTCTTTCATGCCGGTGACGGCAACCTGCATCCGTTGATTCTGTATGATGCCAATAATCCCGGCGAATTGGAAAAGACCGAAGAATTCGGTGCCGATATTCTAAGGCTGTGTGTCGAAGTTGGTGGCGTGTTGACCGGCGAACACGGTGTCGGCGTGGAAAAGCGGGATTTGATGTGCACCATGTTCAGCGAAGATGACCTAAAACAGCAACAACGGGTCAAGTGTGCCTTCGACCCTGATGCGCTGCTTAATCCGGGCAAGGTTTATCCGACTCTGCACCGCTGTGCCGAACTGGGCCGGGTTCACGTTCATGACGGGCAATTGCGCTTTCCCGATATCCCCAGGTTCTAGGCGCATATCATGGGCGAACACTTCAAACCGGAAAATCCCGATCAGATTCTTGACGCCGTGCAGTGGGCCCTGGCCGAAGGGCGCGCGTTTGATGTTTTTGGCGGGCGGACCAAACAGGGCTATGGTCGACCAACTTTGGCGACCGATAATCTTGACCTGTCGGCGGTGTCGGGTATCGATCTTTACGAACCCGGCGAACTGGTGATGAGCGCAAAGGCCGCGACCCCCTTGGCCGACATCAATGCGGCCCTGGCCGACAATCGCCAGCGTCTTGCCTTCGAAGCGCCCAATTGGGGCCCCTTGTTTGGGGCCAAAGACCAGAGCGGCACCATCGGCGCCCTGTTTGTTTGCAACATGGCAGGATCCCGGCGCATTCAGGCGGGGGCAGCGCGTGATCATATCCTAGGCTTTCACGCGATCAGCGGTCGCGGCGAACATTTCAAATCCGGCGGTCGGGTGGTCAAGAATGTGACCGGGTTTGATCTGTCGAAATTGATGGCCGGGTCCTTCGGGACACTGGCGGTATTGTGCGATGTTACCTTCAAGGTCTTGCCGGTGCCCGAAAAGGCCCGCACGGTGCTGGTTCTGGGGGATGACCCCAAAATGGCGACAGCGGCCATGACGGTCGCCTTGCAAAGCCCGTTCGATGTTTCCGGTGCGGCCCATCTGCCCGCCGGGGTCGCGGCGATGAGTGGCGTGTCCTATGTATCGGGTGGCACCAGCGGCGTCACTGCGATCCGGGTCGAAGGGCCGGGGCCGTCTGTCGAATTTCGGGCCCAGGCGCTGCGTCAGATGCTGGCGGAATTTGGCGAGACCGAAGAATTGCATTCCGTCAACACGGCGAAGCTGTGGCAGGAAATTCGCGATGTTTCATATTTTGTGGAAGGCGATTCCCAGGTCTGGCGTTTGTCGGTACCGCCATCAGAAGGGGCGGATGTCGCCGGGCGCCTGACCGAAAGCACGGGCGGGCAAACCTTCTTTGACTGGGGCGGCGGCTTGATCTGGCTGGCGATGCCCCCCCGTCCTGATGCCGCCCATGAAGAAGTGCGCGCCGCCATTGGTGCCGCTGGCGGTCATGCCACACTGTTTCGTGCTAGCCCGGACGTGCGTGCCGCCGTACCGGTGTTCCAGCCGCAACCGGCACCGCTTGCCGATTTGGCCAGTCGAATTAAAAACAGTTTTGACCCCAAGGGTGTTTTTAACCCTGGGCGCATGTACGAAGGGTCCTGAATGCAGACGCTGTTTACCCCTGATCAGCTGAAAGACCCGGCGATCAGCATTTCCAACGATATTTTGCGCAACTGTGTCCATTGCGGCTTTTGCACAGCGACCTGCCCGACATATGTCTTGCTAGGGGATGAACTGGATAGCCCGCGCGGTCGCATCTACCTGATCAAGAACATGCTTGAAGGCGGCAAGCCGGCGACGGAAAAAGTGGTCAAGCACATCGATCGCTGCCTGACCTGCCTGTCGTGCATGACGACCTGCCCGTCCGGTGTTGACTACATGCATCTGGTTGATCATGCCCGCAATCATATTGAAAAAACCTATACCCGACCACTGGGCGACCGCCTGCTGCGCGCCATTCTGGCCCTGATCGTACCGAACCCCAAGTTGTTCCGTCTGGCGCTGTGGGGTGCCCGGTTGGGGCAGCCTTTCAGGGCCTTGATGCCGGGACGCCTGAAGGGGATGGTCGATATGGCACCGGCACGCATTCATGGCCCGGTGGCCGTTGACCGGCCGCAGATTTTTCCGGCCGAGGGCAAAAAACGCATGCGCGTGGCGCTGATGACTGGTTGTGCCCAGAAAGTCCTGCGCCCGGCTATCAATGAAGCGACCGTGCGCCTGTTAAACCGCCATGGCTGTGACGTCGTGATTGTCAGTCGCGATGGATGTTGTGGTGCTTTGGTTCAGCACATGGGTAAGGAAGAAGCGGCCCGGCAAGCCGCCCGAACCAACATTGCCGCCTGGATGGGCGAAGTCGATGGCGCCGGTCTTGATGCCATCGTCATCAATGCATCGGGGTGCGGCACCACGGTCAAGGATTACGGTCATATGCTGGCTGAAGATGCGGTATGGGCGGACCGTGCAAAGCACATTGCCGGGTTGACCCGCGATGTTTCAGAAGTCATGTGCGATTTAGGGATCGGCCCCGGAAAACTGGCAAGCTATCCCGTCGTTGCTTATCATTCGGCCTGTTCCATGCAGCACGGCCAGAAACTGATCGACGGGCCAAAGCAGCTGTTGCGCGACGCAGGCTTCGACGTTCGCGATCCGGCGGAAGGTCACCTGTGTTGTGGGTCGGCGGGAACTTACAATATGTTGCAGCCTGCCTTGGCCGAACGATTGAAGAACCGCAAGGTGATCAATCTGGAAGACCAGAACCCTGATGTTATTGCCTCAGGTAACATCGGTTGCCTGGTGCAAATATCGGATGGCACCAATATTCCTGTGGTCCATACGGTTGAACTGCTGGATTGGGCCAGCGGCGGTCCCAAGCCGGCGGGACTTGATTAACACGCCCATACTCCCCTTATAATAGAGATCATGACACGATGGCTGTTGATCCTGTTCTGTCTTATTTCGGTGGCGCTGATACCGGGCGGTAACCCGGCACATGCAGGGCAGGATGATCCGCGCCTGAACGGGCAATTTATTTCCTTGCTTGATGCGAAAGACCCGCAACAGGGCCAGATCATCGAAACCCGGATCTGGGCCCTGTGGCTTGCCTCTGGCGATCAGGCCACGGATGAGGAAATGGCCCGTGGCATCCTCTTCATGAATGCTGGGGATTTGCGCCAGGCGCTGAATTCGTTCGACAAAATCGTCGCTAGCGCCCCGAATTTCGCAGAGGGCTGGAACAAGCGGGCGACGGTGTATTATTTGATGGGAGACTTAAAAAGGTCTGTTCTGGACATCGAACGCACCGTGGCGCTTGAACCGCGGCATTTTGGGGCCTTTTCCGGCCTTGGCCTGATTTATATGGCGACCGGCGATGATGAAGCCGCTTTGCGGGCGTTTGAACGGGTGCTTCAAATCCACCCCCTCTATGGTGATATCGCCCATCTGGCGCTGGAGCTGCGAAAAAAGATCAAGGGGCAGAAGACTTGATCTTTTTTCGTGTAATACATAATGATTACAGGAACTTGCCGGACAACTTGCTGATAGAGTAGGGTGATAACCTGGCGTGCAATGACGGGCGGGGCTTAAATGAATCATCATCGGAATTCGAACATGGATGACAATCTGATCGAGGCCCTTCGTGGCATCGTCGGTGATCGCTTATCGACCGGGCTTTCGGTTCGCGAACAGCACTCCCAGGACTTGTCGTTTCACTATGGCGCCCCGGCTGATGTCGTCGTCTTTGCCCAGTCGACGGAAGAAGTCTCAAGCATTGTCAAAATTTGCGCCGCCCGAAAAGTCCCGATCGTTCCCTACGGTGCCGGAACGTCGCTGGAAGGGCATTTGGCTGCACTCGAAGGCGGCGTCAGCATTGATTTAAGCGGTATGGATAAAATCATCGCGATCAATCAAGGCGATATGGATGCCACCGTACAGGCCGGGGTTACGCGCAAGCAACTCAACCAGCACCTACATAATACCGGCCTGTTCTTCCCCATTGATCCGGGCGCCGATGCATCACTTGGCGGTATGGTCGCGACGCGGGCGTCGGGTACCAACGCGGTGCGTTACGGCACCATGCGGGAAAGTGTTATGGCGCTGACTGTGGTCAAGGCCGATGGAAGCATTATCAAAACCGGCACCCGGGCAAGGAAATCATCGGCGGGGTACGACCTGACCCGTTTGTTTGTCGGATCGGAAGGAACGCTTGGTATCGTTACGGAAGTAACCGTCCGGCTTCATGGCATTCCGGAATCCATGCTTTCGGCAGTGGTCTCTTTTCATGATATCGAAACCGCCGTCAACACAGTGATCCAGACCATGCAAATGGGTATCGCCATTGCCCGCATCGAATTCCTTGACGAAGTTCAGATGGCCGCCGTCAATTCGTATTCCAATCTGGATTATCCGGAACAACCGACGTTGTTCCTGGAATTCACTGGCACGGAAACCACCGTGCGTGAACAGGTCCAGCTGGTCGAGGACTTGTGTGATGACAATGGCGGCGGCGATTTCCGCTGGGCCGAAAAACAGGAAGACCGCAATGCCCTGTGGCAGGCCCGGCACGATGCGGCTTATGCCGCCATGGCGCTCAGGCCAGGTGCCAAGCCGTGGTTTACCGATGTTTGTGTTCCCATATCGAATTTGGCCGAATGTATCCTGGAAACCCGTAAAGACATCGACGACAGCATTCTGATTGCGCCCATCCTGGGGCACGTGGGGGATGGTAATTTCCATTTGGGGTTGCTGATAAACCCGGATGACGAGCAGGAATTTGCCGCCGCTGAATACATTAACCGCCGCATGATTCAGCGTGCTATTGATATGGGCGGAACTTGTTCTGGCGAGCACGGCATCGGTTACGGTAAGAAGGAATTCATGGAGGCCGAACACGGCGCGGCCCTGGATGTTATGCGCGATATCAAAAGGACGCTTGATCCAGACAATATCATGAATCCCGGTAAGGTTTTTGATCTATAGTAGCGGGGCTGTGATTTAGCCCTTGGTTTACGGGGTGAAACCCCGACTTTATTCTTTGGAGCATTCCCCTGGTGAAAAAACTGCTGATTGTTTTGGCTGGCCTCGTCGCCATTCTGCTCGTTGCCATCCTGGTAGGCCCGGGCCTTATCGACTGGAACAGTTACAAGGCCGAAATCACCAGTCGCGCCAAACTGGCGACGGGACTGGATCTGCATATCGACGGTGATCTGGAACTTGCGATCCTGCCCGCACCTGCGCTGGTCGCCAACAAAGTTCGATTGAGCAATCCTGGCGGTGCCACATCTGCTGAAATGGTAAGTTTGAAGTCCCTGCAAGTGCGGGTCGCCCTTGGCCCCTTGCTGAGCGGTCAGGTGCAGGTGCAAACGATCCGTCTGGTTGAACCGGTGATTGAACTGGAACGTTTTGCCGATGGTCGCTGGAATTTCCTTCTGGCGCTGGGGACTGAGGAAGAAGCGGCAACTGAACAGGAAACACCAAAGGTAAACGCCGCGACTGATGCCCCCGCCACGGCTGATGCCGCCGGTGCGTTTGATGTCAGGCTGGATAACTTCGTTGTCGAGAACGGCACGGTTATTCTTCGCGATGGTGTCGCCGGAACCGTTGAAATAATAGATACGATTGATGCCAAAATCGCCGCTGGATCCTTAAGTGGTCCGTTTGACAGTTCAGGCAGTTTGGTCGCCCGTGGCGTGCCCATGTCATATGATGTTTCCCTTGGCAACATCATCGAAGGGCGCACCGTGCCGGTCAGCTTTACGGTCGGACTGGCACCTGACAAGGGCGAGGTTTCCGCTACCGGGGCGATTACGGGCCTTGACGAAGTTCCGACCTTCAAAGGTAAGTTTGCAGGCCAAAGCGCCAGGTTGTCGGATCTGATCCACGGATTTACCGGGGCCGGGGAATTGCCCGGTCTGCTGGGGCAGGCCTTTGCCGTTCAAGCCGAAATCGTCGCCTCAGCCGCCGGGGCCGGATTATCAGAATTGAAGATAACCCTGGGCAAGTCTGAATTGATGGGTTCGGCCAGGGCCGAGATTTCAGAGAATTTGAACGTGGCGCTTCAACTTGCAACGCCCAGCATCAATCTGGACGATTGGTTGGCCTTGGCGGCGGTGCAAAGACCGGCTTCGGTTAATTCCACTTCACAAGAAGGCACAAGCACCAAAAACCAGGCAAATGCGACGGTCAGCCTGAACATGCCGGCCAAGCCGATCACACCTGCAACCGGGCCTGAAGAATTTGCGCTACCTGCAGATATTGGCGCAACACTAAACCTGTCAGCGGATTCCATGACGTTCCGGGGCGGTTTGGTTCGTCATGCCAGTGTCAACGTGGAACTGACCAATGGCGAGGTTACGGTCAACCAGCTTGGCGCGCAGTTGCCCGGTGGTGCCGATGTTGCGGTGTTCGGCTTCATCAGCCCGGTCGGTGGCAAACCGCAATTTGAAGGCCAGGTCGAAGTCTCCGTCAGCGACCTTCGCGGCACTTTGGATTGGGCAGGTGTCCCGCCACCACCGGTGCCGTCGGACCGTCTGCGTAAAATGACCCTTGCGGGGAATTTAAAGGCGACCCCGGAACAGCTTCAGGCGACGGCAATCGACTTGCAGTTTGACAGTTCGCGCCTGACCGGTGCCGCGACCATCAATTTGAGCAAACGCCCTTCTTTCGGCGTCAACCTTTTGCTCGACCGGATCAATCTGGATGCTTATCTGGTTCCCATGGCACCTGGTGCCAAGGTAGCTGAAGGTGCGGCAGTTGAAGGAACTAAAACTCAACCGCCACCGGTTAAGGATCGTAATTCGATTAGCGACAGCCTGGCCAGCCTTAAGGCTCTGGGTAGTTTTGACGCCAATATCAAGGCACAGGTCAAGACGCTGGTTTATGGTGGAACATCAATCAAGGGCATCACATTTGATGGCACGCTGTTTGACAAGGCGTTGACGGTCAAGCGGTTGGGCGTTGCTAATCTGGCTGGATCCAACGTCTCGCTCAAAGGGGCGTTTAAAAATCTGGGCGGCATCCCATCGCTGAAAAATGTTCAGGTCGACGGTAAATTTACCGATATCGGCCGGTTGATGCACATGGCCGGTTCGCCGCCGCCACCACAAGCCAAATCCATCGGTGCCATCGCCTTGAAAACGACGCTGAATGGTTCGGTCCTGAAGCCCGTAATCGAACTGTCGCTAAACGGTGCCGGGGCGCGTGTGGTTGCCGACGGGCAGTTATCGTTTTTGCCGTTGATCGGTGGCTTCGAAGGCAAGCTTGGTGTTCGTCATAAAAACCTTCCAGGAATGCTGCGTTCCCTGGGGGTCGATTACCGTCCGGCAGGTAAACTGGGGGCATTTGATCTTACGGCAAACGTCAAGGCAGACACTTCCGGGCTGGCCTTGAATGATCTGGCGATCAAAGCCGCGCCCCTGTCCATGCAGGGCGACGCGGCCATCGCTATAGATGGCCCGCGACCCAAAATCACCGCAGTGCTGGCCACCGGCGAAATCAATATCGATCACCTGCTGCCGGTTTCAGGAACGGCACAGTTGCATGATCTAAATGCCCTGGTGCCTGCGGCTTTTGTCGCACCCCAGGGGCCAGATCGCGCGCCCAAGTTCTTCCGCACCGTCGCCATGAACCCTGGGAAATGGCCGACCGACGTCTTGGATCTGGGTGCCCTGAAAGAATTTGACGCCGATCTCAAGGTCAAATCCGGCGCCGTTGTGTCGGGCAATTACCGGGTTGAAAATGCCGATATCGTGGCGACGCTGGATAAGGGCGTTCTTCACGTCAGTCGTCTGAACGGCGGCTTGTTCGACGGAGTGCTGGATGGCACCGCGACCTTGACGGCGGCCCGGACGTTACAGATGAAAACCGCAGTCACCTTGAAAAATGTAAATGTGGTCAAGGCGTTGGTGGCCGTAACCGGCGAGGCCATGGCCACCGGCACCGGCGAAATGAACATCGACTTAAGTGCAAATGGCAACAGTGTAGCGGCCCTGATCGCCGGTATGAACGGGCGCGGTGCCGTGGCGCTGAAGAAGCTGGACGTCAAGACCGGAGGCCAGGGTACGGCCATGTCGGCGGCTCTTGGCCTGGTTTCCGGGCTCAATAACATTGGTGGTGCGTTATCTGGCAACAAATCGAAAGGAACGGCTGCCGATATTACGGGCACTTTCAATATCACAAACGGGGTCGCCCGTTCCAATGACCTTAAGCTGGTTTCCGGCATGGGTAACGGGCGGGCCAGCGGTGACGTGGATCTCGCCAGATGGCTTATCGACGTCGGCGGTCAAGTTGATCTGTCGGCCAATTTCATCAGTCAGGTTTTAAGCCAGGGCGCGCCGTCAAATTCATCTGTGCCGTTTTCTATCAAGGGGCGGCTTGATGCGCCGACGGTCAAGCTGGATACCAGTAAATTATTGACCAGCGGGCTCATCATTCCCGGGGTTGAAAAGTTGCTCAATAAAAAGGGTCTGGGTTCGCTCTTGCAGAATATTGTGCCGGGGCTTGGCGGCACGACCCAAAGTCAGCAACCACCTGTAAATTCTCCACCGCCATCAGGTAATGAACCACCGCCACCACCGCCACCTTCATCGCAGCCTCAGCAAATACAACCCCAGGACTTGCTTAAAGGGTTGCTCAAGGGCTTGGGTGGCTAATTCGCGCATTTATTTTTGGCGCACGCATTCCAGCACAAAGACCCGGATGGCGCTGGACAAGTTGCCAGCTGATCCGTCGGCGGGGCGGGCCACGTCGATGTCTGTAATTAATTGATTGATAGAGGCACTCCGCTCACCGGCGATCTGTTTCAGGGCATCCCAGAATGCCGCTTCCAGCGAAATGCTGGTCTGGTGCCGGGCGATGCGCACCGAACGCTTGCGAATTTTTCCAGGGTTGATGTCCATCGCGGAAGCCTACCAAATGTTGTCGTAAACCATTAGCGCAGCGAAAATCAGCAAGACGCCGCCGGTTGCGCGCGAAATCACTTTACTGATCACGGGGTCGCTTAGCCAGTGGCGAACGGTTACCGCAAGCCAGGCGATGGGGGCCTGCCACAATACGTTGATAACGATCAGGCTCCCGGCCAGGGTTAACAATTGGGCCGATACATTCACTTTCGTCGCGTCGATAAAATTAGGCAGCAATGCCAGGAAAATCAGGATAACTTTCGGGTTGAGCAGATTGGTCAGCAGGGCATTGCGCAGCGCTTTGGCGCCGGATATATTTTCAGGGGCAGTGTCGAGGCCCATCGCCCCGCTGCCTCTGAACCCTTGAATTCCAAGCCAAGCCAAATAGGCCGCACCCGTCAGTGCGACGCCTTTGAACAAAACCGGTGACGATGCGATGATCACCGAAATCCCGGCGACCGCCAAGGCGGTATGCACAAGTAAGCCCAGTTGCACCCCCAGCACGGCGGCCAGACCGACCCGGTGGCCGGAACTGATTGCATAGCGCACGATCAGGACCGTGTCGGGACCGGGCGAGGCGACCAGTGCCGAGGCGGTGATGATAAAGGCTCCCAGTATGGCGGGATCGACAGGCATACAAGAAACCCTATACGCAGGCGGCGAATTCGGCAAAGGCGTCGATGGCCTGGTTCCAATTCTGCTGTTCCGTGCGGTCAGATTTCTTGCGCGGCTTGAAGCCGTGGTCGCCGTCTTCCAGCCAATGCAGGGTGATTGCCGATGATAATGGATACCCTGTGACGTCTTCCTGGTTGCCAAGTGTGTCCCGCGTGCCTTGCAAGAACAGGGCTGGTGTGGTCAGGGTTTGCAGGTGTTCGACACGCAATTTGTCGGGCTTGCCCGGCGGGTGAAAAGGATATCCTAAGCAGACCAGTCCCTTGACCCCGGCTGTGTCTGCAATCATCGAGGCATAGCGCCCCCCCATGGATTTGCCGCTGATGATCAGGTTGTCCGGCCCCAGTTCATCAATCACCGCCTGCCAGCAGTCGTTCAAAACCTGGGCCGGGTTCGGTGGGCGTTTTTTCCCGGTCACGCGACGTTCGGCCATGTAGGGAAATTCGAACCGTGCTACCCGGAACCCGCGTTTGGCCAGATCCTGGGCGAAGGTTTCCATGAAGGGCGTATCCATGGGCGCCCCCGCACCGTGGGCAAGTGCGATGGTCGTGGCGGCACCTTTAGGGCCGTCAAACAGCAGGTCGGGAAGGGACATTCGATTTAGCCGCCGTTATGTATTGGCGCTTGAAATTCGGCGAAGAAGTCGTTGCCCTTGTCATCGACGACGATGAAGGCCGGGAAGTTTTCGACTTCGATTTTCCATACGGCTTCCATCCCCAGTTCGGGATATTCCAGCACTTCGACTTTCTTGATGCAATCCAGCGCCAGTCGGGCCGCCGGGCCGCCGATGGACCCCAGGTAAAAACCGCCATGTTTTTTGCACGCGGCGGTTACTGCGGGTGAACGATTGCCCTTGGCCAGCATGATCATGGAACCACCGGCTTCCTGGAAGCTGTCGACATAAGAATCCATGCGCCCCGCTGTGGTTGGCCCAAATGCGCCTGAGGCATAACCCGCAGGTGTCTTGGCAGGTCCTGCGTAATAAACCGGATGGTTCTTCAGGTAGTCGGGCAAACCTTCTCCGGCTTCAATGCGTTCCTTCAATTTGGCGTGTGCAATGTCACGGGCGACAATCAGGGTGCCGCTTAAGCTCAGTCGAGTCTTGACCGGATGACGCGACAGTTCGGCAAGAATATCGGGCATGGGGCGGCCCAGGTCGATTTCAATGACGGCATCGGACAAGTGATCGTCGGTGATTTCGGGCAGGTATTTCGCCGTGTCCTGTTCCAACTGTTCAATAAAGACGCCCTCGGTCGTGATCTTGCCCAGGCACTGGCGGTCCGCTGAGCATGAGACGCCGATGCCCACGGGGCACGATGCGCCGTGCCGAGGCAGGCGGATGACCCGCACGTCGTGGCAGAAATACTTGCCACCGAACTGGGCACCGATGCCCATGTTCTGGGTCATTTTATGTACGGCGGCTTCCATTTCAAGGTCGCGGAAGGCCTGGCCGTGTTCGTTGCCCTGATGAGGCAAGCCGTCAAGATAACGGGAACTGGCCAGTTTCACGGTTTTCAAGTTGGCTTCGGCCGATGTGCCGCCGATGACAATGGCCAGATGGTAGGGCGGGCAAGCGGCCGTGCCCAGAGTGCGGATTTTTTCATCCAGAAACGCCATCAGGCTGTCGGGGTTCAGCAGTGCCTTGGTCTGTTGATACAGGAACGTCTTGTTGGCAGATCCACCGCCCTTGGCCATGAACAGGAATTTGTATTCACGGCCCTCGGTGGCGTAGATATCGACCTGGGCTGGCAGGTTGTTGCCGGTGTTGGTTTCAGCAAACATATCAAGCGGTGCCACCTGCGAATAGCGCAGGTTGCTTTCCTGATAGGTTTTTAAAACACCTTCTGACAGGGCCGCTTCATCACCACCGCCAGTCCATACTCGCTGGCCTTTTTTGGCCATGATGATGGCGGTGCCTGTATCCTGGCACATGGGCAGCACGCCGCCTGCGGAAATGTTGGCATTTTTCAGAAGATCGAGGGCGACAAAACGGTCATTGTCGGAGGCTTCAGGGTCATCGAGGATCGTGGCCAATTGCTGCAAGTGTCCGGGCCGCAACAGGTGGGCGATGTCGCGCATGGCTTCTGCCGCCAGCAGGGTCAGCGCCTTGGGGTCTACCTTAAGGATGGTTTCGCCTTCGAATTGTGCCGTGTCCACGGGGGCGGTGCTCAGCAATCGCCAGGGCGTGGTGGTATCGGCGCCCAGCGGAAACGTTTCGTGGTGGACGTATTTCGACATATGAAGATCTCCCGATGATCAGGAACTGAAAGGAAACTGGTTGCTTGCTTTATTTTTTGCGGAAGGCGTCAAGAGCGATAACTTCACCCATCTTGTCTGGTTCGTCGTCATCGACAAGAGCGTCATTGTCGTTGTCATCGTCTGCATTTTTGCCAAAGTTTGAAATGTCTTCTGGCGCCGGTTCCAAATTGGCGACGGCATCCTCGACGCCATCAATTTCGTCTTCATTGATTGGCATTAACTTCAACTGTAGCCCGAAATTAACGGACGGATCGGCAAACGAGGTGACCGCCGAAAACGGAATGACAAGCCGTGTCGGACGCCCGCTGAAGCTGAGCGTCAAGGCGAAGTGGTCCGGTTCGACAATAAGATTTTCAAACTGATGCTGTAGGACGATGGTCATTTCAGCGCCGTGTTCGGCCCGTAATGACGTCGGCATCTCAACGCCGCTGTCTTCGGTCTGGAAGGTAATGAAAAAATGATGATCACCGGGCAAGCCCAGTGTGGCGGCTTGCCTTAACGCCCGCCTGATGACGTCACGTAGCGCCTCTTCGACCCATTTGTCGTATCGAAGGGATTCTGTTTCAACTGTGTCGGCCACCTGTTTTTCCCCTTGTCATGGCCCGTGTTTGTCGGGCCGACAGTGCTTTAAGTGGGGGGCTTCTGTTGCCAGGTGCCCCCCGAACCCCGTGGTTGCTTAGCCGTTAGGCGGCAACCGCAAATGCTTCATTATCGTTAGCATTTGTAGTGTTTGGCCCGATAACGGTGGGTACCATGCCGAGCGAAAGCCATACCTTTACCACGTACGTCGATCCTGTTTCGCCCCCATGAGAGT
>Ga0316204_10003924_pt1 | contig 28218 bp, 22 predicted proteins | sample 6monrhotite_MG_2_FD_205661 | JGI IMG/M metagenome (GOLD analysis project Ga0316204, IMG submission 205661) | Microbial mat bacterial communities from mineral coupon in-situ incubated in ocean water Damariscotta River, Maine, United States -... | ecosystem: Environmental > Aquatic > Marine >...
CTTTGTCGGGTCAGTCTCGGTGTCGTAACCCTGCCCTTACTCAATCTGCCTTTTGCCGCCATCAAACATGACTCACGTGGCGACTATGTCTTCATCGTTGATAAGGATGGTAAGGCACGCTATACACCAATAACGACTGGATTACAGACTGGCGACCATATTCAGGTCGTTAAAGGCCTGACAATCGGTGCTAGCGTTATCACTAAAGGGCATATCGGCTTGCGAGATGGCAAGGCTGTTATAGTTAATGATATATCAAAAAATATTAAATCTTCCAAAGGCTTGGAAGGCAAACCTCCTATAAAACATTAAGTCATATGCAACAGCGATTTCGCACAGGAGGTCTCGCCAGCTGGTCAATACGCCGGCCCGTCAGCGTATTAATGCTTACCCTCACGGTCATGGTGCTGGGTTTCTTTTCCCTCGACAAACTGGGCATTAATCTATTACCGCACATTATTTATCCTGAAATCCGAGTTCGGGTGATGGAGCCTGGTATCCCAGCGAGTGTTATGGAAGACCGCATTACCCGCCAGCTGGAAGAGCAGCTGGCGATTACTGAGGGGGTCATTCGTGTGCAATCAACCACCACAGAGGGACGTAGCGCCGTCAGCTTGAGCTTTCCCTATGGCACGGATATCGACGTCGCACTTCGTGAAAGTAGCACCCGACTGGACCGTGCCAAACGATTTTTACCTGACACGATCCTGCCCCCTACTATATTTAAGCGTGACCCCTCTCAAATCGCTATTCTGGAACTTGCCGTCAGCTCCGACAAGCGTGACCCGATTGCCCTACGCGACTGGGTCGATTATGAATTCAGTCGCTGGTTTTTAAATGTGCCCGGGGTTGCTGCGGCAGAAGTCGGTGGTGGTGTCGCACGCGAAATCCATATTCGACCTGATCAAGAGCGACTTGCCACGCTGGGGCTAAGCCTGCAGCAGCTCGCCACCATCATTGATGAAGCCAACAAAGAAGAAGCCGGAGGCCGCCTGACCGCACCGGGGCGCGAGCTTAGCCTGCGTACCAGTGGCCGCTTTGCCAATCTTGATGAACTGGCGGCTATCCCCGTTTGGAAAACAGAGACTGGCGATACAGTACGACTTGGTGATGTGGCCCAGGTGCTCGACAGTCATGCCGATGAGCGCCTTAAGATACGACTCAATCAAATTCCTGGCATTAAACTGTCTGTACAAAAACAACCCGAAGCAAATACGGTGGCAGTGGTTGATGCGGTACATCGCCAACTGGACTGGCTGCGTGAACAAAAAATACTTCCCGACGATATTCTGATACAGACCGTAGGCGACCAGTCGACGTTTGTGCGTCATGCGCTCAACAATGCCAGCTTGGCTGCACTATCTGGTGCCGTACTGGCGATGTTGGTGGTCTATTTATTTCTGGGTGATCTGCGCCGCACCTTAATTATTGGCAGCGCCATTCCTGTCGCCCTGCTCTTAACCTTTACCATTATGTCACTATCTGGCTTGACCTTGAATATCATGACACTGGGGGGATTGGCGCTCGGCATTGGTATGCTGGTCGACAACACTATCGTCATGATGGAAAACATCCATCGACATCAAACCTCTGGTGAGGATGTCCATCAGGCCTCAATCAATGCGTCGACAGAAGTAAATAGTGCCATTGTGGCCTCAACCTCAACCAACCTGGCAGCCGTTTTACCGTTTCTTTTTATTAGTGGGTTGGTCGGTTTACTGTTTAAAGAACTCATCATTACATTATCGGCAGCCATTGTTGGTTCACTTGTGGTTGCCATTACACTTGTACCGGCACTGGCAAGTCGAGTTCGATTGCGTGCCGGACAAAAGACAAATAAATTTCAGGCATGGGTGCAAAAAAACATTGCCACACTGCAAAAACTCTATGGAAATTTTTTACAAAGTATTTTAGATCGCCCCTGGTTACCTCTTACCATATTAGTCGTACCGTTACTTTTAGCCGGACTTAAATTCACGTTTGAAAAATCCATTTTTCTCCCTAAGCCCGATGAAGGTCACATTATGATTCGCATCGCCGCAGACCCCGGTCTTACCATTGAACAAATGGATCGTTCCGTCGAAAAACTGGAAAGCTTTCTGTCAAAGCAGCCCGAAGTTAAATCTGTTTTTGCCCTTTCCGGCGGTTATGTCTTTGGCCGTTCCGAATACCAGTCCAGTAGCCGCAGCAGCATTGATATACAACTTAAGTCGGGGATCGACTCTGAAAAATGGATAAAAACGACTCGGCAAGCAATCAAAAAGCTGGGACTCATCGGTTTTCGTGTTCGTATCTACACCCGAGGCATTCGTGGAGTCCGCATCAATCAGGGTGACGATGATATCAGTTTACGTATTCAAGGGAATGACATTACCGTACTAAAAGACCTGGGCGACAAAGTCCTTGATCGCATTCGTGACATTCCTGGTCTTAGTAACCTAAAACATACCTATGAAGACTTTGAAGAAGAACTCACCATTAACATTAATCGCGAACGTGCCGCTGAAAAAAATATTACGATCAAAGATATTGGCATTGCCTTGCGGGTTAGTATGGAAGGTGAAGTCATCTCCGAATTTCTTCAAGGGGATCGTGCCTATCCCATGCGCTTACGTCTGCCAAAATCTTTACAAACTTCAGTCCCAGACATTAAACAAATTTTGGTGGGACATCATAATCAACAGCCGATTCGACTCCATGAGATCGCTAGCATTCAGCTTAGCCAGACCCCCGCCAGAATCGCCCACGATCAACAACGTCGTATTGTCGAAATAGGTGGCAGTCTGCAAACAGGCTATAGTATTGATGACATTATTGCTGATACTCAGGAGCGACTCAAAGGTCTTGAACTCCCTGAAGGTTATTACCTATACGATGGCGGCAGTCAGGAGGCCTTACACGAGGGGGAACGCTTAGGCATCATCCTGTTATGTCTGGCACTCTTTTTGGTCTTTGTTGTAATGGCGGTGCAGTATGAATCGCTACGGAACCCTCTCATCATCATGCTTTGCACACCGTTTGCGACCATTGGTGTCGCATTAGGCTTAACAATTACGGGGATTCCTCTATCAATGCCCGTCTGGCTTGGTCTTATTATGCTATCGGGCATCGTCGTTAATAATTCCATCGTTCTGGTAGAACAAATTGAAATCGAACGTGAAAAGAAAACGCCTCTGCGGCAGGCGATTGTCATGGCCGCACAATTGCGCCTACGACCCATTTTAATGACCACACTGACGACCGTTTTTGGTATGTTACCCCTCGCCCTTGCACTAGGTCAGGGTGCGGAAATGTTACAACCACTGGCTGTTGTTATTGTCTTCGGGCTACTTTTTGCCATGTTAGTCAGCTTAGGTCTACTGCCCACCTTATATTGGCTATTTAACCGTCAACTCGCACGGGCCATCTAGACGAACATCACCACCCTACAACCACGATCAAAAACCACAACAATCTTATCGCAATCAGGTAAAATGCAATTACTTTTGGCTTTATATTTGCCTTGTATTAACTCAGGGTTTTGAAGGGGGTGCCTACGTCAAAGGGTTCTTGCCCTTGTCTGATGATCATAGCAATGGGGTATTGATATGTGTTGTTCTATTCCAGCAAAAATGTTCTGTCTTCGTGCCTGGCAGTGCATTTTAATAGTGGTTGCTATTAGTTTTACATTTCACTCTGCCAATGCAGCACCTACTGCGAATCCAACATTACTTAGCGAGACCGATTTTTTTGCCGACATCCCGGTTGTTTTATCTGCGACACGCTTACAGCAACCTGTAAATGAAGCTCCTGTTGCAACGTCTATCATTGATCGTGAAATGATTGATGCTTCTGGCTTTACTGAAATTCCTGATTTGTTACGTCTTGTGCCTGGATTTTATGTTAGTTATGACAGTGGACACATCATGGCAGTGGGATATCACTTGCTTCATGATCGTTACGTCCGTCATCAACAGGTGTTAATCGATGGACGTTCCGTATATTCGCCATTACTAGGCGGAGTGAACTGGTCTGAAATACCCATTGTGATGGACGACATTGATCGAATCGAAGTTATTCGTGGTCCCAATGCCTCTACTTTTGGCTCTAATTCTTTCCTTGGTGTTATTAACATTATTACACGGCATGCATCACAGGATCGTGGTAACTATATAAAAGTAAACGCCGGCACTAATAACTATCGTAACGGTGTCTATCGACATGGCAGTAATGTCGGCAATCTGGATTATCGAATTACCGTTAACTATCGTCAGGATGATGGATTTGCAAAACGCTTTGATGGGAAAAAAGTAAACGTCATTACCGTTCGTGGTGATTACCTATTTGATAATAATGACAACCTTTCCTTTAAGCTTGGTTACAGTGGTGGGCCACGCGAAGAAGATAATGCCATCAGTTCATCAGTCCCCAATCATATCAAAGAAACATCAGGACAATTCCAGCAACTCACCTGGCAGCACACACAATCTGAGGATAGTGAATATCAATTACAGATCTACCACAATTTCAATCATGACGAACAGAACTATCCAGGAATTAATTATAAAAATAAAACTGACCGACTTGAGATTGAGTTTCAACATCAATTAAAAGCAAGTGACGACCTGCGTCTAGTCTGGGGCGCTAGTAATCGCACCGACAAAGTCTCTGGACCACTGTGGGTAGGCACCGATAGTTTTATAAAAAACCGAATTAAACGTCTCTTTGTTAATGGCGAATACCAACTCGATAAAGCAACACTTATCAATGCTGGCGTCCTGCACGAAGACAACGGCACTGCTGATAAAACACTATCACCGAGACTAAGCATTAATCACCAACTCAACACAAAAAATAGTTTAAGGCTTACCGTATCCAAGGCAACCCGCGCACCTGTCATTTTTGAGGAAGACCCATACTATGGCGGGGCTTTTAGTGGTATTGTAGATTTGGAACCCGAACATATTACAACCTATGAGCTCGGTTATCTTACTAGCAATATCAACAACTCTATTAGTCTTGATGCGAAAATTTTCTACGACCGTATTCGCGGCCTGATACAATATGATCAGGTAGGCGCTCAGTATATATTTTATAATTTGGATGACGCATGGATTCGCGGCCTCGAAACAAGCCTTACCTTACGCCCCAGTAAAAATACTCGCGTTATTGCCAACTACTCACACACGAAAATAAAAAGCACCCGTAATTCTGTAAATAGTGAATATGATATTGCTTTCCCCAAGAACCTGCTCAGCCTACTGGTAATACATGATTTCTCCGATGCGTACAAAGGCAGCCTTGGCTTCTATCATCGCAGCGCAACAAAAGGACTGGCGAGAAGAGCTTCTGATCCCAGAACACTAGATGCTTACAAGCGCATCGACCTACGGCTCGCCAAAAAAATGAAATTGTTTGGCAGTAATTCTGAGATATCATTAACAATTCAAAATTTTTTTGATGAAGTGCCTTACTCAAGATTGATGAATTATCCAAAACGACAAGCCTATTTATCCTGGCAGACAAATTTTAATTAAAATGACTATAACAACACGCAATGGATAATCAACCAATAAAAAATAATACACTTATCAGCATTCCGTCGTTGTCTGTCTCTATATTCTGTGCGCGTGTTTGTTTGATAACGACCATACTCCTAATTTTTATGATCTCTCCATCAGCTTTGCATGCCAGTGACAAATCACTACTGATTGTCATCAATAGCAAACAATCATTACATCATTTGTTTGTCGCTCAACTAAAGACCCAGTTAATTGATGTTAAGAATACTCGCTGTGAAATTGAAGCCATTGACATTGATGATTGGAAGCCTGAAATTAGCCATCATCACTCCCTAACGCTATCGCTTGGCAATCGGGCTGCAAATATAATAAGTCAGCGCAAATTAAATCAACCCGTGCTCTACAGCCTACTGCCAAGCCTTGCGTATAAGAAATTAGTCCTGTCCAGAAAAAATTGTGAGGATACACAATGCAGTGCTGTTTTTATTGATCAACCACTAAAACGAACCCTTCAGCTCACCAAGCTGTCACTACCTAATCTTAAAGTGGCGGGCATTTTATCTGGCCGTCATCACAACAACGACATGAAAAATTTAAAATATTTCTCGAAAAATCTCGACATCATAATAGAACATGAGAAACTTATGAATGCTGACAATCTTGTGTCAACGCTAGGCGAAGTGTTAAAAATTTCTGATGCGCTGCTCTCTTTGCCTGATCCAGGCATTTATAGTAGCCGTACTGTGCAAAATATTTTGCTTACCGCCTATCGTTATCGAAAGCCTGTTATTGGATACTCCAAAGCTTTTGTTAAAGCTGGCGCACTCTTCGCCGTCTATAGCACGCCTTTTCAGCTGTCTCAACAAACAGCGGAAGTTATCAACGTTTTTTTTAAGTCTCAAGACAATAGATTACCCTCGCCACAATACCCGCGTCATTTTACAGTTTCGGTAAACTCGATGGTAGCAAGGTCACTTAATATTAATATCGAAACAGAAGATAAACTCCAGGAAAAACTCGAGGCAATACAGAATGAAGAACTTTAGTATAAAAAACAAAACACTCCTTGTCTCTATTGTGCCACTTGTTATCGCCTGCGTTCTTCTTTCTGTTTTATTTTTATGGGTGCATTTAAATGATATTACTGAGGCATTGCACAAGCGCGGTCAGGAAACTGCAAACTTATTAGCACCGGCCAGTGAATACGGGGTCTTTTCTGGAAATCGTCACGCATTGAATCAGCTTACCTACGTTGCTGCAACAGACAATGAAATTGCCTCTATCACAATCACTGACAAAGATCATAATGTTCTGGCGAACTCAAATCCCAATCTTCACTCTCAAGCTGTCAAGCATCACTCTCTAACCACCTTTACCAGCCCTATTTTTCACACCGTGATTACAGTAGATGATTTTGCTGTCGAGCATAATGCGTCTATTGAAAATATCACACAAAACAACCTCGCATTAATCGGCTATGTCAATGTCACCATGACAGACGCACCTGCTGCCAAGCGACAACAGCAAATTATTTTTGATGGTATGTTAATCACGATAATTTTAATTCTAAGCACATCTTTTCTTGCCTCGTACCTGGCAAAAGGCATTACTGCCCCCATTTACAAACTTACTGGTGCAATTCGCCGCATGAAGCACGGTATATTAGATCAAAAAGTGACTACCCACGCTGGCGGCGAACTATTGGTGCTTGAAAAAGGCATTAATGAAATGAGCCATTCGTTATATCTAATGCAAGAAAGAGAGCGACGGCAAAATGCAGATGAATTATTTTTTGAAAAAGTAAAAGCACAAACGACATTGGAGTCTATGGGTGAAGGTGTCATCACAACTGACTGCGGTGGTAAAATCACCTATCTTAATCCTGCAGCAGAGCAATTAACTGGCTGGTCTTGCGAAAGCGCAACAGAAAAACTGTTAAATGAAGTTTTTCTTATTCGGTCCTCCTCTACCAATGCACCCATTCAATATCCATTTGAAACCTGCGTCCACCATGGTGCAACTGTAAAACATGATGCATTACTAATTCTGTTACGGCAGGATGGTACTGAATACATCATCCAGGATACTGCCAGCCCCATCAAAAATAAACAGAATAACGTTATTGGCATGGTACTGGTTTTCCATGATGTCTCCAACATACAGAGAATGTCTGACCAGCTCGCTTATCAGGCAACACATGACGATCTAACCGACTTAATAAATCGCCGTGAATTTGAATCCTGCTTGAGTAAAACACTTCGCACAGCTAAAGATCATAATTTTTGCCATGCTTTATGTTATATCGACCTGGATCAATTCAAAATTATTAACGACACTTGCGGCCACCAGGCTGGTGACGGACTTTTACGCCAACTCTCAAGCCATATAAAAGAAAAAGTCCGCAAAGGCGATATTTTTGCCCGGCTGGGTGGCGATGAATTTGGCATTATTCTGACTGATTGCTCAATGCCTAAAGCCGAAGAAATTGCCGAGGCAATTAAAAATATGGTGCAGTCATTTCAGTTTAGCTGGCACGGACACAACTTTACCACCGGTGCCAGCATAGGCCTTGTACCTATCACCAAAGACACATCAAACATTAACGAGTTATTAATGAAGGCTGATTCAGCCTGTTACATTGCCAAAGACAATGGGCGAAATCGGGTTCATGTCTACCAGCCGAATGACGAAGATATCATCAAACGCGCTGGTGATATGCAATGGCTTCAAACGATTAAACACTCTCTAGAAGAAAATAAACTTGTACTATATCGACAGGAAATCAGACCGACAAACCCCGATGACAACTTGCCCACACACCATGAAATTTTGGTCCGTTTACTTGACGAAAATAATGACCTGGTCGCCCCTGGAATTTTTATACCTGCCGCTGAACGTTATCAATTAATGGATACCATCGACCGCTGGGTTATAACGAACACCCTCTCCATTTTGCAAAAATACCATATCGATAAATCCATACTCTTCAATGTCAATGTTTCAGCACAATCCATATGCGATCCTGGGTTTCTTGATTTTCTGATCTCACAGTTTGAACAGCATAAGGTTGCACCACAGTCGATTACATTTGAGATTACAGAAACTGCTGCCATGTCTAACATGTCACGCGCGATCACGTTCATTGAAACAATCAAAGATATGGGCTGTAAATTTGCCCTTGATGATTTTGGCAGTGGTTTAAGTTCTTTTGGTTATCTAAGCAACTTACCTGTGGACTTCATAAAAATTGACGGCTACTTTGCCAGTGAAATAATCAACAATCCTGTTAACTATTCAATCATTGAATCCGTCAATCATATTGGTCATGTCATGGGCTTGAAAACCATTGCGGAGTCTGTAGAGAGTGAAGATATTCTAAATAAACTCGTTGAGTGCGGGGTCGATTATGTACAGGGCTACTCTATAGAACGGCCTCAGCCGTTCGAAACATTATTTACCGGTAATGACAAAAATAATATTGCGCATTTTCCCAAATTATCATGAAAAATTACTACAGTTGTATGTAATCTAATATTCAGCAGCCTTTAGATTTTATTAGGGTAATCTAACGTTGCTTCTCCGGCAGGATTAAACCACGCCAGTTTTTTATGTAACTCAACCACTTCACCCACAATGATCAGGGTTGGTGGTTTAACATTCTGCTCTTCCACCAGATCAGCTAACGTTGTCAAATCACCAACATGAACGCGCTGATTTTGCGTTGTGCCCTGTTCAACCAGTGCAGCAGGCGTTTTCGGATCACGACCATGTGCAATAAGTTCTTTGCATATTGTCGCCACTCCTTGCAGTCCCATATAAAACACCACTGTCTGTGTTGGCTGTGCCAACGCGGGCCAGTTCAGGTTAATAGAACCATCCTTTAAGTGGCCGGTAACAAAGGTACAGGACTGTACATAGTCACGATGTGTTAGTGGAATTCCTGCATACGAGGAGCAGCCCGCTGCTGCCGTGATCCCCGGCACAACCTGGAAGCCAACACCCTCTTCCATTAGCGTCTCAATTTCTTCCCCACCACGACCAAATATGAACGGGTCCCCACCCTTGAGGCGCAGGACGCGTTTACCCTCTTTCGCCAAACGTGCTAACAACGCATTAATATCTTCCTGCTGAATAGCGTGTTTATTTCGCTCCTTACCAGCATAAATAAACTCCGCGTCCCGGCGCACCAGATCCAGAATCGCAGCTGATACCAGACGGTCATAAACCACTACATCGGCTTGTTGCATCAGACGCAGCGCCCGAAAAGTCAATAAATCCGGATCACCCGGGCCAGCGCCCACAAGATAGACCTCGCCTCGGTTATCCGGGGCCTTACCTTCTTTAATGGCTTTGGCTAATTCTTGCTCAGCAATTTTATCCTTACCGGCAAAGAGCAGTTCGACAACCGGCCCTTCAAGGACCTTTTCCCAAAAACGACGGATTTCACCCGTTTCACTGAAGCGATTTTTAACCGTTTCTCGGAAACCCTCTACCATGGTGGCCAATCTGCCATATGCAGAAGGAATAAAGGTCTCCAGGCGCGCCCTGAGCAGTCTGGCGAGGACTGGAGAACTACCACCTGTTGAAATGGCTATCTGAACCGGATTACGGTCAATTATCGAAGGCATAATGAAACCGCATAAGGCTGGATTATCTACCACATTCACCGGTATACCGGCTTTTTGAGCCAGCTCCGAGACTTGCTGGTTAACCGCCATATCATCCGTCGCAGCGATGATAATGGCCTGTCCAGCAATTATGTCGGGATGAAAACACTCCGCTCGATAGGAGATTTTTTGCTCATCCAATAAATGCTGCAGTGCTGAACCCAATTGAGGAGAAACCACCGTGGTGTCACCACCTGCGCGTAGTAACAGACTGACTTTTCGGGCCGCCACATCGCCACCGCCTATCACCAGACAGGGCTTATTTTTGATATTCAGAAAAATGGGGAGAAAATCCACTGGTTAAAACCTCTTGTCGTCTATATCGAATCGTCCTTACATACGCAGATATCCATAAAAATAGCTAATGCGTATTGCTATCAAACCTTCCAGTTCTGAAAATAAATAAACCTTTGAGAATTAAGGTCAATAATGGCAATTATACGCTAGCATAAAGAATGGCAACATATTCCTGCACTTATATTTTCCCTATCCACTTAGGCATAGAAATCTTCTATCGGCAGCCGAAGTTCTGCACCTTAAAAGTAAAACTTATTTCCCCGACTCAATCCTGACTTCTATACTCATGTTAGTAGTCCACATTCATTACGCGAAGGAGATGCAACATGAAACGACGTCTTTATTTTTTACTCCCCTCATTACAGACCTGCCGTAAAGTCTACGAAGAGCTTCTACTATCACACGTGCCTGAACGGAATATTCATATTTTAGCCAAAGATGAAGCTGCGCTAGGTGACATGCCAAAAGCGGGTTTGTTTCAAACCAGTGATATCGTGCATGGTACACAACTGGGTTTTATTATCGGTGGCTTTACCGGCGCGCTACTTGGCAGTCTTGCCGCTACGACTGGATGGATAGTCCCTGGTCTGGAGGTTTGGTCCGTAATTTCGATTACCGTTGGTGGTGCGTTTGTTGGCAGCTGGGCATCGAGCATGGTAGCCATCAATATACCGAATAGCCGCTTAAAAAACTTTCAACATGCCATTAGTGAAGGTCAAATATTGTTTATGATCGACGTGCCTGTGAAGCGAGTAGATGATATTCATGAAATGGTAAAAATACACCACCCTGAAGCCGATATGCGTGATATCGAACCAACAATGCCAGCATTTCCTTAAATACTGAAGTAAGGATCGAGGATAAAAAAAACTAGTAATACCCTGTTCCTCGATCCTGTTTTTTCACAGTTTGTTAGAAAAGGGTATAAATAAAAGGCGCGACAGCCGAGTCTTGCGTCAACACTAATAAAGCTCCCAGCATCAGTAAAACAGTATGATTAGAACCAACCAATACTTTTACGAGCTTGCATGAACTCCCATAAATCTTTTAATAACTCTAACACCAAAAAGGTTTCTCTATGTAAATTGCCTGGGCTGTGTTTACTTGCAATTCGGCAACTGTGCCACCCTATAATATTGCCATCACATATAAGTGCTGCCGCACTGTCATGGTAATACGCTGAAATCCCAATAATGCACACAAAACCTCATACTCAAATATGTTTATCAAATATCACGAATACATTTTTCTAAAGGCATTCGCAAAGACAGAATACTCATCTGCAGCCAAACGGTTAATACCTGCTGCCCCCTTACGACCCCCACCAGTAGCAAACTGCCGGCACAGTGTGTCAGCATCTCGCAGTTCATCAAGCGGCGCTCTAACACTGACGGTGTAACATTGGCCATCTTCTTGCTCAGTCAACACCGCATGAGCTCTTTGTGGTGACGAGGTCGCCAAATAATTACCAAAGACACCGGAGACACGCCGAGCCCATTTTTCATTGGGCAAAATAAAAACAGCCGTTGATTCGTCTGTATTTTCAGGCTGACATTGTTGCGCTTTGGCCATATCATCTTGATAGCCACTTTCCAAAATCTTAAAAGACTCACTTTCAGCGATAAAATCGAGAGGATCTTTGTATGGATGTATTTGCTTGAATAATTCGGCAGGATGAAAAAACAGATCGGATAAATCTGCCCCATAGCCATTGTAATTTAAGTAAGTGCCGAGCGATTGAAGTTGAGCCAACTCATCCTCAGAAAAACCCATTCTCTCTGCTCGTTTTCGAGCACTCGCCTCCATGTTGTCACCAAAGGCCCCAGTAACTGCCCAGGCTCTATGCTCGCCATCGAGATAATCATCGACTATCAGGCTCGTGCAAATATCTGAGGCTGTATCTATATGGGCATCCAAACCAGCATGTTCAGGCACCTCGCCTGCATAATGATGATCGAAATAGCAAATTTTCGCACCTGACGCCAAAAGAGACTTCACTGCCTCTCGATTTTTGTCAAAAGAGATATCCAGCACGGTTAAGATATCACCAGTCTGTGCTGATACCTGTTTCAACAATAAAGTATCACGCTTAACTCCAGTAATGAGTTTGCTCTCTCGTGGTTCGGCAAGGCGTAGCTGTTGCATGGCACACAGACCATCTGCATCACCATTGAAGACATCATAATTGTTCATCTATCTAATCATTTGTAGTCATTGAGGAAAAATTCTATCATTACACAATAAATATAAATAGGTGTAACTCAGACCATGAATCATGACGATCTAAGTTCAAAAAGCAGTAATACCGTCTGGCACCATGCGACCGTAAATCGAGTTCGACGAGAGGAACAAAACCAACATAAAAGTTGCATCTTGTGGTTTACAGGCTTATCCGGTGCCGGCAAATCAACTCTTGCCCATGCCGTTGAAGAGCAACTTCACCAATTAGGATGCAAAACCTATGTGTTAGATGGTGATAATGTTCGTCATGGTCTTTGTGGTGACCTAGGATTCTCAGACAAAGATAGAAAAGAGAATATTCGTCGAATTGGCAATGTATCAAAATTATTTCTTGATGCGGGCGTTATAGTATTAAGCGCCTTTATCTCACCATTCAAAGCAGATAGACAACTTGTGCGAAACATGGTCACTCCAGGTGACTTCCTTGAAATTTATTGCAATTCATCTGTCGATATCTGCGAGCAAAGAGATGTTAAAGGGCTGTATAAAAAAGCACGTCTAGGTGAAATAAAAGACTTCACCGGTATTACCTCACCTTATGAAGCACCATCAAATGCCGAACTAACGGTTGACACGGGCAACGATACACTCGAGCATTGCGTACATCAAATCAGCAACTTACTGACTGTTCGAAACATCCTAAATAAAAGTTAAAATTTTACGAATTAGAAATTGGTGTCATTAAATGTCAAATAATTCAATCTTGGTTACAGGTGGAGCCGGTTATATCGGTAGCCATGTTGTTAAGCAATTGGGTAAGGCCGGGGAAAATGTGGTCATTCTGGATAATTTATCCAAAGGCTATAAAGAAGCAGTTCTCTATGGAGAACTTATTGTGGGCGATACTGGAGACAAAGAACTCGTTAGTCGAATAATAGACGAACACAATGTCGATACTGTCATGCACTTTGCGGCACATACCATTGTCCCCGAATCTGTTACCAACCCTCTAAAATATTACTGGAATAATACCTGCAGCTCACGCAATCTGCTCGAATGTTGTGAGGCTGCCAAAGTCAAAAACTTTATATTTTCATCCACAGCAGCAGTCTATGGCGAACCTGAAACACCATCAGTAACTGAAGAATCGCCAAACCAACCAATAAATGCTTATGGCACTTCAAAACTTATGACCGAATGGATGCTACGTGATTTGGCACGCGCTAGTGATCTGCGTTATGTCGCCTTACGTTATTTCAATGTGGCCGGTTGTGATCCGGAAGGACTAATTGGTCAGTCCACACCTGAAGCCACCTTGTTAATTAAAGTTGCCTGTGAAGCGGCCGTGGGAAAACGAGACAAAGTATATATTTTTGGTACTGACTACCCTACACCGGACGGAACTGGTATCCGTGATTATATACATGTGGAAGATCTCGCCAGCGCGCATATAAGCTCGCTTGATTATCTGCGCAATGGTGGCAATTCGACAACGATGAATTGTGGCTATGGTCATGGCTATAGTGTTCGTGAAGTGCTCGACATGGTTAACAAAATTAATAAAACACCCATTACAATTATTGAAGAAGCACGTCGTGCCGGAGACCCGCCACAGCTAATTGCAATCGTCGACAAGATACATAATACAATCGAATGGAAACCACTGCACGACAACCTTGAAGTGATTGTTAAAACAGCGCTGGACTGGGAGAAAAAACTAGCTGCTGGAAAAGGCTATCAAAAAGACTGACTTCTCTTTAGCGGTTTTCTATCCGATAAAGTTTTGCTAAAATTGCAATTAACATGATAGCAATACCAACTGTTAACAACGTCATAGACTCGTAACCACCCAATGTGCGATTTCCTACGGCTCTCGACAGGCCAGCAAACAGACATACCAGGACACCAACAATTGATGCACCATCGCCAATTACTTTGATTAATTTATCCATTTTTAAACTCCATTTATTTATACTTCATTCCGTCGCATAGACTTGCGGACAAGATGTGGTAATAACAAATATAATGGCATACGAAGATAATGTCCACGCAGATATAATAGCCATCGGGCTATGCCTGTAAAAGCATCATTACAACTTGGATGATCTGGATTCAAGGCACGCTGAAAAAGCAGATCCATTAAATATCGCAATGCCCTCACAGGTTGACCTGTTACTCTTTTACCTGACGACTCAGGAACAGGCGTCTCCAGAAAATACTGTGTGTAACGCAGTGCATAATATAAAGGTCTGGTTAAATCCATTTCCCTTGCGCGCTCATACAATAATTCCCAAAAATCATTTTGTTTCCCAAAGTCACGGAGCAAGGCATCCAAATCATATAAATCTCGAAGTCCATGATCTATCTCACCTTCACTAAACAAGTGTGTCGCACTGTGTAATACCATGTCGACTGGAGACAAGACATATAGTCGTTCATATCCCTCTAGTGGTTTGACTGCCTGTAATAGTTTCTTTGCATCAGGATGCCAGCGAGCTGTTTCCGGCAAAATTGAGTGATGAACATCAAGTGATGTCTGTCGCTTAACATGTCGGAGTGGAGGTAATTCATGCATCCATTGTCGATAGTAACGTTGGTCGTAGGGATCAGTATCTACACTCATCCAGCCATGAGCCATTAATGATTGCTCTGCCTCATCTAGAACCACTTTTGGCACCAGAATATCCACATCACTAAAAAGACGTCCATTAGCACAAGGCAAATCGGCTAATACATAGGCAGCACCTTTGAGCAACGTTACAGGCACTTCTAGTTTTCTCAACGCAGACTGAATTCTGTTTACCTCCCAACGTACAGCTTGTTGGTGGGCAACAGATAAATGATAAGCGGACTCAAGGTGGCAAAATGCCTCTTGCGGCAGAGCTTTTAGAATCCCCTTCTTGTTCAAATCATAATAGAGCTGCGGTAATAAATCTGCACGGCGAGCTTGCCTTATTACCAAATCCCACTGCTTCAGATCCAGCTGATTTGCCAAGTCTGAGTTTCTTAGAATTTTTACGAGGAGATACCCATTGAGCTTAGACATGATAGATATCATTAATGATGTGACGATATCTGTACAAGTTGTTCAAATTCATCAATTGCTTTATCGAGATCATTGTAGGTATAGGTATAACAATCACAATCCTCGACGAGTTTACCTAGCACGTCAAATCCTCTAGGCCCATGAATATGATAATTGAATGCATTTTCAGCGAGGTTCATAAACATTTTCGCCATGGATTCAGTATCCAGTTTACTGCTTATCTCTTTATTGTATTGTGGTGCGATAATCCACCGAGGTTTAGCAGAATGTCCTGCATGTTCAACACTAAGCTTAGGCGGACGCATATGGGCTACGGTACCCTTTGTAGTATCCGCATACGACTTCCCAAGGTGGGCATTTGGACTAAAGGTTTGAATAACTGATATGGATTCATTTTTAAGACTAACAGGTCTGGTTACCGGAATTAAGGTGCCTTCATCAATATCCATGAGGGCTAATTCATCAGAAAACAGCCTCCAACCACGACTTACTAGTGCCGCACACAGGGTGCTTTTTCCTGCTCCTGGATTACCGGGCATAATCACAGCCTGACCATTTTTTTCCACCACAGCTGCGTGAAGTATCAGATAATGATGCATATGGTTAGCAATACACCAATTCATACCCCATTCCATCATAGGAAGCGCCTGACTAAAAGGCAGTGGTTTAAATGGTGTTTTACCATCAAACAAAAAAAGAACCTGGGGATGCAACCAGCGACGAATACCTTTTGGCCGTGTAAGTGAAATATGAAAATCAGCAAAACCGTGATCTCGCAACTCATAATCTGCATAAAGATCACCTAAACCCTCAATAACTTCTTCAATATGTGAGTCGATACAAAAACTAAAGGGTCCAACGGAAATACAAAACTTTCCCTTTTTGAGACGTGAGCACAATTCAGCTTTTGAAAGATCTGAGATTTTCACTATTGGCAATGTTCCACAATGTCAAAGCGATATAAACTTAACAACAGTTTTTCAATCTCAGCATAAAATTCACTATCAGCGTTGATATCGAAAACAGTTATTAAATAAGACGTTAGATCTTGTAGAGTGGAAGGTTGTTTCTGAAGATAACTAAAGACTTCTGATTGTAAGCTACTCAGTAGATGTGTATGCCCTGATCCGGTGTGGTAGATGACTAACTCATCTTCGAAGCCATGTGTAAGAAACTCAAAGCCCTGTAGGACTTGCCAGCGTGTGTCAGATTTCACTTCTAGCCGTTACAGTAACAAAACATAAAGCCTTGGCCTACCAGGGCACAAAACCATCAAACCCTAAACTATCAGCCATATCACGACGATTTTCATTCAGCATCTGGTAAAACTGCTTGAGTCTTTCAGGATCCGTCATATGCTTTTGCTTCCATAATTGACGAATCTGGTCTTCGTTATAACCAAAAACATCCGCCCCAAAGTAAGCCGCATTTAATAATGAAGCAACTGCATGAGCACCTAACTGATATCTGTCCCTGTACTCGTATTTGTCATCATCTTTATGGGAAGTTTTATGGGGAGTGCCACCACCAAGATGAATTACTCGCATCATACTTAGATTATCATAAATGCTGCCTGAGAAGCCTTTGCCTCCATGGAAAGGAGTGCCATCATTGTTATATGCATTATGTTTACAATGCATACCGCTATAGCCTTTACGGCAACTCCCGCTATCATATCCAAGTGGCTCCCAATCACCAGGGTGCTGGCCCCAGTAGCCTGGCGTACGACCATCACAGGTAAAAATTTTGCCTGGATCAGATAGATTACCAGATATAGCTCCAGAGACTGAACAGTTGCGGGCAAAAACTGGCCTGCTGGCAACAGTCAAAAATACGGGAGCTACAGCGACACCCTTAAGAAATTTCCGCTTTGAATTCAAAGAGATACCACCAATTTTAGAAACTGGCTGTTCATTGTTCAGGTGTTTCTTAGACATCTTGTTCACCTAAGTTTTATTTAGACTACTGACTAGTGCTCTATGATAATAGATATATATACGATGCACAAATTATACCATCAACAAAGTATAGTATTTTTCATTGTTATTTCAGTAAGTTAGATAATATCGAATTAGCAGGCAAATATTCGGGTGTAAAAAATTTCGACAACATTTAAATTGTATTGTTTTTGCGTGTATATACCTTTGTTTTCGATTTATCTTATAACTCTGATAACAAACATTAATAAACTGTATTTAACCATAACTGTGTGTTTAGTTAAGGATGGAGCTTTACTGCCAGACTTCATTTCCATATATACCACATAGCACGATTATAGTATTATTAAGCATTGTTGTCACATTCGTAATAGATATCTAGAGCCTGTAAAAAAATTTAATTACAATAATTGAATCAAACTTCAGTATCTCTCAGCTTGAGACTGTGAAAAATTCAATCCTATAAAAACCAAGAAGCTATTTACGTATGCAAGCGGAACTCCTATTTCAATTAATCATGGCAAGTGCGGAACGCTCGCCGAATTCAATTGCTGTAAAATTCAAAAAAATGAGTCTCACATACTGTGAACTCAGCACACAAATTACAACTACAGCGACAGGACTCAAAAGTCTTGGTCTTAACCGTTTTGAACGAGTTGCTATCTATTTACCAAAATGTTTCGAAAGCGTGCACGCTTGCTTTGGAACAAGTATGGCTGGTGGGGTCTTCGTGCCAATCAACCCATTACTTAAACCCAAGCAGGTCGGACATATTCTGAGGGACTGCAATGCTCGTATACTTATCACTGCCAAGAACCGGTTAGATGGCTTGTCTGATGATCTAGCCGAGTGTCATGATCTACAGTCTATCATCTGCATTGATACTGATAATTTTACAGACATAAAAGCAAAACTTCCCAACCTCTCTTTTCATCCGTGGTCAGAACTTGAGGTTCAAACGAATCGATTCCAATGTGAAACTTCCACTATCGATACTGACATGGCTGCCATTCTTTACACTTCCGGCAGTACCGGCAAACCTAAAGGGGTCGTGCTATCACATCGCAACATGGTATGTGGCGCGCGTAGTGTTTCAAATTATCTACAAAACAACTCTGAGGACAACATACTCGCAGTCCTACCCTTCAGTTTTGATTATGGATTCAGTCAGATGACGACGGCCTTTAATGTTGGAGCCTCAGTCGTACTAATGGATTTTTTGCTGCCTCGAGATGTTATTCGTGTGGTTGAACGAGAACATATAACGGGTTTGGCTGCCGTGCCACCGTTATGGATTAAGCTTGCCGAGTTAGAATGGCCTGAGTCAATCTCTGCTCACCTACGGTATATGACTAACTCAGGTGGTGCCATGCCAAAAACAACCTTAACCACTCTGCGTAATGCTTCACCAAAAACAAATTTTTACCTAATGTATGGCCTTACCGAGGCATTCCGTTCTACCTACTTGCCACCCGATGAAATTGATCGACGCCCAGATTCCATGGGTAAGGCGATTCCTAATGCCGAAATCATGGTGGTACGTGAAGATGGTAGCCCTTGTGCGCCAGGAGAGTCTGGTGAACTGGTACACCGTGGCTCACTTGTAGCACTAGGGTATTGGAATGACCCCGACAAAACTGCTGAACGTTTCAAACCTGTGCCATCAACAAATCTATCATTACCCCTTTCCGAGATCGCAGTCTGGTCCGGCGACACCGTCAAAATGGATTCAGATGGTTATCTGTACTTCATCAGCCGCAAAGATGAAATGATCAAAACTTCTGGCTACCGTGTCAGCCCCACGGAGATTGAGGAAGTACTCTACAACAGTGGGTTAATTGGTGAAGCAGTGGCACTGGGGATTGCACATGCTGAGTTGGGGCAAGCTATTCTAGTGGTTGCAACACCAAAAAATGGAACAAACTTTGACACAATGGCTTTGATTACCTATTGCAAGCAAGAGCTACCTGGTTTTATGGCGCCTTCAGCGATAATAGAAAAAGATTCACTGCCAAGAAACCCTAACGGTAAGATTGACCGCACACTACTTGCAGCCGAATTTAACGATTACTTTGAATCAGAAAAATAATATGAACGCAAAACAAAAACCCTTGCACGAATCTATGGATCAATTCCCAGTTATAGATAAAGAACTTCATATTGGCGGAATCCCCGTCTCACAACTCGTCGAACAAGTTGGTCAGACTCCCTTTTATGCATATGACCGACGTTTAATTAGCCAACGCATCAAATTGTTACGTAAGTATTTGCCAAAAGACATTCATCTACACTACGCGATTAAAGCGAACCCTATGCCAGAAGTAGTACAACATCTTGCTGGCTTGGTCGATGGGTTTGACCTGGCCTCAGCTGGTGAAATGAAAGTGGCACTAGGGACTAACATGCCAGCAGACAAAATTAGTTTCGCGGGTCCTGGTAAAACCGATCATGAGCTGCAACAGGCCATTGATGCGGGAGTAATAGTAAACCTTGAATCAGAAGGTGAGATGCGTCGAATTTCAAAATTGGCTGAGAAAACAGGAGTTATACCTAAAGTTGCTATTCGAGTTAATCCAGATTATGAACTGAAATCCTCTGGCATGAGAATGGGCGGTGGGCCGAAACAATTTGGAGTAGATGCCGAACGGGTACCTGACATGTTACAGGAGTTAAAGTTGCTCCAACTAGAGTTTTATGGTTTTCACATTTTTTGGGGCTCGCAAAACCTTAATAAAGAAGCAATTATCGAGGCTCATGACAAAACTATAGCGCTCGCCATTCGCCTAAATGAACACGTACCTTCTCCAGTAAAATTACTCAACATCGGTGGTGGACTTGGCATTCCCTATTTCCCCGGAGAGAGAAGACTTGAGTTGCAACCCATTGCAGAAAACTTAGAAAGATTACTGCCAGAATTAAAAGCACATTTACCAGATGCCGAAATTGTTACTGAGCTTGGTCGCTTCATTGTAGGTGAGGCAGGTGTTTATATTTGCAAAATTATCGATAAAAAAGTATCAAGAGGTGAAATCTTTCTGATTACAGATGGCGGACTTCACCATCATCTGGCTGCATCCGGAAATTTTGGTCAGGTAATTCGCAAAAATTACCCAGTTACTATTGCAAACCGTACGAAGAGTGATCAAGTAGAAACTGTTAATATTGTCGGCCCACTATGTACACCTCTCGATATTCTCGCCAGTAAAATGGAACTTCCAAAAGCCGAGGTAGGAGATCTAGTCATCGTTTTTCAGTCTGGTGCTTACGGACTATCTGCAAGTCCTATAAATTTTCTCAGCCACCCTTCTTCACAAGAAATTCTGCTCTAAATATATTTAAGCTCAAGCTCCCATGGAAAATATAAACAATAAAATGGCCAAAGGCGCTGCCTGGATGGTCATTTTTAAGTTGGCGGGACGTAGCATCGCAATTGTTAGCACCATGATACTTGCACGACTGTTAATCCCAGGTGATTTCGGTCTAATAGCAATGGCAATGTCTGTTATTGCCATACTTGAATTAATGAGTGCTTTTGGTTTTGACATGGCGCTCATACAAAATCAGAATGCGAATGACTCTCACTATAATACTGCCTGGACATACAATGTAATTTTTGGATTAGTCAGCGCGGTTATTCTTATACTTATCGCTAGCCCAATTGCATCCTTCTACAATGAATCACGATTAGAAAATATAGTGTACGTTCTTGCAGTTGGCGCAGCAATTCAAGGATTTGAAAATGTCGGGGTAGTGGAATTCCGAAAAGAAATGCAATTCAGGAAAGAATTTTATTTTTTAGTAGCAAAAAAAATAATAGGATTTTTGATTGTAATTCCTTGCGCGTATTTCATACGAAATTATTGGGCTCTTGTTGCTGGAATAGTTGGTCTAAAGTTTGGCTCTGTTATACTTAGCTATTTGGTTCACTCATACAAACCAAAGTTCTCGCTTTCGGCCAGTCATGATTTATTTAATTTTTCAAAATGGCTATTACTAACACACATATTTTCATTTCTAAAAACACGATCATCTGATTTTGTGATAGGTCGTGAACTTGGTGCAAAATCGCTTGGATTGTACACAATATCAAATGAAATATCAGAGATGCCTAGCACTGAGATTGTCATGCCCATCAATCGAGCCATTTTTCCGGGCTTTGCAAAACTCTCGCATAATATCAAGTATCTGCGTGAAAGTTTTATAAAGGTTTTATCAGTTATTGCAATATTTGCGATTCCTGCTGGCGTAGGATTGGCATCTACAGCTGAATATGTTGTTCTCATTATGCTCGGGAATAAATGGATTGAGGCAATTTCTTTGATTGAAATTATTGCATATGCTGGTTCAATCACAGCTTTACAAACGAATATACCTTATGTCTATTTTGCTTTAAATAAACCGAAAATAACCACTTTTATCAACATTGCGTACGTTCTTACATTAATTCCAATGCTGATAATTTTTACAGACCTGTATGGCCTTAAAGGAGCAGCTTATTCATACCTGTTAACTACAGCCACGATACTTCCTCTAAACTTATATATTTTATCTAAATATATAAATACTACAATTTTTCACTATATTAGCGCACTTTGGCGTCCGGTTTTTGCAGCCCTATTAATGTACATATCGATAAATCTGTTAAACTCATTATTGATCACGTCAGGATTTGTTAGCATCAAGATCGTAACATTACTTCTGCTTACGTCATTTGGTGCAATTATTTACTTTATTGCTCTTGGGGCATTATGGTACTTGTCCGGCAAGCCACTAAGCTCAGAAGTGGATATATATTTAAAAGTAAAAATATATTTACAAAATAGGTTTTTTACTTCTGGAAGTTAAATATGGAATTTCACTTTACATCCAGGCTACAACCGACGATGCGAGATAAGTTAGAAAATATATTGTTTTTTAACTCACTACAAAAAAATTATATCGAAAGTATATCACATAGCATTCAACTCTTTGGTGAGCCAAAAGTTGAGCTTTCTGATAACAGTCTAAGAGTATTAATAGATGGAATTCCAGACATTCAAACAATATTTGCACTTACACCTGATAAGAACACACTTGCAGGAATTATAATTTATCTACGAACCGACCAGAACAACATCGCCATTCTGCATATCGGAGTTACTAATGAGTTTTCCTCTTTAGGTACTTACGCGGACAGTATGCTTGCACCAAAACTCATCCAAAACATAATACGCGCAGCCAAAACAATCAAAGGTATCACTACTATCACTTTAATGTACGGTCGAAATAAACTAACAAAAATAAAACTATAGAAAATACTGCTTTATCAGATGATTTCCATGAATAATATTTCGTCTGAATTGTATATTACATTAATCCAATCGGGAAAATCACTATTGATTACATTTTTATAAAACAATTGATTATCAAATGCTTTTGATTGAGAATTAAAATACTTCTTATACAGTAGAATATACTTTATATTGTACTTTTCGATCATCTCTTTGGCTTTAATATTATCCCAGATTGTCCGTGTAAAAAGATTTGGCGTAAAGGAAACAAGGGGTATTCTCAGATGCACCCATAGTCGCTGAGCCTTGTTTGTTAACAGGGGATTAGTTTCTGTAATAGATTCTTCCAAATACCTTGTAAGAGACATATCATTTATCATGATATTGTCGATTGGGTATATTAAAGAGCCTGTTGAATTTTCTGACATTCTTTCTGCGATATGATATTTATACAACTCATATTGACCTGATAAAAAAGTAATAAAAATACAAAAAATTACAACCCCATTTCTAATATAATTTTTCGTATGCGATTCCATATAAACGCGAACTATTTCAGAAAAAATAATTAAAAAAAACGGGAATAACACCATAATGTATCGTGCATTAAAATAGCCATCTGATTTTGTTATTGAGAAATAAATCAATATTGACAGTGAAAGCGCGATATAAACCAATGAAAATTTAGCTACTTCAGAAAACAGACCTATAATTGACTTCAGCAAAATAGGGAATTTTTTAATATCAATAACACATAACGAAAAAATTAAAAATAGCACAACAAACAAGGAAATTTCCGCGATACCAATATCGACTCCGTTGATAAAATAACCAAACAACATACTGAATTGCCAGCGAATCGCATATAAAGTTTCCATAATAGTAGAGCCTTCAGTTACACTTGGCCCTCCTGTTAAAGATCCTGTGTAGTAGTAATTTCTAATAAAAAGCAAAGCCGGAATTACGGCCGCCGCTGACATTAAAATCAGTAAATTTTTAAACGATGATGAATTTCTATAAATAAAATATTTATATGTGAAATAGATCATCAAAGACATTATATAAAATATTCCAGCATATCGTACCGTCATCGATGCCCCGGCAAGCAGACCAATTACTATCAAGTATCTGGCACTGATTCGTTTTTCGAAACTTTCAATATTGGCAATATAAACTGTGCTTAGTAATGTAATATATGTAAATAGTAATTCTGATGCGAAATTTATTGTCTGTAGAATATGAAAACATATAACATGTGCTGACTATCAATATTCCATAAACTTTATTTACCCCCGTATTTGTAAATAAAAAGAACAATTGAACAGGCACAGCCAAAAAAAATATAACGCAAATAGCATACAGAGAAACCGACAATGACAGCCCCGTTAACAAATGTACTGTGGCTATTAACGCTGGTAATCCTGGTGGAAAAACTGTTTGCGTAGCAGGTATCGTGCTTTGGTCATGATGTTGCTGGTAATATATAATATTGGTCTTAATTCCAGCACCTTGAACAATATTTTCTGCAACACTTAAATATTGCGAGGCGTCACTATGTATATAACTTTTTGAATAAAAGGAACCAAGGAATATCGCAGACGCAACACTGAAAAAGAAAAGAACTACTATGTAAGGGATATTTTTTTTATTAAAAGGGTATTTCATATATGGAGCCAGATAAGATTATTGTTGATTTTTCTATATATGAATTTGGTATCGAGCGCATTATTCTAGAAAAGATAATTTACCGCTCATAAACAGCATCGCGAACCAATCTTCCATACACTTCATTAATTTGCAATGCGACATTACTCCAAGCATATTCTTTTACAATTTTATTTAATTTTATCTCAGCACCCAGATCTTTTCTGAGGCTTTCAACTGCAGTGCAAATCTCACCCAAATCAGATGGATCGACTTCCATCCATGCCTGGTTATTTTTTTCAAGATCCAAGCCATTATATTTTGTAACCACAGCCGGAGTACCGCTCGCAAGAGATTCGTATGTAACTGTAGGTCCGTTCTCCCCTTGGCTTATTAATATTGACACTTCAGCAGCAGCATATGCCGACGTTAGAATGGGATTGTCGTGCTCATAGTTACCAAAATAGTGCACGCGAGCACCCCCCTCTCCCAAGCATTCATCTAAATACTTCTTATGTTTCTCCTCAATCCCTCCCAACAAAACAACATCCAGGTCAGAATTTTTTAGAGCTTTAATTATGCTCAATTGGTTTTTGTATGGAGAAATATTAGCAGCACAGAGTACGAATTTATTTTGATAGTTATGTGTTTTTCTGAAAATTGATGGCTCAGCGCTAAAGAAAAGATCGGACACACCAATTGGCACTATAGAGATATTATTTCTTTTAACCTCAAATGTATTTTCAATCACCCGTTTTTCTTTAAGGCTCCCAGCAAAAACATGGTCGGCTTTAGTAATTGCACTTTTTATCTCATGATAGTTAGTATGAAGATTCCAGTCTGACATTTTACCTACTATCTTATCTATTATTGCAGCTTTAACTGAAAACCATCGAGTCCAGTCAGATGTTTGAATAATAGGAGTTATTACAACTGGCACATTTTGTTCTTTTGCTGCTTCAACTATCCTATTGTTACCATTAATCGAAGAAAATACATGGATTAAATCGTAATCGGATAGCTTTTGTGTAGCAGGATCAAAAAGATCGGCCTTAATACCGATCTTATTTAGAGACTTTAATGTTTCAAGAACATGTATCTGTAAACCACCCTTTCTCTGAAAGAGCATTTGGTAAGATAACAGCGCAATCTTCATAATGAATCATACTACCATGCTAAAGTGTATATCAATATAGTATTACATTATCATGTATAAAACAGTCTATTTAAGATAAGTTGATTCTTCCTATGGCAAGAGTTCTAAACTACTAAAGTTATCATACACATAACTGGTTTCTTCCATCGAGCCACTAAATCCTGCTACTCCAGCATTAGTAATCCGGCTAGCAGAAAAATCTTTATAAAAAGTAGTGCCAATCACATCCCAATCATTACCATTAAAACGATCAATATAAGCTGTGAGTATCACAGGGTTTACACCAATGCTGCTTAGTCGCATTCTATATTGATCCGTGGTATTAAGTGGCTGTGTAAGAGTCATTGTAGCCAATTGAGTTAAGTATGGACTCCCAAGCTGCCGGGCTATTACTGCCTTTCTCGCATCATCATCCAAATAAAGCATGTAACCATCAATAAAACCCCCGCCTGTTGTCGCAGATTGTATCCTTGTATATAACTGCGGATATCCAATTGATGTGCTCAGGAGTCTAAATTCCAACTGAGATTCCATATTTTGTGTGCTCTCGATATCAGGTCTATAGGTAATATTATGCTGATATGTCCAGCTTAGGCCTGGTATTTTTGCTGCCTCGTTTGAAATGATTCCAAAGGCACCATTGTTTGATATCCAGCCATTTCCAATCGCGCCATCAGGACGATTAAAATCATCTATTACAGTCACACCAATATTGAACACTTCAAAAGTTTCAACATTAGACTCACCACCTCCTGGAGCAGTCGTATAAGTAGTTATCGCTGCTGTTCCAGCTGAAGCTAATTCAGCAGATGTCAGTATAGCTTCAAGTGTTGTTTCAGAAACATATGTAGTTATCAGATCATTTCCATTCCAGCGTATTACTGACCCGGGAACGAAATTATTACCAGAGACCTTAATATTTACATTAGTTGCATTACTACTCGCCCATGAAGGACTAACGTGACTAATCTCGGGCAATGGATTGGCGCTCCCTACTGTTTCTATCTCTTTCCAGTAGAAATTATCGTAGACTTGCGTCATCGTAAACCACTTAGAGAATCCAACCGCACCTGCTTTCGATATCGGTGGTGGCATAGTTACAGGATAACAATAGAAAACTGGTTGAGTATTCGCATCATGTGTAACAGAATCCTGCGTAAATACTTGCCACCTTTGACCGTCAAAACGATCCATGGACCCTGTTAATGTAACCGGATAATCGCCCTCAATTCTAAACCTCATTCGATAGCGTTCACCTTCTACCAATTCTGATGGGAAATCAATAATTTTCATTATACATTCGCCTTCACCATAATTTGGTCTATTTATCGCGATGGCTAATCCACCTGGAGCTGGATAAGTATCTTCAACGTACATTAAATAGCTTTCAATGACATTGCTGTATTGAATTGTATCTCTCTGTATTCGCCCATGTAACTGCTGAAACTCATATGCTCCAGCTTGCTGTTTGACAAACTCAACACTAAGCTCAATATCTTTATAATCTTCTGAGTCAGGCCGATAAACTATATTGTCTCTGTAGACATACTGATATGAATTAACGAAATCAAATGTATCAACACCAATAATTTCATTGCCTTGTAACGAATATGTTGCAGGTAGTTTCTCAGTCCATAAATTACCAATATCTTCACTATTACCACGATCAAAATTATCAAAGAAGAATGCTGTCGTCGCAGCTTCCAGGACAAAGAATGTTTGTGGTGCCGACGTTCCTTCAGTGACGGATGAAACAGTAACGCCAAACAATCCAGATGTATCGGTATCAGTTGATAAAATATCAACCTGTAATTCTGTTGAAGAAATATAATTTGTAATACGGTCTGCGCCATTCCATCTAACAGTCGCATTCACAGGGAAATCGTTTCCTGTTATTGTTAACACTAGTCCACCAGCACCAACTACAGCGCTATTGGGAGAAATGGTACTTAGTGAAAAGGATAAGGGGCCATTCTGGCTGATATTAAAACTCTGCGCATTGGATAGGCCACCCCCCGGCAAAGGATTAAATACCGTGACCGAGGCAATGCCTGTTGCCGCAATATCCGCGGCCGTCACGGTGGCTTGTAACTGCGTCGGTGAGACATAGGTCGTCGTTCTATCCGCACCGTTCCAGCGGACGACTGCACTCGTAGCAAAACCATTACCATTCACGGTCAGGGTAAAATCACTACCCCCTGCCGTCGTCGAGCCCGGGGTTAATCCCGACGTGACGGGAACAGGGTTGTTCACCACCACTGGATCGACCGTAAACGTCTGGCCGTTAGAGAGACCACCGCCGGGCAAAGAATTAAAAACCGTGACCGTCGCGGCTCCTGCCGTGGCGATATCCGCCGCCGTAATCGATGCCTGCAATTGCGTTGCTGATACATAGGCTGTCGTTCGATCGGCTCCGTTCCAACGCACCACCGAGCCCGGGATAAAATCAACACCATCAACGGTCAGCGTAAAGGCGCTGCCACCTTCATCCGTAGCCGCCGGTGTCAACGTCGTGGTGA
>Ga0316204_10003925_pt1 | contig 28210 bp, 27 predicted proteins | sample 6monrhotite_MG_2_FD_205661 | JGI IMG/M metagenome (GOLD analysis project Ga0316204, IMG submission 205661) | Microbial mat bacterial communities from mineral coupon in-situ incubated in ocean water Damariscotta River, Maine, United States -... | ecosystem: Environmental > Aquatic > Marine >...
ACAAATGAGGGCAGTAATTCAGCGGGTTTTAAAAGCATCTGTTGCCGTAAATGATGAAAAGGTTTCTGAAATTGGAATGGGTGCTATGATCCTATTGGGGATTGAAGATGCAGATGAGATAGCGGATATACATTGGCTTTCTCGGAAGATTGCCAATCTTAGAATATTTAATGATACCGAAGGGGTCATGAACAAATCGTTGATTGAAGTAAAAGGAGATGCCATTGTGGTAAGTCAGTTTACATTACATGCGGCTACAAAAAAGGGTAACAGGCCATCCTATATTAAAGCCGCTAAACCCGATATTGCCATACCGCTCTACGAACAATTTGTTCAGCAACTTCAGGAAGACCTGGGGCGTAAGGTAGGAACCGGAATTTTCGGAGCCGATATGAAAGTAGAATTAATTAATGACGGACCCGTAACAATAGTAATCGACACAAAAAATAAAGAGCTATGAATATAAACAATGCACAAGAAGCCGTAGATCATTGGATAAAGGCCCATGGAGTTCGTTATTTTAATGAACTAACCAATATGGCTCAGCTCACGGAAGAAGTAGGGGAAGTGGCTCGTATCATTGCAAGACGCTATGGTGAACAGAGTGAGAAACCCTCTGATAAAGATAAAGACCTGGGAGAAGAATTAGCCGATGTGCTTTTTGTTGTTTTGTGCCTGGCAAATCAAACAGGGATTAACCTGGAAGATGCATTTGAGAAAAAATTGGAGCTGAAAGCAAAACGCGACCATCAAAGGCATCACGATAATAAAAAACTTAAATAGTTTTATCTTTGGATAGCTATTCACCTTATGCTCTGAGAGAGATGCATAAGATTGGCATAATCCTATAATAACCGTATTTTGAGACTACAACTTTCCGGTCCACCTTCAAATCTATTGAATGCTAGTATTAAGATAACAGGTTCCAAAAGCGAATCTAATAGACTCTTATTATTACAAGCATTGTATCCCGAGATTAGTATTAAAAATATATCCAATTCTGATGATGCAGGGGTAATGCAAAAGGGTCGGAGTATATCTAATGGGGAAGTAGATATTCATCACGCGGGTACAGCAATGCGATTTTTAACAGGGTACTTTGCCTCACAAGAAGGGAAAGAAGTTATTCTGACAGGATCTCCCAGAATGCAGGAGCGTCCCATTAAGGTGTTGGTAGAAGCGTTACAGGATCTGGGCGCCCAAATTTCTTACCAGAATAAGCAAGGGTATCCACCTCTACATATCAAAGGAAGAAAAATAAGTAAACATAAGGTGCGTTTACCCGCCAATGTGAGCAGCCAATATATATCGGCTTTATTACTCATTGCGCCTAGCTTGGAAAATGGACTTGAATTAGAATTAGTAGGTGAGATAACCTCTGTTCCATATATTAAAATGACGTTGGAATTGTTGCGGCAACTTGGAATAGAAAATACGTTTCAGGGAAATCTCATTAAAGTACAACCTAAAGAGAAAATTGCTCCGATAACTATGGTTGTAGAATCGGATTGGAGTTCTGTTTCCTATTTCTACAGTATCCTGGCGCTTGCGGAAGTAGGTTCCAAGATTGTAGTTAGTTCGTATAAAAAAAATAGCCTGCAGGGAGATAGTGTATTGGCTGATATTTATACCCAATTTGGGGTAATCACACATTTTGAGGATCATCAGCTTGTTCTGGAAAAAACAAGTATGCCAGAACACCGTGAATTCTCCAAAGAAAAAAACACTCATATGGAGTTTCATTTAGCCAATGCCCCAGACATCGCTCAGACCATTGCAGTTACCTGTTTCGGACTGGGATTGGGGTGTCATTTAACAGGCCTCCATACCTTAAAAATAAAAGAGACAGATAGGTTAGAGGCTTTAAAAACGGAACTAACCAAATTGGGGGCTACCATAAATGTTACCGATAAGGACCTCACTTTAGAATCAAAGAGCATCATTAATTATGGAATCCAAATAGAAACATACAACGACCATAGAATGGCGATGGCCTTTGCTCCGCTAGCGCTGAGAACAACCCTAATTATTAATGATGCAGGCGTAGTTTCTAAATCCTATCCCGACTTTTGGAAAGACCTTGGCGCTTTGAAAATCCAAATGACATCCTTGCAATCATGATTTAATGTATCTTTTACTTGACAACGCCTATCTCAGGGTTGTATATTTGCAGGCTTAATAATGGGTAGATATCAAAGAAATAGATAGGAATTTTGTTCTAATTATATCTGTGCATATCCCCAACCAATTACTGGGTTTAAAAAAATAGAAATACTGTATGAAATTATCACATTTTAGTTTTGAACTACCGAACGAGTTATTAGCAGAATATCCATCAGAGCACAGGGATGAAGCCAAACTAATGGTCATCCATAAGGATACTGGTAAAATTGAACATAAAATGTTCAAAGACCTTATAAATTATTTTAAGGAAGACGATGTAATGGTGATTAACAATACAAAGGTGTTTCCTGCCAGATTATTTGGAAACAAGGAAAAAACAGGGGCTCGTATAGAGGTATTTTTGTTGCGCGAATTGAATGAGGAACAACGGCTGTGGGATGTATTAGTAGACCCTGCTAGAAAAATTAGAATTGGGAATAAGCTTTATTTTGGTGAAGATGAGAGCTTAGTTGCAGAGGTGATAGACAATACTACATCTAGAGGGAGAACATTGCGTTTTCTTTATGATGGAGCCTACATGGATTTCAGACGAAAGCTTCGCGAACTAGGAGAAACACCACTTCCTAAGTATATTAAGAGAGAAGTAGAGCCAGAAGATGAACAACGATACCAAACGATCTATGCCAAGCATGAAGGCGCTGTAGCTGCTCCGACTGCTGGACTTCACTTTTCTAAACACTTGTTGAAGCGGTTAGAAATAAAGGGAATTAAATTTGCAGAACTAACATTGCATGTAGGTCTTGGTACATTCAATCCGGTTGAAGTAGAAGATTTGTCGAAACACAAGATGGATAGTGAAGAATTAGTGATCGACGAAAAAGCAACAGAAATAGTAAATAACGCTAAGAACAATAAACGTAGAATATGTGCGGTTGGAACTACCGCCATGAGAGGATTGGAAAGTGCAGTATCCTCAGATTATATGTTGAATACGTTTGATGGATGGACGAATAAGTTCGTATTTCCACCCTATGAATTCAGTATAGCTAATGCCATGGTGACTAATTTTCATTTACCAAAATCAACACTTTTAATGATGGTGTCGGCCTTTATGGGTCATGATCTTATGAAACGATCATACAAAGAAGCCATAATTGAAGGATACCGCTTTTACTCCTATGGAGATGCGATGTTAATTATATAATAATCAAAAAATAATGAAACATCCTGCTCTGCCAATTTTTAAATAGGTTGAGCAGGATTTTTTATCTCAGATAGCGTGGAAACTTCCCAAAGAAAAGACATACGGGCATTAAGTAAAGAACAGCTTCGCGACTTTTTTGTGAGTCAGGGAGATAATGCCTATCGGGGAGATCAGGTTTATGAATGGTTGTGGAGAAAGGCCGCACATTCTTTTGATGCCATGACCAATGTGTCCATGGAGACCCGTACCATGCTAACCAATAACTTTGTTATTAATCATATAGAAGTAGACCGCATGCAGCGCAGTAATGATGGTACCATCAAAAATGCGGTGCGTTTGCATGACGGACTTATAGTGGAGTCTGTCCTAATTCCTACTGCTTCGAGAACTACCGCCTGTGTTTCGAGTCAGGTAGGGTGCAGTTTAGATTGCAAGTTCTGTGCTACATCACGATTAAAACGTATGCGAAATCTAAATCCTGATGAAATTTACGATCAGGTGGTCGCCATAGATCAACAAAGCAAGTTATATCATAATCACCCCTTAAGTAACATTGTATTTATGGGGATGGGCGAACCATTAATGAATTATAACAATGTTTTGAAGGCGATCGATAAGATCACCAAGCCGGAAGGACTGGGAATGTCCCCAAAACGAATCACGGTTTCTACTTCGGGAGTGCCAAAAATGATACGAAAAATGGCTGATGACGGAGTTAAATTTAAATTGGCAGTCTCACTGCATTCTGCTATAGATGATGTTAGGACATCTATAATGCCCTTTAATGCCACTTTTACCTTACCCGATCTCCGTGAGGCCCTTATGTATTGGTATAATAAGACCAAAAGTAGAATAACCTATGAATATGTGGTGTGGGAAGGTATTAACGATACGCAAAAGGATGTAGATGCCCTGGTAGATTTTTGCCGGTTTGCTCCTTCAAAAGTGAATTTGATTGAGTACAATCCAATCGATGATGGTATTTTTAAACAGGCTCCTGAAGACGCCATCAACAGATATGTAAAGACGCTAGAGCAAAATGGTATTACAGTTACCGTTAGGCGTTCCAGAGGAAAAGATATAGATGCCGCTTGCGGACAGTTGGCGAACAAATCATAACGTTTTTTCTATAGTGATAATAAACTTCGTACTTGTCCCTGCAATATTAAATACAACATAGAGAAGCACCACACAAATTTTAACTATTTTTAGAACTGCTAACATATCTTGTTATTAAAACTCCTTAGTTGAAAATTGTATCGCAAATAAAGGAACCTGTTAACCAGGAAATGGAACTTTTTGAAAAGAAGTTCTTCGAGTCCATGTCTTCCAAAGTGGCACTACTTAACAGAATCACCTATTACATTGTGAATAGAAAGGGGAAGCAAATGCGACCTATGTTTGTATTCTTAACCGCTAAACTGGTCAACAATGGGGAAGTAAATGAAAGGACCTATAGAGGAGCATCTGTAATTGAATTAATACATACTGCCTCTCTGGTACATGACGATGTGGTAGACGAAAGTTACAAACGAAGGGGGTTCTTTTCTATTAATGCCTTATGGAAAAATAAAATTGCTGTTTTGGTGGGGGATTATCTGCTTTCAAAGGGCATGTTGTTGTCTGTTGAGCATAGCGATTTTGATCTCCTTAAGATTATTTCGGTTGCGATTCGTGAAATAAGCGAAGGGGAATTATTGCAATTAGAGAAAGCACGGCTATTAGATATTAATGAAGAGGTCTACTATGAGATTATTCGTCAGAAAACAGCGACCCTTATTGCGGCATGTTGCAGTTTGGGTGCTTGTTCTGTGCAGCCGGGAACGGAACACGTAGAAACTTTTAGGAAGTTTGGAGAACTTTGCGGCATGGCCTTTCAAATTAAAGATGACCTTTTTGATTATGGGGATGAGAAAATAGGAAAACCTACAGGGATAGATATTAAAGAACAAAAAATGACCCTGCCTTTAATTTATGCCCTGAATAATTCCAGTTCAAAAGAGAAAAAATGGCTTATTAATTCTATTAAGAATCATAATAGAGATAAAAAAAGGGTCAAGGAAGTTATTCAGTTCGTAAAAGATAAAGACGGACTTACCTATGCCACCAAAAAAATGATTGAGTACAAGAACCAGGCATTAGAACTATTAGAAACGTATCCACCCTCTATCTATAGAGATGCGTTGCAATTAATGGTGAACTATGTTGTGGACCGAAAAAAGTAGTCTGTAGCTATTTTACATTTAAAAAAGCGTTATTTTTTTCTCCTCAGGCAACGTTTTTAAAACAAGTTGCGTCTATATATATAGAACACTAAATTAAATGAAGATCATTTCATTTTACGACAACCAAAAAGTTTTAATTAAGAAAGCTGTTAATGGCAATAGAAATGCCCAGCGTATTCTTTATGAAAAACATGCGCCTAAAATGCTTTCGGTATGTCGGCAATATATTAAAGACCTTCACTTTGCGGAGGATGTTATGATTGGTGGATTTGTAAAGGTTTTCAATAATTTGAATCAGTTTAAAAATGAAGGCAGTTTTGAAGGATGGATGCGCAGAATTATGATTAATGAGGCAATTTCTTACTTACGCAAGAATCAGTTTGTTGTTTTTGATACGGAAGTATTTGAACATATTTCGAATGATGAATTGGTTTTTGATTCTTCCCTGAATGTAGATTATATACAGGCGTTAATTGATGCCCTTCCGGAAGGGTATAAGATGGTCTTTGTGTTGTATGCGATTGAAGGGTACAAACATCATGAAATTGCAGCCTTATTAAAGATATCTGAAAGCACTTCAAGAACACAGCTTTTTAAAGCCAGGAAACAGTTACAGGAAAAAATAAGCGTTATGGAACTAGCTGAAAAAACACAGTCCCAATCGCATTAAAATAGAATAATATGGCAAATAAATTTGAAAATAAGATAAAAGACACCTTCGAGAAGCGCACCATAGCGCCATCTAAGAATACCTGGGATACCATTGAAAATCAATTAGGTGATGTCGAAGTTGGAAAAAAAGGAGGATATATGTGGTACGGTATTGCCGCTAGTTTTATAGGAATTGTACTGCTCTCCGTTTTCTTTGTACAACAATCAAAATTAACGGTTGCAGAGCCTTTTGAGGTTGTTACAGTCCCGGCGCAAAAAAAGGAACAAGGTATAGAAACTCAGGACCCAGTGGTTCCTGCTGAGGTGCTCGTACTGGCTAAAACAGCAGCAGAAGAAAAGATAGTTGCACCTGCCAATGCAGAAATACAACCTATAAAAAAGGAACCAAATACTACGGCAAGGGCCATTGTTACTAATCTTTATGAGGATAAAGAGCAAAATATCGTGAATACGATTAGTGACCTGAATGAAAAGGGCATTCAATATAAAATAGCGGAAGTAGTGGCCATGGTATCTACCCTGGAGGAAATGAATGGTTTGGTAAGTGATGCCGTTGTAGACTCTATGTTACAGCAAGCACAAAAAGAATTGTACGCTGAACAGTTTATTAGTGAAGGTACTATTGTAGATGCGGATGCTTTATTAGCAGAGGTGGAAGACGAGCTCAACCGGTCTTTACGAGATCAACTATTTGAAAAATTAAAGGATGGCTACTTAAAAGTGAAGACGGCAGTGGCCTATAGAAACAACTAATCATTTAAATACATAGAAAGATATTTCACCATGGCTAGGATACCAGGGGTGGGAGGAGTTTATTCATCAATCATTAATCAAAAACACAAGAATCATGACAACATTATCAAAAGTAATCGCGGGAATCCTAATTTTTTTCCTGGCCCAAGGGCTTGGTGCTCAGACTATTGTAAAACAGCAGATAGATTCATTAAGACAGCAAAAAGAACGAGTAACATCTGTTGAAAAAGAAGCTTTGAAGAAGGAAGTTGAGGAGATAGTTCAACGTCAAAAAAGGGGAGAGATCACTTTGGAAGAGGCCCGGAAAATGAAGCAGGAAGTGGCAAAGAAACGAGCCCTGAACATTGAGAACAAACTGGCGATATTAGACAATACGATCGCCCTGTTAGACCGGAATAACGGAGAATCACTTAAGGATTCTGAAAGTAGTTCTGATGATATATCATCAATTGAAATTGGCTTTGGAGCAAAAGATCCTAATAATAATATACTATTTGGAGTAAAATATTCGGATGGAAATAAGAAAAGACCTGTTATATATGATAGAAGGACCTATACCGATCTTGTTGTTGCCGTTGGACTCAACAACACCATTATTGAAGGACAATCATTAAATGATTCCCCATACAAAATAGGAGGGAGCAGATTCTTTGAAATTGGTACTGGCTGGCGTACCCGAGTATTTAAAAACTCTAATTTTCTTAGGTTGGGATACGGATTCTCATTTCAGTTTAATGGACTTAAACCAACGGATAATCAATATTTTGTATCGGATGGTACAGAGACAACTTTAGAGGAATTTAATGTTGATTTACAGAAATCAAAATTACGTGTAGACAATTTGGTCTTCCCGTTATATTTCGAATTTGGCCCCTCTAAATTGACTAAAACCGCTGATAAAATGCGGTATTCTATTCGCAACCAGTTCAGATTAGGGATAGGAGGGTACGGAGGCTTTAATATTGGTACGCGCCAAAAGCTAAAGTATGATCTGGATGGGGAACGCATTAAAGACAAGCTAAAACGAGGGTACAATACAAATAGCCTGGTCTATGGCCTAAGCGCCTACATGGGATTCGATGGGGTGTTACTCTATGCAAAGTACGATCTTAACCCGTTGTTTAAGAATGCCACGGTAGACCAACGCAATATCTCATTGGGTCTGCGATTTGATCTCAATTAAGCAAGGCTTAAAAATAGTGCCCGGAAAAGTAGATTATTTTCTTCCTCTCCGGGTCTTTTTTTTCATTATGGTAAACATTGAAAGGTCATAAAATCTGTTGGAAGAAAGCTTAGGGTCTATCTGTATTTAGGTTCGTTTTACTGGGTGATAAATTAAAATTCGGAAAACCGCTATTTGTTTTCTTAAGAGTCCTTGTTTTCTTATTTTTACCTCTAACACAATCTTCAATTTTGATAGCAAGATCCACCATAGATCAGGTATATGAAACAGCTCGGGTAGAAGAGGTGATCGGAGATTTTGTGAACCTGAAAAAATCTGGCTCTAACTTTAAAGGATTAAGTCCGTTTACAGATGAACGGTCTCCAAGCTTTATGGTCTCGCCGGTTAAGCAGATATGGAAAGATTTTAGCAGTGGTAAGGGTGGGAATGTCGTTGCATTTTTAATGGAACACGAGCATTTTACGTACCCGGAGGCGATAAAATATTTAGCCAGGAAATATCAGATAGAGATAGAAGAAACTGTACAGTCCGATGAACAAAAGGAGCAGGCGAATGAGCGAGAGAGTTTGTATCTGGTTTCCGAATTTGCACAAAACTATTTTTCAGACACCTTATGGAATACAGAACCGGGTAAAGCCATTGGGCTTAGTTATTTTAAAGAACGCGGGTTTACTGAAGAGACCATACGAAAATTCGGATTGGGCTATTGTTTAGATCAATGGGATGCGTTTACTAATCATGCGTTAGACAAAGGATATCAACTCCAGTTTATGGAGAAAACGGGTCTAACGATTGTTAAGGAAGATGTTGCAAGACCTGCTAAAACCAAAAAGTTTGATCGGTTTAAAGGACGGGTGCTATTTCCTATTCATTCTTTGAGCGGTAGGGTTTTAGGATTTGGAGGACGTATACTTACCAATGACAAAAAAGCGGCCAAGTATGTAAATTCCCCGGAAAGCGATATCTATCATAAAAGCAAAGTACTGTATGGGATTTACTATGCTAAGCAGGCAATAGCAAAAGAAGATACTTGTTATTTGGTGGAGGGATATACCGATGTTATTCAATTGCATCAACGAGGTATTCATAATGTAGTAGCCTCTAGTGGTACGGCCTTAACTCCGGAACAAATACGACTGATTAACCGGCTTACCCAGAATGTTACCGTATTGTTTGATGGAGATGCTGCCGGACTCCGGGCATCGCTTCGTGGAATAGATCTTATTCTGGAACAGGGAATGAATGTAAAGGTTTGTACGTTTCCCGATGGGGAAGATCCCGATAGCTTTGCAAAGAATAATGAGTACGAAGAGGTAGTACGGTATCTTCAGGAGCAATCTAAAGACTTTATTCAGTTTAAAACGTCACTTCTGGTAGCTGATTCTGCCAACGATCCAATAAAAAAGGCCGATACGGTTCGCGATATAGTAAGCAGTATCTCAAAAATTCCAGATAGAATAAAAAGGGAAATATATATACAGGAGTGCGCTACTATCATGAACATTTCTGAAGATGTCTTGTTCAATACGCTGGCGCAAATGACCAAAAAGGCAAATGCTGAGGCTTCCAGACAAACAAAGGTTGAGCAAAAACAAAGAGCGTTTGAGGTTGTTAAGGACAAGAAAGATGATCAGAAAGTAGATGTTCAATTTGAATTGGAAAGAAAAATCATTGAAATTCTCTTGCTATACGGGAATGAATTACAGCAATTTGAGGATCTATTGTTAAAAGAGAATGAAGAGGGTGATCTGGTCCTGGAGCCAGAAAAAATAGAAGCAAAAGTATATGAAAAGGTATATTTAGACCTTCAGGAAGATGAAATAGAAATGTCTCATGAGCATTTTAGAAATATTTATTATAAGTTGATTGAGTCTCTAAATGAAAAGGAAGATTTCTCTATTACTACATTCCTAAATGAGATGGATCAGGAGATGGTGAAAGACGTTTCATCGATAATTATGGAGGAAGAAAAATATACGCTACATAACTGGGAAAGTAAAGATATTTTCCCCAAGGACAAAGGAAAAGCTGTTTCACAATTAGTGAGTGAAACTATCCTAACATTGCGTTGTTATCTTATAAAAAAGAGGATAAGTTCATTACAAAAGAACACAGAAGCGTCTAATGATGATAATAGGGAAACATTGGAGGAAATAGTTAATTACTTGCAGCTGAATAAGTTGCTTAACAATAAGCTTAATAGGGTATTGTCCTAGTGTACCTTTCCTAAAGGTCAATAAAAAATCCCGCTGATACATCAGCGGGATTTTTTATTTAATTGGTTTATTTTAATACAACTCTAAAGCTTTGGCTTGCTGTAACAGATCTACTAAATTATCTACGTTTAATTTTTTCATTAAGCGAGATTTATAAGTACTAACCGTTTTCTCGTTCAAATTTAAGCCTTCGGCAACGTCTTTATTGCGTTTGCCACTGGCTAGTAATTTTAATACTTCCACCTCTCTTGTTGACAATTTTCTAAAGAATCTTCGTTGTTTCTGAGTTCCTTCATCAAATGCCAGGCGTTGTGCCAATTCATTGGTGATAAACATTTTTCCTTCACTCACCTTTTTTACAGCACTAATGATATAATCTAATTCTGAAGTTTTGGAAAGATATCCAAATGCACCTGCGCGTATAGTACTCAGGGCATATACATCTTCTGATTGACTACTGTAAATAAGTACTTTAATATCAGGAAATTCTTTTTTTAATTTTCTTAAAGTAGCTATCCCATTAATCTCTGGGATATCCATTTCTAAAATAATTACGTCTGGATTTGTTTTTTGTAGAGAATTAAAAAGTTCTGTAGTGGTAGAAACGTCGGCTATAACGTCAAAATCTGGAACGGTATTTAATACTTCTTTTACTCCCAAACGAACTATAGGGTGATTGTCTGCAATTAAAAGTTTTATCATGTTGGTTTTTTCTAAATATTACGTGATGCTAATCACATAACCCTAGCATGCAATGTAAGGTTTTAATATTTAAATTATATAGCAAAACTGTACTTTTTTTATGGTTTTACTATAATAAAAGTAAGGTTATTCGACTTAAGTGCCTGATTATTAGGTGAGATGTTATTTTATAGTGTCAGGAATCTTACAAATTGGTATAGGAATCATCTTATGTTGATTAGCAGAATTATACTTCTTATAAATCGTAAACACTTCTTTTTCTCGATTTACAAAATCGTGTACGTTTTTTCCCATAGCTTCCATTTCCATCGCCCATTCCAATTCTGGGTAAGAAGCGCCTATTTGATCCTCGTCCGTTCTGTCATCTCCCCATAATCCGTCCGTAGGAGGAGCCATTAAAATAGCTTCATTCACACCTAAAAATGACCCAACTTCGTACACTTCTGTTTTTAAAAGATCGGCTATAGGACTTAGATCTACCCCGCCATCACCATATTTAGTATAAAAACCAATTCCAAAATCTTCCACCTTATTCCCGGTACCTGCTACCAGATATCTTAAGAGGGCTGCAAAGTAATATAGCGTGGTCATTCGGAGTCGTGCCCTGGTGTTTGCTAGCGACATAAATCGTTCTTCTTCATTATCTACTGCTGGGAGAGCTTCTACAAAATTATCAAAGACAGGGGTCAGGTTTACGGGTTGGCGACGTACGTTCGGAAAATTCTCCTGAAGCCAGCCAATATGATCCTCAGCACGGGATACCTGATTTTCTCCCTGATGTATCGGCATTTCAACACATAGCAGATCTAGTCCTGTTTTTGCACAAAGAGTAGAGGTGACAGCAGAATCTATCCCCCCGGAAACTCCAATCACAAATCCGTTCATATTGGCATTGGTTGCGTACTCTTTAAGCCAATTAACAATATAATCTACTACTTTATCCGTTTGCATATTCTTACGTATTTAGATTGAAATCATGTAACTTTGTGCCTGTAAAAATAGCGCCTGCAAGCGTAATATTAAAACAGATAAAAGAATACTTTACATGTTGAGATCCGGAAACCTGATTTTATTATTGCTTTTACTTATTTGTAGTTGTAATAATGAACAAAAAATACCATCAGAAATAGCTAATATTCCTATAGATCTAAACATTATACGTTTCGATCAGGAATTTGCAGCAGCAAGCCCGGATCAACTGCCAGCTCTTAAAGAAAAATACCCTTACTTCTTTCCTCTACAATACCCGGATAGTGTCTGGGTAGCAAAAATGCAAGATTCACTTCAATTGGAATTAAGGAGTGCTGTAGATAGTGCATTTACTGGTTTTGAAGATGATTCACAGGACCTGGAACTGCTCTTTAAGCATATTACCTATTATTTTCCTGCATATAAAGTGCCTACAATCATTACTGTAACTTCGGATGTTGACTATCAGAACAGGATTATTTTGGCAGATACACTATTACTTATTGGTGTTGACAATTATTTGGGTAAAGATCATAGATTTTACGGTGGTATTGAGCGCTATATAGCTAAGGGCCTAGACAAGATGTATTTAGAAAGTGATATTGTAAGCGCATTTTCGAAACAAGTTCTCCCAAATCCTACAGACAGAACATTTTTGTCCCAATTAATCTACTACGGGAAAGAATTATACCTAAAAGATCTAGTACTCCCCTGGCAAACCGATGCACAAAAAATTGGGTACACTCAAGACGAAATAGAATGGGCACAGGCCAATGAAGAACAGATATGGCGGTATTTTATTGAACGGGAATTACTCTATAGTACAGATAATATGTTAGGACCCAGATTTTTGGATCCTGCTCCTTTTTCAAAATTTAGATTAGAATTGGATAATGAATCCCCCGGACGCTTAGGGCGTTACATGGGATGGCAAATAGTGAAGGCATTTATGGAAAAGAATGATGTTAGCCCACAGGAGATGTTTAATGTGCCGGCCGAGATGATCTTTCAAAAGTCTAATTACAAACCAAAGAAGTAATAAAATGGATACACTTCACACGTCGGAGATTACCTTAAAAATAGCCCTTGATGAAAATAGGGTTCCTGAAAAACTCACATGGTCCGCACAAGATGGAGGCATAAAAGATGAAGATGCAAAGGCAATGCTTTTATCGGTTTGGGATAGTAAAAATCAGGAGTCTTTAAAAATAGATCTATGGACGAAGGATATGCCGGTAGATGAAATGAAGATTTTTTTCCATCAATCGTTGGTTGCAATGTCAGATACATTTATGAAAGCAACTCAGGATGAGAAAATGACGGCTACCATGAAGGATTTCTGTGCTTATTTTGCCGATAAATTGGACCTAAATAAATAAGGGAATTATTTCTCCCTTAATTAGATAGCGGTACTTCCATAACCAATATTTTGGTGTGTGTACTCATTTCGAAGTCCAATGTAGCTGTCTCCCATACACCGAGTCCATCTCGTTTAGACAGTTGTTCTCCATTAACATCACAAGCACCTTCCAGAACAAATATATAGACTCCATTATTCTTTTGCTTCAGGGCGTAGGATACTTTTTCACCAGCATCAAACTCTCCTAGATAAAACCAGGCATCCTGATGAATCCATATCCCTTCATCTTCAGGATTCGGGGAAATAATTTGATGAAACCGATTTACTAAATTTTCTTGGTTTAAGGTGATCTGGTCGTATCGGGGAGATACGTTTGCTTTGTTGGGAAGCACCCATATCTGTAAGAACTTAACCTTTGCATCTCTATTTTTATTTCGTTCACTATGACTCACGCCTGTACCGGCGCTCATCGCCTGAATATCTCCTTCTTTGATAATAGCCGTATTACCCATGCTATCTTTGTGTTCCAGATCTCCCTGTAGTGGTATAGAGATAATCTCCATATTGTTATGGGGATGCGTTCCGAACCCCATCCCAGGAGCTACTTCATCATCATTTAAAACCCTAAGAACCCCAAAACTCATACGATCCGGGTTGTGGTAATTTGCAAAACTAAATGAGTGATAGCTATTTAGCCAGCCATGATTCGCATGCCCTCGCGAGTTCGCTTTATGTATAACAGATTTCATCGACTATAATTTGAAAGAGATTTATAAATGCTCTGTAAGTAACAAAGTTGTTTTTCGTCTACTTTTAAGGTTTCTGTATAAGGGAAAAATAATACACTTATACCATGTAAAAATAATGGATAAAAATAAGACGAAAAAGTTTGTGTTCATATACAATGCAGCATCTGGTTTGCGGAATGCGTTGTTAGATAGTGCGCATAAAATAATAAGCCCAAAAACCTATAGTTGTAGTTTGTGTGACATTACTTTCGGGGTATTTAAGGAGCACACCGTTTGGAAAAACTTTCGAAAGACTAATGGCCTCGAAATGGAATTTTTGCATAAAGATGAATTTCAAAAGCAATATGCTTCCAAATTTGGGTATGCCTATACCTTTCCTATTGTTTTAGTGCAATCAGATTATGATTTGGAGGTTTTGATCACTACCGAGGAACTTAATGAATTAAAGGCACCACAGGATTTGATCGATTTGATTTCTACTAGGACTGCCTAATGACCCCTAAAAGAGATATTAATCTTTTTGTTGATGATATTCCTTGTTGACAGAATCTATATATTCCAATATTTCATCACGTCCCATATAGTTAGCGGAAGATGTCACGAAGTAGTGTGGTGCTTCTTCCCAGGCGCCTTCGGTCAATACTTTTAAATAGTCCTTTACATGACGCTCAATAGCCATAGGTTTTAGTTTGTCTGCCTTTGTAAATATGATAGAAAATGGCATTTGATGCTCTCCCATCCACTCCATAAACCGAAGATCTACCGGCTGAGGTTCGTGTCGTATATCTATCAGGACAAAAGCACTCAGGAGTTGCTCTCGTTTCTTAAAATAATCGGTGATATACTTCTGAAATGTTTTTTTATTCTTTTTAGATACGCGGGCATAGCCATATCCGGGTAGATCTACCAGAAACCAATTGCTGTTTATTTTAAAGTGATTTATGAGCTGCGTTTTACCGGGCCTTCCAGAGGTTTTGGCCAAGTTCTTTCGTTCAGTAATCATGTTGATCAAGGAAGATTTCCCTACATTAGAACGACCAATAAAAGCATATTCAGGGATGGGTTCTGTAGGACAATGCGCAACATCAGAATTGCTAACGACAAAGTCAGCCGACTTTATTTTCATGGATTCCTCTTTCTTAGAAGTTCCTTTTATTCAACCAGTTTTCAAGGACAACATTAAATTCATTAGGATGTTCCATCATAGGGGCATGCCCACACTTTTCTATCCAGAATAAATCTGAATCTGGTAATAGTTCATGAAATTCCTTGGCAACTTTTGGTGGCGTTACCGAATCATTTTCACCCCATATGATGCACGTTGGTGTATGCATATGCGGTAAATCCTTAGACATATTGTGGCGAATGGCACTTTTAGCAATGGCTAACGTCTTCACCAATTTCATTCGGTCATTCACCGTAGCAAATACTTCGTCTACAATTTCTTTGGTAGCCACTGCAGGGTCATAAAATACATCCTGGGCTTTCTTTTTTATGAATTCGTAATCCCCTCGTTTAGGATACCCATCGCCCATAGCACTTTCATAAAGACCCGAACTACCGGTAATAACTAAAGCTTTTATCTTAGCCGGGTACAACTTGGTATGCAGCAAGCCAATATGTCCACCCAGGGAATTTCCGAGAAGAATTACTTCTTCAAGACCCTTGTGTTCTATAAATTTTTCAAGAAATTTTGCAAAGTTTTTTACATTGGTCTTAAGCATAGGCATCCCATAAATAGGGAGCTCAGGCACAAGAACTTTGTAACCTTTTGCAGGAAAATGATCCGTCACACCATGGAAGTTACTTAAACCACCCATAAGCCCGTGAAGGATAATCATAGGCGTACCTTCACCTACCTCAATGTATTTATATTTCCCGTCGGTTATTATATTTTCTTCCATTCAAGACAACTTCTATTGTCAGTTGGCAAATATAGACATTTCCATATAATACCCCTATCAATCTAAAAAAGTGCTTTCTTTTTCTAGTAGTCTTTCTGGCAGGCGATACGCTATGATCTTACCCCGCTTTTTTCCTCCCACACAAGAAAATTTGGTAACACATGCCTTAAACTTGCCAATTTTATGAACAAAGTGGTAATTTGTGGTAAATAGTGGTAATAATTTATATATATTTGAGTTATAAACAAAGGACCAACCAAAATTAGGTGATAAATTTCATAGGCACATACGATTGTAAAGCAGATGTCAAGGGACGAGTGATGATACCTGTGACTCTTAAGAATCAGTTGGCACCTGTTATAAACAAGGGGTTTGTAATTAAACGATCTGTGTTTCAGCCTTGTTTGGAATTATATCCCATGGAAGAGTGGAATTTGTTGATGGAACGGATGAACAAGAAAAACCGATTCAAAAAAAAGAACAATGATTTTATCAGAAGGTTTTCTGCCGGGGTTAAACCTGTGGAAGTAGATGCTACAGGCCGACTTCTAATACCAAAGAACCTGATTGCTGTAGCCGGTATTACTAAAGAAGTAGTCCTTAGTTCGGCCATCAACATCATTGAGATATGGGATAAGGATAGCTATGAGAATGTGTTGGATGAAACTGCTGAGAATTTTGCAGCATTAGCGGAAGAAGTAATGGGAGATGATGGTGATGAATTATCATAATCCTGTATTGCTAAATGAGTCCGTTAATGGGCTCCATATAAAAGAAAGCGGCATTTATGTAGATGTGACTTTTGGGGGAGGTGGGCATTCCCGGAAAATATTAGAACATCTTGGTCCCGAAGGAAGATTAGTAGCATTTGATCAGGATGAAGAAGCATTGGAAAATAGTTTAGATGATGATCGATTTATACTGATCAATGAAAATTTCAGATACATCAGTCAGTTTTTAAAGTTCTATGGCATACGGAAAGTGGACGGTATTCTGGCCGATTTTGGGGTTTCATCCCATCAGTTCGATAGTGCACAGCGGGGTTTTTCAACCCGTTTTGAGGCAGATCTCGATATGAGGATGACCAAAAGAAGCGAGTTGTCTGCGTTTGAGGTTATTAATGCCTACCAACACAGTCAATTGCGCAATGTATTCTTTGAGTATGGGGAACTGCGTAATGCAGATGCTATTGCAAAAGCCATAATAGAAGAACGAGAACGAGAACCTATAAAGACATCGTCAGCATTAAAATTGGCTTTGAAACGATTTTTGCCCAGCCATAAGGAACATAAAATATTGGCTCAGATATATCAGGCCATACGCATTGAAGTGAACCAGGAATTGATCGCTATTAAAGAATTTTTATTACAGACAAATGCATTGTTAGATACCGGGGGTAGGTTAAGTGTTATAAGCTATCATTCACTGGAAGACCGTTTGGTAAAGCGGTTTATACGAACGGGAAAGTTTGAAGGGGAGGTTGAAAAAGATTTTTATGGAAAGGCGCTGGTTCCCTTCAAAAAAATTGGAGGACTAATTGTACCGTCGAAAGAAGAGATTAGGCAGAATAACAGAGCGCGTAGTGCTAAGTTACGCATCGCAGAAAGGTTGTAGGGATACAAATAATAAGTGGCATGGAAAATGGATTTGTAGCGATTTTAAAAGGAAAGTTCCTCGTAAGTGGAGATGCGCCCAAAAATTGGTTATTCATCATTTTCGCTTCTTTTTTGGCCGCTATTATGATTGCGAGTTCGCACAGTGCCGACCGGAAGGTGCATAAACTGGCTGCCCTAAATGAAGAGGTTAAAGAACTAAAGAACGAATTTGTTGATATGCGATCAGACGTGCAGCGTCTAAAGCTAGAATCTACCATTCGCGAAACAGTAGCGGAAGAAGGGCTTATTCCTTCAGATACTCCCCCAAATAAAATAAAAGTTAAATCCGCTAAGCCATAATGCCTATAACCCCAAAAAACATATTAACCAGATTATACCTAGTAGGAGGCGGTCTTTTCATTTTCGCCATAGCCGTCATGGTTAAACTTGTTAGTATTCAAATGGTACATGGGGATAAGTATAAGGAAATGGCGTTGCAGCGCACAGAGAAAATGTTTACTATACCTCCAAACCGGGGAAATCTATATTCTGATGATGGTAGTTTGTTGGCTACATCTGTTTCTAAATATACTATTCGATTCGATGCGGTAACAGTGAAAAATGAGGCGTTTAAAGAAAATGTCAATTCATTAGCTACCCAATTATCTGGACTCCTGCAAAAATCTTCTTCTCATTTTGAACAACTATTAAGAAAAGCCAGAACCAATAAGAATAGATATGCGTTGATAGCCAGAAATCTGGATTACTCCCAATACATGAAGATTCGCGATTTCGCTCTTTTTAATAAAGGACCTTATAAAGGGGGTCTTATTGTGGAACAAAAAACGGTAAGGGAGCATCCATTAGGAAAAATTGCAGAACGGAGCGTAGGCTATGAACGGTTTGATGAAAATGGGTATGTAACCAGGGTGGGTCTCGAAGGGGCTTTTGGGCAATATTTACGGGGTGTTGAAGGTAAAAGGCTAAAACAAAAAATTGCAAAAGGTCAGTGGAAGCCCATTGGCTTGGATAATATTATAGAGCCTAAAGATGGGTATGATGTTATTTCTACGATCGATATTAATATACAAGATATAGCACATCATGCGTTGCTTCAGCAATTAGAGAAGTACAAGGCAGACCATGGGTCTGTTATTGTAATGGAGACAAAAACAGGAGAGATAAAGGCTATTTCTAATCTTGGAAGAACCGAAGATGACAAGTATTATGAACGCCTCAACTATGCCATAGGGGAATCTAATGAACCGGGTTCTACTTTTAAGTTGATGTCACTGGTTGCAGCACTGGAGGACAAAAAAGTAGATACAAGTACCATTATTGATACTGAAAAAGGTCGATGGCGGATCTACGATAGAATCGTTAGAGATTCTAAAAACGGCGGGTACGGTAAGATATCTGTTGCAAAGGCTTTTGAACTTTCTTCAAATACCGCCTTTGCTAAAATGATCCATAATAACTATAAGGATAATCCACAAGACTTTGTGAATCGACTTATGGAAATGGAGCTTCATAAAGAATTAGGAATGCCCATAAAAGGAGAAGGAGTTCCTGTTATACGTAATCCTGGAGATAAAGGATGGTCTGGGATATCATTAGCATGGATGTCTCATGGATACGAAGTTTCCTTAACCCCGTTACAAACCCTTGCTTTTTATAACGCTATTGCCAATGATGGTGAATTGCTTAGGCCACGCCTTATAAAGGAAGTAAAAGAATGGAATAATACCATTGAAGTCTTTGACAAGGAGGTTATTAATCCTTCTATATGCTCTAAAGAGACAGCGCGTATGGTGCAAGAGCTGCTTAAAAATGTAGTAGAGAAAAAGCATGGCACAGGCCACCGACTCTATTCCAAGAATTTCTCAATGGCAGGTAAAACAGGTACGGCCCAAAAAAATTATGTGGGTAAAGACCCGGACAAATTACGATACATCTCCACTTTTGCCGGTTACTTCCCGGCAGAGAATCCCAAGTATTCTTGTATTGTGGTTATTCACGAACCAGACAAGAGTGTAGGGTATTATGGGGCTGATGTTTCAGGACCTGTATTTAAATCAGTCGCTCAAAAAATATATGCTAATAATCCCCTCGTAGATGAGGTGGAATCCTTGCAGGCATCTAGTGTCAATCTGGAAGAGTCATATGAACGCTATTATGTTGAGGCGAGAAAAAGTATATCAAAAATGCCCAACCTAAAAGGAATGAGTGGGATGGATGCTGTTTCAATACTTGAAAATCTGGGATTGGAAGTAGAATTAAAAGGAAATGGCAAGGTAAAAAGACAATCTATATCTCAAGGAACAGCACTTTCTATAGGATCCAAAATTGTATTAGAATTATCATGAAGTCACTTAAAGACATATTATATGGGGTGAGCCTTACCGCAGTAAGCGGTTCCACGGCGAAATCTGTGAATGCTATATGTTTTGATTCTCGTTTGGTAAAACAAGATGATGTCTTTGTGGCCATTAAGGGAACACAGTCCGATGGACATCAATTTATTGAAAAGGCCATCGAATTAGGAGCTAATTCTGTTGTTTGTGAGACCATGCCAGATAAACTTGTAGATGAAGTTAGCTACATAGAAGTTGCAGATTCCCAAACGGCTCTGGCTATTATGGCATCTAATTACTATGAGAATCCATCCAGGAATTTACAGTTGGTTGGAGTTACGGGTACCAATGGAAAGACCACAGTAAGCAGTCTCCTATATCAGCTTTTCAAAAAGGCCGGTTTTAAAGTAGGATTGTTATCTACCATTAAAGTAATGGTAAATGATAAAGCGTATCCTACCATGCATACTACCCCGGATGCCCTTACTATAAATAAGTATTTATCCCTTATGAATACGGAAGGGGTCGAATTCTGTTTCATGGAAGCCAGTTCTCATGGTATAGATCAAAAAAGAACCGAAGGGTTACAATTTGCAGGGGCCATATTCACAAATCTTTCACATGATCATATGGACTATCATAATTCTTTCGCAGAATACCGAGATACCAAAAAACGATTGTTTGATGACTTGCCTAAAAGCGCTTTTGCACTGGCGAATATCGATGATAAAAATGGACTGGTAATGCTTCAAAATACCCAGGCAAAAAAATATACGTACGCCCTAAAGTCATATGCAGACTACAGAGCACAAATACTAGAGAATCAATTTAGTGGTCAACTTTTAAAGATAGATTCGAACGAATTATGGACCAAGTTAATAGGTCATTTTAATGCATATAATATGCTGGCAATTTATGCTACTGCAGACTTGCTGGGATTAGAAAAACTCGAAATACTTCGGTTGTTAAGCGAATTGGAAAACGTAGACGGCAGATTTCAATATTATATATCTAAGGAAAAAATAACGGCTATTGTTGATTATGCCCATACGCCGGACGCCTTAAAAAATGTACTTGATACAATCAATGCATTGAGGACTGGAAATGAAAACGTCATCACCGTAGTGGGGTGTGGTGGTGATCGTGACAAGTCTAAGCGTCCGGTAATGGGACATATCGCAACAACCTTAAGTAATAAGGTCATTTTTACTTCAGATAATCCAAGATCAGAATCTCCTGCAGTGATCATTGAAGAAATGGAAGCGGGTGTTGAACCGCAGCACACCAATAAAGTGTTGGCTATTGAGAATAGGAAACAGGCCATAAAAACAGCCTGTCAGTTAGCGCTTGCCAAAGATATTATTCTGGTTGCCGGGAAGGGTCATGAGACGTATCAGGAGACCAATGGAACAAGAATAGATTTTGACGATTATAAACTAGTTAGAGAAGTACTTACAGAATTACATAAATAATAGAGCAAAGAGAGCACTTATGTTGTATTACTTGTTTGAATATTTAGAGAAACAATATCAATTTCCTGGGGCAACGCTATTTCAATTTCTATCGTTTCGCGCTGCCATGGCAGTATTGTTTTCTTTGATTTTGGCAACAACATTTGGTAAGAGGATCATTCTATTTCTAAGACATAAACAAATCGGGGAAACAGTCCGGGATCTTGGATTAGACGGGCAACAGCAAAAGGAGGGAACTCCTACTATGGGTGGCCTTATCATTATTATGTCGACACTGGTTCCTGTGGTACTTTTTGCCCGGCTAGATAATATCTATGTGCTATTGCTTATTGTGACGACCATCTGGATGGGAATTATAGGATTCATAGACGATTACATTAAGATATTTAAGAAGAATAAACAAGGCCTCAAAGGGAGATTTAAAATTTTAGGGCAGGTAGTATTGGGTTTAATGGTAGGGGCTACCCTTTACTTTCACCCAGATGTTACTATGAAGGAAAATACTAAAACAGTTATTACTGAGCAGTTCGCTGTGCAAGAAGTAGAGGGTAAAGAAATAAAGTCTACTAAAACCAATATTCCATTTTTTAAAAATAATGAATTGGATTATGGGGATGTTATTGCATGGGCCGGCGAAGGAGCTCGGGAATATGCATGGTTAATATTTATTCCTATTGTAATATTTATTGTAACAGCAGTTTCTAATGGGGCCAATCTTACGGATGGTATAGATGGTCTTGCGGCTGGTACGTCGGCCATTATTGTACTGACTTTAGGCATTTTCGCCTGGGTCTCAGGGAATATAATATTCTCTGATTATCTCGACATATTCTTTATTCCAAGGGCAGGTGAATTGGTCGTTTTTATTGCAGCCTTTGTAGGTGCTCTGGTAGGCTTTCTATGGTATAATGCGTTCCCGGCACAAGTATTTATGGGCGATACCGGGAGTTTAACTATTGGAGGTGTAATTGCAGTAATAGCGATCATTATTCGTAAGGAATTACTAATTCCGTTGCTGTGCGGGATCTTTTTTGCTGAGTCCTTATCAGTGATGATTCAGGTAGGATATTTTAAATATACCAAGCGAAGATTAGGGGAAGGCAAACGTATTTTCTTAATGTCACCATTGCATCATCATTATCAGAAAAAAGGATACCATGAAAGTAAGATTGTAACCCGTTTTTGGATTATTGGGATACTGCTGGCTATACTAACGTTTGTAACTCTAAAGGTGCGATAAATGAAACGATTGGTGATCCTCGGAGGTGGCGAAAGCGGAGTTGGAACAGCCATATTGGGGCAGCAAAAAGGATTTGAGGTCTTTGTTTCGGATAAAGGAGAAATAAAAAAAAAGTATAAAGACGTTCTTGAACATTTTGGAATTGATTGGGAAGATCAAAAGCATACGGAGGACAAGATTTTGAATGCCGATTTGGTAATGAAGAGTCCGGGAATAACAGATAATGTGCCATTAGTAAAGGAATTAGTGGCACGCAATATTCCGGTTATATCGGAGATAGAGTTTGCTGCCAGATATACCGAGGCAACCATTATTGGAATCACCGGTAGTAACGGAAAGACTACCACAACAATGCTGACGCACCATATAATGAAAGAAGCCGGTTTACATGTGGGAATGGCAGGAAATATTGGAGATAGCTTTGCCAAGATGGTGGCAGAGGAAACATACGATTTCTATGTTTTGGAGATCAGTAGTTTTCAGTTAGATGGTATTATAGATTTTAAACCCCATATAGGAATCATCACCAATATTACACCAGATCATATGGACAGATATGACTATGATTTTAACAAGTATGTGGCGTCTAAATTTCGAATCGCGAAAAATCAAACCATCAAGGATTATTTGATTTATGATGCGAATGACGAAGCCATTCAATCGTATCTGGCAGATCATTCAATTAATTCTAAAAAACTTCCCTTTTCACTCCAGGAGGAGGTAGATGAGGGAGCAAGTATAAAAAATAAAAAGATTGTTATAACAACGGAACATAATACTATGGAAATGAGAACAGATTCATTAGCGCTTGAAGGAAGTCACAACCTTAAAAACACTATGGCCGCAACTACTGTTGCCAAGTTGATAGGTATTCGAAAAGAGGTGATTCGCGAAAGTATTCAAAACTTTCATGGGGCAGCACATCGGTTAGAAAAAGTGTTGAAAATACATCATGTGCAGTATATCAATGATTCCAAGGCTACCAATGTAAATGCCACCTATTTTGCCCTGGAAAGTCTGAAGACTCCTGTGGTTTGGATCGTAGGCGGCGTGGATAAAGGCAATGATTATAAAGTACTAATGCCTTTGGTAAGAGAAAAGGTAAAAGCAATTATCTGTCTGGGACTCGATAATACTAGGATTAAGGAGGCTTTTGGTAATGTGGTTGACTTAATCGTGGAAACATATGCTATGAGCGAAACCATTAAAGTAGCTTATAAAATAGCGGAGCGGGGCGATACTGTTTTATTGTCGCCGGCCTGTGCCAGTTTCGATTTGTTTAAAAATTATGAGGATCGCGGCGATCAGTTTAAAGAAGCCATTAAAAATTTATAAACGCTGTTGAAGTGAAGTACTTAAAAAATATAAAAGGGGATAAGGTTATTTGGGCGGTTGTTGCCCTCTTGGCACTGTTTTCTTTTTTACCTGTGTACAGCGCAAGCAGCAATTTGGTATATGTAGTAGGGAATGGCACCACCATAGGGCATTTAGTGAAACACGGTCTTTTATTGTTCTTAGGCTTTGGGATCATTTATGGGGTACATAAGATTCCGGCTCATTTTTTTAAGGGGTTATCTATTATAGCCATGCCGGTAGTGCTGGCATTACTTATATATACCATAGCTCAGGGAACAACAATAGATGGGGCTAATGCCAGTCGTTGGATCCGCTTACCATTTGTGGGTATTTCTTTTCAAACTTCTACCTTGGCCTCGGTAGTACTAATGATCTATATAGCCCGCTATTTATCAAAGATTAAAGACAAAGCCATCACATTTAAGGAAAGTATTTTGCCTTTATGGGCGCCTGTATTTATAATTGTATTGCTTATTCTGCCGGCTAATTTCTCCACTGCAGCGATCTTATTCTTTATGGTACTTGTTCTCTGTTTTTTGGGAGGATATCCTTTAAAATATTTGGCTGGTATGGTTGGGATGGGCCTTTTAGGGCTTACGTTTTTTATTCTAACTGTAAAGGCGGCTCCGGATCTGTTTTCGAACCGGGTGGATACCTGGATCAATAGAATTGAGAGTTTCTGGGACCCTGCGGATACAGAAGGGGACTATCAAATAGAGAAAGCAAAGATCGCCATTGCAAGTGGTGGACTAATGGGGAATGGGGCTGGTAAAAGTGTTATGAAAAATTTTCTACCACAAAGTTCTTCCGATTTTATCTATGCCATTATAATTGAAGAATACGGTCTGGTAGGAGGGTTTGTCCTCATGTTCTTTTATCTGTTGCTGCTATTTAGGATTATAGTTGTAGCCAATTCCAATGAGTCGGTCTTTGGTAAGTTACTTGTAGTTGGAGTAGGTCTCCCAATTGTTTTTCAGGCATTAATAAATATGGCCGTGGCCGTAGAATTATTTCCGGTAACTGGTCAAACCTTGCCGCTTATCAGTAGTGGAGGAACCTCTATATGGATGACGTGTTTGGCAATTGGAATTGTATTGAGTGCTAGTATAAAGAAGTCGGACCTCGCATATGTGGAAGGCGAAATAAATGAGAAAAACCCTTTAGAGATATTAAGTGGACAGTTATAGGTTTATACTATCGGGCGGGGGAACAGGTGGACATATTTATCCGGCCATTGCTATAGCCAACGAGTTAAAAAAGCGATTTCCGGAAGCAGAGTTTTTATTTGTGGGTGCCAGGGATCGGATGGAAATGGAGAAGGTGCCGCAAGCAGGATATAAAATAATAGGATTATGGATTAGTGGGTTTCAACGAAAATTGACTGTAAAAAATCTGCTCTTTCCTATAAAATTGATAAGTAGTTTGATTAAAGCAAGAAGCATAGTATCTCAGTTTAAGCCGCACGTTGTGATCGGTACAGGAGGCTTTGCGAGTGGTCCATTGTTGAAAATGGCATCACAGAAAGGCATCCCATGTATTCTACAGGAACAAAATTCGTATGCAGGGATCACTAACAAACTGCTGGCATCGAAGGTGGAGAAAATCTGTGTAGCCTATGATGGGATGGATAAATTCTTCCCATCACAAAAAGTCATTAAAACAGGTAACCCGGTAAGATCCTCTCTTTTGGATTTGAACAATCATTCCCCGGAATCCTTCTCATTTTTTGAACTAGAGCCTGGCAAGAAAACGCTTCTGGTATTAGGAGGAAGTCTAGGCGCCAGAAAGATCAACGAACTTATAGAATCGCAGTTGGCATTATTTGAGCGTTTAGGATTTCAACTTATTTGGCAATGTGGTAAACTGTATTATGAAGAATACAAACAGTATGGCTCACAATCCGTAAAGGTATATGGCTACTTAAATCAAATGGAGCATGCCTATTCAGCTGCGGATATGATCATTTCAAGATCGGGGGCAAGCTCTGTATCGGAGTTGTGTCTGGTAGGGAAGCCCGTATTATTTATTCCCTCTCCAAATGTAGCTGAGGACCATCAAACCAAGAATGCGCAGGCATTGGTTACGAAGGAGGCGGCTTTGATGATCAATGAAAAGGAATTGGATGTAAAATTTGAGGAAGTTTTTACAGCTGCAAGTAAGAATAAAGAAACCCTGGAGCACTTAGGTCAAAATATCGAAAAACTGGCTATGCCGGAAGCCACTATAAAAATTGTAGATGAAGTCGTAAAACTAATCCCAGTGGCCCATGAATCTTAAAAAGCTTCATAACATATATTTTATTGGTATTGGAGGCATCGGCATGTCTGCTTTGGCCCGGTATTTTAAATTTATCGGTAAGAATGTAGCGGGGTATGATAAAACAGTAACACCGTTAACGACCGAACTACAAAATTTGGGTATAGCCGTTCACTATGAAGATTCTGTAGCCCTTATTTCGCAAACTTTTTTAACACCTGAAAACACCTTAGTAGTATATACTCCTGCTGTATCAAAAGACCATAATGAATTGCAGTATTTTACGGGACATGCATTTACTATTAAGAAGCGAGCTGAAGTACTGGGAATTATTACCAGAGACACCTTTTGTTTTGCTGTTGCTGGCACTCATGGTAAAACCACCACGTCTTGTATTTTAGCGCATCTATTAAAGGAAACGGGAACACCGCTTACGGCATTTTTAGGAGGTATTTCTGAAGACTTTGATAGTAACTTCTTGTTAGAAGGAAATGAGTATTCGGTAGTGGAAGCAGATGAATTTGATCGTTCCTTTCTTCAGCTTTCCCCCAATGTAGCTTGTATTACCTCTATGGATGCTGATCATTTAGATATCTATGGAGACAGCGATTCTTTAAAAGCTTCCTTCTTTGAGTTTGCAAAACGTTTAAAACCACAAGGAAAATTATTCGTTCGTCATGGGCTGCCCCTGGCCGGAGTTACGTACGGAATCGAAGATAATTCTGACTATTGTATTCGAAATATAAAAATTGAACATGGCACCTACATTTTTGATCTGGGAACTCCGGAAACTACCCTAAAAGGAGTAAAGTTTAATAAACCTGGAAGACATAATTTACTTAATGGTCTGGTAGCTTTTGCGATGGCGATTGAAGCAGGTCCCCCGCTTGATCGCCTCGTTGAAGCCTTAGAAACTTTTAAAGGAGTACAAAGAAGATTCTCTTACATAATAAAAGAGAAAGACTTTGTATTTATTGATGATTACGCGCATCATCCTACAGAGATTAATGCTGTGTATGAGGCAATAAAAGAGATGCATCCCAACAAGAAGACCCTGGCTGTCTTTCAACCACATTTATTTTCAAGAACAAAAGATTTTGTAACAGATTTTGCCTCAAGTTTATCAAAATTCGACAGTATTCTATTATTAGAAATATATCCTGCCCGTGAAAAGCCAATAGAGGGTGTCTCGGCGGAATGGCTGTTAGACAAAATTGCTAACCCGGTAAAGAAATTGGTTAAGAAAGAAGCCTTGGCAAAGGAAATAAAAAAGCAAAACCCCGAAGTATTGGTGACCATGGGGGCCGGAGATATTGGTTTAGAAATTGAAAAATTAAAAGTAGCACTATCATATGAAAATTAACTGGAATTATTTAAAAATTGGAACTCTAATACTCAGTATTACAGCGCTTTATGCTTTTACTAATAAAAGGAGTTCTGCAAAGACAGTACAAGGTTTAGAAATTGTTTTTGAAGGAAACGACAATTTATACATCACGCAAGGCATGGTTAATAAATTGTTAATACAAAATTACGGCAGTGTCACAAACATGGCCAAAGAAAAATTAGTTTTGAATACTATAGAAAAGGTCATAGAGGCCAATGATATGGTAAAAAGCGCCCAAGTTTATCTTACTGTAGATGGTAATCTTACATCAAAAATTCTCCAAAGGCAACCAATCGGACGTGTAGAGGGAAGTACTAAGTTTTACCTGGATGAGGATGGTACATCCATGCCGTTATCGAAGTTGCATTCTGCAAGAGTGCCTATAATTACAGGGGATATTACGGGGGAAAGTCTGGATGATGTATTCCATATTTTGAAGTACATCAATCAGGACGAATTTTTAAGAAAGAATGTGATTGGAATTCACGT
>Ga0316204_10003927_pt1 | contig 28193 bp, 18 predicted proteins | sample 6monrhotite_MG_2_FD_205661 | JGI IMG/M metagenome (GOLD analysis project Ga0316204, IMG submission 205661) | Microbial mat bacterial communities from mineral coupon in-situ incubated in ocean water Damariscotta River, Maine, United States -... | ecosystem: Environmental > Aquatic > Marine >...
ACCGCCGATCAAGCTGTCAGCATTGGCCCCACCATAAAGCGTGTCTGTATTGGCACCGCCAAACAGCTTGTCATTGCCCGACCCGCCAAACAGCCGGTCAAAACCGGGGCCGCCGTAAAGAACATCATTGCCAGCCGCCCCCGCCAGCCAGTCGTTCCCCGCCAGCCCATAAATTGTATCGGCGGCGGCACTGCCGGTTAGGCTATCGTTGCCATCGCTGGGTGAATTTGGGTCCGTCACATTGCCTGTTGGCATATGCGACAGCGAAATCAGGTCGCCTGCCAGAATATTGGCCGCGGTCAATGTCTGGCCCGCGGCGGGGTAAAGATCGATCACCTCGGTGCCAAAGGTCAGGCGCACCCCCCAGGAAAATTCCTCGACGGTGAGTTGTGCTTTATTACGCAACATGAAGAAGTTGGATAAATCCAGGCGATCCTGGGCCGGGTTGAAATCGGTGATGATGTCCAGGGCTTGATCGGCGGTCAGCACAAAAATGTCAGCCCCCGCGCCGCCGGTCAGCGTGTCGGCGCCCGCACCATCCATCAAAATGTCATCCCCGGCATTGCCGCGCAGTACGTCATTGCCGCTGCTGCCGTCGATCAAATCATCCGCCGCCCCGCCTTGCAGTATGTTGGCCCCGCCGTTGCCGTGAATTACCTGCCCGAGGTTTGACATATCCACCACCAATTGGGTGATCCCGGCCTCGGTTTCGCTGGAAGCAAAGATCACCAACTGGTCACCATTGGCGGTAGCGGTGATCGAGGTGACATTGGTCAGCGCGGTGCCCAAGGTATCGGCAAAATCATCCAGAAACAACAGCTTGCCATCGGGCAACAGCATGAACAGGGTGATCCCGTCATCCGCCCCGCCCGCCAGGACATAGGCGCGCCCGTCAACCTCGACCACCTCCAGGGTGGGGGCCCTGGAAAACCGCGTGGTCAGCGTGTCGATGATGTGATCCATCGCGATCAACTGCCCATCCCCCGTCAGGCGCATCACACTGAGCGAGGAACTGTTCGCTGCCGCCAGCACGATGAAGGTCTGGCCATAGACGTTGATGCTGGCAAAATCGGTGGGCGTGGCAATGCCCAACCCCTGTGCGGCCCCCAATTCAGAGACCTGCGTCAGCGCGCCATTGGCCCCGACCTGCATCACCGTGATGCCATTACTGGAATAACTGGCCGCCACAACAAAGGTATTGCCCGCCACAATGACCGTATCCATGGCGGCGATATCCAGACCGTCGGCGGCGGCTGGCAGGGCCGATTGCCCTGTGTTTGTCAATGTTTGATCCGCATTGACCCGAAAAATCGACAGGCCCGGCGTGTTTTGCTGGGCAACATACAGATAGCTTTGCCCGCCCATGGCCACGCCGGTCAGTTGCACCATATCGCCCTGAAAACCGGTATTGCTGATAAAGGCGGTGGTGCCGGAAACCACGCCGCCCGGATCAATCGCATAGGCCGACAGGGTCTGATCCAGAGGCGAGGTTCGAAAGGCATATCGTTCGGCACCGAAATTCACCATCTTGATCTGGCTGGTGGCCCCGGCAACTGGTCCCGTGCCCAAAATTTGCTGATCCACCAAGCCGGTGCTGCCGTCGCCATTCAGGGAAAAACTGGACAGCCCGCCCCCGGTGCGGGTGCTGGCATAAAGCACGGGCGCCCCGGTGCCGGTGGTATCCAGCGTCAGGTTGGCAATGCCGCTCATGTATTGCGCGCCGCCAACAACGAGCGTGGCTGTATGTGTCAGGACAACCATGGTCGTCTCCGCGTTTTATGCGCCCCCACGCGTTGCCCGGATTATGGCAAAGCCGGGGGGGGATATTTTTGATAAACCGCGGCCTGAATGTGACCTTTAGCAACAATTGAAGGCGTGTTCTTAATGGTTTGAAAACCTTGTAAAAAGCGCAGAAGAACTTTACCAATTTTCCAAGTGCCCCTGGGCGGGAAATATTTAAAACATCTCAAGGCGGCCAAAGGCGGTCATAATGACAAAGAGAGTGACGCGCCGGTGACCAACAAATTAGAAACCGCCAAGGCGATGCTGGATCAAGGGCAGGCGGACAAGGCCCGTGCCATTTTGCAGGCATTGCACACCAAAAACCCAATCGCGGTGGCGCCGTTGCGGGTTTTGGCACGCGCGCAGATGGCTTTGGGCGATCAGGAACAGGCGCTGGCAAGCATTGCCCAAGCGGTGGCTTTGCACCCGGATGATCCGCTAAGCCTGACGATGCAGCAGCGGCTGTTGATCGCGGCGGGCGATTATCTGGGCGCGTTGAAAATCGGCATTGAGCGGCATAAAGGGCTGGAAATAGCACTGGCCGACGGCGCAAAGCCGCAGGCGGAACAGGCACAGATTGGGGCCTATCTGGGGGTTTTGCGGCAGCGGAAAAATGCCGTCGATACCGAAGATATCGACAAATGTTTACAAAACGGGCTGGCCTTGGTGCAGCACAGCCCGGTGGTGTTGAAAACCGTGTTGAACACGGCGGTGCTGCATGCCGATCCGGCAACCCTGAGGGACCTGCTGGCCAAGGCAGCAACCCAGACATCTGGGCCGAAACAGGCACTGGCGCAAATGCTGGTGCTGGAGCTGCGGCAAAGATATGCGGAATTTTCCCCGATCATTGCCTCCTTGCGGGCGGCATTTCAGGGTGCCCGGGATGCGCAGACCGCCAGACAATTGGGTCAGGCCTTGTCAGGGGCAGGGCGCTTGGCGCTGGCGCGGCGGTATTTGCGGCTGTGCCGACGCAAATGGCCGACAGAGGCCCATATTTTTCAAACCTATGTACATGCTTTGACCCGCGCCGGGGCCTATGCCCAAGCCATTGCCGAATGCCGCACTTGGCAGGAGACAAACCCGCAGAACGCGGCGCACGATGTGTCCAACTTGCTGTTAAACTTGCTGTGTCTGTCGGGTGATTTTGACGCGACCCAAGACCTGAAACAGCAATTTACAGCAGAGGAAGGCGTGCACACCAGGGGGCGTATCCTGTATCTGCACCGGGTCATTGAAAACGGTGATCTGCCGGTGGCTTTGGCACAAAGTCAGGCCTTGCGGCTGGAATTTCCAGCGCGGCGCCAAGCCCATTGGAGCCAACAGGTTTACAGCCAGCTTTTGACCGAATTACGCCTGATGCCCCCCGATGATCTGGCCCGCACAAAGGCGGCGGATTATGGCGAGATTTGCACCATGACCAAAGCAGCACCGGGATCGATTTTTCTGGCGCGCCAGATGATCAATCACTGGCTAAAGCGCAGGAAAAGTGCCGATCGGAAAGGGGACCGGAAAACCAGCATGGCGACGAACGACAAGGGCGCGGCCATTCCAAAGGTGATCTATCAGTATTGGGATCAGCCAGAACCACCGGCACAAATTCGCGAATTCATGGCGACGTGGCGTAATATCGCGGGTTTTGAATATCAGAGTTACAATCGCGAACAGGCAATTGCTTTGTTGCGGGCAGAATTTGGGCCGCGCTGGGTTCAAGCGTTCCGCATGGCCAACAACCCGGCCGAAGAGGCAGACCTGTTGCGCCTGTGTGTGCTGGCCAAAAATGGCGGCATTTGGGCGGATGCGGATGATGTGCTTTATGGCACCCTCGACCGGGTTTTGGCGCAGGACAGCGGACTGGTGATCTATCCGGATACAGAAAGTGGCGCGATCGCAAATAATTTTATCGCCGCGCGGCCTCGGCATCGGGCGATCGTCTATGCAGCCAAGCTGGCGCGGGCGTCTTTGTTGCAAAAATCTGGCGAGCACAGTTGGCTGCGCACCGGCCCGGGGGTATTGACCCGCGCAATTGGCCGCTATATCGCCGCCACCGATCCGGAAATCCTGCAGGCGGATCTGCAGCTGATCCCGCATCACATCCTGCGATGTGACATCGCCGTGGCCAACATGGCGCCCTATAAAATATTCACCAACTATAGGGCACGAACAAAAATTGACGATGGCTTTTATCTGGAACTGTTACAACAGACTATGCAGGATGGATCCTGACTTAATAACCGCGAAATCTGGGGTGGCCATGGGGTCTGTCGCTGGTTAAAAAGGCCCCAAATAATAATGATCTTGACCCAAAATTAAACGGGTTCTGTTTTTAGACCGGAGTACGTTATGAAGCCCAATTCTTTTCCGCAAGGCATCGATCACATCTGTTTTTTTGAAAAGAAGGCTTATGTTTCGCTCAGCCGCCCGGCTCTGGCGACAAATCTGGCGCTTGGCCATGGCGCCATCGAGGTTCCCTTTGCCGCTTTGTCCCTCGAAGATGATGCCCCGGCGCGGTTCATGGCCAACCGCAGTGTTGCCTTGGGCGGCAAGGGCGAAGTGGCATTGGCTGACGATGATACGCGCGCCATCAATACTGTGTGCGCAAGCACGATCAACGGCTTGGCCGACTGGGCGGTCGAAAACGGTAAGACGGTGCAAATCAATATTCTGGATGCCAACAAACCCTGCGAAGTGGTTCTGAAAAACACAATGTTTTTGGCAAAATCGGCGCAGAAATCAGTGTTTCGGGTCGGGTTGGCCATGCACCGCGCCGAGGCGGAGCTGATTTTGAAACTGCGCCCTCTGGGCGGCGGCAAGGTCGAGACCTTCACCCAACAGTTTGAGGCAGAGTTTAGCGGTGGACGCAGCGAGCAGGCCTATCAGCCGGTGGAAATTGCCCTGCCTCGGCTGAAGGATCACGCACAGTTGACGATTTCGGTGAAATACATCGTGCCCGCCAAAAAGGACGAAACCAATAGCCCTTATCTGTTTTTGGCCAATCCCGTGGTGGTGCCGGTGGGCGGGCGGCAGAACCAGGAACAGGGATTGCATTTTATCACCAATACCGCCGCCCAGGGCCCCTGGTATGTAGCCCCTTTGCCTTTTGTCGGGCCCAGCAGCACGGATCCGATCAAGCTGGTGACGGGCAAAGCCTCGCATGTGCTGATCCAGCCCGCCCGCAACACGATCAGCCTGCTTGAAGACCACGGGCACAGCCTGCTGTTGAGCGCGTCCCGCGCCGGCAGCTATCGTTTGGTGGTCAATGGCAAAAGCAAGATGAATTGTTATCTGGGCACCGATCCTACATGGGTGCGTCTGCCCGCCGAATTGCTGACGGGATATACCTATCATCTGACGATCGAGGATAAGCACGGCATTCAAACCCTGTTTCAGACCTATGTCGCCCCGCCGCGCCTGTTGACGCCGACGGATATTTTACAAGGGCTGAATGAACCCAAACTGCCGGGTCAGCTGTTTGCCCAGGGCGCGCATCGCTTTGAGGCGCTCAAGGCGCTGACCGCCGCAGGCCCCAGCGCCAAAGATCTGGCCCAGGCCAGCTATGCTCTGTCGGTGCTGGAAGGGGGCTTTAAGAACGTGCGCCTGAAGCCGCTGGATTTCCCGAAAGTGGCAAAACCGGATGTTTCGGTGATCATTCCGGCCCATAACAAGGTCGAGGTCACCTATTATTGCCTGTGTTCCCTGTTGTTGGCCCCTAATGACGTCAGCTTTGAGGTGATCGTGGTGGATGACGCCTCAAGCGATGAGACCGCCCAATTGGAGGATGTCGTTTCGGGCATCAAGGTTATCCACAACAGCGTGGCCAAGCGGTTCATCGGGGCCTGTAACGGCGGCGTGGATACGGCCCGCGGCAAATATGTGGTTCTGTTGAACAATGACACCGAGGTGACCACCGGCTGGCTGGATGCGCTGGTGGACGGGATGACGCGGTTCAAGGATGTCGGGCTGGTGGGCTCAAAGCTGTTGTATCCCAATGGCAAATTGCAAGACGCCGGTGGCATCGTTTGGGGCACGGGTGATCCGTGGAATTACGGCAATAACCAAAACCCCTGGGAGCCGCGGTTTTCCTATGCCCGACAGGCGGATTACCTGTGCGGGGCGGCCATGATGACCAGCAAGGACATCTGGGATCAGGTGGGCGGGCTCAGCCAGTATCTGGCGCCGATGTACTTTGAAGACACGGATTTTGCCTTCAAGGTGCGCGACGCGGGCTATAAAACCTATTTCATCCCCTCCTCTGTGGTCTATCACTTTGAGGGCATGACCAGTGGCACCGATGTGTCCAAAGGGTTCAAGAAACATCAGGAAGAAAACCGCCCGAAATTCAAACGCAAATGGGCGCGCGCCTATGCCCACCACGGGGCGGTCAAGGGCAAGGATCTTAATCTGGAAAAGGATCGCGGCATCACCGCGCGGGTTCTGTTCATCGATTATACCACGCCGATGCCGGATCAGGATGCGGGCAGCTATGCGGCGATCGAGGAGATCAAGCTGGTGCAGGCCCTGGGATACAAGGTGACTTTCCTGCCGCAAAACCTGGCCCATATGGGGAAATATACCGCCGAGCTGGAAAAAAACGGGGTCGAGGTGATTTATGCCCCCTTCGTTTTATCGGTCGAGGAATTTCTGGAACAGCGCGGGGCCGAATTCGATGCTTTTTATGTGACGCGCTATTATGTGATGCAGCAGGTCGCCAAACTGATCCGCAAAGTCGCCCCCGCTGCCAAGATCATTTACAACAATGCCGATCTGCATTTTCTGCGCGAATTGCGCCGCGCCCTGGTATCGGGCAGCCCTGATGAAATGGAACAGTTTCGCCGGGTTCAAAACGAAGAACTGGAAATGATCCGCCTGGCGGATGTGGTGCTGTCTTATAACGAGGTGGAACACGCGGTGATCCGGTCCCACACCGAAGGACAGATCCCCGTGATGAAATGCCCTTGGGTGGTGGATGTGCCACCCAAGGGCCCCAAATTTGCCGAGCGCAGCGGGCTGTCGTTTTTGGGCAGCTTCATGCACCACCCCAATGTCGAAGGGCTGAACTGGTTTCTGGCCCAGGTGATGCCAGGCCTGCCGCAAAGCGCCAAGACGCCGATCAAACTGTCGATTTACGGCTCTAAAATGCCCGCAGAGTTCAAAAAACTGAAATCCGACGTTATTGATCCGGCAGGTTTTGTGCCGGAACTGGCGGATGCTTACCATCGGCACCGGATCTTTGTGGCACCTTTGCTGTCGGGGGCGGGAATCAAAGGCAAGGTCATCGGGGCGCTGGCCCATGGCATCCCTTGTGTTCTAAGCCCGACGGCGGCCGAGGGCATCGGATTGCGCCACATGCATGATTGTATGATTGCCCAGACACCGGCGGAATGGCGCACCGCGATCGAGACCCTGTATAAGGATCAGGCGCTGTGGCAAAAGATTGCGGACAATGCCCGCGCCTTTATGGCCGATGCCTATTCTTTTGACAAAGGATTGGGGCACATGCAGGTTGCCTTTGAAGAGGTCAGCCTGTTTAGCGGAATCGAATGAGCCGATGGCGAAAAAAAAGAACTCCCGGCAGAAGATCCCCGCACGGCAAAAAACCCGCCTGATTCTGCATGTGGGCCCGCATAAAACCGGGTCCAGCGCGATCCAGACTGGATTGGCGGCGGAACACGCGCAACTGGCTGAACTGGGGTGGGAATTGCTCGGGTTTCCCGAATTGCGCGGCGGGGCGCATCAGGTGGCGGATGATTTGGCCTGGGGGCGGTTTGAAAAAGCCGCCGAATATCTTGCCGGGTTGGCACAAGCCCATCCTGTCGCAATCATCACCTCGGAAAATTTTTCCCGCCTCAACGAGGAACAGGCGCGGTTCTTTATCCAGACCTGCGGCTATGACGAGGTGCGCGTGGTCTATTATCTGCGCAACCCGCTTGATCGCTTGCAAAGCTCTTGGAAAGAAAAGACCAAACATGGCTATCGCTACAGCTTTGTTGAATTTCTTGGTGGCCGGCTTCTGGCCCCGTTCAATGATCGCGAGATCAATGAATCCCTGAAGATTGCCCCTTGGGCAGCGGCGGCGGGCACCGCGTCACTGGATCTGCATCTCTATGACCGCATCAGCAGTGCCTCGGCACATTTTTTGACCACTTATTTCCCCGAGATCACGATTAAACCGGCCTCAAATCAGCGGGTAAACCGGTCTTTTGACCCGATCAAAACCGAGATTTTGCGGGCGCTGATGGGCTATCAGAAACATTTTTTGCAGGGGCATGATTTTGGCGATCAGGTCGAGACGCTCAGTACGCTGATTGGGGCCCGCCTGAAAGAGCCGGGCCAAAATAACATGAAAACAGTGAGTTTTACGCTTAACAACCCGGCCCTGCGGCGGATCGAAAAAACCATCGTCGAAAATTTTGGCCCGCGGATCGCTTTGCTGGATGGTTCGGATATACTCTTTGAAAACCGTGACCGCAGCTGGGAATATCTGTCACCGCACATCTGGTTGGCGGAACCCGATCTTTGTGCCGCTTTATTCGATCTGCGCAAGGTGATCCATGATGCCCATGGCGTGCCGGGCGTCGATCACCGGCTAAATCTACTCTGACCGATCCATTGGGTCGTCGGGGTTCAGTACAAAAAGAATAGAAAGTTTACCTTTATGATTATAAATCATACCCACCGCTTCATTTTTGTCCATGTGCCCAAAGCCGCTGGCACATCCATGGTAAAGGCGTTGTCCAAATTTTCCACCTACCGCGATCAGGAGGTTGGCGGCACGCAGGTTGGTGAGGTCATCGCGCCGTTTATGCGGGCGCGTTTCGGGCTGTATAAACACGCCCCGGCAGCACAGATCGCCCAAACCATGGGGATGCCGGCCTATCGCTCGTATTTTTCCTTTTGCATGGTGCGCAACCCCTATGCGCGGCTGCAATCGGCCTATTATTTCCTGAAGCACTGGAAACAATATCCCGCCGCCTTTGCCGAGGATTTTGACAAGATTTCAAGCTTTGAGGCGTTTCTGCTTTCTGATATCTGGGTCGCCAAATCCGGCCCGGACCGGATTTTTCTGCCGCAAACCACCTGGGTCAATGACCCCAAAACCGGCCAGTCTTTGGTGCGCTATGTGGGCAAGGTCGAAGAGGCGGATACCGTGGTAAAAACCCTCAGCAATGCCATATTCGGCCTTGATGACCATATTGAAATGGGCGCGTCAAACGTCACCCCGAAATATGAGGCCCTTGAAAATTGGCCCAAAAAGGCTGTGACCAAAATCAAAACGGTCTATGCCAGTGATTTTGCGCAATTCGGGTATGACACAGATCCGCACAAGGCATAACAGCGGCCGGCAATGCAGGGTTAACGGGGCCTGACCCTAGGTTTTGCGGCGGCGCAGGCGCAGAATTTTCTGCGTGGTTTTGGCAATGATCCAGATATCCAGACACAGGCTGGCGCGCGCCTGATAGACCAAATCCAGGCGCGCCTTTCGCGGCACGCAGGCGCGCGCATAGGTGGCGTCGGTTTCTTGCGGGGTTTTGCACCGCGCCAACAGGTGTTCTTCGTGGGCGTGATAAAACAGGCTGGCCATGCCGGTCACCCCGGGGCGGCTGATCAGCACCTGGTCGTAAATTTCGGGGAACCGCTCGACATAGCGGCGCAGCGGTGGGCGCGGGCCGACAAAGCTGATGTCGCCCTTCAGAATATTCCACATTTGCGGCAACTCATCCAGGCGGGTTTTGCGCAGGATGCGCCCCAGGCGGGTGATCCGCCCCGCCTTATCCGCCCCCGTCACCCCGCTGTCGGCATTATCCGGTGTCATGCTGCGCAGCTTGATCAGCATGAAGGGTTGTTCGGGGGTTTTCATCCGTTCGGAGACATAGAAAAACGGGCGGCCCCCGCGGATCAGCATATACAGGATCAAAACCGCCAAAACAGGGCCCAGCACAGGGAAAATCAAGGCCAGAAGGGCAAGGTCGAACAGGCGTTTGCTGAGGGTCATTCTGGGGTTTGTCCGGGTATTTTCAGGGCTTGCCATTCCGCCACCATCGCAGGGGCGCTGGATTGGGCAGGTTGAAAGGCATGAATACGTTGCAGGTTTTCGGTGCATAACGCAACCACCGGCAGGGCACCAGCGGGGGCGGGGCGGGGGCGATAGGGGATGTTTGCCGCCGCCAGCAGGGCATCCATCGCCACCACGTCTGGTGCTGCGATGTTCAAAACTTCGGGGATGGTTTTTGGGGCCGACAGCAGGCTGGCAAAGACCGCCGCCATGGTGGCCGGGCCGATATAGCTGCGGGTTGGAAAGCGGCCATCGGCGAATTGATCCAGAACCACCGGTGCAGAGCCCGCGCCACCCAGCAACATATCCGCCCCCGCCACATTACCCAGACGCAGGATATGCAGGCGCAGATCGCCATGTTGTGCGGCAAAGTTCTGCGCGGCGTCCTCCATTGCTGCCTTGGCATGACCATAGGCATTGGCGGGGGTCAGGGCGCGACTTTCGTGCAGCGGGGTCGCATCTTCAGGTGCGCCATAAACCGCAGCAGAGGACAGCAAAAACACATCCTCCACACCGCCCGTTTGCGCCGCGCGCAGGGCCGCCAGCGCCAGATCGCTGTTCAGGGACAGGTCCTGGTCCAGATATGTGCGCCCGGTGCCACCTGTGCGCCCGGCGCGACCTGGCACCACACCGGCCAGATTAAGAACGGCGGTTGTGCCCCTGGCCACCTGCGCCAGTGCCGCCGGATCCGCCAGCGGATCGATCACACAGGTATTTTGGCCGGTTTGCACCTGTCGGGCCTGCCAGATCACCCCAAACGGCGGGGGGGTTTTCCAAGCGCGATCCAGAAACCGCCCCAGCCGCGCGTTCGCCCCGATGACCAGTACAAAGGGGCGCACAAAGGGGCGCACAGGCGATTGAGGGAGGCTCGCAACATCAGTCATCTGGTTATTTTCCCTCAATTGTATTTGTTATTTTTCTGGTATAAAGAATATCCAAGAAAAACCAACAATCTCTGGGCGAGGGCGGCATGCAGAACAAGATCACCAAAGGGGCAATTCTGGCCCTGCTTCTGACGCTTTCGGCGTGTTCCTTGCCCCGCGGCGCCGCGCTGCAATCGGAAATCCTTAAAGGCGCCGAGGCCGAAGTGCCCGAGTTTGCGGTTTACCCCGTGAGCAAAGCGTTTTTGCCCGTGGCCGCCAACTGGCCCGAAACCGGGGCCACGCCGCATAATTGGGTGCCCGCCAGTGCCGGCCCCAGCAGCCAGATCATCACCGCCGGTGATACCATCGAGGTGACGGTCTGGGACAGCGAAGAAAACTCGTTGCTGGCCAGCCCGGGCCAGAAATCTGTGCCGCTGCAACGGCTGACGGTATCACCCGATGGCAGCACCTTTATTCCCTATCTGGATCGGGTTTCTGTTGCCGGGAAAACCCCGGAACGCGCCCGCGAAGAGATTCAAAGCCGCCTGGCCGAGGTGACGCCTGCCGCGCAGGTGCAACTGGTGCTGACACCGGGGCGCAAAAATGCCGCCAGCATCGTTGGCGGGGTGGCCGCGCCGGGCACCTACCCGATGCCGGATCGCAACTATTCGGTGCTGGATCTGATTTCCCAGGGCGGCGGTGTTGCCGCCAATCTGCGCAACCCGCAGATCAGCCTGCAACGCGAGGGGCGGGTCTACAGAACATCCGTGGCGCAGCTTTATGCCAAACCGAAATTCAACACCCGCCTGCACGGTGGCGACAAGGTGATCGTGCAAGAAGATGCGCGGTATTTCCTGTCGCTGGGGGCCACGGGATCGGAATCCCTGTTCCCGTTCAGCAAAGACAATATTTCCGCCATGGACGCGGTGTCGATCATTGGCGGGCTGTCTGACAGCCGCGCCAACCCCAAAGGCATTTTGATCCTGCGCGAGTACGCCGCACGCAACGTCAGTGCCGATCCGGCGCGCGGCCCTTCAAATGAACGCGTGGTTTTCACCATGGATCTGACCACGGCGGACGGGCTGTTTTCGGCCCGCAAATTCTGGATCAATCCCGGCGATCTGGTCTTGGCCACCGAAAGCCCGATCACCAAGGTTCAGACCATCTTCGGCCTGATCGGCGGGGCGTTTGGTTTGGTGAATACGGCGGGTAGTTTGTAAGGGACCAACCCGTGGCTGTCACGCGGGGGCGTTGTTTCAAATATAGCGAAGGCTGTTTACCGTCGCGCCAAGGGTTTGGCCACAAGCCTGCCTATGGGGTCTGATCCGGTAGAGGGCAGGATCGTAGGTTAGCGAAACCAGCCGTTCATAAGTGTGCAGCGAAGGGGCCGAAAGAGCCCAAGCTTCCGATTTTCTGTGACGCAGCTAAAGTCCGGTTCTCGACTTTGAAGATGACAGGCGGCGTGGCGCTGCGTAACCTATCATCAAACTCGAAAGGATTGGCGACCATGGGGACTTTAGTTGTCACCGAGACCGAACTGAGAACTTGTCTGCAGATTGACAACAGGTCGCTTGGCGCGACTGAACGGGCCTTCTCTTGGATCGCTGAAGGGCGCGTTTCAATGCCTCCAGTGATGCATATTGACGTTGATGTGGACAGCGCCGTAGACACGAAAGGCGCATTCGTCGATGGCATTGATCATCTTGCAGTCAAAATCGCCACCGGCTTCTTTCGCAACCCACAAATCGGGTTGCCCAGTTGCAGCAGCATCGTTGCCTTAATGAATGCCAAAACCGGTGTCTTTGAATGCGTGTTCCTTGACAACGGATACTTGATGGATATGCGCACCGGTCTCGCAGGGGCCGTAGCTAGCAAATACCTTGCACCCGAAAGCGTGAATACTGTTGGTGTGATTGGAACAGGAATACAGGCGCGCTATCAGATTGAGAGCCTTGCGCTCGTTCGCAAATTTGAGCGGTTGCAGGTCTTCGGGCGTCATTCGACCTCTGTATCGAAGTACTGCGCAGAGATGTCCGAGAGGTTGGGCGTTCCTGTTGAGCCGTGCCCGACTGTCGAAGAACTGGTCGAGAACTCGCAGATTGTAATCACCACTACGCCCGCAAACGAACCTGTCATCATGGCTGACTGGCTACATAGCGGCCTGCACATCACCGCTATGGGATCGGATTTGCCGGGTAAACAAGAGCTGGAGGCGGGTGTCCTCGACCGCGCGGATGCTGTTGTGTGTGATGTGATCGATCAATGCCTGATCGGTGGCGAACTCCAGCATATGACTACTGGAAACAAATACATCTACGAACTTGGATCAATTATTGCGGGAATTCAACCGTTTTCGCGCCTCCCTGAGGCGGTGACGATATGTGATTTGACAGGAACCGGCGCACAGGACACCGCCATCGCTGTAGAGGCCTTTGCTCGGATCAAGGCTGCCGGTTTGGGGACGATGATCTGATCATGAAGCAAAAGCAGCCCTTCGTGACAGGTGATGAAGGGCAGCGAAGGCCGCAAGCTGTGAATCCGTGCGCTGCGCAGCGGGCTGCTTATGTGCTGACAGGCGCGCCTTGGGGCATGCGCCGCTTTTATCTGCGCGCCCCGACAGGCAAGTTGCTTGATATAGTGGATACCGGTACAGTCAGAAATAAATTAACATAATCTACATTATGGGCGATTTATTTATCCGTCCCTTCCCCGGCCCGCCAAACAAGAAAACCCCCGACAGGAGCGACCTGTCGGGGGTTAAATTCAGCGCTCTCAATAGAGGCCTGTATTAGATATCTGTCTTAAGTAGATGACGTGGACGCGATGTAAACAATCGAGCCAACCACGATGAACCCAACAGCGACCAGTTGCGCGGCTGTGTAACCGGCAAATACGCCTTGGCCAAGAACGCCGACGGCGGAACCTTGGGTTGTGGTGGTGGTGTTCAGAGGAACGGCAGATTGCGCAACAGCTGTGCCCGCGACGGCAACAGACAGCAATGTGGCCGTTGTGATCAGTTTAAGAGTTTTCATAATATGTAACCTTGTAAAGTTTGCATGCCTGAACAGTGTATTTGATTGTGAAACAAAACTCAAACACTTCTAAAGCGTGTTGGAATTCTCGGATTTTTGTGGTTATTTTACCAACCGATCGACCACAACATACCCCATGTCATCACTGATGAAATGCCGCCCGCGCCAGATCGTGGAACCGCCCTGCCAATAGGTATTGGTAAAGCTGCCCGCCGTGTTACCATCTGTGCCGCTGCAATTTTCGCTATAGCGTTGGGTTTTATGGCTGATTTCCAACACGGTGATGGTTTCAGCGCCCTCGTTCGTCACCGTACAGCTATAGGTGCTGGCCACTTGTTGGCTTTCGCCATCCAGCGTGCGCCGTTCCAATGGATAGGTGCCGACACGCAGCGGGCCGGTTTGGCTGCTGGCCATCAGATCGCCGCGCAGGCTGCGGGTTTGAATCAGCCGGGCATCGGCGAAGGTCAGCGTCACCCCATCAAAGGTTTTCCAGGATGTCACCGGCGGTTTGATGTCGTCCCGAATCAACCCCAGCAACAGCGCGTCTTTTTCCAGATAGGCACTGATCAACGGTTCTGTAACACCGGCGAAATCCGCCCGTGTCGGGGTTCGGGGCGGGCCTGCTTTGCGCAGGGCACGGCGGTTTTGCACCCGGTCCTTAAAGGTGCCATATAGCGCGACCGCGCTTTGGTCATTGGCCGAGATTGCCCCGCAACCGGTCAACAGGCCTGTGCCCAGAACAAGGGCTAAAGTGGTTTTAAATAGGTTCATTTCCAGACCCTCCCCCAGCCGGATTGAATGCCCGCCGCATGGCTGGCGCGCACGCTTTCATACAGCCGCCCCTCTACGTTCAGTTTTGCCCCGCCATCGCGGGTCAAAGGCCGCAATGTTGTGGTCAGCTGTTGTTTGTTGCTGTTGCCCAGCAGCGCTTCCAGAGGAATCGTAATGCGGATGCCCTTGTCAAACGAGCCTTCGCCAAAATCCGCCGCCGAGACATCGGTCAGCGTGGCAAAAGCACCAACCCGCCAGCCGTTCTTGAATTCGCGGTCAATCGACAGGGTGGCGCCGTAATCCCCCGCCAGATAGCGCCCCACATCCAACTGGCCGGTAAAGCCGTTGCCCATATCCCAATAGCCCGAGATATGGCCCATGGCGAGGCTGTAGTTTTGCAGCCCGAACAGGCGGTCAAAATCGCGTTGGGCGACATAGTTCACCTCGGCCCCCAGCGCAAAACGGCTGTTCACCGGCTTCCACAATACTTCGGTGGAAACCCCGGCAAACATGCTTTCAAGATAGCCCGCGGTGATCCGGCCATACAGGTTCTGTGCGGGGCGGAAATAATAGGCAGCCGTCAGGTAATCGATGCCTGGATCACCCTGTTTTTTATACTGCAACCCATCGGTGCGCACATGCTGCAGCACCGAAGTAGAGGGGCGGATTTGGCTGCCCATCGTGTTGATCACGGTTTTGCTGACCGCCCCCTGGATCGACAGTCCCGGGGTAATTTGATAGCGTGCCGAGGCCCGTACTCCGAAATCCAGCAAGACCGGTGAATCCGGATCGAAATAATTAGGCTCTACATAAGGGGTGACGCCCCAGATGAATTTTGGATACAGCCCCTCGCCCGCAATTGCATTGGCGGCGGATCCGGCGCTGGCCTCGCCGATTTCAGCCCGCGCCAACAGGGTTTCGGCCCCGTCCACACGGTATTCCAGTTCTTCCAGATCAGCGCGCTTGAGCGTTGTGCGCGAGGTGGCAAGCCCGCGTTCCATCGGCACCAGATGAAAGATCTCGACCGAGGCAGGCAGAACATTGGCCATGGCCCGGGCGGCGCGGCCCAGGGCGATGGCCTCGGCGCGGTACCGCGTGTTGCGATAGCGCAGCTCGGCCTCATAGGCCCCCAAAGACAGGCTTTCCAAGACGATGCCGTCGCGGGTCAGCGCCTTGCTCAGCACATCGCGCACAATGCGCGGGGCGTCGGAATTTTCCACCCAGGTGGTGGCCCAGGCATCAGGATTGCGCGCGCGGTCCGGGCGCGGGTTGATCGGCGCCGGCGCCGCCAGCAGGGGGATGTCTTTGGGGCGTTTGGGGTTCAGCGTATAGGTCAGGCTCAGCCCCACTTCAGAGCCGTACATATAATAAGCCCCCAGCGTGGTGCGCGCACTGACCCGGTATTTGGCGCCAAAGTTGAAATCGGACTGACGGTTGAACAAGCCGGCATTGCTGGCCTCGCGCAGATAATCATCGCCCGAATATTCCGCCGTGACCGACAGGCGATCACTGACCTGATATTCAAGCCCGCCAAACACCGAGGGCGATCCGGTAAACCACTGGTCAAAATTGACGTTGCCGCCGGTGCCCCCGACCAGCGGCCGCGTGCCGCCTTTGGACAGGCGGCCCCAGCCCAGCCCGGCGGTCAGTTTCAGCTTGGGCGTGATATTTTTTGTCGCCGCGATATATTCACCGGAATAAAGCCCGGTGCCCAGAAAATCCTGCAACCCGACGGTAACGGCGGGCAAATAGGTGCTTTCGCGCAAGACCTGATAGCGCAGATCAAAGCTGCGGTCATAATAGACCACGTTGATAAACGGGCTGCCGGGCAGGTTCAGGCTGTCCACACCGGTATAGCGAAACGAGGCCGACAGACGCGGGGTGATCTGAAAGCCAAGCGCGGCCCGGCCGGTCAAGCCGAAATAGCCGAAAGAAAAGCTCAACTCGCCATCGGGCATCGCCTCGCCCGAGGGCATGTCGATCAGGCCCGGTGCGCCATATTGGTTCAGCGTCGGCGCATAAGGCGCGCCGATGTCGGCATTCAGCGTATTAAACAAGCGGCTGGAACTTTGGGCTTGCGCGGCGGTGATGCTGGCGCTGATACCGACCCCAAGGCCAAGACAGCCCGCAAGAACCAGCCCCGCGCCACTGTTTGCCGTTGTCGTTGAAATAAACTTACCCATAACCCGCCCTGTCTTGATCTTTAATATCTTGAAGGATGGTAAACCACGACCTCCCCATGCAATCAAGCTGTTAGGGCGAAATTCGGGCCATGGCGGGATTTTGTTACGCCAAAGCCGCAGGGGTGGCACAGGGTTGCGCACAGGGGGGCGTGCGCAGGGGGGCCACCCCAAATATCACGCACCAAAATCACCACTGACACTCGCCTGACCACGCCGCCAAACATCTGGCGCGGCGGTATTTGCCGCGCTGCAAAAAACTGCGTTTTGTTTGATTTACCTCAAAGAACCCGGCACCGCACAGGTCTAGGACGCAGACAGCATTGGGCGACCATTTGTCGGTCGTTGCCAAGCTGAAATGGAAAGGAAATTCCGATGAAGACCAAATTTGCAATTCGTGCGGCGAGGGCCGCTTTGGTGCCGCTCATGATGTTTGGTGCCTCGGCCGTATTCGCCGACCCCGATCATGGGGCCGCGCCCAATATAGGTCAGGCTGGTGATGTGACGCATATCGATCAGGTGATCACCGTCGATATGGGAGAGATGTATTTCGACCCGGACAAGTATACTTTTGAACGGGGCGAAACCGTCAAGTTCCTGCTGGAAAACACCGGTCGTGCGGTGCATGAATTCGCCATTGGCACCGAAGAGATGCAAAAATCGCACGAAAAAGAAATGAAAACGCTGTGGCGCGAGGGTATGATGACCGCCCGCGTCCTGCGCCACGACCGTATGCTGGAAGCCGGCATGATGCACGTGGACGCAAACGCGCGGCTGCTTGAGCCGGATGAAACCTCTGAACTGATCTGGACTTTCAGCGGGGAACAGGATGAACTTATCATCGCCTGTAACGTTCCGGGCCACCGCGCCGCGGGCATGGAAGCCACTGTAAACATCGGCAAGGATCATTCCAGTTGATCCCGAATTGATGCTTCAGTGAATTGACAGGCGGGCACTGTGCCTGCCTGTCTTTTGTGCAGATTGTCGAGGCGATTTTTGGGGACGGCTGTGATAACAGCCTCGGGTTGCTCGGCTGTAGCGAAGCATAAGTTCCCTTATAAATACTCAGGCCATTTAAATACTCAAGCCATTCACGTTTTGAAAATTGACATCCCCGTTCTGAAATCGTCTAATTTCCAGATGAAAAATATTATATTTGTATTTCTGTTATTCTTTCCATCGCAGTTGCTGGCCGAAAGTTTTGGCCCCCTGGAGGGCTTTCGCTGGGGCGGTGGCACAAAAAACATCGTGGTGATCATACATGGGGATGGCGGCCCGGGGCGCTATGACAGTTTTGCGGGCGCACTTGCCTCGCGATATAAAAACAGCACAATTATCACCCTGCTGCGGCCGGGGTACAAGCAAGGCAAACTGCGCAGCAAAGGCACCGGGGGCTATAGTGTCGGGGATCAATATACCAAAAAGAACAACCGGCTGGTGGCCGAAGCATTGCAGGCGATCAAGGGTAACCTGAAGGCGCGAAAACTGATTGTGATCGGGCATTCCGGCGGCGCGGCGCAGCTGGGCACAATCATTGGCCGCTTTCCGGGCATTGTTGATACAGCCCTGTTGGTTTCCTGCCCCTGCGATGTGCCGAACTGGCGTATTTCGCGACGGGGTAAAAACAAATGGCTCAAAAGCCAGTCACCGGATAAATTCATCAGCGGCATCCCTCTCTCGACCAAGGTTTATGTGGTTATTGGGGAACGCGACGCGAATACGCGGTTTAGATTTTCTAAAAAATACGTCGAAAAATCGGCGGCTCTGGGTAAATCCAATGTTGTGCTGACGCCAATTCCGGGCGGCACCCATTCATGGTCAACGCTGGAACCAACGGTGGGTAAAATTCTGGCACAGGAAATGCGGTAGGGGGCCTTTGGCCCGCGTTTAGCACGAAACAAGACCAGTCCCCTACCCTTTGACGATGTAGAACGCGATCTTATGGCAGCCTTTGATAAGGCGCCAAGGCGCTAGAGCAGGTGTGCCCTATCAATCCTTGCTGGCGTCGATCGTGGACTGCTATGTTGGGGGGGGTGATGCTGGAGAAGGCGTGATAAGCTAAATTATGTAACTTATTCTGGGAGCTACGGTTCTCATTGTTCTCATCCTATATTCCATCTTTTTGAAGATGAAAAATGGTGTTCATTGCAACCATAAGATAGTCTGTTATGCAGACCAAATTAGTAGATGATTAACTAGAGGTAGGTGGCCTGTGAAAATTAAAACTATTGTTGGTGTCGTTGTTGTATTTGGTGTGTCTTTTGGCGCATATAAGTACTACGAAAACGCGCAAAAGCAGCAACGGCTCGAAGCCGCCACTGAGAGAAGAAGCGCAGCATTGATAGCAGCACGCGAAGAGGGTGAAAGACTTGTTTCATCTGGTGCCGCGAATGCCACACAGCAAAGAATGTTTGAGATGGTAGAGGCTCTAGATCAAGTCAGGCATTGTGATGACCTTTCCATTTCTAATACTTACACATACGACATAAGCAGCCAATTAATTGCCTCCTACGGGATAACTCGCTCCGATGCAGTAGATCATCCTGTCTTTAGTGCGCTAAGCGTTTACTATTCAGGTGTTGCTCAAGAGCAAATTGAAGATCAAGGCATTTCACGATTTTGCAGCAGCCTATATGATAGGTATGGTCCGCAAGGTTCTGTTTTTCCTACAAGTTTAGAAAGGAACTAGAGCTGTGTTAAAATCTAGTTTCAGGTCTTGGTTTGTTTTTTTCATGCTCCTGCCAAGCGCTATTAATGCTCAAGAAGTTGATCGTGATTTTTTGTTGGGATGCCATGCAAGCCATGTGGTTGCACTGGGAATGGCCGAGGCAATTGCGCGAGCACACGGCGGGGAGGTTAATGAGGATAGGTCGCAAATTCAGAGGGAGCGGTTCTTAGCATTTGCGGATTTCATTGGCCGTAGAGCTTCCGAGGTTGGCATTTCTTCTGATGAAGTCGGGGCAGTTCAGGACGAAGCGACTAGAGAGCTTTCTCGCTTATCCCAAGACCTTGAAGCACACGGCGGACCAGATGCCTTACTAGAGAGGTTGATAGAGGAGGCTCGTCAATGTGCGATCCGATCTTCGAGAGAATGTATGATTTCTTGCTAAGCGAAAAAAATTGAGATTTTTGGCGTTAGCATAGTAACTTGTAACAAGTAAACGACCATTCACCTGTTACAAGCCCCCTACCCCCGCCCCGCCGCAATCCCTGTCGGCACATAGCCCTCGACCCAGCGGGTGATGACGGCGCGCGCGGCCGCCTCATCCCCGGTGGCCACGGCTTCGCGCAGGGCGTGGATCGCGGCGGCGACCTCGATTTCCGACAGGGGTTTTTCGGCGGCACAGAAAATCTTGGCGTTCTCGGTGCTGATCCGCCCCTTGGTGATGGTCAGCTCCTCGTGCAATTTTTCGCCCGGTCGCAGCCCGGTCACTTTGATCTCGATGTCGCCCTCGGGGCTTTCAGCCGAGCGCAGGGTATAACCCGCCGCCTCGATCATCTGTTCGGCCAGTTGCCGGATCGGCACCGGGCGGCCCATATCAAGCACAAAAATCTCGCTGCCCTCGGCGTATGATCCTGCCAGAATGACCAGGCCCACCGCTTCTTGCAGGGTCATGAAATACCGTGTGACGGCATTATCGGTCAGGGTCACCGGCCCGCCGCGGGCAATCTGTTCCTGAAACAACGGCACCACAGAACCCGACGACCCCAACACATTGCCAAAGCGCACCATGGAAAAAATCGTGGTTTCGGCGCGGCTGGCCAAATCCTGCACCACCATTTCCGCCAGCCGTTTTGACGCCCCCATCACATTGGTGGGGCGCACCGCCTTGTCGGATGAAATCAAGATGAACCGCGCCACCCCGGCGGCCAAGGATTCCCGCGCCAAAATCTGTGTGCCCAGCACATTGTTGGACAGGCCCACCAGGGCGTTGGCCTCGACCATGGGCACATGTTTATAGGCCGCCGTGTGCAGCACCACCTCAACCTGATGTTCCGTCAGGGCGCGGCGCACCAAGCGGGCTTCGGTGATCGTGCCCATCAGGGGGATGATTTCCACCGGATTATCGCGGCCTTCCAACAGTTGGCGCAATTCCATTTCAATCGTGTAAAGCGCCAGTTCAGACAGTTCAAACAACACCAGACGACGCGGTCGCAGTTGCAGCAACTGGCGGCAAATTTCCGACCCGATCGAGCCCCCTGCCCCGGTGACCAGTATCGAGCGGCCCTCGTAAATCTCGGCACCGCCGGCGATTTCGCGATCCAGATGGGCGCGGCCCAGAAATTGCCCCGGCATCACGGGCGCCAGCTTGTCAATCAGCGCCTCTTCACCGATCAATTGCGCAAAAGATGGCAAGGCCTGCACCTCGAGCCCCAGTGATTGCAGGGAATGGGTGATCTGGGCGCGGCGGATCTGGCTGATTGCAGGCATCGCCAGCAAGACCCGGGAAATGCCTTCTTTTTTGGCAAATTCGGCGATTTTTGGCGGCGCAAACACCGGCAGACCCGCCAGCGAAACCCCTTGCAGGGATGTATTGTCATCGACAAAGGCGACCGGCTCTATGCTTTCGTGGGACATGAACGCATGGGCCAGTTGCAGCCCGGTATTGCCCGCCCCGTAAATCAGCACCCGCAACCGTGGCTGGTTGCGCCGATAAATCGCCAACACCAGTTGCAACATCAAAACCCGGCTGGCCACGGACAGCAAAAACACCAGCAACCCAAAAACCGCCCACAGGCCCATGCCGAATTCCAGCGCCGCAATGCGTGCCAGGATCGCGGCCGCCAGCATCAGATAGGTGGCATAGGCTGCCGTGCGCCCGACGGCGCGAATTTCATAAGCATTCAGGCGAATTTGCGGCGTGCCCAGAAACCACGACAGCGCCGCCCCTGACAGCATCAGATAGGGCAGGAACAGCCCGATTTCCTGCACTGCCAGCGCCGGCCAGGCGGTGTTCATCTGCATCACCAGCGCGCCATAGAGCGCCAGCGGGATCACCAGCACATCAATCACCAACAGCAAAAACTGTTTTTGGGATCGTGACATCGATTTCAGCAGGTGCAGCATAGGGATACAGACTATTTCTTGGACGCAAATTTCAAAGCGGTTTTTGGGCTGACACGCCTGATGCGAATGGGCGGCGACTCTTGGTTAACACAGTTCATGATTCTCTGCACCTGCAAGTTTTGCCAAGCTTGATCGACGCCTGCGCAGCAGAGGTTTACCGCCAAAATGCCGGAAAATCCCTTTTTTACTGTATAAATTTGGACAAAGTGACGATTTTTCACCGGTTTTCGGAAAAATATGCGAGGGTGTACGTGTTAACCATTTATAAATCTTGCTGGGCTGCCCGGTTTTTCGATAGGCTGTCCGGATAGGTGTAAACAAATATCATTATGTGAAAAGGGCTGTTGTGTATTGGTGTTTTAAGGCTGTTTCTGCCTTTTGTCTGGCGGCTTTCATCTCCCTTGCTGCAAGCAACAGTAATAAAGCTATGGAAGTTGAAACCCCGCCCGTTGCCGGTGCCCAACAGATCAGCGGCACCTATCAGGGCGCAGGCGTTGAATGCCCACAATTTCGGCTGGATACCGGCGAAACCATCAGCTTGTCCGGCAAGGTCCCGCGTAATTTAACCCTTGGCCAAACCCTGAATTTGTCGGGCCTTTGGGCGCGCTTTTCAAAATGCCAACAAGGGCGCGAATTCCGTGTTCTGAATATTGTTTCCAATCAGGAGTAATTATCATGCCAACCACCCCAACTGATCCGCTGTATGCCAGCCAATGGCATTTTCCTCTGCTGGGCGACATTGAAACCATCTGGGATGAATACACCGGCGCCGGTGTGACGGTGGCGGTTTATGATGACGGGCTGCAATATACCCATCCCGATCTGGCGGGAAATTATGACCCCAGCATGCATTTCAGCTTTGGTGGCATTACGTATGATCCGACCCCGGTCGCGACGGATGATGGTCACGGTACAGCGGTGGCCGGGCTGATTGGCGCGGCTGAGGGCAATGGCATCGGCGGCGTCGGGGTTGCCTGGGATGTCACCCTGACAGGGGTGAATTTCCTGTCAGACATCCAATACCTCAGTTCAACCATCATTTTGGCCTCGCTGGAATACGCGGCGAATTTTGACATCATGAACAACAGCTGGGGCAGCACTCCAAACTTTAATACTTGGCAGAGCTTGGCAGACCCTACGTCTTGGCGCTCACAGATGGAAGACGCCTATGAGGTGGCTGTGGATACTGGCCGCGGCGGTCTTGGCACCATCATCGTCCAAGCCGCAGGCAATGATACGATGAACGCCAATGGCGATGGGCTGCACGCCAGCCGTTTTACTGTCACCGTGGCGGCAACAGAGAGTGACGGCAATGTCGCCTCTTATTCCAACTATGGTTCCAACATTCTGATTGCGGCACCGGCGGCGGCGGTGACCACCGATCTGACCGGTGCCGATGGCTATGACCCCGGCAATTACACCACTGGCTTTAACGGCACCTCGGCGGCGACACCTGTCACCTCAGGCGTGATTGCCCTGATGCTCGAGGCCAACCCCGGTCTGGGCTGGCGCGATGTGCAAAATATTCTGGCGGTTTCTGCCTCGCTGACCGGCTCTGCCATTGGCGGGGCGGGCACAGGGTTTGAACAAGGCGACTGGTTCACCAATGGCGCGGGCAACTGGAACGGCGGCGGCAATGCCTTTAGCCTGTCTTACGGTTTTGGCATGCTGGATGCCTTTGCCGCCGTGCGCATGGCCGAGGTCTGGGGCATCATGTTCACCGCCCCTGCCACATCGGTCAATGAAATGACTGTATCCATGTCCTCGGGCACGATCAATCTGGCCATTGCCGATTTGACCACCTCAACCAACAGCATGCTGGTCACCTCCGACCTCAACATTGAAAAAATCATGGTGACGGTTGATTTCACCCATACCTATTCCGGCGCTTTGGAAATTTATCTGATCGCCCCGGATGGCACACGCTACATGTTGAGCGACGTCAATTTTGGCATCAATGCAGCAGGTTCGGGTCTGGAATGGTCTTTCGGGGTCACCGGCGCGCTGGACATGAGCAGCCTTGGATCATGGACCCTTGAGGTCACCGATACCGATGCCTTTGGCGACACGGGCGTGGTTACCGACTGGTCGATTGATTTCTTTGGCTCGGCCGTCAGCAACAATGACGTGCATCATTTCACCGATGATTACCTGACCATGGTGGCCTTTGATCCCAGCCGCGGGGTGATTTCCGACACCAATGGCGGCATTGACTGGCTGAACTTTGCGGCCATCACCGACGATTTGCAAATCGATCTGGCCGCTGGCACCGGCAGTGCCACAGGCTATGGCCAGATCGCCACCCTTGCCCCCGGTACCGAGATTGAAAACATCGTATCAGGTGACGGCAATGACACGCTGACCGGCAATAATCTGGCCAATGAACTGCACGCGATGCGGGGCAACGACACGCTGTTTGGGGCCACGGGCAACGACATGCTTTATGGTGGCACCGGCGATGACACGCTGTATGGCGGCAATAACAACGACAGGCTGTTTGGCGGTATCGAGGTTGATATCCTGCGCGGCGGCACCGGTCAGGATCGTCTGTTCGGTCAGAACGGCGATGATCTGTTGCGCGGCGATAACGGCAATGACACGCTGTTTGGCGGCACCGGCGCTGATACATTATTTGGCGGCAACCAGTTTGATTTGCTGCGCGGGGGGTCGGGTGCGGACCGTCTGTTCGGCGAGGCGGGCTATGATGTACTGCGCGGCGAGGCGGGCAATGACACGCTCTATGGTGGCACCGGCAACGATACATTATATGGCGACGATCAGTTTGATTTGCTGCGTGGTGGTGCCGATCAGGATGTTCTGAATGGCGGGAACGGCAATGATACGCTGCGCGGCGATGCAGGTTTTGACACGCTGTTTGGTGGCACCGGCAACGACCAGCTATATGGCGGCACGCAATCGGATTTGCTGCGCGGTGGTGCCGATCAGGATACGCTGTTTGGCGAGGCGGGCGATGACATTCTGCGCGGCGAGGGCGGCTTTGACACGCTTTATGGCGGGTCGGGCCTTGACACGCTCTATGGCGGTGATCAGGGGGATTCCCTGTTTGGCGGGGCCGCTCAGGATCGCCTGTTTGGCGAGAATGGCAATGACACGATGTTAGGCGATAGTGGCAATGACACGCTCTATGGTGGCACCGGCAACGACTATCTGGATGGTGGTGGCCAGTCGGATGCGCTGTTTGGCGGCGCTAACAACGACTTTTTATTTGGCGACGGTGGCAACGATACGCTTAACGGCGGTGCCGGCAATGACGATATTTATGGCGGTGCCGGCAATGACCTGCTGACCGGCGGCACCGGATCGGATCTGTTTGTCTTCTTCGACGGGTTTGGCGCCGATACCATCGTCGGGTTTGAAGCCACCAATAACGCCGAAAAAATCTACCTTTCCAGCGTCACAGGCATCACCGATATGGCCGATCTGTTGACACAAATGGCCCAGATCGGCAGCGACGTGGTGATCACCGAGGGGGCCGACAGCATCACCCTGCTGAACGTCACCCTCGGCGATCTGGATGCCTTCGACTTTGTCTTCTGATAAAAACACCCGCCATTATTTGATGTGGCCGGTGTTGTGCAAACCTAGAGAAAAATTTGCAGCCGTGGCGAGAAACAGCCGACCTGTCAGGGAAGGCCCAGAAAATCAGCCGGGTTCTGCGCCTTTACAAGAAACCTGTGTCTGCACCTTTACAAGAAAAGTGTTTCCTGTACTGTTTTCCCCTAGGTTTAGACAAGTTTAACGGTGAGGGATTTTACGATGCTTATTAATTTCACTGGCTCGAACGGCAATTTTTTTGAAGATGCGTTTTTCTTTAACAACGACGTCGATCTAGCCATTTTGGCGGCCAATGCCACGACCATTGTGGTTTATAATGCCGGCACTGGCTTTACCACTACCTTCACTGGCTTTGGTTTTGCCTTTAGTGGCAGCGAGCCCATCGGTGGGACGGTCACTGGGATGACCATGGTGCAAGGCGGCATCACCCAAGCCACGATCACTGGTGCCAGTTTGGGTCTGGTCGATTTTAATAACGCATTGGACCAAATTGTTGATTTTGACAATATCCTTCCTATGGCGAACCTGATCGGCGCCGGTGGCCTGACCTTGAATGCCAGCACCGCCACGGGCGGGGTGAACATGGGTAACGATCTGTTCAGTTCGATAGGCGATAACATGACCATCACCGGCAGTAATCTGGATGATACGCTGGTGGGGGGCAGTGGCAATGACACCATTATTCCGGGCGAGGCCGTTGATGCCGATGTGATTATCGGCAGCCTGGGCACGGATACGATTGATTATTCGCAGACCCAAATGACCCCAAATGACGGCTATCAAGAAATAACCTATGCGCTCTTTGCCAATGCGATCACCGTTAATATCAATGGCGGCGCAAATACCGGCAGTATCACCAGTATCGGCAGTGCGGATACGCTGATCAATGTGCAAAACGTGTTGGATTGGGATGGCGGGGGCTTTGACATTAACGGCACCCAGTTTAATGACACTTTCACAGTTAATGGCGGCGCAAATACTTGGATGTCGATCAATGCTGGCGGTGGCAATGACACTTTTAACCTGACCCTTACGGGTGATATCCGTTTGAATTTTGGGTGGGACGGCCTAGGCAGCCCGATCAGCGGCATCAACGCCAACTTTACCACGGGTGTTGTTTTCAACGATGGATTTGGCGGCACCGATACGGTGAACCTGACGCTTGGCGCGGGCAAGTTGGGAATTCGTGGTACAGATTTTAATGATACCATCATCGGGTCGGCAGGGCGTGACAGCTTTATCACCGAACAAGGCAATGACAGCATTGATGGCGGCGCGGGCTGGGATACCCTGCGCTATGATCGCAATGGCGTTGGCCCCATGACCATCGATATGGCCGCAGGCACGGCCACTGGCACATGGGATGGTTTTGCCTTTACCGATACTTTCACCAACATCGAGGAAATTCGCGGCTCTAACAGCAGCGATACCATCACGGGTGATGCCTTTGGTAACCGGATCAGGGGCCGCGACGGCAATGACACGTTGTTCGGTGGCGACGGCGAAGACCGTCTTGAAGGCGGCACCGGCAATGACACGCTGATTGGTGGCACCGGGCGCGATCGCCTTTTTGGTGGCGATGGCGATGATATTCTGGATGCCTCTGTTGGCGATGCCAGCACCGAGGCTTGGGGTGATTTCATCATGGCCGGTCTGGGCAGCGATACCATCATTGGCAATTCTGATCTGTTTTTGAACGGCAATGAAGGCATCGGCATTTCCTATAGCGATGTTTCCGGCGTTGGCGGGTTAACCATCAGCGTGGGGGCCAACGGGTCCGGCACCGTGGGCAGCGGCACGCCGGGGCTGGTGAATGACACCTTCACCTATGCAAACTATTTTGAAGGATCAGGTGATGGCGATACCATGATCGGTTCAAACAACGCCAATTGGGAAGGCTGGGCCGGCAACGCCGGTAACGACAGCATCAATGGCGGTGGCGGCTTTGACGAGCTGCTTTACAATGATGATCGCTGGAACGGCGGCACCGGCGCGGTCACGGTGAATTTTAACACCGGCATCGCCACCGACGGTTTTGGCAATACCGATACATTCACCAATATCGAGGCGGTACGTGGCACACTCAATGGCGACACCTTCTATGGATCCAGCAATGCCGCCGACACCATCCGCTATCGCGGCATGGCCGGCAACGACACGATCTATGGCGGGGCCAGCACGGATTGGCTGGATTACAGCGCCGATGAGCGCGATGGTGGCACCGCTGGTATCACGGCGGATTTGTTTGGTGGCACGGTTGTTGACGGCTTTGGCAATATTGACACGATTTCCGGCATCGACGGCATTCGCGGCACAGATATGAATGACCGCATTACCGCCAATAACACCGGCATCTGGATGGATGGCCGCGACGGCAATGACACGCTGACCGGTGGCACGGGCAATGACGAAATTGTCGACGGTTCCGGCAATGACACGGTCTATGGCGGCGGCGGTGCCGATGACATCATCGCCCAAGGCGGCAATGACACCTATTACGCGGGCGCGGGCAACGACACTGTCACCAACTATGGCGGGCTGGATTCCTTTTATGGCGGCACCGGCACCGACACATTCATCGATGATGTGACGGGTTTGGCCTCGGGCGGCTCGGTTATTGAATTGAACTTTGTCACCAATATCCACGGCGGCCTGGGTGGTTCATCCTTTGACTATATCGAAGGCTTTGAAAACTATACGCTGATCGGTGACTGGGACAGCCAGATTACCGGCGACAACAATAACAACAACCTAAGAGGCGACCTTGGCCGAGATACGCTTTATGGCGGGTCGGGCAATGACAAGCTGTTTGGCGGTGCCAATACAGACACGCTTTATGGTGGGGCCAATGCTGACAGCTTGATCGGCGGC
>Ga0316204_10003929_pt1 | contig 28177 bp, 20 predicted proteins | sample 6monrhotite_MG_2_FD_205661 | JGI IMG/M metagenome (GOLD analysis project Ga0316204, IMG submission 205661) | Microbial mat bacterial communities from mineral coupon in-situ incubated in ocean water Damariscotta River, Maine, United States -... | ecosystem: Environmental > Aquatic > Marine >...
CTCGTCAAACAAAGCCGAACCCGACCCGCCGCCCCGACCAACCGACCCGACCCACCGACCCGACCCACCGACCCGACCAACCGACCCGCCGACCAACCGACCCGCCGACCAACCGACCCGCCGACCCGACCAACCAGTCGACCATCAAATAGGAACAAAAGGAGTACAAGTCCTGGACATCAATGGAATGTGGGGTTCGACATCGTCTTGGGCCCAGGCGCTCGCCTGAGCAACCTGCTGGATGTTCGGGACCAGATTGATCGGATTCAGCGTCTTCGTCTGAGCGATGTAGACGTTGGCATAGGGGCGGTTCTCCTGCACGTTCGGCCGCACGATCTGCTGGATCGGGTAGAAGACGTGGGAGCTCAGCCGCGGTGAGAAGCAGTCCACCGCCATGATGTAGACGTTGCGGTGCCCGTCGAGGTTGCCGTTCATGGCGGAGCGGAAGCCCACCTTGGACGGCACGTTGCTCACCAGCCCGCCCTCGGTCAGACGGGTGATGCCGTGCTTGGCATACAGACGATCCATCAGCGCCCGCATCCTCGGGTCGTCCCGGAGGATGTCGTAGTGCAGAAGCCCCGGCACCGCAGCGGAGAAGCCGGCTGCGTCCACGCAGTCCGCGTCCATCGTCTCCGGATCTTCGCCGAACACCACCTGCCGCAGCGCCTGGGGGTCGCTCATCAGCTCCCGGAAGATGCTCGCGACGTTGCCCACCCGGGCGACGCGGTTCATGCGGAAGACCATGCCCGGCCGCACCACGTCGTCCAGGAAGTGCTCGTAGTACCCCAGCTCGTGCTTGAGGGCGTCGATGGTGAGGCCCGTGGTCACGATGTGGGTGGGGATGGACAGCTCGCCCATCGTCAGCACGCGGCCGTCGTCGTCCTGGAAGAGGTGGCCCACCGCGCGGCGGAGGTGGAGGCGCAGGGTCGCGGGCAGGCCGTAGCGGCTGGCCTCCGGGCCGAAGTTGAAGACCTTCTGCCAGGTGAGCTTTCGCATGCTGGCGAAGATGGGGGACGGGTCGTGCCGGGCGCGGCGGGCGCGGAAGATGGCGGACAGGGCGCCGATGGAGGTGCCGCAGAGCAGGTGCGGGTCCAGGCCCTTGCGGGCCAGGAGGCGGAAGACGCCGGCGTAGCCGTAGCCGGCGCCGCCGCCGCCGCCGAGGACCAGCACGATCTTGCGGTTGCAGACCTCCCGATCGATGGAGGCCCGGTCCAGGCCGAAGTGGGACTCCAGCTCGTCGCGGACGGTCCGGGTCTCGGCGACCAGCTCCGGCAGCACCCGCACGGCCGCCCAGAGGGTCGGCTCCTGGGTGCCCAGCCGGGCCTTCAGCGCCGCCAGGGTCTTTGATGAGTGGCGCATCAGGTACGCCTGGACGTCCGCGTCCCGGCCGTCAGCGCCGCGCACGGTGGTGAGCTTGGCGAAGTTCACCACGTAGCGCAGGCCGCCCAGCAGGTTGGGGAGCACCTCGTCGGGTCGGTCCATGCTGCGCTGGAGGATGCCCGCTTCAAGCTCCTCGAAGGGCTTGCGGTGCTTGAGCAGGGCTTTCGTGGAGGCTCTCTTCACGCCCCCACTCTATACACCCTCCGCCTCGGCGTCCGTCTCAGCTTGTCGCGCTTCCTGAGTGCTCCAGAACTCGCGGACCCAGGCGGCGGGGTCGCTGGGCTTCCGAACCTGCCAATCCGGCGGCAGCAGCGCCGAGTAGTCGCGCCAGCCGAAGCGGCGCCCCACCAGCACCACCGCCCCCCGGTCATCGGGGCGGCGGACGATTCGGCCGGCGGCTTGGACCACCCGGGACATGCCCGGCACCAGGAAGGCGTAGTTGAAGCCCGCGCCGAAGCGCTCCTCGCACCACTCCTTGAAGAGCGTGCGCTGGAGGTCCAGCCCCGGCAGCGCGGGGCCCACGACCAGCACGGTCTGCAGCGCCCCCTCGGGCAGGTCGATGCCCTCGGCGAAGATGCCGCCCAGCACCGCGTGCAGAATCTTCGGCGGCCCCGGGGCGACCAGGGCCTGCACCATGGCCTGTCGATCCCGATCGCGCATTCGGCGCTGCTGCTCCAGCACCACCCGGCCCGGGATGTGGGCCAGGGGGGCCAGTGAGCCGAGGAGCGCGAAGGAGGAGTAGTAGACCGCGGCGTTGCCGGGCGAGGCCGCGAGCAGCTCCTTCAAGAGCTCGCCGGTGGCGTCGCGGTGGGCGGCCCGATCGCGGTAGGTCGTGGAGACCCGGCTGGCGACGGCCACCCCCCGGTTCTCTGGCGGGAAGGGCGAGGGGTGCTCGTTGACCGCGAAGCGCTCCTCGGGGATGCCGAGCAGGTCGCGGTGGAAGCGGGGCGGGCGCAGGGTAGCGCTCATGAGCACGCTGGCGGCGAAGCCCTCCAGGCGCTTGCCGGTCCAGGGCGACGGGTCCAGGCAGAGCAGCTGCACCGCCGGGCCCTCCATGGGCTCCTGCTGGTAGAGGTGCAGCACCTCGCCCTCATCGCCGCGATCGCGGCTGCCGCTGGTCATCTCCAGCACCGAGGCGAAGCGCATCAGCTCCCGGATCAGATCCTTGTAGGGATCGATGGGCCAGCTCGGATCCTTCATGCGCAGGTAGTCCAGCGCGAGCTCGTCGGCGCGGTCCCGCAGGTCGAGGAACTGGATCGGGCTCAGGTTGACCACCACCTCGTGTCCCCGGCGGGGCGCGCCGCTCTCCACCCGGCGGGCGGCGCCACGGATGGCCTCGCCCAGGTCGTCGCACAGCTCGATGAAGGCCATGTACCGGCTGGGATCCTTCTCCGCGAGGAAGGCAGCGGTGACGATGGCGTCGCGGGCGATGAGCCGGGGCGAGCCGTAGGAGCGGGCCCGCTCCACGAGGTTGTGGGCCTCGTCCACCACGAGGATCCAGTCCTTGTACTTGTCCCCGAAGTGCCGCCGCAGGTAGGAGAACGGCCCGAAGACGTAGTTGTAGTCCCCGATGAGCACGTCAGCGCGATCCGAGACCTGGAGCGTCAGCTCGAAGGGGCAGACCACCATGCGCTGGGACACGTCGGTCACGATGTCCGGCGTGGCGACCCCGGCGGCGATCACCTCCTCGATGATGTGCTCGTCCTGGAGCTTGTCGTAGTAGTGGTCCGCGTACTTGCAGCCCTCGGGCCGGCAGTCCACCACGTCGTTCAGGCAGGCCTTCTCCCGGGCCCGGATGGTCACCGCCCGCAGGGGCAGACCGCGGTCCTCGATGACCTGGAGGGTCTTCTCCACGACCGACTGCTGGGTGCCCTTGGCCGTCGCGAAGAAGACGCGCATGTCGTGTTCGTAGGCGTGGGCCAGCACCGCGTGCAGCACCGCGGCGGTCTTGCCCGTGCCGGTGGGGGCGGTCATCAGCAGGTGCTTGCCCGCGGCGAGGCCGTCGGTGACGCCCTTGACGATCGCCTCCTGCCCCAGGCGGAAGTCATCGTGGGCGAAGGGCACCGCGCTGTCGCGGCGCTTCGCCAGCCAGGCCAGCCGCTCCTCCCGCTCCCGAACCACGAAGTCCAGCCGATCGGTGACGAAGTCCTCGACGAGCTGGATCGAAGACTCCACCGGCAGCACGTGCCGGGCGCCGTCGATGAGCGAGACCATCACCAGCTGCCCGGCGGGCTCGACGTAGCCCGCGCGGGAGAGCATCCAGAGGTACAGATCCACCTGAGCCCGGTAGTGGGGCCAGTCGTCGAGGGTCGTCTGCCGCAGGCGCATCCTGTCCAGGCCGGTCGACTTCACCTCCTCGACCACGGTGCGATCGGGCTCCTGAACCAGCCCGTCCAGCCGCCCCCGGATGGTGCACTCCCAGCCCCGCACCAGCAGGGTGACCTTGACGGAGACCTCGGCGGCGAAGCGCTTGTCCTCCTCGGCGCGGGCGCCCTGGTAGACCTCGTGGACCTCCCGACCAGCGGCCATCCGCGCGGACGCGCTCCCGGCAAAGTCCAGCCGCAGGTGCCCGCGAGCAGGCCCGACGCTGAGCAGCTCCCCCACGCCGAGGGTGAGCTTTCGATCCTTGTCTTTGAAGCGAATGGCCATACAACTGGCATATCACCCCTGAACACCCGTTCCACCCTGGTTTGGGGTACTCTTGCCATGATGCGTCAGTGGCTACCTGAATGTTGATCGCCGGCTCCGTTGTCGCCGAGCGCTTCGTCATCGAGAAGGTGCTCGGCGAAGGTGGGATCGCCCGCGTATACCGCGTGCGCCACCGCCAGCTCGGCACCGTGCACGCGCTGAAGGTGCTCACGCTCCAGCGGGAGAAGATGAGCGAGCGCCTGCTGCTCGAAGGTCGCATCCAGGCCCGCATGCGGCACCCCAACATCGTGGCCGTCACCGACGTCCTCGCCGTGGACGGGCGGCCCGCGCTGCTGATGGAGTTCGTGGACGGCGCGAGCATGGAGGGGTGGCTCCTGAGCGGGCCGGAGATCTACCTCGACGACGGCCTCACCCTCTTCTCCCAGATCCTCGCCGGCGTGCACGCCGCCCACCTCCAGGGCGTGCTCCACCGCGACCTGAAGCCCGCCAACGTGCTGCTGGCCGCCGGCCCCGCCGGGGTGATCGCCAAGGTCTCGGACTTCGGCATCGCCAAGGTGGCCATCGACGAGCAGAAGTCCGGCCTCACGGCGACGGGCGTGCCCATGGGCACCCCGGGGTACATGGCCCCCGAGCAGTTCACCGACTCCGCGGCCGCCGACGCGCGCTCGGACATCTTCGCGCTGGGCGTCATGCTCTATGAGCTCGTCACCGGTCGACAGCCCTTCCTCCAGGGCGACCTGCTCAAGATCCTGAACGCCACAGCCACCGGCGCCTACATCCCCAGCGATCAGATCGTGCCCGATCTGCCGGCGCACATCGTGGACGCCATCACCCGCGCCCTGTCCCCCGAGCCCGAGGATCGCTTCCCGGACTGCGCCTCTCTCGCCCGGGCGGTGTTCGCGGAGCGCGGCGATCTGCTGGCGGATGTGCTCTCCCCCAGCGGCTCCCCCGCGCCCTTGAAGCTGGGCGGCATCTCGGCGACCTCGACCCTGATGATGCCGTCGCTGACGGACGAGCTGGAGGCCAGCACGGGCTCCTTCTCGGCGGGCACCGCGGTCCCGCTGCCGTCCACGCCGCCGCAGGCCCCGACCTTCGGCGGGCTGCCGCCGCAGGCAACGGCCGCCTCGGCGCCGGCCTCAGCGTCAGCGCCCTTGGCGTCAGCGCCGTCACCAGTCTCAGCACCGCCCGCGGTGACGGACGGCTCGGCGTCAGACAGCGGCAGCTTGACCATCATCGCCATCGCCACGGCTGTCGGGATGGGCCTCACGCTGCTCGCGGGCGGTCTCTGGTACGCCTCGCGGACACCGGACGCGGACAGCTCGACCTCAACGGAGGTCGCCGACGCTGGCGTCGCAGACAACACCGGAGACAACACCACAAGTGGCGTCGGGGGTGAGGCGCGCGGAGAGCCCGAGCGGCGCGAGGATGCGTCTGGTGGAGGGGTTGCCGGCGACGCCGACGGCACTTCGAAGGTCGGCGCTCGCGATGAGACCGCGCGCACCGAGGGCAGCGTCGAGGCGCGCGGGACAGCGGCTGACAACAACAGCGCTCCTGTCACCGACGCTCGCGGCGACGTCAACGCCGACATAGGTACCGGCAACGGCGCTGCTGACGGCGCTGCTGACGGCGCTGACAACGGCGCTGACAACGGCGCTGACAACGGCACAGCAACCAACACCGATGAGAGCACCGCGGACGACGGCGCTGATGGTACCGACGGCGCTGCTGATGCCAATGACACCACCAACGACAAGAGCACCAACGACGGCGCCAGCGAAGGCACCGACGATGCTGCGGGTGACGCCGTCGCTGACGTCGAGCCCCCGCCCGAGGCCGCCCCGAGCTACCCCTCCGTGACCGGCACCTGGCGCGGCGTCGCCAACCGCCGCCCCATGGTGCTCCGCCTGAACAGCACCGGCGACGGCATGGTGAGCGGGGAGATCGTCTTCACGGGTGGCACCTCCACCCGCAGCATCCCCCTCGCCGGCCGCGTCGATGAGTCCGGCAACCTGAGCCTCCAAGAGCCTGGCGGCCAGGGCCTCCAGCTCTCGGGCAGCCTCGCCGGGAGCACACTGAGCGGGGCCTATCTCCGCACGGGCCAGAAGAAGTCCCTGGCCTGGAACGCCACTCGAGAGTGACCCATGCTGATATCCCTGCTGTCATCGCTCTCCCTGATCGCTCCCGCCGTGGCCGGTGGCGGCCCCTGGGTCGTCGGCGATAATCAGACCAGCCTGTACGTGGGCACCGAGTCCCAGCGCCTGGAGAGCCTCGCCCAGTCCAGCGGCAGCTACGCCGACGACGTCATTGATGTCGGGGGCATCTCCACCTTTGGCGCCAAGGGCATCCTCTCCTATGGCCTCACCCCGCGCATCGAGCTGGAGGGCTCGGTCCCGATGTACAGCGTGCGCGCGCTGCGCGACGACGCGGAGGTCTGCGATCTGCTCGCCAGCAACGCCTGCGACGACAATCGGGGGGTCGGCGTCATCACGCTGCGGGGCAAGGCCCTGATGGTGGACGAGGTCTACGGTCCGCCCCTGTCGGTGGCCCTGGGCCCCGAGCTGCGCCTCGGCGAGCTGACCGCTGACACCCGGGAGCAGCTCACCAACATCGGCGAGGGCACCACCGACCTGGGCGCCTTCCTCGCCCTCGGCCGAACCGGGATCCTCGGCAGCGCCGGGGCCTGGAGCAGCAGCGGTGAGTTCGGTTGGCGCCACCGCTTCCCCAACACCAACTACGACGGCGGCCTGTCGGTGCCGGGCAATGAGTTCTACGCCAACATCGAGGCGCTGTTCGGCGGCAGCCTGCGCTGGGCGGTGGGGCCGGCGATCACGGCCTACGCCCGCCCGGATGGTGTGGACGTCGAGGAGTTGTTGTCCAATCCTGACTACACCCAGGACAAGGACAGGCTCTCCGCGCTGAGAACCTATGCCTTCCAGGCTGGCGCAAAGGCGCTGGTGCGCTCCAGCGGCCGCATCACCTTCTCGACGTCCTTCTACCGGACGCTCTACGCCGTGAACAACCCCTCGGATGTCACCACCATCACAGTGGGATTGACGGTCCAGGATCTGTTCAAGATGGGCCCGGACATCATGTCCTACTGAAGCGTGGCAGCGCATGCCCCGTCGCTGGGGTGTGCTCGCAGCCGGTCTACCAGGCATCCTCAGTCACCATCACGGTCTCCTCCCGATCAGTCGCCCGAAACACCGCGCGCTCCCCGTCCCCATCGATGTCGATAATCCCCCAGACCTCAAAGCGATCACCAGCCGGGTTGACCTCCACCCAGTAGGCCCCGCGAACCTTCCCATCCGGCCTCCAGCCCAGCTCCTCCCAGCCCTCGCCGCCCTCCCAGTGGCGCTGCGCCTTGGGGTTTCCGCTGCTCAGCGCGCGCTCGGCCTCTTCCCGGGAGCCACAGGACACGTAGGTGTCGAAGGCCGCCATGTAGCTGAGCTGCACCCCTCGAATTTCGGTGACATTGGCAGGCGCCTCGACGCGCTTGGCGCGGAAGCTCATGCCGAAGAAGCTCGGGATCACGAAAAACGCGAAGGCCAGAAGCAGCATGACGGCGACAGCGGCGATCACGCAGCCGCTACGCGACTTGTCGGGACGGGTGGTCTTCATGAAGGGCTCCCTCACCAGATTGTTTTGTCGCTCAACAGGACGGTCTCCAGCGAGTCAGTGGCCATCGACACAGCGAACTCTCCGTCCCCATCGATATCGATGATTCCCCACACTTCAAGGTGCTCGTGCTCCGAGCTGACCTCCGCCCAGTACGCGCCGCGAACCTTCCCATCCGGCGCCCACCCCAGCGTGTCCCAGCAGGTGCCCACCTCCCAATCCCGCTGGGCCTTGGGGTTACCCCGCCTCAGCGTCGCCTCAGCCTCAGCCCGTGAGCCGCAGGGCACGTACATATCGAAGGCCTCCTTGTAGTGGAGCTGAGCATCGCGGATACCGTCGACGTTGGCGAACGCCTCAGCGCGCTTGGCTCGGTAGCACATGTCCATGAAATCTGGGGTCGCGGACGGGCTGGTGTCGATGGTGCTCATGGACAACATCATCGACGCGCGGCGTGCGCCTCACGCGGCCGCTCTCATCGAGCGGTCGGCGCGGGTGACTGAGCGGTCCCAGACGCGCCGTGAGCGGCCAGCCCCACAGCGGGGCGGCCGATCACCCCGGCCGATCACCCCGGCTCGGTGATGACCTCGACCTCGTAGCCCTCCTTCTCCAGCTCCGGGAGCAGCCACTCCTTGTCGCCCACCAGCAGGATCAGCATGTCCTCGGTGTTCCAGTACTCGAAGGCCGCCTCGGACATCTGCGGCGCGGTCGCCGCCCGGGCCGCGTTCAGCTCCGTCGCCGCGCCATCGGCGGCCAGCTGCAGTCGGGCCCGCCAGGCGAGCGATCCCGCCTGTCGCGACCGGGTCTCCGACTCGCCCACCATGTCGCTCACGAGCTGGGCGCGCGCCTTCTCGGCCTCCTCCTCGGAGAAGCCCTCCTTGGCGTTCTCGACGGTCTCCAGGATCTTGAGCAGCGCGTCCGGTGTGGCGTCCACCCGCACGGACGTGCTCACCCGCCAGACCGTGGTGTCCCGGCGGCCGATGAAGCCGGTGTAGGCCCCGTAGGTGTAGCCCAGGTCAGTCCGCAGCAGCTTGTTCAGGCGGCTGGTGAAGGAGCCGCCCAGCGCCACGTTGGCGAGCTGCGCGCCGGGGGCGAGCTGCGCCTCCCAGTCGAAGCCGTCGCCCACCAGGCGGATGGCCGTCTGGGTCGCGCCGGGCATGTCCACCAGCAGCGTCTTGCCCGCGCCGGGGCGCTCGGACCAGCTCGCCGGCTCCTCGATCTCCGCCACCTCGACCGGCTCCGGCCACTCCGAGAAGGCCCCGTCGAACAGCGCGACCGCCTCGTCCGCGGTCACGTCGCCCACCACGATGAAGGTCGCGCGCTCGGGCTGGATGTTCTCCCGCCAGGCGAGCCTCAGGTCGTCCAGCCCCAGGCCCGCGACGCTCGACAGTGTGCCGTCCACGGACCGACCCAGCGGGTGCGTGGGGCCGTAGTAGGCGTAGCTGTAGAGGTAGCTGGCGATCTCCCCGGCGTCCTCGGAGCGCTGGGCGAGGTAGTTCTCGTGCTGGTCCCTCACCCGCGCCCAGTCATCGGCCGCGAAGGTCGGCCGCAGCGCCACATCCGCGGTCAGCGCCAGGGCCTCCTCCAGCCGGTCCGCGTGGGTGTCCAGGCTGAGCTCGATGGTGTCCCGGCCGCCCACGATGCTCAGGTCGCTGGCCAGCACCCGCAGCGCCTTGGACAGCGCCACCGCCGAGCGCCCGCCCGCGGACTCATCCATCATGTCCGCCGCGAGCGTTCCCCTGCCCCACTGGCCGTCGGGGTCCAGCCGGGCGCCGCCGTCGAACACCGCGCGAACGGAGACCAGCGGGAGCTGATCGTCAGTGATCACCCACAGCGAGGCGCCGCTCTCCAGCGACCGGACCTCGGGGGCTGGCGGGGTGTAGTCGGGCATGGCCCCCGGCACGGGGAGGGCGAAGGTCGTCGAGTCGGGCGCGACCACATCGGGAGTCCTGGCCGCGCAGGCCAGCATCATCAGCGTGAGCATCTACTGGCCCTCCTCGGGGGTGTCTTCCGTCGCTTCGGGCAAGACGATCAGCACCGCCGCCTTCTCAGGGTCCAGCCAGGTCTCCACGGCGGAGACGATGCCGTCGGGGGTCACGGCGTTGTACCGGGCCAGATCCTTCGCCAGGTAGTCCGGGTTCCCCGTGTGGTAGAGGTAGCCTTGGAGCGTCTCGGCGCGGGACGTGATGGACTCCAGGCGGCGCAAGAAGCCCATCTCGTAGCCGCGCACGGCGATGGTCACCTCCTCATCGGTGGGCGGCGCGTCGCCGATCACCGCCTGCATCTCCTCGATGATGGCGGCCTTCACGCCGTCGATGTCCGCGTCCGGTGAGAGGTAGGCCATCACCATGTAGGTGGAGCCGCGCTTCGCGGAGGCCTGGAAGGCGTGGATCTCCTGGACCGACTGCTCCTCGATGACCAGCCGCCGGGTGATGCGGGCGTCGTCGCCGCCGGTCAGCAGGTCCGAGTAGATGTCCAGATCCGCGTCGCCCTCCTCGTAGAGGACCGGCGAGTGCCAGGCCATGACGAGCGCGGGGAGCTGCACGTCATCGGTGATGGTCTTCTCGCGGACGACCGGCTCGGTCACCGTGGGGTAGGCCCGGTGATCGGGCACCTCGCCGACCTGCAGCGGGCCGAACAGCTCGCGGATCCGCGCGGCCGTCCAGGCCGGGTCGAAGTCCCCGGCGACCACCAGGGTCGCGTTGTTGGGGACGTACCAGGTGTCGTAGAAGCTGGTGACCGTGTCGAGGGTCGCCGCGTCCAGCTCCTCCTGGGTGCCGATGCCGTTTCGGTAGTAGAGGTGATCCTCCGGGAACAGCATCCGGGGGATCTCATTCCAGATGTCCGCGTAGGGCGGATCCTCCCAGTTCTGGCGGCGCTCGTTGTGCACCACCTCGCGCTCCCGATCCAGCTTGTCCTGGGTCACGTCCAGGCCGGTCATGCGATCGGCCTCCATCACCAGCAGCAGGTCCAGGATGCTGGACGGCCCCCAGTCGAAGTAGTTGGTGATGTCGTCGCCGGTGGAGGCGTTGTTGGAGCCGCCGGCGGCCTCCATCACCCTGTCGAACTCCCCCTCCGCGACGTTGGGGGTGCCCTTGAACATCAGGTGCTCGAAGAGGTGCGCGAAGCCCGAGGCGCCCATGGGGTCGTCGTAGGAGCCCACGTGGTACCAGGTGTCGACCACCACCTTGGGCAGGCGGTGGTCCTCCACCAGCAGCACGGTCAGACCGTTGTCCAGCTCGAACTGTTCATACGCGATATTCGGCGCGGCGCTGGCGGGGGCCTGTAGCAGAAGCGACAGCAGGAGCATCGTCCCTCTCGATCAGGAGTCCCCTGCTCCCTATCCCCCACGCGGATCGGCCGCTACGGCTTGTCCGCGCGGGTCGCCTCGATCACATCACAGTCGCTCGCCGGGGCGTCCGATGGGCTGTCCCCCCAGACGACGCAGTGCACGTTGATCGTCCCGTCCGCTCCGTCCGCCTCCATGACCCAGGTGAGGGTGTCCTCCATAGCGATCGGCTTCCCGCAGTCGTAGAGCGTTGTCCGACCGGAGACCACGGCGGTAACGTCCGGGTAGACGCTCTCCAGCTCCAGGTAGTACCGGGCCCAGTAGTTGTCGGGATCCGACTCCTCGACGTCTACCGGGTGGTCCTCATCCCAGGGCGTTGAGGCGCCGGTCTGGTAGGTGTACATCCAGCCGCCGACGGACGGCCCCGTGACGATGGCGTCGTACCAGTATCTGTCGCCGTCACAGCCCCAGCTCACCGAGTGGAAGCGCAGCTCCTCGGGCCGCTCGTCGACCTCATCATCACAGTCGTTGTCGAGCCCGTCCTTGATCTCCAGCCCCCCCGGGTTGATGTCCGCGTCGGTGTCGTCACAGTCCTCGCCGCCCTCCGACTCAGCCTCGTAGCCGTCCCCATCCGCGTCCGGGTCGAGCCCACCGAGCACGCCGTCACAGTTCTCGTCGACGCTGTCGCCTTTGATCTCCTCGGCGGCGGGGTTGATGGCGGCGCTCGCGTCGTCGCAGTCATCGCCGCCGCTGCCCTCCGAGGCGTAGCCGTCGCCGTCGTAGTCCAGCCCGTCGATGCCATCGCAGTTGTTGTCCACGCCGTCGCCGACCGTGTCGGAGGCGATGGGTGAGATCTCGGCGTCGGTGTCGTCGCAGTCGCCGTCGGCCACGCTGTAGCCGTCCCCATCCGCATCGAGCGAGTCGGTGTCAACGTCTGTATCCGCGTCGGCGTCCGCATCCGCATCCGCATCCGCATCCACATCCGCATCCGCGTCCGCATCCGCGTCCGCGTCGGTATCAGCGTCCGCCTCCGTCGTCGGCGCGTCGGTGTCATCGCCCGGGGCATCCTTCTCACAGCCGATCAAAAATGATGCAGCACAGAAGACCACCGTCAGTGTTTTACGAAGCATCGCCCCTCCAGAGTTCGTGAGCGCATGAAATGTAGCCCCAACTGCCCACCCACTCAAAAAATTTCTTAGCTTAAATCCGCAGGCCCCACCTGCACGTGCTCTGAGCCCACACCTCTGTAAGAGTCTGTAATGAACCAACTTGAGCAAACAGCTGACACCAATCACAGTCATCACGGAGACGCTGTGCACCGACAGATACCCACCGAGGCGGGAATGCGGTAGAGTTACCCTCGGCGGCCTGACCACTGGAGGCAGGACGCGGGGGGAGGGCGGCGGGATGATCTCCGAATTGGAGCTGTGGCTCATCATCACCATCTCTCTGGTCGTCGTGGCGCTGTCTGGGTTGGTCATCCACTACTCGATGACCCCGTGCCCTTCGTGCGAGCGTCGCGGCTCGCTGTGGTGGCTCCACCAGAAGAAGGGCGGCGGCCCGGATCGTCGCTACAAGGCCAACTATCAATTGTGCCGCTCGTGCGGCTGGACCGAGCTGGACGAGCTGCTCGCCGACGTGGAGGCGCGCGAACAGAAACGCCATCGCCATCCCGCGCGGGGGGTCACCGGAGAGGCAGCTTCCGAGGCGCGTCTGCTGGAAGCCGAGCAGGTGGAGCGCTCGGTGATCTGGGTGCTGAAGTACCTCGCGAGAGCCGAGCACAGGCTGGCCGAGGGCGAGAAGCAGAGGCTCTTCGACGTCGTGGAGAAGCTCATCCCGGTCAAGCGCCAGCTCGACCTCTGGGCGCGGGCGGATCCGCTCGGGGTCGACTCGCTGCCGGAGCTCGAGAAGAACATCGCGGTCTTGGCCGATCTGTCGAAGACAGAGCGGAGGCAGTACTATGGGATGATGGAGACCATGGCCGCGATGGACGGCGAGGCCACCGAGTCCGAAGAGGCTCGGCTGAAGATCATACGGGAGCGAATGGGGCTGGCCTAGTGGGTCGCCGAGAGTTCAGTCCGTGCGGGCTGGACCGAACTCACAGATGGTGACGTGTCGGGCCAGCACGAACTCGGGCACGGCCCCTTCGACCGCGGCCGGCATGTGCTCGACGAGGTGGCAGCTCGTAGCGCGGTAGAGAGCCTCCATGGCCACCGCCGCCCGGTTCTGGCGGTGCGAGCGCGGCGCGGCGTGGATCTCCCCCCAGAGTCGCTCGACCAGCACCACCTGAGCCTGGTGGATCTCCACCTCCAGCGCCGAGCGATCGAGGAGGTCCACCGCGGCCCGCTCCCGGTTCTCCACCGCCGCGAGGTAGCTGAGCTGCCAGCGGTAGCCCTCGATGGCCAGCTCCGGCGGCGCGTAGTCCAGCAGCAGCTCCAGGTGGGAGGAGGCGAAGGCGTAGTCGAAGGGGTCTATGCTCAACATGCCGCGCTCCTCGATGTAGAGGCGCAGGCCGTCCTCAGCGCGCTCGTGGCCCCGGGAGCGGCCCGGCAGGCCGGCGCGGGCGTCCGTGAGCGCGCTCTCGACCAGCACCCGCGTGGCCTCCCACAGCTCATGCGGCGCGGCGGAGCGCTGGGCCCACTCCATGCACTTCCAGTGCACATCCGGGCGATCGGGCATGTGCGCGTACCGGGCCATGGCCTCCTTGTCGCAGGCGCCGGTGGTCGCGGACGTCGAGCGGGGGATCACCGAGGGGGGGTCACGAGCGGCCCCTTCGGGCTCGCGCGGCGCGGTGCGCTCCGGGACGCCCGTGTCCATGTAGGCGATCGTCACCGCGCTGCGGGTCCGCCCGACCGCCAGCGCGCCAGCCCGCATCGCCAGCGGCGCCGGCGTGTCGACCCGCGCCGCGATCATTGCGCGGACGTCGCCGACCTCTGGAGCAGAAGTGCAAGACATGCCGCTGAACAGAGCGACTGCGAGGATGAGGCCCATGACGCCCTCGGGTGCGGCGGTCGGTGACTCTGGCGGTCGAGTTGGATCCTCCCATATGGCGGGGTCGTGGCGCGTCTCGGATTGTCTGTGAATGTCACGAAGCGGGGGCGAATCCGTGCAGGGACCGCGAGATGTGGTCGCTGATGTGCTCGATGAGCGGGCCCCAGGTCTGCGGCGGCATGTAGTGCCCCATCTGCGACATCGGGACGAAGCGGGCGTCGGGGATCGCGGCGGCCGTGGCCCTGCCCGCGCTGATGGGCACCAGGGGATCCCGCTCGCCGTGGAGCACCAGCGTGGGCGTGCTCACGCCCCGCAGCGCCTCCTCGCGGCTGCCGCTGGCGAGCACCGCGGCGGTCTGCCGCAGCACGCCCTCCCGGTGATACCCCCGGTCGAAGGACTCGCGGCCGACCGCCATCACCTTCTCCTCATCGAGGGGCCACGAGCCGGCGTTCAGCGCCTCCCCGACCTTGAGCGCCCGCCGCGCGAAGCCCTCGCGATCCGCCGGCGCCGGGCTCAGCAGCGCCATCAGCGAGGCGGGCTTCGGCGCCGGGAAGCCGTAGCCGCCGGGGGTCGACATGATGGAGGTCAGGCTCAGGAGCCGCTCGCGGTGATGGATGGCGAGGAGCTGGCCGATCATCCCGCCCATGGACGCGCCCACGATGTGAGCGCGCTCGATGTCCAGGGCGTCCATCAGCCCCACGGCGTCCTCTGCCATGTCCGAGAGCAGGTAGGGCGCCCGCAGCGGCTGCCGCATGAGCCAGGCCTGGAACATCGCCTGCACATCCCAGGCAGCGCCGCCGCCCATCACCGTGGAGCGCCCGGCGTCCCGGTTGTCGAAGCGGATCACCCGCAGGCCCCGATCGGCCAGCGTGGCGCAGAAGCGCTCGTGCCAGTGAATCATCTGGCCGCCCAGCCCCATGATCAGCAGCAGCGGAGGCGCCCCGGGGTCACCGAAGCTCTGGTATTCGATGGTGATCCCATTGGCGGAGACGGACGGCATCTGTATACTCCTTGTCTACTCCCCCGACTGCACGCAAGGAGAGCGATGTACTGTGCGTTGCTCCTGCTGCTTACCGCGCCCGCGGACGCCGCGCGGGTCTATGAAGCCCCCGAAGTCCGAGAGGCCCGCGCCGAGCGGGTGCTGATCGCCGAGGTGATCGGCCTGGAGTCCCGGTGGGCCCCCGGCGCTGACGGGGCCATCGAGACCCTGGTGGAGCTGTACCCGCTGGTGGAGGGAGAGCCCGAGCTGATCGAGGTCGTCGTCCCAGGCGGCGGCGTCGACGGCCAGTGGATGCAGGCCTCCGGGGCGCCGAGCTTCGCCTGGGGCGGGGTGTATCGGGTATCGCTGGGGCGCGACCTCGAGGGCCGCTGGCGGGTGCTGGGCGGCGAGGCCGGCGCCGAGCTGCTGCACGCGCCGTCGAGCGATCCAAGCGAGCCCCCCCCGCCCTATGCGCTCACGGGCGTGAGCTGGAACTACGAGCAGGATCCCATCGAGCAGCCCTTCGTGCTCAACGCCGCGGAGTTCAGCTCGGCCTTCGGCGGCGAGGCGGCTGTCGAGGAGACCATCCTCACCATCATGGACGTGTGGAACACCGAGCCCGAGGCGGGCTTCATGATCCGCTACGGCGGCACCACCACCCGGGACCGCTCGACCTCGGACAACACCTTCACCATCCACTACGACAGCAACTACTACTACGACACCGGCACCCTCGCGATCTCGACCTACTGGGGCAGCGGCAGCCGCACGGTCGAGTGCGACATCGTCTTCTACGGGGCCAACCTGAGCGGCAACATCAACTGGGACAACGACCCGAACGGCGCCGGCAACAGCGCCCAGGACTTCCAGTACGTCGCGACGCACGAGATGGGTCACTGCCTGGGCCTGAGCCACTCCAGCTCCCGCGACGCCATCATGTACCCGAGCGCCCCCAACGGCGCGGGGCCCAGCGAGCGGCGGCTGGACAGCGACGACATCGACGCCGTGCAGTACCTCTACGGCCGGGTCGCCCCCGAGGTGGTGGTCAGCGGCTACACGCTGACGGATCCTGACGGCGAGAGCGAGCCCGGGGAGGCGCTGGAGCTGGTCCTCACCCTGTCCAACACCGGCGACGGACACGCCTACGATCTGTCGGCGGCGCTCACCGGCGGCGGCGGGGAGCTGAGCTTCGGCGCGCACGACCCGCTGGAGGACATCGGGCCCGGTCGGACGGAGACGCTGGTGATCCCCGCGGAGGTCGGGGCGGGCTGCGCGGATGAGGTGGCGCTGTCGCTGGGGCTCAGCCTGAGCGACCTCGCGGGCAACGCCTGGGGCGAGACGCTGGAGGTCTCCTTGATCTGCCCGGCCAGCGCCAGCGGGGGAGACGGCGGCGGGACCGGCAACGGCGGCGGCAACAACGGCGGGGGCCGCTATGTGCTCACCAATCCGCAGCGGCCGAGCGAGGTGGGGCTGGGGAGCGGCGGCTGCGCGCCGCCGATGGCGCCAGCAGGCCCGCTGGGGCTGCTGCTGGCGCTGGCTGCGGTGTACAGACGGGGCTGATGGGCAGACGGGGCTGATGGGGGGGCGAGCCCCCCCCACCTACATCAGTGACACCCCTGCGTCCGCGAGAAGCTGCTCGGCGACACACAGATCAGGTTGCAGCCGTCGTACTTCCAGACCTCCGAGTCGCCGCAGGAGGCCACCGCGCCGTTCCAGCCGTCGGTGTCCGAGCAGCTCAAGCCGGTGATGTCCACGTCGCACTCGTAGAGGTTGGTGTAGTGGCGCTGCTGGTTGCCGTTGCAGTCGTAGTCGAAGGAGCCGTCGCCGCGGTCCACTGAGAACCAGCTCGTCTGATCCGGGTTCGCCTGGCTGTTGCTGTCGTAGCAGTCGTCGTCGTTCTCCGCGCGGTAGTTGCCGCTGGAGCCGCACTCACAGGAGTACTCGGTGGTGCCGAAGCCGTCGTTGTCGCCGTCGTAGTACCAGTCCACGCAGTCGATGGCGTTGGTCTCATCCACGTCGTCGTCGCAGTCGTCGTCCTCGCCGTTGCAGTACTCGTCGGCGCCCGGGTAGCGGTCGGCGTTGAGATCGCCGCAGTCCTCGTCATTGAGCACGTAGTTGCCGGGCTGGTTGCAGGCGGTCTGGGTGGTGCTGGGCGTGCCGTAGGTGTCGCCGTCGAAGTCCCGATACCAGACGGTGTCGGGGTTGATGTCGGCGTCCGCGTCGTCGCAGTCCCCGCGGTTGGAGACGTAGCCGTCGGGCGGATCACAGTCGTCCAGCTCCACGGCGCCGTCGCCGTAGCCGTCGCCGTCGTCGTCCAGGTACCAGGTGGACTCGACGTCCTCGTCGACCACCGTGTCGCAGTCGTCGTCCTCGCCGTCGCAGGCCTCGGCGGTGCCGGGGTTGATGCCGGCCTCGGTGTCATCGCAGTCGGAGTCGGAGGCGACGTAGCTGGCGGGCTGGTCGCAGGCGACGGTGTAGACCGCCGCGTTGCCGTAGCCGTCCGAGTCGTCGTCCTCGTACCAGGTGGTCGCGTCGGCGGCGGAGTTCTCGTCGATGTTGCCGTCGCAGTTGTTGTCCAGGTTGTCGCAGACCTCGGTCTCGTCGGGGTTGGCGACGGCCGAGTTGTCGTTGCAGTCGTTGTCGTTGTCCGCGTAGCCCGTGGGCTGCGAGCAGGCGGCGGCGGTGACGCTGGCGTCGCCGAAGCCGTCGGAGTCATCGTCCAGGTAGTAGGTGGTGAGCACGCCCTCATCGATGGCGCTGTCACAGTCCTGGTCCGCGTCGTCGCAGACCTCGGTGGCGCCGGGGTAGACGCCGCCGTCGCCGTCGTCGCAGTCGCTGGCGCTGGCCACGTAGCCGGTGACGCTCTCGCAGGAGACCGTGGCCTCGTCGGCGTCACCGTAGCTGTCGTTGTCGTCGTCCGCGTACCAGGTGGCGGCGTCGGCGGCGGAGTCCTCGTCGGTCACGCCGTCGCAGTTGTTGTCCACGTCGTCGCAGTACTCGGTGGCGTCCGGGTTCACGCCGCCGTCGCTGTCATCACAGTCGGTCGCGTCGGAGACGTAGTTGCCGGGCTCGGAGCAGGCCTCGACGGTCTCGGCGGCGTCGCCGAAGTCGTCGCCGTCGAAGTCCGCGTAGAAGGTGTCGGTCACACCCTCGTCGATGTCGCTGTCACAGTCCTGATCGACGTCGTCGCAGGCCTCGGAGGCGCCGGGGTTGACGCCGGCCTCGGTGTCATCGCAGTCCGTGCTGCTGGAGACGAAGCTCGCCGGCTGATCGCAGGCGACCTGTGAGACCGCGGCGTTGCCGTAGCCGTCCGAGTCGTCGTCCTCGTACCAGGTGCCCGCGTCCACGGCGCTGGCCTCGTCCACGCTCACGTCGCAGTCGTTGTCGACGTTGTCGCAGGTCTCGTCCGCGTCCGGGTTGATGGAGTCGCTCCCGTCGTTGCAGTCGTCGTCGTTGGCGGCGAAGCCCGAGGGCAGGGAGCAGGCCTCCTCCGTGTCGGCCGCGTCGCCGAAGCCGTCGGAGTCGTCGTCGGCGAAGTACGTGGTGAGCACGCCCTCGTCGATGTCGCCGTCGCAGTCCTCGTCGACGTCGTCGCAGCTCTCGGAGGCGCCGGGGTTGATGCCGGCCTCGTCGTCGTCGCAGTCGGTGCTGCTGGAGACGTAGCCCAGGGGCTGGGCGCAGGACTCGATGGTGTCGCCGACGTCGCCGTAGCCGTCCTCGTCGCCGTCGGCGTACCAGGTGGCGTCGTCCGTGGCGTCCTCGTCGACGCCGGAGTCGCAGTCGTTGTCCTGGCTGTCACAGACCTCGGTGGCGTCCGGGTTGGTCGCGCCGTTGCTGTCGTCGCAGTCGCTCGCGTCCTCGACGTAGTTGGCCGGCGCCTCGCAGGCCTCGGTGGTCTCGGCGGCGTCGCCGAAGTCGTCGCTGTCGAAGTCCGCGTAGAAGGTGTCGGTCACCCCCTCGTCGGTGCTGGTGTCGCAGTCGTCGTCGATCTCGTTGCAGCTCTCGGTCGCGCCCGGGTTCACCGCGCCCGCGCCGTCGTCGCAGTCGGTGCTGGAGGCGACGAAGCTCGCCGGCTGGTCACAGGCGACGTCGCTGATGGCGGCGTCGCCGTAGCCGTCCGAGTCGCTGTCGTAGTACCAGGTGTCCGCGTCGACCGCGCCGTCCTCGTCGACCACCGCGTCGCAGTCATTGTCGATGCTGTCGCAGCTCTCGGACTCGCCGGGGTTGGCGGCGCCGGTGCCGTCGTCACAGTCGGTGTTGTCGAGGGTGTAGTTGGCGGGGGTGGAGCAGGCCTCCTCGGTCTCGGCGGGGTCGCCGTAGCCGTCCGAGTCGCTGTCGGCGAAGTAGGTGGTGAGCACGCCCTCGTCGATGTCGCTGTCGCAGTCCTGATCGACGTCGTCGCAGACCTCGGACGCGCCGGGGTAGATGCCGCCGTCGTTGTCGTCGCAGTCGCTGGCGTTGGCCACGTAGCTGTCGGGCTGCTCGCAGGACTCGGTGGTGTCGGCCGCGTCGCCGTAGCTGTCCTCGTCGACGTCGGCGTACCACATGGCGGCGTCGGCGGCGGAGTCCTCGTCGGCGTTGCCGTCGCAGTTGTTGTCCACCCCGTCGCAGATCTCGGTGGCGCCCGGGTAGATGGCGCTGGTGGTGTCGTCGCAGTCGCCGTCGTTGTCCACGAAGCCGGTGGGCGCGGAGCAGGCCTCGTCGGTGACGGAGGCGTCGCCGAACTCATCCGAGTCGTAGTCCGCGTAGAAGGTCGAGGTCACGCCCTCGTCGATGTCGGTGTCGCAGTCGTCGTCCGCGCCGTTGCAGGCCTCGGAGGCGCCGGGGTTGATGCTGGCGACGCCGTCGTCGCAGTCGGTGTCGCTGGCGACGAAGCCGGCGGGCTGGTTGCAGGCGAGCATGGTGTCGCCCGCGTCGCCGTAGCCGTCGGAGTCGTCGTCGTCGTACCAGGTGCTGGCGTCGAGGGCGGAGTCCTCGTCGACGATGCCGTCGCAGTTGTTGTCGACGTTGTCGCAGACCTCGTCCTCGCCGGGGTTGGCGGCGGACGAGTTGTCGTTGCAGTCCTCGTTGTTATCCACGAAGCCCTCGGGGGCCTCGCAGGCTTCGGCGTAGGACGAGGGGTTGCCGTAGCCGTCGGTGTCGCTGTCGGCGTAGAAGATCTCGGTGAGGGCCTCGTCGATGTCGCCGTCACAGTTGTTGTCGATGTCGTCGCAGACCTCGGCGGCGTCGGGGTTGACGTCCGGGTCCAGGTCGTCGCACTCCTCGCAGGCCGCGAAGCCGTCGCCGTCGCCGTCGGAGTAGCCCACCGCGCCGTCGCAGTTGTAGTCGTTGGGGTCGGTGCAGTCGTCCTCGCTGGCGCCGGGGTTGTAGGCGGGGTCGGTGTCGTCGCAGTCGGTGGCGTCCGCCGTGTAGCCGTCGGGGGCCTCGCAGGCCTCGGTGGTGGAGGTGAGGTCGCCGTAGTCGTCCTCGTCGGCGTCGGCGTAGAAGGTGGTGAGCACGCCCTCATCGACGCTCAGGTCGCAGTCGTTGTCCAGCTCGTCGCAGCTCTCCGTCGCGTCCGGGTTCACCGCGTTGGTGGTGTCGTCGCAGTCGGTGTCGTCCCCGACGTAGCCGGGGGGCTGATCGCAGGCGTACCAGGCGTCGGCGGCGTCGCCGAAGCCGTCGTAGTCGGTGTCCGCGAACCAGGCCGCGGCGTCGGCGGCGGAGTCCTCGTCGACGTCGCCGTCGCAGTTGTTGTCCACGCCGTCACAGATCTCGTTGACGTCGGGGTTGAAGTCCGCGCCGTCGTCGTCGGGGTCGTCGTTGCAGTCGCCGCCCTCGACGGTCTTGCAGGTCTCCTCGACGCTGCCCTCGCAGGGCGCCTCCTCGCAGTAGCAGTCGCCGTCGTCATCGTAGGCGTCGGTGCCCTCGTCGATCAGCTCGTCGCAGTCGTTGTCCAGGCCGTCCAGCGTCTCGTCGGCGTCGGGGTAGATGTCGTCGTCGGTGTCGTCACAGTCGCCGTCGCCCTCGCTGAAGCCGTCGCCGTCGCTGTCGTCGCAGTCCGTGCCCTCGTCGATGTCGGTGTCGCAGTCGTCGTCGACGCCGTCGCAGTCCTCCTCGGCGCCCTCATAGACGTCCGGGTCGGTGTCGTCGCAGTCGCCTTCGATCTCGCTGTAGCCGTCGAGGTCGTCGTCGAAGTTGGCGGTGCCCTCGTCAACGAGGGTGTCGCAGTCGTCGTCCTCGCTGTTCAGGGCCTCGTCGGCCTCGGGGTAGATGTCGTCGTCGCTGTCGTCGCAGTCGCCGTCGTCCTCGCTGAAGCCGTCGCCGTCATCGTCGACGGCGTCGCCGGAGATGACCTCGAAGATCGCGCTGCCGGTGGCCACGTTGCCGTCGGTGTCTTCCACCGCGAACAGCAGCGTGTGCACGCCGACGCTCAGCTCCGCGTCGCACTGGACCACGCCGTTGGGGAGGGGGATGACGTCGCAGAAGTCGTCGTCGAGATCGGAGGTGATGCCGAAGACCAGGCTGGAGGCGTTGTCCTGCTCGTCGTCGACGTAGGCCTCGAACTCGTACTCCTCGAACTCGTAGCCGACGTCATCCTCTTCGGGGCTGACGATGGTGAGGGTGGGGGCGTCGTCGGAGTCGCTGACCGTCAGGGTGGTCCAGTCTTCGCTGCTGATGCCCTCTTCGTCGATAGCGAGGAGGGTGATCAGGTGCTCACCGACGCTCAGGCCGTTGGCGGAGAACTTGACGATGCCCTCGCTGTCGGAGGGGTCGTCATTCAGCAGGCCTCCCTGATCGCTGGTCCAGCTCAGGCTCAGGGTGTCAGGATCCTGCTGGTTGTCCTTGACCACGCCCGTGAAGGTGACGACCTCGCCGGCGGGGAAGACGCTTCCGTCCGCGGGCAGGGAGATGGTCGCCGTGGGGGCGGTGTTGTAGGTGTTGATGTTCGGCTTGTCGCTGCAGCTCAGCGTGAGCAGCGCGCTGACGACGAAGAGGGGGCGCATCTGACCTCGGGGGACTTCTGATGAGGTCAGTATAGTCTGCGGGAACACCGGTTTTCAGGGGTGTCGTCAGGGTCGATTCGACCTCACCCCTCGCTCTTCACCGATGTCCGGGGCTTCCGACGACGCCTGCGGCGACGCTTCGGCGCCTCACCGCCCTCGCTCGCAGACCCAGCCGCCACCCGATCTTCCCGGCGGACGCGCTCGCCCTCACGATCCGGACGCTGCTCCTCGCGCCTGGGCCCGTCGCGCCTCGGCCCGCTGTCACGGCGCTGGCCGCTCTCGCGCCGGGGCCCGCTGTCACGGCGCTGACCGCCGTCACGTCGGGGTCCACCATCGCGGCGCTGGCCTTCATCGTGGCGCTGGCCGCCATCGCGGCGCTCGCCTTCATCGCGGCGCTGGCCGCCATCGCGGCGCTGACCGCCGCGGCCCTGCTGGCCGCGACCCTGCTGGCCGCCTCCGGCGCTCGACGACTCCGAACGACCTCCGCGCCGGCGACGCCCGCGACCCTCTTTCTTCGGACTTTCTTCAGGCGTCTCCTCGATCTCTTCGCGAATCACAGGCCGCCGCGCAGGCCGCGGTGGGGGCAATCCCAGCGCCTCGCGACGCCGCCGCGCCTCCTCCTCGGCCGCCTCGATCTCTTCCAGCAGCGCCCAGGTGTCCGCCTTGTGCTCCGACTTGCGGAACCTTCCGGTGAGCGGAGTGTCGGGCTGCAGATCGCTCTTCTCGTAGAGCGCCCACATCTCCTCGCCGTACTTCGTGTGCCGCAGCTCCGGCGCGAAGCGCCCGAGGAACTGGGTCAGGTTGTGTACGTCGCGGATCAGCAGCTTGCGCGCGTTGCGGTTGTTCGCCGGATCCACCGCCTGGGGGAAGTCGATGATGACCGGACCCTCAGCGCTGATGAGGATGTTGAAGTCCGAGAGGTCCGCGTGGACCACCCCGGCGCAGAGCATCTTCACCACCTCGCGGATCAGGTGCAGGAACAGCCCCTTGGCCTCTCTCTTGGTGAACGCGATGTCCACCATGCGCGGCGCCGGGTTGCCCTCGCCGTCGTCGATCAGCTCCATGACGAGCACGCTGTCGACAAAGTCGAAGGGCTCGGGCACCCGCACGCCGGCGGCGTTGAGCTTGTAGATGGCGTCGACCTCCGCGTTGTGCCACGCGGCCTCCACCTCGGAGCGGCCGTAACGAGAGCGCTTGTTCATGGCGCGCTGCTGGCGGCTGTTCTTGACCTTGCGGCCCTCCGTGTACTCGGCGCGGTGCTTGAAGCTGCGGTGCTGAGTGTCCTTGTAGACCTTCGCTACCCGCTCCTCGCCGTTCGCGCTGACGAGGTAGACCTGGGCCTCCTTGCCAGCCATGAGTGGACGAATAACCCCATCGATTACGCCGGTCTCCATCAGGGAGATCAGCCCTGCAGGTGTCCTCACTGTCCGCCTCCCAGCGCCGCGCGGACTCTGGCCTCGACGTCGTCGGAGGTCCAGATCGGGATCGCCGCCTCGTAGAAGGCGTCCTCGTCCTCGGGAGAGATGCCGATCCCGCCGTGGATGACGGCCTTGGTCGCGGCGTAGGCGCCGGCGGGGTTGGCGGCCAGCGTCGCGAGGCGCTCGCGGGCCAGGGCGTCGGCCTCGGTCCCCTCCACCAATTCGTCCACCAGTCCGAGCTCCAGGGCGGTGTTCACATCAAACAGGCCCGCGCCCATGAGCACGCGCTCATGGTGCCGCCGGGGGATGCGCTGCTGAACCATCTGGAGAATTCGGGGCGGGAAGGTCACGCCGAGGGCGACCTCGTTGAGGCCGATGCGGATGCGGGGGTGGCTCACGGCGATGCGGTGATCACAGCACAGGTTGAGCACACAGCCTCCAGCGATGGCGTGCCCCGCCACCAGCGAGACGGTGGGCCCGGGGTAGACGTAGAGCGCCTCGATGAGCTTATCCAGGCGGATGAGGAAGTCCTTCATCGCCTGCCCCTTGAGGGTCGCGATGAGCTTCAGGTTCAACCCTGCGCAGAAGGCGCGGGCGTTGCTGGTGAGCAGCACGGGCTGCCCGCCCGCGGTCTTCAGCTCGCTCTCAAGCCAGCCCATGAGGTCAGGTCCGAGCGCATTCAGGCCCGGATGGTCCATTCGGATCTCGTACACGTTGGCGTCTCTCCCAGGTTCTCTCTGGCAATTGAATAGCACTGGAGCGCCTGTTTTCAAGCGTTCAACAGGCGCTCCAGGTGTTCCCACATAGGCCGGTGCGGACCATCGGTCGGATCATAGAGGGCACCAAAGAAGCCCCACCACTCCTTGCGGTACATCCCCAGCTTGCTCGGGGCGCTGGCGACGCTGGCCTCGACATTGGCGATCCGATCGGCCAGCTTCAGCAGCACCGCGGCGGGGCCAGTCGCGCGAATCCTTGGGTAGGTCTTCGCTTTTCGCTCCTTGCGATCGCGACCGGGGCTGTCGGTGACCGCCGCCACCAGCCCCGCGACCGCCGCGCCGAAGTCCGCCTCCACAGCGTCGAGGGTGACCGCGGTGTCCTCCACAATATCGTGGAGGTAGGCCGCCACGATCAGGTCGCCCCGCCGCGAGTCAGCGGCGGCGATGAAGCGCTCCACGACCGCCGCGACGTGATCGAGGTGGACCTCATAGGGGGCGTCACCGTAGGTCTGTCCAGCGTGTGCTTCGGTCGCTGCCACCCGGGCCCGGGCTCTGGTGTCACTCATACCCCCACTGTATCGTCATACTCCCTCGGCTGAAGGCCCGATCATGACAGCCCCCGACTGGAAGGCGCGGATTCATCCGGAGCTCCGCGGCGCCTACAAGATGATCCCCAACCTGACCTTCGGGCCGTGGTCGGTCCGTCTGTTCCGTCTGCTCGAGGCCTTCGCGTCCCCGCCAGCCCCCAAGCGAGCTGGGATCACCCTCCAGGAGGTCGCGGTCGGGCAGCAGCGGCTGCGCCTCTTCCAACCCGAGGGCGGTCCCCGCGCGGCGGCGGCGGTCCTCTGGATTCATGGCGGCGGTCGGGTCATGGGCACGCCGAAGTCCGGTGACTATGCGTGCGCTCGCCTCGCCGACACGCTGGGCATCCTAGCGGCCTCGACGTCATACCGCTTCGGGCCGGAGAACCCCTACCCCGCGCCGCTCGATGACTGCGCCGCTGCCTGGCGCTGGCTGATCGAGAACGCCGACGAGCTGGGCGTCGATCCCGCGCGGGTGGTCATCGCCGGGGAGAGCGCGGGCGGCGGGCTGGCGGCCGAGCTGGCCCAGCGCCTCCACGATGAGGGCGGCGTCCAGCCCCGGGGGCAGGCGCTGGTCTACCCGATGCTGGATGATCGCACGGCGGCCGACCGCTCCCTCGACGCGCAGCGTCACCCGGTCTGGAACAACCGCAGCAATCACTACGGCTGGGCCAGCTATCTGGGGATGGCGCCCGGCAGCCCCGACGTGGGCGCGTACGCCGCGGCCGGTCGCCGGGAGGATCTGTCCGGCCTGCCGCCGGTGTGGATGACGGTCGGTGAGCTGGATCTGTTCCTGACGGAGATCCGGTCCTACCGGGAGCGTCTGCGGTCCGCGGGTGTCAGCGCGGAGGTCCACGAGGTCGACGGCGGCTTCCACGGGTACTTCGCCGTGGGCAGGAGTCAGCCCCCGATCCAGGAGACCTGGGCCAGCCTGGAGGCCTTCCTGCGGCGCTGCCTCGACCTCCCCGATGACTGGGAAACGAGGCTGTCAGGGCGAGTGTTTCACTCGCACACGCTCGGGCCGCACATCCCAAACACCCGCTGAATCACGAAGCCGCTGGGGCCTCGCGAAGCCCATCTCGCAGGCGCGCCGCGGCCCGCTCCAGAGCGCGCCTCCCCTCATCAACGACCCCCAGCGTCTGCATGAAGCCGTGGAACAGCCCCTCGGCGCGCTCGTGGCTCACCTCCACGCCCGCCTCCCGCAGCCGCTCGGCGTAGGCCTCACCTTCATCCCGCAGCACGTCAAAGCCCGCCGTGAGGACGTGCGCGGGCGGCTGCTCACGGAAGCTCTCGAAGCGGATGGGCGAGATGCGCGGGTCGTCGAGCCCGGCGGGGTCGCTCAGGTAGTGGCTCATAAACCAGCTCACCAGCCCCCCCGTGAGCACGAAGCCCTCGGCGAAGAGCTTCCGCGAAGGGCGCGCGCCGTTGCCTCTGTCCACGGAGGGGTAGATCAAGAGCTGAAAACACGGCGAGGCGCCCGCCCGCTCGGGGCCGAGGTGCGCCACCACCGCCGCGAGCGTCGCGCCAGCGCTGTCCCCGCCCACCGCGATGCGATCGCGCTCAAAGCCGACCTCCGCGCAGTGCTCGACGAGCCACGCCCAGACGGCCAGCGCATCGTCAGCGGCGGCTGGAAAGGGGTGCTCCGGCGCCAGCCGGTAGTCCACCGCCAGGACCGCCGCGCCGCTCTCGAGGGCCAGCACGCGGCAGGCCCCGTCGTGGGAGTCCAGGTCACCGACCACGAAGCCGCCACCGTGGAAGTAGAGCAGCCCCGGACCGCGCGCCGCCGCGGTGGGGCGATACAGCCGCGCCCGCAGCGGCCCGGCGGCGCCAGCGACCTCCAGCTCGCGGACCTCGTGGAGCTGCGCCGGCGGGGCGTCCACCATCCGCTGATCGATGGCCATCAGGCGCCGCGCCCGCTCGGGGCTGCCGCTGTCCAGCGCCGGTCGCCGGGTGACCTTCTGGAGCGTCAGCATCCACTGGACCTGTGGGTCCAGCTGCTGGCCATCAACGACGACAGGCCGGAGCCTGGAGAGCAGCGACGGCAGGGACCGCGGCGGCCGCAGGGCTCGGCGCGCGCTCGCGATCATCAGCGCCTGAAGCAGGGTGGGTTCAGCCATCGCTCAGTCCCCCTGGCTCAGCATCAGTCGCACTCGGGGTCGGGCTCGAAGGTGCCCGCGTGGGGCTCACCCGACACGTCCGCCAGATCCAGGGTGAAGCAGGTGTCGCTGCCGTCGTCGCAGGGGCCGCAGCTGCTGCCGAGGAACTCCAGCAGCTCGCAGAGATCCTGGGATACGTCGTCCGACAGGATGGGGGCCAGCTCGCGAGTGTCCATGGTCCCGCGAATGACCCCGTCGTCCCAGCGGGTGCCTTCGTCACCGAAGACGCCGCTGATCAGCGTGTTGGCGACGGTGAGGGGCTCGTCGTTGACGACCAGCTCCAGGTCCGAGTCCCGGATGGTGAACTCCGGGTTGTCGAACTCGGCGGTGGGCAGATCGATGACGCGCTCGCAGGGGTTCTGCTGGCCGTCGCCGTCGGCCACGGTGACCACCATCTTGAAGCTGTCGGCGCCCTCCGAGGCGATGTGGAAGAGCAGCACCGTCGGGCCCGCCAGCGAGAGCAGCGATCCCAGGCCCGAGGGCTCCACGAAGGTCGTCGCCGCGATGTCCACGGCGTAGGTGCGGCCAGCCAGATCGCCGCTGACCTCGGTGCCGCCCCCGCCCGGGCCGCCGCCGTCGCCGCCGGTGGTGCCGGTGTCATCGGTGCCGCCGCCGGGCCCGCCGCCAGTGCCGCCAGTCGTGCCGGTGTCGTCGGTGCCGCCGCCGGGCCCGCCGCCGGGGCCGCCGCCACCAGGGCCGCCGTCGCCGGGGCTGCCCGCGTCGGTCTGCTCAGCGGTGAGGGCGGTGTCGGCGCCGACGGTGTCTTTGTTGAGGCAGGCCAGCGCGGCGAGGAGAAACATCTGGAGCTCCCGGGAGGATGGAGATTGTGCTCTGGCCTCCAGGGAGCGTCAACGCTCAATCAGGCTCCACTACACGCCGCGCTGACGACGCTCAAACGGCGCTCAAGACCAGACGCCGGGAAAGACACCTCGCTTGTACCCACGCCAGGTGGTCACGCGGCCGGTCTCGTGGTCAATCACCTGATCCCGCTGCACCGCGCAGGTCCGCCGCTTGTCGGAGCGCATGCCCGAGCCCACCATGCCCCGCCGCCGATCGTTGCGTCGATCGTGCACGGCGCGCTGTTGAGACACCAGCAGGCGAGCCCGGAGGATGTCCAACGCCAGCTCCTTGTTTCGGGTGAGGGAGCGCTCGGACTCGATCCGCACGCGCACCCCCGACGGCTCGTGGGTGAGGATCACCGCCGACTCGGTCTTGTTGCGCTTCTGGCCGCCGCCACCGGAGCCCCGGGTGGTCTCCCACCGCAGCTCCCGCGGATCCAGACGCAGCTCCGCCCTCGACGGCTCGCTGAGTACAGCTACCGTGATGGTGCTGCTGTGAACCCGACCGCGCCTCTCGGTCTTCGGTACGCGCTGATAGCGGTGGCCGCCGGCCTCGTTGCCGAACGTCGCCTTCGCCCCAT
>Ga0316204_10003930_pt1 | contig 28174 bp, 30 predicted proteins | sample 6monrhotite_MG_2_FD_205661 | JGI IMG/M metagenome (GOLD analysis project Ga0316204, IMG submission 205661) | Microbial mat bacterial communities from mineral coupon in-situ incubated in ocean water Damariscotta River, Maine, United States -... | ecosystem: Environmental > Aquatic > Marine >...
TGCTCTGCCATCAAAGAAGACAAAAACATGATTTGTATTAAAAGTATTTTATTCATGGGTAGACTTTATCACTCCTTTGTTATGATACTCCTATGATTCGCGATCTATCACCAATTGAGCTTGGCGGAAGCCTTTATATTCCCGCTACCCATAAAAATGTCAATGTTGTCTGCAATGCAGACAAATACCCGCAGCTGCGCTCATGCATTATCGATACGGAAGATGCCATCTGTGAAGACGAACTTTCATCCGCACTGGCAAACATTGCCAAGATGCTTGAGACTTATACGCCTAAAAAATTGCGTCTGTTTATACGTCCCAGAAATCCGCAGGTACTCAAACAGCTCTTGAAGATCAAACACATAGAGAAAATAGACGGCTTCTCTTTACCAAAGTTCTCAACAGAAGTCATGCGCGAATATACTCATATACTCACACTTGCCGAGCATCAATTCTACATCATGCCAGTACTTGAAAGTCTGGATCTTTTTTCCAAAGAGAAGCTTGAAGATATCCGTGATTTTTTACTCACGTGCAAACTGCCTGTTCTTACCCTTCGTCTTGGAGGCGAAGATATGATGCAATTTTTAGGACTCAAACGCAGATGCGAAGACAATATCTATACCCTTGTAGGACCATCACGAGTGATCGCTGATGTACTGACATGCTTCAAACCCTACGGATACAATGTCACTGCGACCGTATTCAACTGTATCCATCAGGATGAGCTCTATGAAGAGAATGTCAAAGAAGACCTGCGTCAGGGACTTATAGGAAAGACTATTATCCATCCTGACCAGATAGACCCGATCAATGAAGCCTACAAGGTCTCGCCGCAAGAGTTTGAGATGGCTATTCAGATGCTTGGGGAAGAGACCAAGGCTATCATCGTACAAGAGGGTCAGATGGGAGAGAAGTTTGCACATACGGCCTGGGCAAAAGTCATCCTTGAAAGACACCGATTCTACGGACTGAAGGTAAAATAAGACAATCCATTCGGCCAAAATATCTTTCTGAAATAAAATAATTAACTCTTATATATTTTCGCTTTAAAAGTGAATGTCGTTTATCATAGGTAATAAGGAGTCTTTCATGAAAACTCTTTTATTTCTTATACTCTTCTTTTTAAACCTGTCTGCTATTGAAGACAGACAGTTACTAATGGATTCTATCGTACATGAGGCCATTCGTATCGGCCATGGTCCCAATACGTATTATGCCTTCGTTGATCCGCTCTGTTCAAAATCACAACGCTTTATTGCAATGATCAACGAACGCAAAGACCTTCAAAAAAGAAACTCATACTATATATTTTTATACCGGCTTGAGAAATTTGACTCAGACGAATATATCTACTATATCTATCAATCCGAATCTCCTCTTGTAGCGCTCAAAGAGATCATGATCGATGAAGACTATGATCAAGTAGGCATCGTTGATGTACACCAAGTAACACAAACTAAAATCGAGCATATAGCCGAAGTAGCGCAACAGTTGAAGATGAAACGCCGTCCCTATCTTCTGATATTTGATGAAGGCTCGCAGTATTGCCATGTCTCCGAAGGAACGGCTCCCTGTCTGGAAGAAAATAGTTTTGACAAATAAGCTCATCTTATTTATTACGCTATAATAAAGCTATCACACGAAAGAGTTCAAAGTAACCTTTCTTCGCTAAAGGATGGGAATTTTATATGTCGCAGTCTCTACTCTTACAGATCGCACGCAACTCCATCATCGAAGTCTTTGAAGCAACCCATATCATCAATAAAAACGAACTTTTACAAAGCTATCCTGTCTTAAAACAGTCCTACCCCTCTTTTATCACTCTCTACCTCGGAGATGAACTTCGCGGATCATACGGGAGTATCTCTGCTAAAAAGACCCTTCTTGAAGACATCATGCATCATGCCAAAGCCGCCGCTTTTGAAGATGAACGTTTCACCCCTTTAAAGACATCAGAATTCCTGCATTGCAGTATAGAACTCTCCTTGCTAAGTGAACCTGAAGAGATCAGCTATACCGATATCAATGATCTGAAAGAAAAGGTCCGCATAGGAAAAGACGGTCTCATACTTGTCTTAGGCGATAAAGAGGCAAGCTTTCTTCCTCAGATATGGTCACAGCTCAAGACCTTTGACAATTTTCTGACCCATCTTTTAAATGAGGCTGGACTGAGTTTAGAAGACATGCAACAGCATCCCAAGATCTACAGTTTTCAAATTGAAAAAGAACGTGATGAACCAATCCTTAAGTGATAGTCCTACCTATTATCGAACAGAACATGATCATATCACCTGTCTTATCTGTCAGCATTTTTGTCAGCTAAAAGCCAATGAAGTAGGTCCGTGCGCCAATCAGAAAAACATTGACAACACCTTGGTGAGTATTACAAAAGACAAGCCCTCTGCTATCAGTATCGATTATATTGAGAACCGGCCTTTTTTGCATTTTATGCCAGGGAGTTCAGTTTTATGTATTGGTACGATCGGCTGCAATCTGCACTGTCCCTCTTGCCAAAACCATCAGATATCACAGCACTACTACGCAGTCGAACCCTTACATCTCTCCCCCATCGAGATCGTAAAATTAGCCTTGGATCAAAATATAAAGATCATCTCTTTTGGCTACAACGAACCTATCGTGTATTACCCTTATGCCAAGGAGATAGGACGTATTGCCAAAGACAAGGGGATCAAACTTGTTATGCAGACCTCAGGATACATGACCGAAGAGATCGCTGCTGATATGAGCACCTGGTTGGACGCCGTACATGTAGATCTTAAAGGGTTTGATGCTGCCTATTATAAGAATACTCTCGGAGCCGATCTCTGTGCGATCAAACAAAACCTTAAGATCATCGCTGCCTCTTCACTCTGGCTGGAGATCACGACCTTGCTGATAGACGGCATCAATGACTCTGACAAAGAGATTGCTGCTATTGCAAGATTTATTGATGAGGAACTGGGCTCGCATGTTCCTTGGCATCTAAGTGCTTTTTACCCAAACAACCAGATGCAAACCTATAAACCCACTTCTACCAATACCCTTCTGAATGCCTATGAGATAGCATCTGCACAGGGCTTATACTATGTCTATTTCGGGAATGTACCTTTTTTAAACGAGACCTTCTGTCCATCCTGTCGTACTCTCTTGATCCAAAGACGTGAAGAAGAGACCTTCGAGAACAATATAACGCAGGGCAGCTGTCCAAACTGCCAACGCTCCATCAAAGGCATTTGGAAATAAATAAAATACAAAAAACGGCCGTTTTTTATACTGACACCATGAGTGACATCTCTGGATTTTTCACCTAATCTGATTACTCTTCTTTTTTATTTTTCTATGGCTATGATAAAATCTTTGATGATAAGGAACATCAATGAACTCACTCTCCTCGTTATCTAAAATACAATATGCCAATATTATTTCTTTGGTCATTTTTACTATCGCTCTTATTGCCGAAGTCTATCACTACGGCTTTGATATCATGCGCATTGTCAATATCGCCAACTTCGCTTTGGCCTGGTATATGTTTATCAATATCCGAAAAGTACAAGCTACCATTAAACAACTCTCCGAGACCATTCATAAGGTGCAAGAAGGGGAACTGGACTATCGTCTTAAAAAGATCAATGACGGAGGTGAGATGGTAGAACTGGGAAAAACGCTCAATATCTTCTTGAATCAGCTTGAAAGCTTCGCAGGTCAGATGGCCTCTTCTATCAATCAGGCCAGTCAGCAAACAGCATATCCTCACATAGATGCCGAGCAGTTTCAAGGGCAGTTCAGAACAAATATCCAAACAACGAATGAAGCGATCGCACAAATGAAAGCAGATACCGTACATATTGCAGGAACAGACGTAAATGAGAAGTTAAGCGAGATCGGTTCCGGAGTGATCGGTGAACTGCAGCTTTTGCAAAATGACCTGAATAAATCATTGGAAAATATCGAAAAAATCGTTCTGGCAAGTGAGACCACATCAAACAATGCTCAAAACAGTACCATTGAGGTTCAAGGTATCTCTTCCGGACTGCATGAACTGATCGAAGGGGTTGATCATTCATCTGAGAACATCCAAATGCTCTCACAAAAAACCGATGAGATCACTTCGGTAGTCGATCTCATCAAAGATATTGCCGACCAAACGAATCTTCTTGCGCTCAATGCTGCTATTGAAGCTGCACGTGCGGGAGAACACGGACGCGGTTTTGCCGTCGTCGCCGATGAAGTTAGAAAGCTCGCTGAACGCACGCAAAAAGCGACCAGTGAGATCTCCATCTCAATTCAGACCCTGCAACAAGACGCCAACGATCTGCAGGACCGCTCAAAGAATATGAATAGAATCGCACAAAACTCAAGTGAAAGTATCAATAGTTTTGCGACGACCTTGAACAGTTTCAGCCAAGATGCACATCATGCAAGCAGATATGCCCACTCTATTGCCAATATGGTCTTTGTCATCCTTGCAAAAATCGATCATACCATCTATAAGTCCAATGCCTACTCATCGATCTTCAGACGTGAATCGCGTACAAAATTCTTAAGTCCTACAGAGTGTCAATTAGGAAAATGGTACGATGGGGCAGCCAAAGAAAAATTTGCGCATACTTCCAGCTATACTAAGTTGGATGCGCCGCACAGAAAGATCCATGCCTTAGTCGACAGAAATATCTCCTTTATCGAACCTACCGATACAGTTCTCGAAAACAGAGATGAGATCATCAGCAACTTCAAACAGATCGAATCCGAAGGAGCTAAGCTGTATCAATTGATGGAAGATATGTTAAATGAAGCCGATCAAGCCTGCCTGATCGATGGGGAATGTCGTTAGCGTCTTTTGCAGATAATATCACCTACGTTCTTACCCAAAGAACGTGCTACGACATTGCACTTGACCTTGAGTAAAAAGAAGAGATTATCCCGTTTAAAATCGTTCAGACACTCATAGTTTCCCATTCCCTTTGTGATGATCAGGTCGGCCGTGTCAAAAAGTTCCCGGGAAGCTTTGTTGGCTCTGTCATACACAAATCCGGGCGTGTTCACTCCACTACTGAGCAGATTGCACAGTTCATCAAAACCCGCTTCTTTTGCTTCTGCATAAGTCACATCATTGATGATAGCATTTCCTCTCGTCATGTAAGTCAAGTTGATCTCAGGGTACAAAGAGAGGATTGTTTGAATGTATATCTTGTCAAAAATATGCTCGCCTGCATTGTCAGCGATATAGAGGAGACTTTGTGATGTTGATAGTTTATCTTGAAGCCGTTCAAAATCATTGACTGCAAAACTGGTATGAAATATCTTATCAAGTTCCTCATTCAGGTCAAAGGCATATTCTGCAGCCAGATCGATCACATTCCCTGCCACTGCTACCTTGGTCGCAGTCAGCAGTGGCTCTGAAGAGGCTATGATCTCTTTTTGAAGATAGGGGATAAACGCTTGCGCTTTCTCTGTCGAAAGCCGTTTGACCTCATCATATAGGTCATCTTTACCTGCGATCTGGGCCATCTTCTCATACACCTTAGAAGCGACTTCCGGAGGGCTCTGCTCAAATGAAAACCCCGGTGCCATCTTCTCGACTGCCTGGACGATCTCTTGCGTCAATCTTTCATCGGCATGGATTGCATCTGCCACCCGTTTGCTCTGGTTTATAATGCATTCGACACAGGCAGGATCAATATTCATCTTAAAAACTCCGTTTACAGTGTAACTTCAGACACATATACAAATAAGACAATAAAAAATGTATCAGAAAGGATCTTTTATACTTTTATTTGGGGATCGGAGCACCCTCAGCATACTCTTCTATGACCTTGCCCCACATCAACTTGTATTTTCGTTTCATAAACTCTACCTCATCTTGCGAAAGGTTCAGCTGTTTAGTCAAGGTATCGATCGTCTTGCGATCTTCTTCGTACAGTTCTTGAAGTGATTGCAGCGCCTCTTTTAAAAAAAGGTTTTCATTCTTGATAGACTCTATCGTCTCATCTTTGGCATCAAGCACTTTTTCATGCAAGTTGATGATCGTACCAATCGTCTTCTCAATAAACTGCGGTCCGACATTGATAGACGTTCCTGTAGCAGCATTGCTCATCTCAGTAGGAACGATCGCCTGCATCCCGCGCGAAGGGTCAATATAAATCTTTCCGCTCTCTTTTTTACATTCAAGTTTTCCCCGTTCCATCAGGTCATCGATCGCATCGGGTGTCAGACCCGTCAACTCAGAATATTCTTGAATAGTAATCCAGTTTCCTTCCATATTGCCCTCCAGCATTTGCTTATAAGATCGTTTCGATCTCCAAAGAGTCCATCTCGACCTTTTTAGCTTTTGCAATACGGTCTTCTCTCAGTTTGACACGTAGGTCTTCATCGTTTAACGCCAATATCTGCATGGCAAGGTAAGCCGAGTTGATCGCTCCCGCTTTACCGATAGCAACCGTTGCTACAGGCATACCTGCAGGCATTTGAACCGTGGACAAAAGCGCATCGATTCCCGATAAAGCTGAGGCACTCATCGGGACACCGATAACCGGTTTGACTGTCTTAGATGCCAAGACACCTGCAAGGTGCGCTGCCATACCAGCTGCTGCAATAAAGACTTGTGAACCTTTTTCTTCTGCGGCTATGATGTAGTCTTTTGTACGTTCAGGACTTCTGTGTGCTGAAGAGATTATCAACTCGTAATGCACGCCAAAAGCCTCAAATGTATCTGAACATGACTTCATCACATCATAATCACTTTTACTTCCCATAATTATAGAAACAAACTTCATTGCAATCCTTGGCACCAGAATATGTATGTCATGCCTAACATTTTCATCATTATAGCTAAAACTCATTCTATCAAAAAAACAAAAATCTCTATCACGGATTGAATGTTGGTTTTTTGATTATTGTGTGTATAAACCGCAAGAAACAAGAACAGACTGAGGGCTATGAAGCGCTATGGCAATTGACCGCCTGGGCTTATTTGCTAAAGAAATATCTGCTTCCGCTTATTTTCTAAAGAAATATCTGCTTTGCAGACCGCTTTCGCTTATTTTCTAAAGAAGTTTCACTTTACTGAAGAAGTCGCGCAAGCTTACTTTGGGGGAGCTTGATTTATATCGTCTCCTGCAGGAATGCGGAAAAATGTATATTGGGGCATCTTGATCGGTAGTTTTATCGGATTGACATTTCCGCTGTGCACTTCATCCCAGATCTTTTTATTTTCTGCTTCAAGCTTTTTAAAGATAAGATATGGGATGCCTTCTTCTATGATGATGGAGCCATATTCATTGTCTACTTCGTCGATCTTAGTATCCACGGGAGCCATGATCTCAATCTTGTCTCCCGGACGGGTAGTGAATTTGCATTGGTAGTATTCACCCGACTCCGTTGCCATACCCGTCACCTGATGTGTACCCATCTGCATCGTGAAATCCAGACTTTGCCCGTCATGTTTTTCAAAAGGGCGGTTGATAAGATAAGCATCTGTAAACCCACGATTTTGCATACTCTCAAGTTCATTTTGATACTTCTGCGGAACATACTCGTCTTCATAATAATCGTCAATAGCCATACGGTATGCCTTGGCTGTTGTCGCTGCATAATACGAAGTTTTTGTCCGTCCTTCGATCTTGACCGAATCGACACACCCACTGTCCAGTATCTCTTTCATATGTGACGCCAGATTCAGATCTTTCGAGTTCATGATATAAGTCCCTATACCAGGGTCCTCTTCGAGTCTGAATAGTGTTCCCGTATCAGGATTTGCTGCATACATCTCATACGGAAAACGGCAGTCATTCGCACAAGAACCGCGGTTGGGAACACGTCCGCTTTGCAGTGTGGAGATCAGACAGCGTCCGCTGTAGGCAAAACACATAGAGCCATGGACAAAGACTTCCAGCTCCAAGTCAGGAAGCTCTTTTTTGATCTCTTGCAGATCTTTCAGAGAGATCTCGCGTGCCGTGATAATACGCTTTGCCCCCATTTCATGATAGATCTGCGCATCCAGGACATTCATGACATTAGCTTGCGTAGATAGATGAAGATCAATATCCGGAGCGATCTCATGCGCCAACTTCAAGACTCCCGGTGTCGCTACGATAATCGCATCAGGGCCAAGTTCCGCAATAGCAGCAATATGTTTTTTAAGAAGGTTTATCTGCGAATTAAAAGGAAAACCATTGATCGTCGTATAGACTTTTTTACCGCGAGCATGCGCATAATCGATGCCCTCTTTGAAACTTTCCATCGTAAACTCTTTGCCCGAGCGGATACGCAGAGAAAAATGAGAGACACCACCATACACGGCATCCGCACCATAATCAAGAGCGATCTTGAGTTTTTCAAGGTTTCCCGCAGGAGAGAGAAGTTCGACTTTGTTCATAATAGATTCTTTTGCAAATTTTTAGCGGATTTTAGCAGACTTCTCTAATGGAAAGGATTAAAATATACAGTTAGTATAAAAGGGGGAGAAAATATTATTTAGACAGGTGTCTCATCTTAAGAGTACCTACCTATCCAAACTATTTACTACGCATTGAATGAAGCGAGAAGTGCTTCGATGTCATCTGATGAGACGACATCCTCGGTCCCCTTATCTCCAGGAAGATGCTTGGCCGAACTAACACGCTTTTCATCGTCTTTACGACCTGCAAACAACTGGTTCATATAACCTGAAAGTGCACGCATCACATTGATAACACGTTCTATCTTCTGTCTGTGAATATCTTGATACTGCATAATATCCATGATATTCATAATAGAGTCACCATGGTTTTGCAGATCTTCGATATGCGTTTCTACCGCTTCCTTGGAGAGCTGATTTTTCTCAAGCTGCACTTTAAACGCCTGCACATCTGGAAACTTGGCTGTCAAAGTTTCAAAAAGTTCTATGTTACTTTGAAAAGTATCGACTACTTCGCCTAAATTTCCTTCGGCTTGCATTAACTCATCACCGATTTTCTCTATATGATCAAAGATCTGAGATGCCTTCTCTTCACTCTCTTTGGTGACGTCATCAAGCTGATTGACCATCTGGTTGTCATCCGTCGGCGGAGGCGGCGGCCAGTTGTGTGTTGCTGAAACCTTGTAGTCTTCTGCAAGGTGCTCAGCCACATCACTCTCAGGTACATCTTCTACCGACTCATCTTCTACAGCATCTTCATTTTCTGAAAGTTCATTTAAATCGACATCTTCACTCATCAAGGCGTCAAGCTCTTCTTGCGTCATAAATTACTCCATAATTCTTCTATTAAATCAATCGCTTTATTTGATTATAGACAAGTTAATATATAATTCCTTTTAAATATAACTTATAAATGAGAAAATGATGTCTAAAATATTAAAAGTTGATCTGCACAACCATACCGTCCTATGTAATCACGCCGAAGGTGAGCTCAGTGCATACATCGAGCAGGCGATCGCTTCAGGTATAGACATCTATGGGGTATCGGATCATGCGCCTATGGACTTTGATCCAAAATACCGTATGTCTTTTGAAGAGATGGATGCATATAAAGCTATGGTAAAAAATGTCCAAGAGAAGTATCAAGCCGAGATCGACGTTCTATTTGCTTATGAAGTGGATTATCTCCCGGGACACATGGACAAGCGCATCCTCGAAGCCGATGTTGATTATCTTATCGGTTCTGCCCACTTTATAGACAAGTGGGGATTTGACAACCCTGAGTTTATCGGTAAATATGAAGATGCTGATATCGATACGATCTGGCAAGCGTACTTTGACCTTATTAGAGATATGGCCCAAACAGGTTATTTTGATATTGTCGGCCACCTTGATCTCATCAAAGTCTTTAAGTTCATGCCTAAGAGAAATGTAACAAAAATTGCCGAAGAAGCTCTTCAAGCCATTAAGAAAGCAGATATGGTCTTGGAACTCAATGTCGCAGGCTACCGAAAACCTTGTGCCGAGCCCTATCCTTCAAAATCACTTTTAAAGCGGGCTTTTGAACTGGATATCCCAATTACATTCTGTTCAGATGCACATAAGCCTGAACAAGTCGGCCTGTACAGAAAAGAGATCGAAGCCTTTGCCAGATCTGTCGGTTACACACAGTGTGCTTACTTTAAAAAACGTCAACGTTTTATGGCTGACTTCTAAGCAATGCAAAAACTTTCTGCTGCTATAGCACTGCTGCTTATGCTTCTTCTTTTCAGTGCATGCCAGAACAGATCTCTTGCGATCACCCATAAGATCAAAGCTGACTGTGAATACTACTCTATGAAAAGCGCACAATGCCTTGATGAAGAGCAGATGCTAAAACAGATAGAACCCTACAAGGTCATCTTCATAGGTGATCATCATCCGCAAGACGCCTTGCATGACAAGATCGCCTCGCTGATCACAGCTTTATCAGACCAAGGAATCACAGTCCATTTGGCCAATGAATGGTTTTATCCCGAAGATGCAAAGCTGCTCGAACAGTTCTCAGACAATACTACAGACGAGGAAACCTTTTTAAAACAGATACACTGGGACAAACGTCTTAAGTATTATAAATACGACTCTTTCAAACCTATGTATGAGGCTGTTAAAAGAGGAAGTGGAAAGCTGTACGGAATCAATCTAAGCAAACAAGCCCGCACAAAGATATCCGACCAGAACCTTTCAGCCATGGATCAAGATGAACGTGTTTTCAATGAGTCACTTGATCTTGATGTCACGCCTCATAGAAACCTCATCATGCCTTTTTTCAGCCATTGTCATGCACCAAAGCCAGATGAATCATTGCAAGAGTGCAGCGAGAGAATGTACCGTGTTCAAGTCGCATGGGATACCAAGATGGCCTTGGAAAGCTACAAGCTTGCGCAAAGGCTTAAACACAATGAAAAACTTATCGTCTTTGCAGGTGCTATGCATATCCAAAACGAACTTGGAATACCCCTTCGCTTTTCACGTCTTAGCCCCATGCCGACACTGAGTATCATCCCATTAAATGCACAGACACAAGAGACAATCAATGATCTTGGCGATTATCTACTTTTGTATCAAGAGAAGAGCGAAGGCCTTAAATAAGGACTTATTTAATGTCTACAACACTTTACAATATGAAACGCTCTTACTAAATGATTAATTTTTAATCACAAGCCATCTTTGATTTTTCTCTTCTTTCGTTATACTACTGCTAACAAAATTTCCAGGAGAAATAAACATGGGTAAATTCGTAAACAGTACAGAAGAGTTTTTTAAATATTGTGAAGAGAACGATGTTCAGTTCGTAGACCTTCGCTTTACAGATATTAAAGGTGCTTGGCATCATCTTACTTACCGTATGAGTGCAGTAAACACTGATAACCTTGAGGGTGGTTTCCCATTTGACGGATCTTCTATCGAAGCATGGCAGCCGATTAACAAGTCAGATATGTTACTTAAAGCTGATCCGACTACAGCATTCCTGGATCCTTTTACTGCCGATCCAACTGTCATTATATTTTGTGATGTTTTTGATATCTACAAAAAAGAACTTTATGAAAGATGTCCTCGTTCAATCGCTAAAAAAGCACTTAAGCATGCTGAAGAGATCGGTATTGCCGATGCTGCATACTTTGGACCTGAAAATGAGTTTTTCATCTTTGACAATGTTCAATTTGTTGACAACATCAATGAAGCCGGCTACAAGGTAGATACTGAAGAAGGTGAGTGGAATTCAAATACTACGTACGAAGATATGTACAACACGGGTCATCGTCCAGGGACTAAGGGTGGTTACTTCCCGGTTCAGCCTACTGACTCTATGGTAGATCTTCGTGCAGAGATGATGCTTGTACTTGAACAAGTCGGTCTTGAAGTTATTCTTGGTCACCATGAAGTTGCTCAGGGTCAAGGCGAGATAGGGATCGTTTTCTCTGACATCATCGGTGCAGCAGACAATGTACAAAAGTACAAATATGTTGTAAAAATGATCGCTCACCTTAATGGCAAAACAGCGACATTCATGCCTAAACCGCTTTACGGTGACAACGGTAACGGTATGCACGTTCACCAGTCACTGTGGAAAGATGGCAATAACCTTTTCTATAAAGAAGGTGAATACGGAAACCTTTCTGAGATGGCACTTCATTATACAGCCGGTATCTTTAAGCATGCGCGTGCTGTTGCAGCCTTTACTAATCCGACAACCAACTCATACAAGCGTCTTCTTCCGGGGTTTGAAGCGCCGAGTATCTTGACGTACTCTTCTCAAAACCGTTCTGCAGCCTGTCGTATCCCTTACGGTGCCGGCGAAAAAGCAACACGTATCGAGATGCGTTTCCCAGATTCAACTGCATGTCCATACCTTGCATTTGCCGTAATGATGATGGCTGGTCTTGATGGAATTAAAAACAAAGATATTCCTGTTGGTCCTATGGATGAAGATCTATTTGAGCTTACTCTTGATGAGATCCGTCAGAAGAAAATTCCTCAGATGCCTCACACTCTTCGTGGTTCATTAGAAGCGCTAATCCGCGACAATGACTTCTTGAAGCCGGTATTCACAGATGCGTTTATCAATGCTTACCAAGAGTACCGTTTTGAACGTGATGTCTTCCCTGATGAAGGTCGTCCGACTGCTTATGAGTTTAAGACTACTTACCAGTGCTAGTATAAAGGGCTTGCAGCCCTTTATGAACTCCCCTTCTCTTCTCTATTAACCAATAATTTTTTTATCAATCGTTTTCTGTTATAATCATCTTACTATGCTTAATAACCCATTCATGAAACCGGACCCGATGATAAAGCGCCGTAAGAACCCCGAAGGGGAATACGCGCATCTTAATACGTCTGAGCTTCTTGATGCGGTTCGAAAAAGTGCGCACTCTCCGCACAGAGCTGATCTTGATATACTCTTGGATATTTTCTTAACCCGTTATGATCAACGCCAAAGTGAACTCACTCGAAGTCAAAGCGAGCTTAGCAATCTCAATAAACACCTTGAACAGCGCATACAAGAAGAGATACGTCTAAGTGAAGAAAATCACAAGATGTATGAGCAGCAGGCAAAGATGGCTGCTATGGGTGAGATGATGGACGCCGTCGCACATCAATGGAAACAGCCGCTTAATGCCCTCTCACTGATGGCCGATCTACTCAAAGGTGACTTTGCAAGTGGGAATGTCGACAAAACTTATATCGATGAGATGACTGAAGATATTCAGACACAGATCGAGCATATGGTCACCACCCTTAACGAATTTAGAAACTTTTTCCGGCCGAAAAATGAAGCGGAAAGTTTCGGTATTAAACGTTGTGTGCAATCCGTGATGTTGCTTGTCAATGATGAGTTCATGCAGAACAACATCAATATTCATATCCAAAGTGACAAAGAGATACTGATCCATGGTATTGAAAACGAGTTCAAGCACCTTATACTAAACATCATCAACAACGCAAAAGATGCCTTTAACGAACGCAATATCAAAGAACGCGATATCTACATCCACTTCTATCAAGAAGACAACCACATCAACTTGGAAATAGAAGACAATGCCGGCGGTATTCCCGAAGAGGTGATCAACGACATCTTCAAGCCTGAGGTAACGACTAAAGAAGAGGGCAAAGGCACCGGAATAGGTCTGTATATGAGTATGCAGATCGCGCAAAAACTAGGAGGAAACCTCTCTGTGCATAATACGGGCAAAGGTGCACAGTTTCTCCTTGAGATCTTGATCAACTCCGCCTATATGGAGTAAACAATGACAAAAAAAATACTGCTTATGGAAGATGACGAACTCTTGGCTGAAACTATTCAGGAGCTGCTGATAGAAAACGGATATGAAGTGGATCTGGCCGCTACGGGTGATGAAGCTGCTGATCTCAGCTATGAAAACAGTTATGATCTGTATGTCTTTGATATAAACGTACCTGATATCGACGGCTTTGAGCTGTTACAAAGTCTTCGCGAAGCATCTGATAAGACACCCACTATCTTTATCAGCGCCATGATCGATATTCAGACGATCTCCAAGGGATTTGAACTTGGGGCTGAAGATTACCTCAAGAAGCCCTTCTTTCCCGAAGAACTTCTTATTCGTATCAAAGCAAAGTTTCCCGAATTGCAAAAGATCTTTATCTACGGTGACTTCAGTTATGATGAGAAGAACGATGAATACAGAAAGGGAAATATCCGTCTCTCACTCGGAGAAATGCAACAGGAACTTTTCAAACAGTTTTATCATAATATCGGCAGGGTCGTTGACAAAGAGATCTTACTTGATTGTCTGACCCACCCCTCTTCAACCGCACTTCGCGTAGCTATAAACAAACTCAAACAGACCACTGGACTGCCCATTGAAAATGTCAGAGGTGTCGGATATGTCCTTGAAGCGTGTTGAGTATGAATCTCTAGCAAAAAGTTTTCTTCTCTTTTTTATCTCCTTAGCCCTTTTGATGAGTATCATCTTGTACAAGAACTACACCAAAGAGATCGATTCTCTGGATGAAGACCTTTTTACGCAGATGCGGCTGTGCAGTTTTGATCTTAAATGTGAGAAATTTGAGTTTGACTTCATCACGGCCGATCAAGACAAGCTGTATCAGCTTCATAAAAACGGCAAAGGTGTTTATGCGCTTTTTAGTATTCCAAACACATCTGATTATGTCATGAAACTTCTCTATCCATCCGAAGGGTATCAGAATGAACTAAACATGATCCAAGAGCGTCATATCTATAGGTACATGCTTCTCTTAGTCGTCTTGTGTATTGTCTCTGTTTTATTCTCATGGTATGCGCTAAGACCTCTTAGACAGGCATTAAACCTTAGTGATGAATTCATCAAAGACATACTGCACGACTTCAATACACCCCTTTCAAGTCTACGCCTTAACGGATCTCTCTTGAAAAAAGAAATTCCGGACAACACTAAAGTCGGCCGTATCGAACAGGCAGTTGAAACAATCTTGAACCTTCAGGGTAATCTGCGCAGTTATATCGACGACAGTCCTTTGCAAAACGAGACCATTGATATGAAGGAACTTCTTGTAAAACGTTCAGCCTTCTTTGCTGCAAATCATCCCAAGATACATTTCCAACATCATCTTGATCCTCTGAAGGTGTATGCAAACTCAGATGCTATGATGCGTATACTCGACAATCTACTCTCCAATGCCGCAAAATACAATAAAAAAGGAGGATCGGTAGAGATCATCCTCAGTTCTGCAGACAAAGAACTGCTCATCAAAGACACAGGCAAAGGTATCAAGCATCCACATAAGATCTTTCAGCGTTTTTACAAAGAGCACGACAGAGGGCTTGGAATCGGCTTGCATATCGTTAAAAAGCTTTGTCATGCCCTGCATATTCCTATTGATGTGCATTCGCAAATCGGTGTGGGCTCCACATTTACACTCAAACTGGATAAGATCATCTCTTCTGACTAATACAGCACTAACACTTTTCTGTCATACTTCTAAAATTAAACACATATCAAAGGAAAAACAGATGAATACATTGACCACGGGGATATGGGTCGCACTGTTAATCGGAGCTTTTTCACAGCTGAGCGCATACGGGGATATTGACACGCAGTTGGCAGAGATCAAAAATGCCACCCAAAGTGAACGTCAGATCAAGATACAGGAGCTTCAGACGGAACTTACGCAGATGCATGTGCAGGAACGTGTACGCGTGATGCAAAAGATACGCGAGCAAATACCAGGTCTTGCGCAAAAGATACAAAATGAGGCTATCGCCTTAAAGATCGAAGCTATCAAAAATGCAGATCCGATGGAGCGCAGAGAGTTGATGAACAACTTTAAAAAAGAGCTTGCACAGATGAATAAAGATGAACAGGCTCAAACCATCGCGAAGATGCGCAGTGAGATGAATCAAGAACACGAGCACACTACAGATGAGAATAAAGAACAAAAACGTATACAAGAAAAAATGCAGCGCAGCCAAATGAATGAGGTCCAAAAGATCGAGCAGATGGAAAAAGCCAATCAGCGTCAAGGTGCTGATCAGTTCCGTCAGGGGTCAATCAATTCCGGAACTTTTCCCAACACACCGGGATTTGGTCCACGATAGATTTCTACTCATTATAACGAGTGATTGAGAGGTAAATAATGCGTATATATTTTTTAACTATTATCATGACATCGGCGCTGTTTGCTTCATTTGACTCAGATCTTGACGGTGTTATTGACGAAACTGACCAATGTCCAAATACACCTATAACAGAACTCGTAGACATCAAAGGGTGTAGTACCGAATCATTGAAATCTGATCACCGTTATGATCTTATCATAGGCGGAAACTACTCTCAGATCGACTACAATACCAATGAAAAAACGGATACCTATGTGACTACAGTGCAAGCCGACTATTTTTATAAAAACTTTTCGCTTCAGGCTTTATCTGCTTATTATTCATCTGACAGTGCTTCTTACAGCAGTAATGGGCTTACAGATACGACCTTGGCTGCATATTATCTTGTACCTGTCAGTACAAACTTTTCTGTGCGGATTGGGGCCGGTATTATTCTGCCGACCTTTGATTCTACCTTGAACAATAACAATACCGACTATACCGCCTCCATAAATGGAACCTACACTATCAACAGGCTTAACCTGTTTGGAGGATACAACTTTACAAAGATCAATGATGATGATATACCACATCTTGTTGCCTATCAAAACACTCATGCATACAGCGGAGGTGTAGGTTACTATATGACACCAAAATGGTATGCCAGCACATCCTATTATCAGGCAGATGGTCTATATAAAAACATGGAAGATATCAAAAGTGCATCGATCTATAATTTTTACAGTCTTGATAAAAATTGGTTTACCTCTTTCAGTTATGCCTACGGACTGAGCGACTCGACAAGTGATCACGCTTTTTCTCTTCGTCTGGGCTACTCGTTTTAAAAAAACTACTTTTGCAAAGTCAAAACGATTCAGCCACCTCGACAAGAAGTATATGAATCGTATCCTTTGCTTCCACCTTCAAATCTTCTTGTGTGATCTCTACAGCATCTCCGCTTTGACAAAATGTACCGTTGATATTTACTGAACCTTCCATTACCTTTACATAGAGCGCTCTTCCTTGTTGGAGAACAAAGTCTATTTTTTCTCCCGCATCCATCTCGCAGGCATACATCGAAGCATCCTGGTAGATAGTGATCTCTGCACCGCTGTTCTCCGGACCGACAAGATGGAGCCATCTATTGTGACGCTGATCCGGACTAAAGACTTTGGAGCCGTACCGGGGTTCAAGCCCTTTTTGTGAAGGCAGTATCCACGTCTGAATAAGATGTACATCTTCATCTCCTTCATTGAACTCAGAGTGCGTAACACCTGTCCCTGCACTCATATACTGGATCGCACCTCGTCCCAAGCTCTCCTGATGTCCCATCGAATCCTGATGCGTCAGCTCTCCTTTGAGTATGTAAGTGATGATCTCCATGTCATGATGAGGATGTGTACCAAAACCTTCATGTGCCTTGATAATGTCATCATTCATCACCCTAAGCGCTCCGTAGTGGACATTCTCCTCATTTCTGTACTCGGCAAACGAAAAGTGAAAACGGCTTTGCAGCCATCCATGATCTGCAAAATAGAGTGATTCGAACGGTATATGTCTGATCATTGTGTACCCTCCTTCTGGAAAGCTTCATTGTAAATCTATCCCTGTTATATTCGACTGAAAGATTGTATCGCTATAATTTTATAATATAATTACAAGAAAAAAAGGAAAGAACAATGTCTAATACACTGATCCATAATGAACCGGAATGCAAATACGAATACCATATAGATGATCATATTGCTTATATCACTTATGATGACCAAGATGGAAACATGCACCTTACCCACACTATCGTTCCTGATGCCCTCGCCGGTCAGGGTCTGGCAAAAAAACTTCTCGAAGATGTACTAGAGCAGATCAAAAAAGACGGAAAAAAAGCCGTAGCCAAATGTTCATACATTGTTAAATATCAGGAAAAGAATCCTGATAACGATACCTTAGTCTAATTATTTAGCGACATTGCCGGCTACATTCAAGGCATCCCATGTCTTGGATATCGGTGGTGCATAACAAAAGTCCATCATACCAAGTTCCCCTGTTGTCATTTTTGCCTTTATTGCCATAGCGATCACATCGATTCTCAAAGCCGCACCATTTTTACCTAAGGTCTCACCGCCTATGATAACCTTTGTCTCTTTTTCATACACAAGCTTGATGTAGATATCGTGTTGATTAGGATAGTATCCCGCCTGATTTTTATCCTTAACAAACACGCTCTCGCATGCTATGCCCTTTGCCTCAGCCTGCTCTTCGTTCAAACCTGTAACGGCTGCTTCATAATCCATCACCTTGACACAGGCCGAGCCTAATGAACCAGGATATTCTGCCTCGCCTCCGGCCATATTCTCTCCGGCAATACGCCCGAGTTTATTTGCGCCTGTTGCCAATGGGATGTACACATCCTCATGCGTGACCATATGCGGCACTGTCGCACAATCGCCTGCGGCATAGATATCTTTGAGTGATGTCTGTGCCTTTTTGTCCACAACGATAGCTCCATTGGAAAGCATTTCCAACCCGCTTCCTTCTAAAAAGTCTGTGTTGGGTTTAAATCCAGTTGCGATCACGACAAGATCTGTTTGATAGCTTCCTTTATCCGTCACGACCTCTTGAACAGCACCTTTGCCTTCAAAGGATTTAACACCTTCGTTTAAAACAAGTTCTACTCCATGTTCGAGTAACTCTTCATGCATGAGTTCAGTAATGCGTTCATCAAAAATACGATTGAAGACACGCGATCCCCTTTGGATCAAACGTACATGTTTTCCCAACTTCTTCATCGCTTCGACGACTTCAATACCGATAAAACCGCCCCCTATTATGGTCACATCCGTCACTTCTTCAGACATGGCCTTTTCTTTGAGTTCTAGTCCGTCATTCATCTTGCTTAGCGTAAAGATATTGTTCAAGTGAATATTCTTAAAAGGGGGCTTGATCACATTCGCCCCGGTTGCTACCATCAACTTATCATAATCTTCTCTAAAGACCTCATCTGTCTGGATGTTCTTCACCTGTAGACTCTTCTTCTGAGCATTGATAGATAGAACCTGGTGCAAGGTACGGACATCCACACCCTCTTCTTGCATCTTCTGGACTTTTCGCGCGATCATATAGTTGGGATTTGAAAAAAAATCTCCCACAAAATAGGGAAGGCCACAAGCTCCGAAAGAGATGATTTCCCCCATCTCAAAGACAATGATTTCTGCATCTTTATTTACACGTCTTGCCTTTGCTGCCGCACTCATGCCTGCTGCGATCCCGCCAATAATAACAATCTTCATACTCACCTCATACATTCTAAACCGATACAGCCACACATAACAAGCAGACAGTTTATTTCCTTAATTGTAGCGATTTAATATAAAATTGAAAACCGTATAAACCCCTTGTTGAACGCAAAGGTATTGATCTGTGTTCCTTTTATAGCATCACTTTGCTATAATTGCGATATCAATAGTCCTCTATTGAAATTCGAGTTTACTGCAAATGATAATTTGCAAGTTTTTAAGGGATCCTAATGAAGGAATTTGTACAGAAATATCGTCCTTATCCACAGGTCGATCTACCTAATAGAGAGTGGCCTAACAAGGTTATAGAAAAAGCACCAATCTGGTGTAGCGTAGACCTACGCGATGGTAATCAGGCATTGATTACACCTATGAACATGGACCAAAAACTCGAACTGTACAAACTCCTTATCAAACTTGGTTTCAAAAACATAGAAGTAGGTTTTCCATCTGCATCACAGGTCGAATTCGACTTTTTACGCCGTCTCGTAGACGATAACCTTATTCCTGATGATGTCACCGTTCAGGTGCTAGTTCAGGCCCGTGAGCATCTTATCGAACGGACCTTTGAATCCTTAAGAGGGGTAAAGCATGCTATTGTGCACCTTTACAACTCTACTTCAACGGCCCAAAGAAAGATCGTTTTTCAAAAGAGCCAGGATGAGATCATAGAGCTTGCACTTGAAGGTGTCGAGCTTGTCAAAAAGTACGAGAAGACACATGACGGAAAGATCTCACTGGAGTATTCACCGGAGAGCTTTACAGGAACTGAACTGGAATATGCGGCCAAGATCTGTAATGCGGTCACAGCATGCTGGGGTATCAGCCCCGAGCGTAAGGTCATCATCAACCTTCCCGCAACCGTAGAGATGGCGACACCGAACGTCTATGCCGATCAGATCGAATGGATGGGCCGTCATCTTGACAACAGAGAAAATGTGCTTATCTCGACACATACGCATAATGACCGTGGGACTTCAGTCGCAGCGACCGAACTTGCACTTTTGGCCGGAGCAGACAGAGTCGAGGGTACGCTTTTGTCTAACGGTGAGCGAACAGGAAATGTCGATATCATCACCTTGGCATTGAACATGCACACCCAGGGGCTTGATCCGGAACTTGATTTCTCCGACATCACGACTGTCCTTGATGTTGTCGAGCGCTGTACAGACATGAAGACGCATGAGCGTCACCCCTATGTAGGAGAGTTGGTCTATACAGCCTTCTCCGGTTCACACCAGGATGCTATTAACAAAGGTCTTGCCTACCAGCGCACCAAAGAGGGTGAATTTTGGGAAGTACCTTATCTTCCAATTGATCCCGATGATCTGGGACGAAACTATGAGGGGATCATCCGTATCAACTCCCAGTCAGGAAAAGGCGGAGTGGCCTACCTGCTTGATGACAGCTACGGATACTCTTTACCAAAAAAGATGCATCCTGAGATCGGGAAGATCGTCCAGGGTGTGACGGATAAAGAGGGTCGTGAACTTGAGTCTGAAGAGATCCTCGCGATCTTTAAGAAGACCTATTTTGAGCCTGAAGTACATCTGGAGCTTATAGACTTTACGGCCAAGACGAACAAAGACCATACCGTCTCCTGTAAGCTTACGTATAAGCTAAACGGTAAAAAAGTAAAATCGGAAGGAAGCGGAAATGGGCCTATCGATGCGTGTAAGCATGCCTTGGAAAAAGAGTATCCGTACGACTTCACTATTATGGATTATACGCAGCATACTTCCGGAGAGAAATCCTCTGCCGAGGCTATCGCTTATATCCAGGTTCAAACTGAAGAGAAGGAAACATTTTACGGCGTCGGAGCTGACACCAATATCTCTTTGGCATCTGTAAAAGCTATCTTTTCAGCCCTTAACCGAGCGTATACAGCTTAAAAAGCTGCATGCGACTTTTCCTCCGTATCCAAGGGATTTAAATTCTCTTACTCTTGTCCCGGTGTTTGATCGACGATCTGCATTCCCTGGTCTTTCAAATATCCGGGATGATAGTAGCCGTATGGCATACTTCCGATCAAACGCCCATTAGCCTGTTTTGCATACGTCGTGTAATCTGCAGCAGCCGTATTGATCGCCGTCGCTATAGCATCAGCGATTAGACCGGCCAAACTTCCTCCACTGTTGTTACCTCCGCTTAAATTGACGACGACTGTCCCGTTATATTTCCATAAAACACGTGAAGAGCGTGTTGACTTTATCTCTGCATCTATAGAGACCGTAAGGCTGGAAGCAAGGACTACATAAGATGTGTCCCACTTCTTTATTCTTGTAAACAAGACGGCATCTGCTCCAAAATAATCATAGAACTTGTTCAAAGGCATATGATATAAGAGTTCGGCATCATAAATCCCCTGCTGTTTCAATACATCCGACGTGATCTCATAAGGAAAGACGTAAAACCCGTGAAAAGCCAAAGGAATCTCGATCGTAGTTGCATAATAATCCTTTGCATCAGCCGCCGTACTTTCATTCATGGGGGGCATGATGAGCAATGATCGTGGTTTTTCTTCATACATACCGGGAAACTCTTGAGCTTTTGTTACCGGTTGGGTTCCGATATGTCCGGCACATCCGCTGAAATAGACGATGCCCAGCAGAGGAAGTATGATATATTTGATGAAAGTTTTCATGACTCTTTTTTCCCTTCTTTCATCAGTTCGGCTTTCTTGATGAGATTATTCATAAATACCCCTGATTCTGGGTACAAGGCCTTTTCCATCTTAAAAAATGCGATCGCCTTTTGTGTATCGTTGACCTTTAGATACAGGTACCCCAGGTTTGCGTATATCCCCGGCGGCACACGGATGGCAAGCGCATTCGATTTTTCGATTGAATCTTCCAGACTTGTCTTCCATTGGGCAGTACTTTCGGCATCTCCCGTCTGCTTAAGCTGATAATAACTTTCTGAATAGTTTGAATACTCGTACATAGGTTTTTTACCCGAACAGCCGCTTATCAACAATGCTATTGCGGACAAAGATAAAAGAAGAACTTTTTTCATTTACACCTCCTTCTTTAGGGAACGTAGATCTCTTTTGCTATGCCGTCACCAAGCATCAGCGTTCGTTGAACAAGGATCTGACCATCTTTTTTGACGATGACCATATGCTTTCCTGGAGCGACTTTATATTGTTCGTCCGGTCCCAGCTTCTCAACCGTAAATGCCGGTGACTCATCTATATAGACCATAGTTCCCTTTGCATTTCCGGAAAAGTAGAGATAGGAGACACGTTCTTCTGACTGAACACCCTCTTTATACCCGCATCCAGACATGACTGTGAATAAAAGTACAAGCAGTACCGCAGTTAATCGTTTCATCGTCTCTCCTTATTTCTTTTCTTGTATGAACAAACCGTCATATTTCTTAGCTTTGATATAAGCACTAAGGTCTCCCTCGACAATACTGCATATAGAAACCTCTGCATCAGCTGTATCACCGACACTCATCAGCACTTTGACACTTGCTATTTTCTTGCCGGGAAGGGTTATCATCATATTTGTCTGGGGGTTTTTTATCTTCTTCCCCTCTTTCATCACATCAAATTCCGTACCTGGTTTGATGTTTTGGGATTTGCCGCCGGAAATGATCAGATTCCCCTCTTCATACCCTAAGATATATGATCTCCACGGTTTATCAAGCATGTTTTCGATCACATTAGATGCAAGATTGGTGATAGCAGCATCAAGGACTTTGTCATTAAGCGAACTGTCATAACCCGCTTTTGTACCTACACCAAAAACGGCACCTGCTTCCGAATACGCCGTTCCCTTGCCCTCTTCGGAGTAGATGATCTGACCTGTGGAAACATCGATGACGCGGATATGCACCTTGGCATTGGCCTCTTGCCTTTTTACACGCGAAAAGATACCGACATCACTCACTTCTTTACGTCCAAACTCGGTAATAGACCCTACAATCACATAATCTGCCGCATTTTTAAGCTCAGAAGAACCGCCGATCTTCAGTTCTTTTTGGATCTGTGCCAGATCAGCGCGCTCAAGCATGATGAACTTTCCTGTCTCAAAAAGTTTTGCAGAGAGGATATCCATCGCCTGTTTTCCAATACGGTTGTTATCGCTGTCGATAAAAAAACTCTGTCCGTAGACCGTCTCATTGCTAAAACGTCCAATAGCGACTTTTCGCTTTAGCGATTTTGTATCTGCTGTCGTTGCCTTTACCGTCTTGCTGACGGTCTCACCTCTGACTTGGGTATCATGTTCAGTTTTATGCTCTATAGTGGCACATCCCGATATTAAAGAAATAAGGGCTATTGTGCTCGCGTATGTTCTTATATTCATCAGTGACCTCTGTGTTAAGATACTCCTATGATACTATAAAAAACAAAATAAAGTACTAATAGATAGCGCCGACACCCTATATCGGGAGCCTACTCAAAGTAGAGTTTGACTTAGAAGGTGATACCGACAGCAGCTTCCATATACGTTTGGGTATCATTGAAGATCGGCCGGTTAGATTCGTATTTCTCCTGCACGATTCCTGCACTGAAGATAAGCTTGCCTTGTACAAAAGCAACACCTGCACGGTAACCGTAGGCATTCACATCATCAAGTCCGTCACCGATCATAATACGTCGGTAAAAAAGACCAAGGTAAGGCCTGACTGCTTTGCTTGCGGGGATAAAATAGGTACTTTCAACCGTAGCCTTTTGAATATCAGGATTTCCTGAAAGCCATTTTTCATACCCAAGACCTACAGAAAGGTTATCAATGATAAAATAGTTTCCGCTCAAACCAAGAATCGTATAGTTCTCATTACCGATGGAAGCAGACCCCAGTTTGACCCCTAAAGAGACACTGTTTTTTGAAAATACATTGGACGAAGCGCTCAAAGAAGCACGGTTTGCAGAGAGCGTGCCTGAGTACAGGCTAAGCGTCAAGACCATTAGTACTAAAAATTGTTTCATCCCGGTATCCTTTTGTTCACAATTAATTTTGTATGATACTTCTGCGCTCCGCTAGAAGAGAAGTTGCTCATCCGCAGCCTGTGTATTTTGCACCTGAGGCGGTTTTGAGATATCTGTAAAATACTCTTTTTGTCCTTCGACTATAGCGCTGATCATCCCCTCGGGTTCATCGAACTTGCGTTTGATCTCCGGATGGGTCTTTAAGATCTCTCTGTAAAACGCGGCAAAGGCCGGTGCCGCTGTCCGTCCGCCCTGCTCCCCTTTAGCCATCGGTGTATTATCATCATTACCGTACCACACCACAGTCTGTATCTCCGGAGAGAATCCGCAGAACCAGGCATCAATACCTTTGTTCGTCGTTCCTGTTTTGCCTGCAAGCTCTATCCCTTCTACTCTGGCACGACGCCCGCTTCCCTTCTTGATGACATCTTTCATCACGTCTATCATGATAAAGGCCTGCTGTGGCGTTGTCATCACCTCTATTTCATTATCATAATAGACCTCTTCGCCAAAAGAGTTTTGGACATTTCGGATCAAGATCGGCTCCACCTCGGTTCCATAATTTGAAAGCACCGTATAATACCGGCTGAATTCAAGAGGCGAAACTGTAATACTGCCCAGTGCCAATGAAAGATCCGGCGGAAGATTCTTGATATTGAACTTATACAGGGCACGACGCATCGTCGTAAGCCCGATATCTGTCACTAGATTGATCGTTGCAAGATTGCGTGAGTGTACCAGGGCTTCGCGTAAAGAGATAAACCCCTTATAGTCTTTACCGTAGTTTTTTGGTTTCCACTGATGCTCTTCACCATCGATCTCATAATCATAAGTCCGTGCGATATCGACAAGCTGTGAGGCACCCGAATACCCAAGGTCGACTGCTACCTGATAGATAAGCGGTTTGAATGCCGAACCCGGTTGACGCTGGCCTTGTGTAGCACGGTTGTATTGACTCGTCTGATAGTCAACTCCTCCGACCAGAGCCAAGATGTCTCCGCTTTTTGACTCTATCGATACCAATGCTCCGTTGAAGTCCTCGATCAAACTCTCGTTAAAGTCTTCCATCTCTTTGGCACGCTCAACACTTAAATCATACCCTTCTTTGATCGCTTTTCTTCCCGCTTCTTGCATACGGATATCAATCGTCGTATAGATCTTGTACCCACCGCCCTTAATATTTTTAAACTCTCCCTTGAGCTGTCTGAAGACTTCATCCACCACATAAGGAGCACGATTTTGCGTCAGCGTATCGTCAAAGACTTCTGGCGAGAGTTCCAGTGAGGTCGTATAGGTCTCATCATCGATCCACCCGAGCTGATGCATACGTGTTATAACTCGGTTTCCACGTCCCATCGCCTGTTCATAATGACGTGTCGGAGAATAATAAGATGGCGCCTTAGGCAGACCGACTAAAACGGCGATCTCTTTTAGATTAAGATCATCCAAGTCTTTGTGAAAGTAACCCATCGCTGCTGTTTTGATCCCGTAATAACCATGTCCGTAATAGATCTGATTAAGATATCTTTCTAAGATATCTTCTTTGCTCAGTTCGGATTCGATTTTGAGTGCAAAAAGAAGCTCTTTAAACTTTCTGGAAAATTTCTTCTCCCGTGTCAACAAGGTGTTTTTAACCAACTGCTGTGTGATAGTCGATGCCCCTTCAACCAGCTTTCTTGCTTTTACGTCTTTTATGATTGCACGAATGATCGCATCGATATTGACACCGGGATGCTCAAAGAACATCGTGTCTTCGATCGCCAAAAGTGCTTCGATGATCTGCGGAGGGATATCTTCAAAATGAACAAAATACCGGTGTTCTTTATCAAAAATATTGGCAATCTTATCCCCGTTTCTATCATATATCTCAGTTGTCAAGGTCGGTTTGTAGTCAATAAGCGAATTGACCTCATACTTGATCTGATTGTAGTAATAGCCGACATAAGCGATCGCAGCTATAAACAAGCCTGCAAAAATAATTAAAACTTTTTTCATCATACTCTAAATTCCCGGTTTGAAAAGTTCGAAGATATCAAGACCCTTGTATACTCTTCTTTGGGTTCAGATAAGACCTCTTTTAAAGATCCTGTCTCTACCACTTCGCCGTTTTTTATCACACAGATATCTTCACATAAGGCCCCGGCACTTTTCATGTCATGCGTGACAAAAAGCATCTTAAAACCCATCGTCTTTTGCAGTGTTGTAAGAAGATCAATCATAACTTCTCTGTTATGGGGATCAAGTGCCGTTGTCGGTTCATCCAGAAGCAGAAGCTTTGGATGAGAACTCAAAGCCATCGCGATAATCACCCGCTGAAGCTGTCCGCCGGAAAGTTCTGGAGGAAAACGCTCAGCAAGCTCAAACTCCAGACCGACCTGCTCAAAAAGTTCTCTCATAGTATCTTCTGAAGCAAAAAACTGCTTGTATATCTTAGTCAAAGGGGAGAGTGCCGTAAAAGGATTTTGAGGGACAAAGGCCAGAGTCTCTCCATTTATCAGTCTGAAAGGGGCATCTACTTCAAGCTCCATCTGCATATTCTCAGGAAGCATCCCGAGCAGCGCCTTCAGACTAAGGCTCTTACCGCTGCCGCTCTGGCCTACCAGAGCAAGAGACTGGTCAATATCAAATGCGATATCGACAAGGGTGCTGTTTTGATACTCGATACGGAGTTTTTCTATTTTCATGAATGCTCAAATAAATTAAATTAAGATATTTTATCTTATTTTACTGTTTATAAGATTACACACATTGAACAGATCGTTTTCACTCACACCCAAACGGGCTATAAGACGGATGATAGCAGACTCGACCGTAGGTTGACGGATCGCTCCGACAAGATAGTTTTTCTCCATAAGTTCTGCTTGTATCTGCATCACTTTTCTATTGTCTGCTATATCGATCGGTACGATCAGTCCCTCTACTCTAATGCCCAGGTTTTCATAGATGATCGCTTGATGTCTCTTGATCCGACGCCTAAGCTCCTCTTTATGCTCCAGGATATAGTCCAAAGAAGCATGTCCCAAAGCCGTATCAAAAAGCGAAGGTGCCGTCGCATAGATAATCGGCTTTGCCCTGTTTATCAAGTAGTCGATGATATGGGCTGATGCCAGGATATAAGCCCCAAAGCTTCCGTATGCCTTGCCAAGTGTTCCCATCTTGATGTAGTTTGCCTGGACAGGAAGCGCATAATGGTCCAAGATACCCATAAGATTTGTTCCGATAACTCCCGATGAGTGGGCTTCATCCAGAATAAGAATAGCTTCATACTTATCTGCCAAATGGATAATCTCTTCATTCAACAGATCGGCGTCCATAGAATAAATACCTTCGACCGCGATCACCTTGCGTTTGGCCGAAGAGTTCTTCAAAATCTCTTCCAGTTCTGCTGCATCATTATGCTTGAAGTAAGTCACCTTTGTCTCAACAAGTTTGGTTGCCATAACACCCGAGGCATGATATTTCTCGTCCATAAACAGTTCGTCACCTTTTCTCAAAAGCGACTCAATCAGCGCAATATTCGCATTAAAACCGGAACCGAGCATGACCCCGTCTTCAAAACCGTTGGCCTCGCATAGTGCTTTTTCAAAGTCGGCATGAATGGGATGGTATCCATTGACCAGCATCGAAGCTTTTGAGGCATGAGACGAATACGAAGTGACTCTCTTATACGCTTCATCCATCAGACCCTTGTTATCTGCAAGTCCAAGGTAGTCATTTGAAGCAAGATCAATAATATTTTCATTGAAAATTCTACGTTCTCGGTATCGTCCTGAACGTTTTAATGCAGCCAGCTCTTTTTCGTAAAACAACGTTACTGTCTCTCTTTAGGCAAGTTTTGCCTTATTGTTTATAATATCTACAACCTCGACTTTGTCTCCGTCTTTATAGCCGCTCAAATCATCATCTGTCTGCCAGAAAGTTCCGTC
>Ga0316204_10003931_pt1 | contig 28168 bp, 30 predicted proteins | sample 6monrhotite_MG_2_FD_205661 | JGI IMG/M metagenome (GOLD analysis project Ga0316204, IMG submission 205661) | Microbial mat bacterial communities from mineral coupon in-situ incubated in ocean water Damariscotta River, Maine, United States -... | ecosystem: Environmental > Aquatic > Marine >...
GCCTGCGATATTTCAGCCGAACCTATATTACCCACGTTAACCGTTGAACGAACCGGGGAAGCCATAGCCAACCGAGCCGGATCATTAATTAAGGTAACCATATCCGTTGCGCCATCTTTTGTAGGGCGAATAAAATATGAATCACCCAAAACAGACACACCACCGACACTTATATCTATGCCATCAACATTTGTACTGAATGGGCCGGCGCCTGCAATCGTCGCGACCTGGGCATTATCTGACAATCTAAAAATCTGATGATCTGTTCCGTCAAACCTGACCTCGTAATCTGAAATAGTGAGTGCCGCAGCATCAGAAATAGAATAATTAACGACACCTGTACCTGCATTATTAAGGTTAGGTAAGGCCTTTGTAGTTGGCCCTATAAACGCAGCTCCCGAGGCATTAGTAACCGTACCCGCAGACAAACGGGTACTACTTGAGCCTAATGATGACAGCGATAATTGAGCATCATTTAAGCCACCATCAGTTATACCACTAATGATTAGATTGTGATTTGCAGGACTAGGACCACCGGCAGATTCAAATTTTATATTGCTGCCGTACAGGCCAAAAGTCATCGTCGTACCTGCTGTAGTACCGGTGAGCACATTGGCTGTAACATTGGCATCCGCATTAATACTCGCCAATAGGCCATTAGCAATATCTTCGTTGGTATCACCAGCCAGTACGGTGTATGACACAGCAATTGTTTGTCCATCAAACTGTAAATTAAAATTAACGGTTTCCCCAACACCAAAGCCATTGGCCAAATAGTCGCCGCCAAACTGACCCTGTAATGGCCCGGTACTTACTGTGCCAAAAATATTAGTGCCCGCATCACCATTTAAATCATAACCTTGTACATGCAATGCATTTACGGACTCTGTAAGGCCAATCGCGGTACGGCCTAATCTGTTCTGTGCTTCATCTAATAAATTGTCGCGGAAATCTAACAGACCACCCAGGGCACCACCGGTTAATGTCTGCGTAATATTAACGGCACCTGCACTGCTCTGTATCGCGATAGCGACCTTATCTGATTCTCTTTCATCGGGCTGTGCAACCAGGGTTAAAGCCGATGCATTTGTTACTAGCAACTGCCCGGTTCCCACTAACACATTCATGTTTCCATTGGCTTGCTCAACCACGGTTACTGTTATTTTTTCAGATAACTGTTTAAGCAGCGCATCACGTCTATCTAACAAATCACTGGGCTGATTACCTGCATCTGTTATGGTCGTTAGTACGCCATTTATTTCTGCTATCTGTTCACTGATAACATTAATTTCAGCAACTTCATTACTAATACGGTTATTAATTTCTATTTCTATATTTTCTAATTCAGTTGCCATCGTAGAAATACGCTGTTGCACATTTTCTATTGCACCTATTAGCGCAACGCGCGGTGCATTTGCCGATGGATCATTGGCAACATCATTCATGGCATTAAAAAAGCCATCCAGTGCGGGCATTAATCCCGCCTGTTCGTCCGCTATAACACCCTCAACTCTTGAGGCATAAAAATCAAATGCTTCAAGCCGCCCCAAATTAGAGGTAAAGCCACGAATATTGGAACTCACAAAACCGTCAACTACACGGGTAATTGCCGATAATTCGGAACCCTGACCAAAAAAACTATTACCTAATCTAATTGGGTTTCGTGCATCAATCTCAACACGCTGGCGTGTGTAATCTTCATTGCCTACATTTGCAATGTTATGGGACACAGTACTAAGTGCACCCTGATAGGCGCGCAAACCACTGAGGGTTGTATTGAGTAAATCAGGCATATCGCCTCACTTCCTAATATAAATATCTGGGTATTTAATATACCCGGGAGCCACCTTCCTGAGTGTTATCAGCTTAGCGGCACATTGTTTAAATTCTTTAACGCCGACACCCTGTCCTGCAGTATGTCATTGCCCCGTACTCTATTGATTTTCTTAGCATAATCAGGGTCCGTCGCATAACCTGCTTTTTGCAGTTCCCTGGCATATGCATCTGCGTCATAACCATGTTCCAGAGCTTTTTGATAGCGCTCATTACTGCGAATAAATTCAACATAGTCTGCCACTGCATCCGCAACAGAATCATACGAACGAAACTCTGCTTTCTCCTGCTGCATCACACCATGACGATATTCATGTGTAACAATTTCTACCTTATCGCCCGACCAACGCTCATCTGCTTTAATACCGAATAAATTAAAACTATTTGAACCATCAGACTTCAATGGTAAGTATTTACCCCAGCCTGTTTCTAAAGCCGATTGTGCGAGCAAAACCTCAGCATCCACACCTAACTCATCTGCGGCGCGTAGGGCATGCGGCCAAACATCATCAACAAAGGCCGCCGGTGTTTGCCATGCCGAATCCTGGCCGGGCAAATTCGAGGCAACACTTTCATATTTAAGCGGTGATTGTTCTGTTAGTTTTTGCAGAGTGACGGTATTGTTTATTGTTTGAGATGACTGATGACTCTTTTGCGCAGCACCAGCTGTGTAATCCTGAATGTTTTTTACACTCAAGTTTTCATCCGGTTTGCCACCTAACTGACGCTCAATCACATTGGCTAATCCGATTCCACGTGCGTTAGAAATGGTTGTACTCAGCTGCTTGTCGTACATGTCCTGATACATTTTTTCGGCATTACTACCAAACAGCTCATTTTCTGGCACGGTGTCCCGCATACTTTTCAGCATCATCTGTACAAACAATGACTCAAACTGTTTGGCAACCTGTTTAATTGCATCCGGGCTGTTTTCACGTGCACCTTTTTTAAGCTGCGTTAGTGATGACTGCTCAGTGTAGATGGAGGGATCGACTTGCATGTTAAATCACAATCAACTCAGCGGTTAAAGAACCCGACTGCTTTAATGCTTCAAGCATCGCAACCAGATCACCTGGTGCGGCACCGACTCTATTTACCGCATCAACCAGCTCTCTTAAACTGACACCTGGACGAAATAAGAACATTCGCGCATCGTCCTGTTCAACATTAATTTCGCTACGCCCAACGACGGTGGTAACACCATCACTTAATGGATTTGGCTGACTGACAATAGGATCGGATACAACGCTGACAACCAAACTACCATGTGCCACAGCTGCGCGTTTCACACGAACATCGTCTGTAATGACAATTGTGCCGGTACGCGAATTAATAATAATTCTTGCTGGTCCATTATCCGGTGAAACCTGAAGGTTTTCTAAGAATGAAATAAATTCAACTTTCTGCGTGGTCGTAGGCGGTGTTAATACTTGCACCGACACTCCATCCAGGGCATGTGCACTATCAGGGCCCAAAATATTATTGATAGCATGAACTACGCGCTTTGCCGTGGTGAAGTCACTGTGATTTAAATTTAGGACTATCTGGTTCATGTTAGTGAATGGATTGGGTACTTCGCGCTCTACCGTTGCACCATTGGGAATACGCCCCACACTTGGAACATTAACCGTAACCTTCGAGCCATCACTACCTGAGATACCAAAACCACCAACAATTAAGTTGCCCTGCGCGACAGCATAAATTTTACTATCAGCCCCTTTTAATGGTGTCATTAACAAGCTTCCACCACGTAGACTTTTCGCATTACCCAATGAGGAAACCGTAATATCTATTTTTTGCCCTGGTTTGCTAAATGGTGGCAAGTCGGCGTGAATGGCAACAGCGGCAACATTTTTCAGCTGCGGGGTAACCCCTTCCGGCAAGACTATGCCGTATTGCTGCAACATGTTTTTAAAACTCTGTGTTGTAAATGGTGTTTGCGATGTCTGGTCGCCACTACCATCCAGGCCAACAACCAGTCCATATCCCACCAGATGGTTATCTCTTACCCCTGCAACAGATGCTATATCCTTTATTCGTTCGGCATATGCGCCAGTAAAAGCTAGCAACAGAACAATAAACAGGACGATAAGTCGTCGCCAAAGCATTGGCACTCTCCAAATTAATCAATGTTTAAACTTAGAAATGCAAGTCTAAGGCCAACTTCAAGTCTAAGGCCAACTTATAAATACCCTCCAAACAATAGTCTTATAAATTTGTAATCAATTTCGCAGAAAACACACTCGGCATTCAACTTAACAAAAAAGAGCTGCTAAAATATGTATATGCGAATAACAGAACTCCCAGGCCCTATGAAATCCATACTTTCTTCCATCACCCTCTTATTGTTTTCTATTGTCTTTAGCCAATCATTAACAGCTGCACCTGAAGACAAAGTAGTACTGCATTTAAATACGCCATCAAAAATGACTATGCTGGTTAATAATGTAAAAAATCTTAGGGCTAAGCTAGGTAAGGATGCTGATATTGTCGTAGTTGTTAATGGTCCGGCAGTGAGTCGTTTCACTAATCTGGCCACATCAAGAAATCAATTAGATGAATTATTAGAGTTAAACACTAAAGTTTCTATTTGCTCATTTGCACTTAAAAATAGAAGCTTATCAAAAGTGCATTTATTAGAGGGTACTAGCTATCTGGAAGATGGTGGTGTTGCATCACTGGTTGAACTTCAGCAGGCTGGCTACGCATACATAAAACCGTGAACCTGCTAGATAGAAATTAAAAAGAGTCTTCCCTGACATCTGCTGCTACAAAAAACTCACAATTATCAGCTATTAAAATGGCCACCACTTACCATTAAAGAACTGACCCAACCAACCCTGATTGTTTGCATCTGCAATAAAACCTTCGCCGCTATAGGCAATTTGTGCATCCGCTAATTTAGAAGATGACAAGGTATTATTGGGCGCTACGTCCTGTGGTCTAATAACGCCGGCTATACGTATATATTCTTTGCCCTGATTCAGGGTAAACCATTTCTCACCCTGTACGACCAAATTATTGTTAGGCAAAATATCGACAACCGTTACTGTAATTTCACCCGTTAAACTATTGCTTTGTGAACTATCACCTGCCCCGGCAAATTCACGTGTCGGCGCAATATCCATAGCCAATATATCCTTACCATTGTATGTTGGATTTACACCAAAAATAGTAGGGGTTGTCATACTGAGCGAATCTTCTTTACTACTATTTGTACCTGCCGATTTACTCGCACTGGTACTTTCCTGCAATTTTATGGTGATGATATCGCCTATGCGATAAGGCTTAGGATCCTGGAACATGGACAGGGTATTACCCTGAAACAATGAACCATTATTGTATGTGGGCGGTTGCGGCGCAATCGGCCTCACAATAGGTTCAAAGTCCGCTATCTCATGTTGTGTAGTTGCACAGCCCGTTAAAAAAAGAATAGAGGCTGTTGCAATTATTTTTGTTAAATCAATTAACATCGTGATCCACCTATATAACTCAAACTTACAAGTTATTGCTAACGTACTGCAGCATTTGGTCTGTGGTTGAAATTACTTTTGAATTCATTTCATAAGCACGTTGTGTTTCTATCATATTGACCAGCTCTTCAACGACATTTACATTTGATGTTTCAACAGCACCATTTTGTAAATTACCCAAGCCTGTTAAACCCGGTGTACCTGTTGTTGGCGAACCACTTGATGCAGTTTCTGCAAACAGATTATTACCTTCAGGTTGCAAACCGGAAGGATTAACAAAGTCTGCAAGCTGAACACTACCTACCTGTGTAGGTGTTGTAGCATTTCCTGCTAACACAGTTACCGAACCATCCTCACCAATCGTAATACTTTGTGCATCCGCTGGAATAGTTAACGCTGGCTGCAATAATAAACCCTGCGATGTCACTACCTGCCCATCGGCATCCAGCTGAAACGTACCGTCACGCGTATACGATGTAGAACCATCAGCCTGCTGTATTTGAAAAAATCCACGACCCAATATTGCCATATCTAATGGCTTGCCCGTTTGTGTTACATTACCCTGAGTATGTAGTTTTTCAGTTGCAACAACCCGTACACCAGTACCTATAGATAAGCCTGAAGGTAGCCGGCTATCTTCTGTATTTTGTCCACCTGACTGACGTTTATTTTGGTAAATTAAATCCTGAAAAATGGCCTGATCACGCTTAAATCCCGTGGTATTCACATTTGCCAAATTATTTGAAATCACAGACAAACGAGTTTGTTGTGCATCTAATCCGGTTTTAGAAATCCATAATGCTGGATTCATATCTGCTTCTCCAAATCACTCATGTACTTAACTGTTACGCAATAATCTAGCTGAAGATTCATCATTCGATTTTGCTTCTTGCATTAGTTTTACGTTAGTTTCAAATTGACGCGCGTTGGTAATCAGTTCAATCATCTGACCAACTGCATTTACATTACTGTGTTCAATTACACCCGACTCTAACTGCACATCCGGTGAAGGCGGTTCAATTAATCCACTTCGAACCTGAAGTAAACCATCCGCATTTTTATATAATTCATCTAAATTTGGTTTAACCAATTTTATTCTGTCTGCAATAACCATCGCATCTGCAGACTGCCCGACAGGTCTTATACTGATCGAACCATCCTGACCTATTTCAATTTTCTCGGCCGGTGGGATCGCAATGGGTCCAGCATTTCCCATCACCGAAAAACCTGCTCCGGTTGTTAAACGACCTACGCTATCCAGTCTTAAATCACCGGCACGTGTAAACGCTTCTACGCCCTGCTCATTTAAAACTGTAATAAAACCATCGCCATTAACCGCAATATCAAGCTCACGATCTGTAGAGACAATAGAACCCGGTGATAGATCTATATCATCTGCCTGTTGCTGGTTCATTACACGTGTATTAAAACCTGGACCTTCTACATTCCAGCTAGTAAATGTGTTGAAATGCGATTTAAACCCTACCGTGCTGGTATTAGACAAATTATGCGAAACAGCTGTCTGTGCCTGCATTGCTTGCCTTGCACCATTGGCGGCGGTGTATAACATTTTATCCATTACTAATACCTAATTTATAAACTTCAATTAACATATGACTACGTAATATTAATAATTGTTTGCGTAATCGTATTAGCCGTTTCAATGGCCTTTGAGTTTGCCTGGAAGTTACGCTGTGCGGTGATTAAGTTAACTAGCTCACCGGTTAAATCGATATTGGATGTTTCTAATGCGCCGGATTGTATTAAACCCAGATTACCCGTGCCTGGCTCACCACCCAACACTGTACCTGACTCAACCGTTTCTACCCATGAGGTGTTGCCTACCTGACGCAAGCCCTGCGGATTATCAAAACGTGCCAGTGCAATTTTTCCTAAGGCTGTAGTTTGTCCATTTGTAAAACTGGCTCTAACCAGTCCATTATCTGCAACTTCGATACCACTTAAGTTACCTGTTGCAAAACCATTCTGACTTAAAGACTGTACGGTAAATCCACCCTGGGCTTCCTGGGTCAATGTATTGCCTACACTGGTAAAATCAACAGAGATGTTAAGAGGGTTTGCACCATTTCCTGGATCATAAAGATCGAATGGTACAATACCTGAATAGTTTCCAGCCGTATCAAGCTGACCTGCACCATCAAATTCTAATCCTGATGCATTGGGGGCCGTACCAGCTAATGATCCACCTGATTGCATTGGAATACCGTCCACTGTTGCACGTGTTTCCCATATATTATTCAGGTCATCAGTCATTATAAAATACATGGTTAAAATATGTGAGTTACCCTGTGAATCAAAAACTGTTGCCGATGTGGAATTGTGATAATTAGCTACCGTTGGATTAACCGTTGATACTGGCACAGTGGCAAGAGCGGCATTAAACTCTGCGTCAATACCACCTGTAGCAAGCTGTGAAATACCCGCTGGTAAATTCAAATTAATATTAACTGTGGTTGTTGCTTGTGGACTACCAACTGTATTCGGTACTGCTAATGGAACCGTACTTGATAAACTGGTAGTTCCAACTAAACCGGATGTTGAATTAACTGGAAAGGCCTGCAAAATTTGGCCTGCACTATTCGCAATAAAACCATCTTTATTGACCTGAAAAGCACCGGCTCGTGTATACAGCAAATCACTACTGGTTTGATTAGGGCGCATAACAAAAAAACCTTCACCACTAACTGACATATCTAATGTATTTTCGGTGAATTCAAGATTACCCTGACCGAACTGTTGCGATACTGATGACAGCTGAACACCGGCACCAATCGCATTGGCGGTAGTCCCTAATGCTGATGAGGCAAAAATATCTGAAAATTCCGCCCTTGAACCTTTAAAACCAGTAGTCGCTACGTTGGCAACATTATTACTAGTCACATCCAAATCTGCAGATGCAGCGTTCAAACCACTGAGTGAAATATTAAATGACATACTTAATTCCTCGCCTTAAAACCCGAATATTATTTAACTGGTTTACTGTATTTGGTTAACTTGATTGAAACTTACAGTTCCAAGATTTTCTAATTCAACTAACATTTCACGACCAGCGCCGCCTAAGGTCAAACTATGAACCTGATCGACAACCTGTGGGGTAAGCGACTCTGTTGTACTACCGTAAACAGCCTCAACTTCTATACGATAACGCCCACTCGGTGCACGCTGTCCATCAATCATTGTGCCATCCCAACTAAATGGCACGACACCCTGCTGCTTAGCGCCTAACTCAACACGAGCAATTAATTCACCACTATCATCCAGAACATTAACTGCAACATCGGATGAACTTGATTTTAAATCCACCGCACCAAGCAATGATCCGCCATCAGGTAAATGACCTTGATTATGATTAACCAATACCTGTCGGCCGATTAAATTAGAAGCCTGCAGCGCTTGAGAAGATTGTAAATTCGTCGATAGATTTTGAAATTCAGCAAGTAAATCAGTTACCCCATTCACTGTACCAAACTGAGCAATTTGCCCCATGAATTCACCATTATCCATTGGCGCAAAAGGATCCTGATTAGCAAGCTGAGTCGTCATTAATTTTAAAAACTCATTCTGACCTAACTCTTCATTATCTTTTTTCTGCTCTGCTGACTCTTCAAAAATACTGCGTAAGCCAGGTAGGTTTTCGAAGCTATTTACTTCCATTTTTCAATCCTCTGTAAGCCTGTTTAATTAGCTTTGGCCCATTTGTAATGTACGAAGTAAAAGCTCTTTTGTTGTCGATAGAACTTCAACATTGTTCTGATAACTTCTAGATGCCGAGATCATATCCGCCATCTCCGCAACCGCATCAATATTTGGGCTGTACACATAGCCTTCTTCATTTGCTAATGGGTGATTGGGACGATAGTGAGGAATAGCCGCTGTTTCTTCCTCCATTACTCCACTCACTTTTACCGTTGCAACATCATCCATATTGCCAACGTCCTGCAATATAGATTCAAAAACAGGGTGGCGTGCCTTATAAACATCCTGCTTATTACTTGCCATGGTTTCGGCATTTGCCAAATTTGAGGCTACCGTGTTCAAGCGCAACATCTGTGCACTCATACCCGAACCTGCTACATCAAATACTTTAAAAACTGACATTATTACTCACCTCTAAAGACCGATTTAAGGCCTGAGATTCTTTTTGATAAAATATGCAAAGTTGTTTGATAACGTACTGTGTTTTCTGCAAAGGCCGCTTTTTCTTTTTGCATATCAACTGTATTTCCATCGGCAGAACTCTGCTCTACCTGACGGAACTCAATATTTTCTGCAAAGGCATCCTGTGATAAATCGATGTGCCCTTTATGGGTTGCTTGCAGTTTTACAGCTTGCGTCTGCTGATTTTGTAGAACCTGATCAAAGTTAATATCTTTGGCTTTATATCCAGGTGTATCTACGTTCGCAATGTTCTCTGATAAAAGCTGCGTACGTCGCTCAAATAATAAAAGCGCGTTATCATGTACACCAAAAGCCTTATCGAAATTTACCGTCATTATTTTTTCCTCTTGCATGAGTCATTGCAAAGGCGATGCCAGTTTTTTTAATACTAATAAATCAGTGAGTTACGTGAAATCATGTAACCAAAAGAGGGATAAAGCGGCAAGACTTGCCAGCCTATATTGCCGTGCGGCAAAGTGATTTTCATATCGCTATAAACAAAAATGCCCACTCTTCAAAAAAGAGCAGGCATTAATATTGTCGTGAAAAACCTAAGCCTAAATAGCTTTAAGCCTATACACAACACCGGTGCTTGCGCGCACCATTTCGAACTTGTCTGAATATTGAGCAATAGACTCAGATGCGCCTAGCATTAAAAAACCTCTGGGGTTTAATGCTGCGGCCATGCGACCCAGGATATCTTTTTTAGACTCCGCTGAAAAATAAATTAAAACGTTTCTACAGAAAATTGCATCGAATTTACCCATAGACGCATAACTTTGTAATAAGTTTACTTCTCGAAAATTAATACGCGAACGAATATTGGCATTTACTTGCCACTGATCTCCCACGGGGGAAAAATATTGCCGCTTACGCTCTTCCGACAAGCCACGTGCTAATGCCAAAGCATCATATTTGGCCTGTTTGGCCTCATTCAGTATGGCTTGAGATATATCGGTCGCAACGACATCAACCTTAAATCCCGGACTCTTTTTAGAGAACTCATCTGCCGTCATGCTAATGGAATAAGGCTCCTGACCGCTTGAACAAGCAGCCGACCAAATTCTTACCGACGATTTACGCTGCTCTTTATACTCTTCAAATATTGTTTGGCTAAGCACCTGGAAAGGATAGGTGTCACGAAACCACAGGGTTTCATTAGTTGTCATCGCTTCAATGACCTTGGTACGCAAGGCTGAATTAAGTGATTTATTTAAAGTATCAACCAGCGCCTGCAATGAAGGGATATTGCTTTCCATCATTAATCTATTTAAGCGGCTCGACACTAAATAGTGTTTGTTTTCACCCAAAACAATACCGCATGCCTTTTCCAGAAAGATCTGAAAACTTTTATATTCGTCCGGCGAAAAACTAACGCTCATAGGATCAACTGTGGGAATAAGATTATAAGCATCTCGGTTACTAGATACACAATCTGTTAATTAAGGGTAAGGATATTAACATTTATTAATTGTTATTATCAGTATGTATTATTCATCAGTAATACTATCCATCCCCTCTGATGGGTCCCTGTTATTAACAAGATTCATTACAGTGTTAGCCAGTTCATTAGGCTTAAACTTCGGAATAAAGTGATTTGCACCTACTTTTTCAACCATGCTGTTATTAAACACCCCACTCAAAGAGGTATGCAACATTACGTATAAACCTTGTAATCGAGGGTCTTTACGGATTTTAGTCGTCAGCGTGTAACCATCCATACGCGGCATTTCTATATCTGAAATGACCAGTGCGATCTTTTCATCAATATTTTCTCCATTCTCAACCCAAGACTCCAACACTTCAAGCCCAGCCTGGCCATCATTTGCCAGTGTGCATTCTATTCCTACCTTCTCCAGTACACGTTTCACCTGATTACGCGCCACTGAGGAATCATCCACAACAAGTACATGCTTAGGCTTTTCAGTTACCATATCGACTGCACCCTGCAGTACATCATCCGAGATATTTTCATTCGTACCCATGATATCGGCAAAAACCCTTTCCACATCAATAATAGAAACCATTTCTTTATCGATATGTGTAACAGCCGTAAGGTAACTTGATGAACCACTACCTTTCGGGGGCGGTAAAATATCTTTCCAGTTCATATTGGTAATGCGGTCAACTGCTGCTACCAAAAAACCTTGAATAAATCGATTGTACTCGGTGACAATGACAAAGCTATTTTCGATATCCTGAATAGGCTGATTGCTAATCGCCAGCCCTAAATCCATCACGGGTATAGTTCTATTTCTTAAATGAGCAACACCTACAACTCTACGATCAGCTTTAGGCATGTGCGTGAGTTTTGGACAGCGAATAACTTCCTGTACTTTAAATACATTAATACCATAACGCTGCTTGCCCTGAAGCCTGAATAACAATAACTCGAGTCGATTGTGCCCTGCAAGCTGGGTACGACTGTCAACGCTATCTAATACACTTGCCATTTTAAACTCCTGAGACACTAGGCTTTGATCAATTTATATCTATACAATTAAGTTTACATAAAGATACGATTTTCTATGATAATGAGTACTGAGTTTTTATAAAACTCTACTATACTCAAAATATCTGATCATTTATTCATACTAAACTTGCATTTGGTTTAATAAATATACTAGCCTATATGCAATGAATCGCTAGTAATAATTTTAATTACTAGGTGATCACAAAAAGATAACAATTAAATAACTAAATAAAAAGAGACACAGGGATCCTATATGCCCAGCCCATTTGTTTTAACCAAGCTAGTCTTGCCTATATTACAAGCTGCCTTAAAATCAGATTTTAAACAGTTTACAGCACTCACATCTAAGAACCCTAAATCTGCAGCAGCTGTTTCAGCGATTACCGACACTATTACGACCCATAATCACAATATATCTAGCGTAGCAGCTGCTGGTGTTGAATCGTTAGCTGAAACTTATCAAATCATTGCTAAAAACATTCAACTACAGCAGGAAGCTACTAACATTAGTGACGCTATAGACAGCGTTGCCACAGCGACAGAAGAAATGGCGGCCTCCGCTTCTGAAATTTCTCAAAGCGCTAATGCAACAGCAAATCGCGCCAATGAAAGCTATGAAAAAACGGAATCGGGCAATCTGGCAATAGCCTCAATGATGGGTGATATGGATTCTCTGGAGAATGCCCTTTCATCAATGTTTAATGAAGTTCAAAAATTTGCTGGTTTTACTGAAGAGATAAATAATTTAACCAGTATTGTTCGTGACATCGCCAATCAGACAAATTTACTCGCTTTAAATGCAGCAATTGAAGCTGCCCGTGCAGGTGAAGCCGGCCGTGGATTTGCCGTTGTTGCAGACGAAGTAAAACAGCTTGCCTCGAAAACAGAAAAGGCAACCGTAGAGATTGAAACGGTTACTAATACCATGCACACCATAATGGATGATGTGGGTGGTTCTATGACAGCAAGCAAAGACAGCCTGGGCACTAGCTTAGATAGTCTTGAAACCGTGGCCATGGCACTGGGTGAAGTAACAGCCGTCGTTAATGATGTAACTTCACAGGTACAAACAATCTCTACCTCTGCTAATGAACAACAATCTGTTTCTGCAGAAATGGCATCAAAGCTAAATGAAATTACCCTGGCTGTGCAACATGAGAACCAGCAAGTAAATGATATAGCCATGCACACCAAAACCTTAAGTAGTGCAATTGTAAGTCAATTTTCATATTTGGCTGAATTTGGCCATGATGAAACACTATTACACACTGCAAAAGCTGATCATATAAACTGGAAAATTCGCCTGACTTCGATGGCTATGGGCGTTGAAACAATCCCCGATGATGAACTAGTTGATCACACTCAATGCCGACTGGGCAAATGGTATTACAACAGGGGCGAAGCAGAGCTAGGCCATATAGACGCTTTCCAGCAAATGGCACAACCTCATGCAAGAATTCACGAACTTGGCAAAGAAATTGCAACGTTAGCTTCACAAGGGCAAACAAGTGCTGCCTGTCAAAAAATTGATGAAATGGAAAGTTACAGCCAACAGCTGTCTAGCCACATCGATAATTTATTAAGTGAGGTCAATTCGTCGTGAAAAAAAATCCTGTTAAACTGAGCCTATTTGCTATTGGCGGCCTGCTTATCTACATTTTCAGCCTTCCAGCCAGCGCAACAGGCTCAGTTAAACAGAATGAAAATCACGACCACACTGATATCACTCAATCCGCTAAGCAATTCCTAAGTCAAAATATAGACACCAGCCAGTACGCTCGTACTGAAATTGAGATGGGCAAGCTAGATTCCAGATTGAAACTGGCCCACTGCAACTCCTCGCTCCTTACAAGCCTGGCTCCTGGCAGCAAATTTTCAGGAAAAACAACGGTGCATGTAAAATGCGATAGCGAAGTGAAATGGACTGTTTATATAAATGCCAATATTCGCTTATACACTGATGTTATTCACACTGCAGAGCCGCTCGAAAAAGGACATATCCTGACTAAGGGTGACCTAAAATCTTCAGAGGTCAATTTAAGCCAGGTTAGATACGGTTATTTTAAAAATACTGATAACCTGATTGGCAAGCAACTTAAACGACGTTTATCTCAAAACAAGATCATCCGAGTTAACTACGTAAAAGCACAAACTCTCGTTAAAAGAGGCGAAATAGTTAACATCGTAGCCGAAAATTCAGGATATTCTGTAAAAATGTCGGGGACAGCCATGTCTAATGGAGCCAGGGGCGATCGGATTCAAGTAAAAAATCTTTCTTCTCAGAGGATCATTGAGGGTACCGTTACTGAAACTGGTGTAATTAGTATTAATTAAATGCTAAAGGTATTTCTATAATGGCCGATATAGATTGTGAGAGAAAATTTTTGAAGCATTCATCGCTTGGAGCATGTAATGAATAACCCTATTAATCCGATTAACCGTTCGCCAGCCAGCCCTATAAACACCGGCTCTGGTAAGGCACAAGCAGCCAAAGAAAGCACTGAAAGCAGTGCAAATAATGGTGCAAGTTCACAGGAAACCGTGAGCTTATCGTCTCAGTCCGAATTAAAACTACACCTTAATAATGCTTCTGAGGTAGATAGCGCGAAGGTTGAAGCACTTAAACAAGAAATTGCTAAAGGCAATTACCCTCTTGATCCACAAAAAATTGCTGAGAATATAATAAACCTCGAGAAATCATTAATCGAATAGGTAAATGTATGACTGCTCTACTCTCTCTCATTAGTGCACTTCATGAACACAGCCAACAACTTATTGCCTGCTTAAATGAAGAAAAGGATGCCCTGGATAACCAGGCATACGATGAACTTTCAGCACTCGCCCCAAAAAAACAATTGATTATTGATAAGCTGAGCAGCATTGAACAACAATGTATTGACGCTTGTTCAGGGAACGACATAAACAAGTACATTAAACAATCAGGTAAAAGATCACTGCAAACCATTTGGGATAGTACGCAAAAACTGCTACAGGACTGCCGAAAATCAAATGAAATCAATGGCCTGATAATTAATAAGCAGAGTATTATTAATCAGGACGTACTCACCTTGTTAACTGGAAACCAGCAGCAGGGTGGACAGACCTATAATGCACAAGGCAATCAAACCAATAACAATTCTATACTTAATAATATTGAAGCATAACGAGCTATAGAAGCAGCCTAACGAAATAACTCTCGACTTTTTATTGGCTTTCCCTGCAAATAATAATTTAATATTGAACGCATTAATCTTTTTGCATCTTTTAATGCTTGCTCGTTAGACAAATTATTTTCATGCAACGCCAATAAACTTGCGCCGGATAATTTAGCCACATATTGATCATCATGTATTGATGCGACATCAACTGGGCCATGTTCTAGATAGTACGCGTATAAGTCATCAGCGACCACAGCGACTCCGGTTTCAGCATGTACCGTTAAATTCAAACCAAAACCTAATTCTTCTAATAATTGTTTTTCGAATAATCGCAACACTGGCTCAATTTCGCCATTCTCGGCTAATAAATTCAGAACTGACTCATACAAGTAATAAATTCCTGCATGAACATCATGCTTATGTAAAAGCTTTACGAGAAGCTCGTTTACATAAAAAGCACTTAAAAGCGATTTCCCGGCAAGCTTAAATGCGTTTGATGTTTTTGTTTCTACCGATGTTAAGGTTGGTAGTTCACCTTTACCTGACCAACTTATGAGCAATGAATTAAACGGCTGGAGAATACTTTTCTGGCGTGACTTTGCACTGCGACTTCCACGACTCATTAATGACAATCGTCCATAGTCACGAGTCAATACATCTATAATTTGGCTGGTATCGCGGAAGGGTCGATGATGAAGTATGTAGGCAGGCTGCTCCTGGATGCGCATATAACCGACTTAATCAGGCTTACTCTGTGTCATAACCAAGATTTTTCAATGAGGTCTCACTATCTGACCATCCCGATTTAACCTTTACCCATAATTGTAAAAAAACTTTACGATCAATCAGCGCTTCAATATCTTTACGTGCATTAGTACCAATACTTTTGAGTTTCGCACCTTTATCACCAATAACAATCACTTTCTGTCCTTTGGTTTCGACTAAAATCAAGGCATGTATTCGAGTAATTTTTTCTTCATCTTTGTAGCGTTCGATCTCAACCGTCGTTTGATAGGGGAGCTCATTACCCAGTTCTCGTACTAATTTTTCACGGATAATTTCTGCTACTAAAAAGCGCGTACTTCTATCTGTTAACTGATCATCTTCGAATACGGCCGGACCTTCCGGAAGCAACTCTAATAGATAACTTTCCAGCTGTGGCAAATTATCACCTTTCATTGCTGATATAGGCAGAACATTCTTAAAGTCATATTTTTCGCTAATTTTCTGAATGTATGGCAACAGCTGATCTTTATCAGCAACCTGATCAACTTTGTTTACCAAAAGTATAACCGGCGCTTCTACATCTTTTAATTTATTAAGAACCAGTTCATCTTCATCAGTCCACTTCAACGACTGGACGATAAATAGAACCACATCAACATCATGAATTACAGAACTCGCTGCGCGGTTCATATAGCGATTAATAGCTTTGTTGCCACCACTATGAATACCGGGGGTATCAACAAATATAAACTGACCATTCTCAACCGTTTTAACGCCCATAATCTGATGACGCGTTGTTTGTGGTTTACGCGATGTGATACTTAGCTTTACTCCAAGCATATGATTAAGTAGCGTTGACTTACCCATATTGGGACGACCAATAATCGCCACATACCCACACCGAAAATTTTCTTCTGACATTATTTAGACTTCTTAGTAAATTGCTCTTGAACAAGAGCGATAATTTCTTCTGCTGATTTTTGCTCTGCTTTACGACGATTAGTCGCCTGACCTTGAGTTTTCAAGCCTAACTGCACGATTTCACAATCTACTTTAAACTGCTGATTATGCGCCTGCCCCGTCACTTCAATGACAGTATACTTTGGTAGTGCCAGCTTTCTAGACTGCAACAACTCTTGCAGCTTGGTTTTTGGATCTTTCAGTTCACTAGCATCGGCTATGTTTTTTATAAGGTCCTTATACAAAAACAATATTATTTTTTTGCATTGCTCAAAGTTACTATCTAAATAAACTGCACCAAAAATTGCTTCCACCGTATCAGCAAGTATAGAATTTCTACGGTGACCACCACTTTTCATTTCACCACTACCTAAAATCAGATACTCTCCAAATTGAAGTATTTTAGATATTTCATACAAGCCAGCTCTATCAACTAGATTAGCCCTTAATCGGCTTAAGTCTCCCTCTGAAGAACGGGGATATAACCTATATAATTCATCAGCAATAACAAAATTTAGAATACTGTCTCCAAGAAATTCGAGCCTTTCATTATTTTTTGAATTAGCACTTCTATGGGTCAATGCATTTTTTAGTAATTCTATATTTTGAAACTGATAATTTAACAGCTTCTCGAGCCTGGAATAATCTGGAAGCGTGGGCATATAATTTATTTCGTAACAATTACAACTTTGTGATCAAAAGTAGCAACAAATTCAAGGTTCCCCATAATAGGACCTTTCTCTTCATAGTGCGCCACTAACTCATAACCACCTGCTGCTTTTCTGAATTTGAACGCTTCTTTATCTCTCGCTAATTCATATAAGTTATTAATCTTTAAGCGTTTACGGAAAAGTTCATCCAACTTTTTAACACTAATACCTTTAACTTCCGCATCTAATGGCAACTCGTTCATAACCGTTCTAACTGAATTGTAATTCAAGTATACCGGTACGATTCTTAACGCCATAACTGCCTGTATTGCCACAAGGCCAATGATAAATACCCACGATATCATTGTTAAACCTGACTGTTTTCTCATTACATTCATCCCCTACTTAATTATTTGCCCTATTCGTTCAAAACCAATCCCGCTATCCCAGTGCATCCAGATCATAAATGCCTTTCCAACTAAATATTTTTCTGGCACAACACCCCAGTATCGACTGTCATTACTGTTATCACGATTATCACCCATCATGAAGTAATGACCTTCCGGTACAATATATTCCGCATCCAGACCAGGTCGACCAGGGATAATCAATACATTATGCTCCAGACCAACAAGGTTCTCGACATACTCATGCGCAAGATTATGCTCACCTGGACCACTGTACTCGCCAATGCGCTTACGTTCTATTTGCTTACCATTTACATAGAGTACTTTATTGTAATAAGCAATATGGTCTCCCGGCACACCAACAACTCGTTTTATATAATCAATAGACGGATCTCGCGGATATTTGAATACTGCAACATCTCCACGTTCTGGCTTATCTACATCAAATAGCACATGGTTAAAGACAGGCATCTTCACGCCGTATGCAAATTTATTCACCAAAATAAAATCGCCAATAAATAAACTAGGTATCATTGAACCTGAGGGGATACGAAATGGCTCGGCTACAAATCCACGCAGTAAGAAAACAATCAATAAAACAGGAAAAAAAGATTTTGAATATTCAATAATAACGGGTTCTTTACTGCTACCCGTATTAATTGATTCACCACTATATTCATGAGGATTGGTATTTTTTCTACGCGGAGCCAAAACCAGGCTATCAAATAACCAGATCAAGCCTGTAAGTACGGTGCCTGATAATAGAAAAAAAGCAAAATCATAATTTATATTCATATTTTCTAACTCAATTTTTTAATATTATTCTATTTAGCTATCAACTTTCAGGACGGCAAGAAATGCTTCCTGTGGAATTTCAACTTTACCAAACTGCTTCATGCGTTTTTTACCGGCTTTTTGTTTTTGTAATAACTTCTTCTTACGACTTACATCTCCACCATAACACTTAGCAGTTACATTCTTGCGCAATGCTTTTACTGTACTTCGTGAAATAATATTGCGCCCAATAGCGGATTGAATGGCGATATCAAACATCTGTCTTGGAATAAGCTCACGCATTTTATCGGTTACTTCCCTACCCCTTCTCTGAGAATTATCGGCATGTGCAATCACCGCGAGGGCATCAACTTTTTCACTATTAATCAGTATATCTACTTTTACCAGTTTAGCTTCCTGAAAACGTTTAAACTCATAATCAAATGATGCATAACCTCGACTCACTGACTTCAAACGGTCAAAGAAATCCATTACCACTTCTGACATTGGCATATCATAGGTTAAGGCCACTTGTGATCCCATATATTGCATATTCGTTTGTATACCGCGCTTTTCTACACACAAACTAATGACATTACCAACATAGTCCTGTGGCACTAGTATATTTGCCTGAATAATGGGCTCACGTATCTCTTCTATAAGGTTCACTTCCGGCATATCAGACGGGTTATGAATCTGAATTATTTCACCATCGGTTTTTAAAATTTCATAAACTACAGTGGGCGCGGTAGTAATTAAATTAAGATCATATTCGCGTTCTAATCGCTCCTGTACGATTTCCATATGCAACATGCCAAGGAAACCGATACGGAAGCCAAAACCTAATGCAGAAGATGTTTCAGGTTCATACTTTAATGCCGAGTCATTTAATGTCAGCTTATCGAGTGCTTCACGAAAGTTTTCATAATCGTCCGCTTCAATAGGAAACATGCCCGCAAATACACGCGGTTGCACTTCTTTAAATCCGGGCAGTATTTCAAGTGCCGGGTTATCAGCCAGAGTGATCGTATCACCTACCTTAGCTGAATCGATTTCTTTAATGCCCGCAATAATATAACCAACCTGACCCGTTTCAAGTATCGGCATATCATGTCGTTTTGGCGTGAAGATACCAACAAAGTCGACACCATAACTACGGCCAGTCGACATGATCTTTATTTTATTACCTTTACGTAACGAGCCATCCACAATACGCACAAGGGTGACAACACCCACATAAGAGTCAAACCAGGAATCCACAATTAATGCTTTAAGAGGCGCGTCAGGATCGCCTGTTGGCGCAGGGATAGTCTCTACCAATCGCTCAAGCAACTCATCGATACCTATGCCTGATTTGGCACTTACCTGACAGGCATCTGTTGCCTCAATGCCAATAATATCTTCAATTTCCTGTGCCACTCGAGTTGGATCTGCCGCAGGCAAATCAATTTTATTAAGCACTGGCATAACTTCCAGACCTAAGTCTATTGCGGTATAGCAGTTAGCAACACTCTGCGCCTCAACTCCCTGCGAGGCATCAACTACCAACAGTGCTCCTTCGCAGGCTTGCAGTGAACGCGATACTTCATAGGAGAAATCGACATGTCCAGGTGTATCAATAAAGTTGAGCTGGTAGGTTTCACCGTTATTGGCTTTGTAATCTAAAGAGACACATTGCGCCTTTATGGTAATACCGCGTTCACGTTCAAGATCCATAGAATCAAGAACCTGGGACTCCATCTCACGCTCAGATAGGCCACCGCATACCTGAATAAAACGGTCGGCCAGTGTTGATTTACCGTGATCTATATGCGCGATAATGGAAAAGTTACGAATATTTTGCATTGCTTATTGTTAGCCCACACCTGTCAGAACCTGCATTACAGCGGCCTGATCGAGAAAATAATGACAAAGTTGTTCATCGCCCCAGGTTACCACTGGCACCTGGGATCCGTATTGTTCAATCAGTTGAGGGCTGGAATCGACATCTACTTCTGTGATTTTGAAATCATGTGCCTGCTGCAGCTGAATTAACTGCCCTAACAGGTCTTCACAGAGGTGACATCCTTGGCGTGAATAGACGGTAAAAGTGATCACTCGTCCGCAAAAATCTTCATTACAATGAATTGATCTGCCCCCTGGCGATGAACCAGAACCGGAATCATACGGCCTATGGGCAAATTGGCAACTTTTTTACGAAAATCAGCGGTATTTTTTACGTTTTTGCGGTCTATTTGTAACAAAATGTCCCCTGACTTAACTCCAGACTGTGCAGCAGGGCTTCCAGGCGCTACGCGCTGAACCAAAACACCACGACCTAAACGGTTCAATGTTTCTGCGTCCAGATCTACTACCGCCACACCTATGGGGTTTGAGTTAGGTATTTTTTGTTTGGTTTTCGCCAGAGGCTTCTCTTCTGATGGAAGCTCTTCGATTAATACATTCAGGGTTTTGACCTTGCCGTCTCGTAATATCTTCAATTTGGCTTTAGAGCCCGCAGGTACTCGACCTACCAGAGGAGGCAAATCAGACGAATTTTGAATATCATGTCCATTAAACGATAAAATAACATCGCCAGCACGCACACCAGATTTTTCAGCAGGACTCGCATCCAGTACTTGAGAAACCAATGCACCCACCGGTTTATCTAAATCAAAGCTCTGCGCAAGCTCGTAGGTGATTTCTTGTATATACACACCTAACCAGCCACGACTCACCGATCCTGTGTCTTTGAGCTGCTTTACCACATCCATTGCTACTTCCACGGGGATAGCAAATGACAGCCCCATAAAGCCGCCTGTACGACTATATATTTGCGAGTTGATACCGATCACTTCACCATCAAGATTAAACAGCGGGCCACCAGAATTACCCGGGTTTATTGCAACATCCGTTTGAATAAAAGGCACATAGCTAGCACTGGGTAAATTACGCCCTTTGGCACTAACAATACCTGCAGTAGCAGAGTGATCGAATCCAAATGGTGAGCCAATGGCCAGCACCCATTCTCCCACTTTCAAAGTAGACGACTTACCAATCGTAACAATCGGTAAATTATTTGCCTCCACTTTTAATAGGGCAATATCACTAAACTCATCACTACCTATAACTTCTGCTGGTAATTCTCGTTTATCACTTAAGCGAACAATGATTTCATCTGCACCATCCACCACATGATGGTTAGTCATGATGTAGCCATCTTTTGACAGAATAAAACCCGAACCTAATGATTGTGCATCCTGTGGTGGTGGCTGCATGCCTCGCTCACCAAAAAAGTGTTTAAACAATTCACCAAAGGGAACATTTTCCGGTAACTGTAATTCATCCTCTAGCTCTTCCTGAAGCTTGCCCCATGGATGCTGTGAAGCAGAAACTTTATGTCGGGTACTGATATTTACTACTGCCGGCCCATTCTCTTCTACCAGCTCTGCAAATTCAGGTAATGAGCTTGCACTCAATGAAGTACTAACAAGAAAAAAAGACAGTAACAATAAAAAAGGTTTAACTCGCAACATAAAGTACTCTTTTCAAAATTTAATAAACTAATGTTTTATAAGTCGACGAACTAACTGCGGCTGGATTGAACGTTTTAAAGAACTGTGAGATAACACCGTTCTCACTACCACTATAGAAACCAGCAAACCCAGTACCGCCGAAAATATTGTGAGTAGTTCAGTCGAAAATATCAACTCTGCTAACACACCAAAAGCTAACATGATAATAATAGGCAATAAATAAATCAGTAAGGAACCTTGCACTAATGCATTTTCTTCAATAGCAACAATAACCTGATCACCCACCTGAACATCCATTGTTTTGTTAACTACAAATTGAGCGCTTCTATTACCAACCACCTTAGCGATCGTTGAAGTACCACATCCTGATTTTACAGAACAGCTTTGGCAAGTCGATTGCCGCTGAGTTTCTAGCAATAGCTTACCGTCTTTTATATCAACAACAGTGGCAGTTTCTTCAATCATATTGTGTTTCTATTAATTCAGTTTATTGGTTTTATTGATTCGGCAATCATACGTACCGTAGCAGATGGCACTTCACCAATCACCGTTACATAGTCATTATCCATAAAAGAACTATACGCATTAACAGGTCCCATGGAGGACATTCCTATGACAGGCATATCAACCTCTTTGCGCTGTTCTACAAAAACTGAAACCGAAGCCATACCGTCACTGTATACCATATGGTACGCCGGTGTAACTCGACTGTGATGATTAACTTTTACTGCACGAATTAGCTCAAACCCAACCGGCAAATTACTTGCCTGCCAGCGTTGTTGACGTATACCCTGCTCATCCATTAGCTGCACCTTACGATAGGTATTTAATAAATCAACATCAATAGATTTGGTAGGTGCGGAAGGTAAAAGCTCTACATTACTGTACATTAATTGCTCTAGCACCTTGCCCTTTTCATCAAGTAGATCACATTTAAGTAATAGGCCACTTTCCTCATCCAACCAAAATATATACCCATAACGATGCTGATCTCTAGGAACCATCTGTATTTTTTGTGTAACTTTATTTGCTATACGATCATGTCCGCTAAGTTCAAGCTGATATAATTTTTTTAACGCTTGTCGATTATCTGGTAATGCTGGATGTAATGGACCTTTATCCATAGCCCCTGCCAACTCATCAGAGATGGTGACAAGTTTTTGTGCCGGAAAAATAGTTGTCACCTGATTATTGTGACGAATAATTGTCTGATCTTCTCCCGTCAACGACTCGAGCGTCTGCCAACTTCCTTTTGCAGTCACACCCTGCTTTACTCGAATCGCCTGCATTTTATCCTGTTGTCGAATTACCAATGTTCCCTGAAAATTTTGCTGCTGGCTGGCATGGCCCATTTTATCCAGCCATTGATCAATAGAATCAGCCGAAACACTTTGTGCTAACAGAGAGAACACACATAACAGTACAATTTTTAGTGGGGCAATTAATCTCAAGCGTTAATCCTGTTCACGTGCTTTTACATCTGCTGCGCGTACATAAGGCATCATGCCTTGCATAGTAGACTGACTGGCATAACCAGAATGTTGCAACATATATATATTTAATTGCTTTTGCTGCTGTGGTGATTTTTTGGCAACTTGAACCGTTGAAGCAATACGCACATTTCGCGCAATATCTGGATTAACAGTTTGCACACTTACAGGCTTAGCTAATTCAACCGAAGTTGATTGTGCCAATTGAACATTGCTACCTGTGGAGTCATTATTCACCGTATTAAACGTAAGCAAGGTGACCGTAGCAACTGAAGCAGCAACCGCTACACCAGCAACTGGCTTTAACAATCGATCAAACCATTCACTTAAATTAAATGCTGATGCCGTTTTATTACTCTGTAACATCACACTGTCTTCATTATGCGCAGGCTCCTGCGCAATAGCACGAGACACCGCCGAACTGATATCCATAAATGAAGCCTGATCTAATTCATCACGCATTGAGTCACCCATTAAACGATAACGCAGTGAGGTTTCAGCATCATCAATAGGGTCGCGCTTTAAATCTTGCATAAAATCTGTCAACTGTGCCTCATCCAGAGCACTGTCCAATATAGATGAAAGCTGTTCTTCGCGCCGTAATTCATCCTGTTGCTTTGCTTGATTCATTATCTTCACCTATTCCACATCACTGTTATCAAGCAGTGGCTTTAATTGTTTATCAATCGCATCTCGTGCACGGAATATTCTCGAACGAACGGTACCAATTGGACAATCCATCACATCCGCAATTTCTTCATAACTTAAACCTTCCATTTCACGCAGCGTTACCGCTTCTTTTAAATCAGAAGGCAATTCTGCAATTGCTTTATGGATTACACGCTTTATTTCAGCCGCTAGTAACTCTTTTTCCGGGGTTGCGTATTCACGTAACCAGTCACCGCTATCGTATTGCTCTGCATCCTGTACATCGACAGCAGAGGTTGTTGCTCGGCGACTCGCTGAAACCAGGTAGTTTTTTGCCGTATTAATAGCAATACGATAGAGCCATGTATAAAAGGCACTATCACCACGGAAGTTTTTCAATGCACGATAAGCCTTAATAAAAGACTCCTGTGCTACATCCTGAACTTCGTCACCATTACGTACAAAGCGTGCGACTAATTTGATAATGCGGTGCTGGTACTTCAACACCAAAATATCAAACGCTTTCTTGTCGCCTTGCTGTACTCGCTCTACCAGAGCCTGATCAATTTCGCGCTCGCCCATACGGGCTTGTCCCCCATTAGACACATCCGGTGCCTTTTTATTTTGTATTAATTGCTTTTGGCCATGCTGGCTTCGCGTGTTAGCTTTAGGCGTGATTACCCGAATTGGTGTAACATCACCTCCAAACACCGGAACAATACCCGATTCGCATACTGACATAAAGACTCAACCTTTAATATTATAATGCCGAACAAACTGAGTAATAGACAATCATTCCGCCACGAAGTTCTAATTATTGGCGGTGGTGCCGCAGGATTAACCCTGGCACTCAATCTTCCCTCCCATATGAAGGTTGCCGTTATCACTAAAGACAGTGAAACAGCGGGCAGCACTTACTATGCACAGGGCGGGATCTCTACCGTATTAAGGGAAGACGATTCCTTTGAGTCTCATATCAACGACACCCTGAAAGCAGGTGGTGAACTGTGCGATGAGAAAGCAGTTAAATTCGCCATTGAAAATGGCCCGGAATCTATTAACTGGCTATCTGACTTGGGCGTACCCTTTACCACTGATATGCATGCTGATGGCCGCAAGACCTGGCACCTTACCCGCGAAGGTGGGCACAGCCATCGACGCGTAATCCATGCGGCAGACGCCACCGGCAAAGCACTTGAAACCACCTTACTCAATCATGTTAAACACAGTAAGAACATTGAGCTGCTAGATCACCATAATGCCGTGGATTTAATCACCGGGAAAAAACTCGGTCTAGATCACAATCGCTGTGTCGGTGCCTATGTCTTTAATAAAAAACTTAAACGGGTAGAAACCTTTCAGGCACGCTATGTGGTCTTGGCCTCGGGTGGCGCGAGCAAGGTGTATTTATATACATCCAACCCTGATGGCACCACCGGTGACGGTATCGCCATGGGCTGGCGTGCTGGCTGCAATGTCGCAAATATGGAATTCATGCAGTTCCATCCAACCTGTCTCTATCACCCTAGTGCGAAATCATTTTTATTAACTGAGGCCTTACGCGGTGAAGGCGGCCATCTGTTATTACCCGATGGCACACGTTTTATGCACAAGTTTGATGAGCGTGGTGAACTCGCACCTCGTGATGTGGTGGCGCGCGCCATTGACCATGAAATCAAACGACTCGGTGTAGATTGCCTGTATCTGGATATTAGTCACAAGCCCGCGGCCTTTATCCGCTCACACTTCCCAACCATCTACGCGAAATGCCTGGAATACGGCATAGATATCACCAAGGAACCCGCACCGGTGGTACCTGCCGCTCACTACACTTGCGGCGGGCTTGTAACCAATCTAAACGGCGAGACCAGCATCAGCAACCTGTATGCCATTGGTGAAACCGCCTGTACCGGCCTTCATGGTGCAAATCGCATGGCGAGCAATTCACTACTCGAGTGCCTGGTTTTCGCCCGCTCTGCCGCTCAGCATATAACGCAGAGCGAAGGTGTACCTCACACATGGGACACGATTAAGGCATGGGATGAAAGTCGCGTTACCAACTCCGATGAAGAGGTTGTGGTCTCCCACAACTGGGACGAACTACGCCGCTTTATGTGGGACTATGTAGGCATTGTACGAACAGATAAACGCTTACAGCGCGCCAAACGCCGCGTAGACTTACTGCTGCTGGAAATTGAAGAATATTACGGCAACTTCCGCGTGACGAGCGACTTACTCGAACTGCGTAACCTCGCCGTAGTTGCCGATCTGATTATTCGCTGTGCGATGCAACGCAAGGAAAGCCGCGGCCTACACTACACCCTCGACTATCCTGAGCTAGATGATAGCCAGCCACCTAAAAACACACTACTAACCCCAGAAATAGAATCATGACAAACAACGCACAAAACACAGCGCTTCCCTTAGTAATAGAACCAGAAGCACTCAAAATTGCACAGGCAGACAATAACTCATTAATGGTTGTAGACCTTTCTACTCACAAACAATATGCACAGGCGCATATTCCCGGTGCAGTTTTTTTAGATTACGCCCACATCGTGGGTATGAATCGGCCTTACACCGGTTTATTGCCAGAAGTTGCTGCCTTCGAACACATTATTAACTCTCTCGGCATCACAGCTAACACGCATATTGTTGCCTACGATGAAGAAGGTGGTGGCAAAGCAGCACGCCTGATCTGGACACTACATGCGATGGGTCATAATAAAGCCAGCCTGTTAAATGGTGGCCTGATTGCCTGGTATCGTGAAGACCTCCCATTAAGCAATGAAGCCGTTACCAGCCAGCCAAATTCATCAGATCAACAATACAAAGTCGACTTCACTCGTCAGCCGGTGGTTGCGGATACAGACTACATAAAAGCCAATTTAGAAAATGGCAGCGTAGGCCTGCTCGATGCACGCAGCATAGAAGAATACACTGGTGCTTCACGCTACGCCGAGCGCCCGGGCCGTATCCCCGGTGCACAGCATTTTGAATGGACACTCGCGATGAATGCCGATGACAACTACCGCCTACTCTCAAAGGAAGAATTGCAACCGATGATGGATAGTCTGGGCCTCACACAGGATAAAGAAATCATTGTGTACTGCCAAAGCCATCACCGTTCTGCTCTTTCATATTTAATGCTGAAATATCTTGGTTATGAAAAGGTGCGCGGCTACCCTGGATCATGGTCTGAATGGGGAAATAGAGCTGACACGCCGATAGAAATATAATTAAATACCATAAATAAAAAAGCCCGCTTAACGCGGGCTTTTTTATTACCAGTCAATCCTTTTAATTACGTCTTAACCATCTCCTTCCCCAGGATGAATACGTAACTGAACTACTAACTGATCCACCATCACCAACACAAGTTAAGGTTAAAGTTGCAGGACCACTTAGAGATACTGACTCAGAACCGCTTGTTGCTTTAGAACCAGACCACGCACCTGAAGCCGTACAACTGGTTGCATCGGTTGATGACCAGCTCAAAGTAGTGCTACCACCTAAACTAATTCTTGATGAACCAGCACTCAGGCTCACTGTAGGTTCAACCTCAGTCGGTGGCGCATTAACAATTATCGTCACACTATCACTTGCACTACCGCCATCACCATTACAACTAATACTATAAGTGGTTGTTGACGCTGGGCTAACCGACTGTGAACCACTGCTTGCATTACTGCCGGTCCAGCTAGCAGAACAGCTATTGGCCTCAGTAGAGTTCCAGCTTAATATTGCTGACTGACCTGCTTCAATGGTTGAAGCTGAAGTAGACAGACTCGCTGTTGGAACCGGTGCAGGCGCCGCATTAACAGTGATCGTTACACTGTCACTTGCACTACCGCCGTCACCATTACAGCTAATGCTATACGT
>Ga0316204_10003932_pt1 | contig 28160 bp, 25 predicted proteins | sample 6monrhotite_MG_2_FD_205661 | JGI IMG/M metagenome (GOLD analysis project Ga0316204, IMG submission 205661) | Microbial mat bacterial communities from mineral coupon in-situ incubated in ocean water Damariscotta River, Maine, United States -... | ecosystem: Environmental > Aquatic > Marine >...
AAGGGGCCGGATCAATGAAAGCCGATACACATCCCGAATACCACATGATCAACGTCAAAATGACTGACGGCACGATCGTGCAGATGAAATCCACATGGGGCAAAGAAGGCGACCAGTTGTCGCTGGACATCGACCCATCCGTGCACCCCGCATGGACAGGCGGCACATCCCGTCTGATGGACACCGGTGGCCGCGTGTCCAAGTTCAAGAACAAGTACGCAGGTCTCAGCCTGTAAGGCACCTGATAACGTATGTTACGAAAAAGGCGTGGACCCCGGTCCACGCCTTTTTTATTGCCCGATGGAATCTGCGGCCTTAGTCCCCCGCCATTTCGCCTTGCAAAAAGGCATCGGGGCTGTCGATCTCTTCCAGCTTCTTGCCGTTGATCCACCAGAACCTGTTGCCCACATTACGCAGAAAACTGCGGTCGTGACTGACCAACAGACATGACGCCCCATGGGCGATCAATTCGTCCTCCAGAGCCTCTTGGCCTTCGATATCCAGATGGTTGGTCGGTTCATCCAGCAGATAAAAGTTCGGGTTCTTGAGCCGCAGCACCAACATCGCCAGTCGCGCCTTTTGCCCGCCGGACAACGCGCCGATCTTGGTGTCCTGCATCTGGATGTTCACGCCAGCCCCGGCCAGCAATCCCCGCGCCCGTTGGTCTCCCACATCGAACTGACCCGCCACTGTTGTCATTGGCGTCGCAGCATCGTCCAGCTGGCTGAGATGTTGATCCGAATAGGCAGGCACCACCGATGGCGCGGATTTGACCGCGCTGCCTTCCAGCCCCTCCAACGCGCGCTGCACCATCTGGATCAACTGGGTCTTGCCCGTGCCATTGGCCCCCAGCAACACCACGCGATCCCCTTTTGAAATCCACTTTTGCCCGGTCCGGTACAGCAGCCGCCCGTCCGGTGTGGTCACATCCGCCTCGTCAAAGGTGATCAACGCTTTGGCATGGGTGCCGCTGTTGCCCAGCTTGATCTCGCCCGCGCTGCGTTCTTTGTGCGCCGGTTTGGCCGCAGCTTCCATCTTGGCGGCGCGTTCGGTCAACTGCTTGGTTTTGGTGATCAACAGATCTGAGCCGGAGTTGATCCCGATGTTCTTGAGCTTGGCCGCCTGTTTGCGCAACTGCTGCGCCTTGTTCAGATCATTGGCAAAGCGGCGCTCGTCGGCCGCGTCCGCCTCTTCCAGCGCGGCCCGCGCAGGTGTGAAAGGCAGATCAAACACCCGCGACCGTTCCGCACGCAAAAACAGCGTGCGGTTTGTGGTGGCATCCAGAAACGCCCGGTCATGCGAAGTGATCAGCACCGGCAGTTCCCTAGGCAATGCCGCAATCCAGCTCTGCAACAACCCGATCCGGTGCAGATCAAGGTGGTTGGTCGGCTCGTCCAACATCAACATATCCGGCTCAGTGATCCAGGCCGCGGCCAGCAATGCGGTGCGCTGCCAGCCACCGCTGAGCGTATTCAGGGGCTGATGCTGCAAGTCATACGGCACCGCAAGTTCATCCAGCGCCACGTCCACGCGCCAGCTTTCGTATTCGGCTTGCTCGGTCGGGAGGGCGTCGAGCACCAGATCATAAAGCGTCAGCTCTTGTGCCGCCTCGGGCACGTATTGCTGCACGTGGCCGATGCGCAATCCCCGTGCACGGGTCACGTCCCCTGTGGTCTGTTCAAACTCACCGGCAAGGCAGCTCATCAAGGTGGATTTGCCGCGCCCGTTCGCAGCAACCAAACCGATCCGGTCGCCTTTGGACATGGTCAGGTTCAGATCGGTAAAAAGCGGGTCACCAAGGGTCACGCCCAAGGCATTTACATTCAACAGTGTCATTGTGGTCTCAAGTCATATCAAAACGGGCCGCAAAGCGGCTTGAGGCAGACCAATGGGCAATTGTTCCCAGATCAGCCCTGCAAACGGATTTACAGGGCGGCGCGGGGACCATGCTGAAGACGGCGGATGATACGCATATTCAGCTGTTGCCCTCCTGTTGTTGAAATAGACCGTGTCCTCAGACTAGAAAAACCCTGCCGCAATGGCAACCATGGATCACAGCGGGAAATCCGCCTTAACGATCAACCCACTTTCGCGCCAATCAAAGGCCATATCGCCGCCGGTGCTGGTGGTCAGGGTCTTGATGATGCGTGATCCGCTTTGCCGGGCTGGCACAACCACGGGCGGGCCGTTGGTTTCTTCCCAATGAAAGGCAATGCTGCGCCCTTCTTCGCGGTCCTGCACCACCCATCGCAGCTCAACCCGGCCTTCGGCCACGCTGAGCGCACCATGTTTGACCGAATTGGTTGCCAACTCGTGCAGGCCAAGCGTGATGGGCGAAATCAACCCGGCAGGCAGCGCAACCGCTGGTCCGGACAGGTTGAGCTGCACCAAACCGCCCGGCGCGTAGGGGGCGACAATGGTCCGAGCCAGCGCTTCAAATTCTGTTCCCTCATCCGTATTGGGCCGGATCGTGTTGAAATGCACATCGCTCAGCGCCGTCAGACGCTCGCCGATCTTGGTGGCCAACGCCGCGGTGTCATTTTCCTCACGCCCCGTCATGCGCACAATCACATTCATCACGTTCACAATATTGCGCAACCGGTGCAGCAGCTCATCATCGGCAAGCTGGCGGGCCTGTTTTTCCATCTCGCGCTTGGCGGTCACATCCAGTTGCGATCCGAAGTAGTACATCAACGCCCCGTCATCATCGAGGATCGGACCAATTTGCAGGGCATTCACAAAAGACGTGCCATCCTTGCGGTAGTTCAGGATCTCAACCGTATCCACCTCAGCGCTTGCAATCACTTTGCGGATCGCTGCCACACTTTCCTCCGTGGTGCCGGGCCCCTGCAACATCCGGCAGTTCTGGCCAATGACTTCGTCCTCGGCATACCCTGTCAAATCGCAGAACGCCGCATTGGCAAAGACAATGGGATTGTCCGGCAAGGTTGGATCCGTGATGCAAAGCGGGATCTGCGCATGGCGCACAGTTTCCGCAATAGCCCGATCATTGCGCAACGCCCACGCGCCATCCTTGCCGTTACCGTTCAACGTCACACTCCGATAAAAATTTCGCACCAAGGCCGTCTTGCGCATCCGGTGCGGGCGCATCATAGAGACACAAACCCAAGCGGGCACGCGGCCCCTAGCGTTAAGCATAAGGTCTCAAAGCACAATTTGCCAAGCCTCCGATCCGGTGACGCAGGGGGAGGGATTGCAGATGCTAACGCTTTCAAATTCAGGCAACCCAACATATAGTGGTGCCCAACAAGATCCTGTGAGTAACAGGCATGAAGAGGGACAGCAGAATGGCGCATATCATTGTCGTCGGTAACGAAAAAGGCGGCGCGGGCAAATCGACCGTTTCCATGCATGTGGCCACGGCCCTTGCCCGGATGGGCCACCGCATCAGCGGTCTGGATCTGGATTTGCGCCAACGCACTTTTGGCCGCTACATCGAAAACCGCCGCGCTTATCTTGAGGAATCGGGTCTGGATCTGGCTTGCCCCGCGCTTTGCGATTTGCCCGAAGTGGCGCAAGAAAGCCTGCGCCCTGGCGAGAACATGTATGATCACCGGCTCAGCGCGGCCGTGGCACAGATGGAAGCCGACAACGATTTTATCCTGATTGATTGCCCCGGCTCCCACACCCGGCTCAGCCAGGTGGCGCACTCCTTGGCCGATACGTTGATCACACCTCTGAACGACAGCTTTATCGACTTTGATCTGCTGGCCCACACCGATGCCAATGGTGAAAAGATCACCGGACCGTCGGTCTATTCCGAAATGGTCTGGAACGCGCGGCAGTTGCGGGCGCAGGCTGGCCTGTCCGCGATTGACTGGGTCGTGGTGCGCAACCGCATGGGTGCCCAACGCATGGTCAACAAGGAAAAGATGGAACGCGCGATTGAGAACCTCAGCAAGCGCATCGGGTTCCGCATCGCACCGGGCTTTAATGAGCGGGTGATCTTCCGCGAGCTGTTCCCGCGTGGCCTGACCTTGCTGGACCTCAAGGACATTGGCGTCAAACAGCTCAATATTTCCAATATCGCGGCCCGTCAGGAATTGCGCGATCTGGTCAAGGCGCTGAACCTGCCGGATGTGACCGTCGATTTCTGATACCGCTACCGGCGTTGCCGCAGCAGCACCGCCAGATTGGACAGAAACAGCGCACCAATCACAATCGCGCCGCCAATCAGCGCATAGGGGCCGGGATATTCCCGGATCACACCCCATGCCAAAAGCGGCGCAAGCACGGATTCCAACAAAACCAGCAATCCCACCTCTGCCGAGGTGATATAGCGCGGCCCGATGGCCAGCAGCACAGAACTGATCAAGATCACCCCGGCATGGGCCAACACCAGCGGCCATGCACCGCTTGGCATATCAAAGGGCGCGGCCCATGGCAGGATCAACAGCGCTGCCATGACATACCCCATCGCGACCGCCGCCACCATTGACGTCCCCTTGGCCGCCCGCGCCGCTGTCAATGCCGCCGCAAACAGGGCCGAAAGGCACAGCGCCAGCAGATCACCGGCGATATGCGCGTTCTCGGTCTCGCCTGATCCATAGGCGATCACCGCAAGCCCCGGCACCACGGCGGCAATGGTCAACAGCGTGCGCTGACTGAACGGTTCGGACAGAAAAACGCGGCTAAAGACAGCGGCAAACACCGGGAGCGAGGCGATGATAAAGACGACATTGGCGACCGAGGTCAGGCTAACCGCAATCACAAACAGAACACCGCTGGCGCCCACGCCAACGATATAGATCCATCCATAAATCCCGGTCGCCAGAACCGCCCGAAACGGCGCGGCACCACCCCGCAGTAACAACCAGACCCCAGTGCCGCCCCCCGCCAGCAGAACCCGCCAAAACGCGATGGTCAGGGGATCAGCAGGGATCAACCGCACAAAAAGCGAATCCGGCACCACGAACAGAACGCCGAAAAAGGTTATCAACAGGCCTTTGGTCTGATCACTCATGCGCCATCGGTGACGGGTTTGTGTGCCTAAGTAAAGCGGCCCGGGTCAACCTGAGACAGTTTGATCAACGCCTTGCGCAGCACCGTGCCTTCTTGCGGGGTCAATACAGACAGCAGCTTGTGTTCGTACTGCCGCGCAGTTTCACGCAGATCCTTGTAAGCCGCTTCACCTTGGGCCGTGAGGGCAAGATGTTCCACCCGCCGGTCTGTCTTGTCGTTGGTGCGGGTCAGGAACCGCCGTTCGGCAAGGCGATGCACCGCACGGCTGATTTTGGTTTTATGAAGCCGCGCCCGGCCGCCGATCTCGCTTGCGGTCATGCTGCCATAAAGGCCGAGGTGAAACAAAACGCGCCATTCGGTGCGCAACATGCCATAACGGTCTTTGTAGACCTGCTGAAACGCAAGCGAACTGACCTCCGCCGATTGGTTCAGCAGATACGGAAGGAATTCTTCAAGCTCAAAATTGTCGGTTGGCATGTATCACACCGCTTGTTAGTTACAAAAACAACTATTACATCCGCAACAAATTCGCAACAGGGGAAACTCATGAACCGTCAGACAAGTCCCAGCGGCATGATCCGCGCCGCATCGCCCGCCGGCCCGCACGAAGGCTATATGCCCGGCTTTGGCAACGATTTTGAAACGGAGGCCCTGCCCGGCGCTTTGCCGCAAGGTATGAACAGCCCGCAAAAATGTAACTACGGTCTTTATGGTGAACAGCTGACCGGCACTGCCTTTACCGCACCCAGCCACCAGAACGAACGCACATGGTGCTATCGCATCCGCCCCTCGGTGAAACATTCGCACCGCTACGAACGGATCGACCTGCCCTACTGGAAATCCGCGCCGCATATTCCGCAAGAAGTGACATCACTGGGCCAATACCGCTGGGATCCCGTGCCGCATTCCGAAGAAAAACTGACATGGCTTTCGGGCATGCGCACGATGACATCCGCCGGTGACGTGAACACGCAGGTTGGCATGGCCACACATATCTACCTCGTGACCGAAAGCATGGTGGACAGCTATTTCTACTCCGCCGACAGCGAATTGCTGGTGGTGCCTCAGGAAGGCCGCCTGCGGTTCTGCACCGAACTGGGCATCATCGATCTGGAGCCTAAGGAAATTGCGATCCTGCCGCGCGGGTTGCTCTACCGTGTTGAAGTTCTTGATGGCCCTGCCCGTGGGTTCGTCTGCGAAAACTACGGTCAGAAATTCGAACTGCCGGGCCGCGGCCCCATCGGCGCCAACTGCATGGCCAACCGCCGTGATTTCAAAACCCCTGTTGCGGCCTATGAGGACCGCGATGCGCCCTCAACCGTGACCATCAAATGGTGCGGGCAATTCCATGAAACAAAGATCGGCCATTCGCCGTTGGATGTTGTCGCATGGCATGGCAATTATTGCCCGGTCAAATATGACCTGCGCACCTATTGCCCGGTCGGCGCGATCCTGTTTGATCACCCCGATCCCTCGATCTTTACTGTGCTGACCGCCCCTTCGGGCCAGCCGGGCACCGCAAACATCGACTTTGTCCTGTTCCGTGAACGCTGGATGGTGGCCGAAGATACCTTCCGTCCGCCCTGGTATCACAAGAACATCATGTCCGAGCTGATGGGCAACATCTATGGACAGTACGACGCCAAGCCGCAGGGCTTTGTCCCCGGTGGCGTGTCCCTGCACAACATGATGCTGCCGCACGGGCCAGACAAGAACGCCTTTGAAGGGGCCTCCAACGCCGATCTTCAGGCTGAAAAGCTGGACAACACCATGTCGTTCATGTTCGAGACCCGCTTCCCGCAGCACCTGACAGAATTTGCCGCCAAAGAGGCGCCGTTGCAGGATGACTACATCGACTGTTGGGAAGATATCGAAAAGAAATTCGATGGAACTCCGGGCCAGAAATGATCGAGGTTCTTGGTGTAATCATGCTCGCGTTTCTGGTTTTTGTTCTGAGTTTTATCCTCTGGGCCTGGTGGCAAAAGTTCGTCAACAACCGCCCCGATCGCTATGGTAAGGGACCGGGACATGAGTTGCGCGGACCGGAACGCGGACAATGGGACCGGCCAGACTGACCTGATGACATGAGCTATCGCACCAGCCCCTCCTCCGGCCTACACCTCTCACCTTAGGGCGGGCCACGCCCCGGCATAAAAGACAAAGGACCATACATGACCCTCCTCCCCTCTTGGGTGACCAGCGCCAACAGCGCAGACACCGATTTTCCTCTGAACAACCTGCCCTATGGCGTGTTCTCGACCGACGATCTGTCGCCGCGTTGCGGTGTGGCCATCGGCGATATGATCCTCGACATGGCCCGCGCCGAAGAGGAGGGGCTGGTCAACCTCAATGACGAGGCGCTGTTTGACGTACCGTTCTGGAACGAAGTCATGGAATTGGGCCCCGACACATGGTCCAGCTTGCGCGCCCGCCTGATCGAGATCCTTACCGAAGGATCCGCCGATCAAGCCGCCGCCGCGCCGCTGCTCGTTGCCCGCGCAGATGCTGAATTGCACCTGCCGTTCCTCGTGTCCGAATACACCGATTTCTATGCAGGCCGCCAACACGCGGAAAACATGGGCTCCATCCTGCGCGGTGGCCCTGAATTGCCCGCCAACTGGCTGCATATCCCCATCGGCTACAACGGCCGCGCCTCTTCGGTCGTGGTCTCCGGCACCCCGATCACCCGTCCCCTTGGCCAGATCAAGGCGCCTGACGCCGAAGCGCCAAGTTTTGGCGCCAGCAAACGACTGGATATTGAGCTGGAAATGGGCGCGGTTGTCGGCATGGGCAGTGAATTTGGCCAGCCGATCACAACCGAACAAGCCGATGAAATGATCTTTGGCTATGTCCTGCTGAACGACTGGTCCGCGCGGGATATTCAGGGTTGGGAATACCAACCGCTTGGCCCGTTTCAAGGCAAGGCTTTTGGCACCTCTATCTCGCCGTGGATCGTCACCAAAGAGGCGCTTGAACCTTTCCGCACCGAGGTGCCGGAGCGCAGCAAGGAACTGCTGCCCTACCTGGCAGAGACCAAACCGGGACTTTATGACATTGACCTCGAAGTGCTGATGCAACCCGAAGGCGCGGCCAAGGCCAGCACCATCGCCAAAACCAACTACTGCCGGATGTATTATTCCGCCGCGCAACAGTTGACCCACCACGCGGTGGGCGGTTGCGGGATGAACCCCGGCGATTTGCTCGGCTCAGGCACGATCTCAGGCCCCACCCGCGCCGAATACGGATCGTTGATGGAACTCAGCTGGGCCGGGCGCGAACCCTTCACGCTGGAAACCGGCGAGACTCGCGGTTTTCTCGAAGACGGCGACACGATGACCCTGCGGGGCGCAGCAAATGGTGACGGTTACCGCATCGGCTTTGGTGACTGCACCGGACAAATCCAGCCCGCCGTCAAATTCCCTTAACTCCAGTCATTTGTGGGCTGAAAACATGTTTCAGCCCACCCCATTCAAAGGACATCCCTCATGGCCAAAGCATTCGCATCCCAAGGCGACATGACCGAAAAGAAAATCACCTTTGACGAGATCGGTCGCGATCTCTGGGCCTTTACCGCCGAGGGTGATCCCAACTCCGGCGTGATCATCGGCGACGACAGCGTGATGATCGTCGAGGCACAGGCGACCCCGCGTCTGGCCAACAAGGTGATCGAGAAGGTCCGCGAAGTGACCGACAAACCGATCAGCCATGTTGTGCTGACCCACTATCACGCGGTGCGTGTGCTGGGCGCATCGGCCTATGGCGCGGACCAGATCATCATGTCCGACGCCGCCCGCGGCATGGTTGTGGAACGCGGGCAGGAAGACTGGGACAGCGAATTCCAACGCTTCCCGCGCCTGTTTGAAGGGCATGAAAGCATCCCCGGTCTGACCTACCCCACCACCACGTTCTCGGACAGCATGACCGTCTATCTGGGCAACCGCCGCGTCGATCTTATGCATCTGGGACGCGCCCATACGGCGGGTGATATCGTGGTGCAGGTGCAGGACGAAAACGTGATGTTCACCGGCGACATCGTCGAAGACCATTCTGCCTGTTATTGCGGCGATGGGCATTTTCACGAATGGGGTCACACCCTTGATAACATCGCCAGCTTTGACGTTGATGCCATCGCCCCCGGTCGCGGCGGCGCATTGATCGGCAAAGACGCGGTGGAACGCGCCATCGAAAGCACCCGTGATTTTGTCGACAGCACCTATGCCCCCGCCGCCCGCGTCGCGGCCCGTGGTGGCAGCCTGAAAGAAGCATGGGATGCAGTACGCGCCGCCTGCGACCCCAAGTTCGCTGACTACGCCATCTATGAGCATTGCCTGCCCTTCAACGTCGCCCGCGCCTATGACGAGGCCCGCGGCATCGAAACGCCCCGCATCTGGACCGCACAGCGCGATCTGGAAATGTGGGAGGCCCTGCAAGGCTGACCCGACACCCCCCAACACAGGAGCGCCCCATGGCCTATGATTACGCCCCATACCCCTACATCGCACCACCCGGTTTAAGCGGACCCGAGCCGCGCCATCCGGTTGTTATCGTGGGTGCAGGGCCAATCGGGTTGGCCATGGCGGTGGATCTTGCGCAGCAGGGCGTCAAATCGCTGGTTCTGGATGACAACAATGTGGTGTCAGTCGGATCGCGGGCGATCTGTTGGTCCAAGCGCACGCTGGAAATCTTTGACCGGCTTGGCGTGGGCGAACGGATGCTGGAAAAAGGCGTGACATGGAAAGTCGGGCGTCAGTTCCACGGTAAGGATGAGATCTACAGCTTTGATCTTTTGCCAGAGCCGGGGCACAAATACCCTGCCTTCATCAACCTGCAACAATACTACGTCGAACAATATCTGGTCGAACGGGCACAGGAATTCCCCGATCTGATCGACTTGCGGTTCCTCAACAAGGTCATCGATCATACGGACAGAGGCGATCATGTCGAACTGACCGTTGAAACCCCCGATGGCACCTATACGCTTGAGGCAGAGTGGTACATCGCTTGTGACGGGGCCGGTAGTGCCACGCGGCAGCGCATGAACCTCGCCTTTGACGGTCAGACCTTCGAAGAGCATTTCCTGATTGTGGACGTGGAAATGGAAACCTCGCCCTTTGGCGATCACGACACGCCCGAACGCTGGTTCTGGTTCGCACCGCTCTTCCATCCGGGTCAATCGGCGCTGCTGCACAAACAGCCCGACAACATCTACCGGATTGACCTGCAACTTGGGCCAGACACCGACCCCAAGGAAGAAGCCACCGAAGAAAAGGTGATCCCACGGATCAAACAGATCGTCGGAGATGCACCATTTCGTCTTGATTGGATGAGTGTCTATAAATTCCGCTGTGCCAAACTGGACCGTTTTGTGCATGGCCGCGTCCTGTTTGTCGGGGACAGCGCCCATGTGGTCAGCCCCTTTGGCGCGCGTGGCGGCAATGGCGGGGTGCAGGATCTGGACAACCTCGGTTGGAAGCTGGCGGCCGTGTTGCGCGGCGACGCCCCGCCTGCCCTGATTGAAACCTACAGCGAAGAGCGCACCCATGGATCGGCCGAGAACATCCTGAACTCGTCCCGCGCCACAAACTTTATGACGCCAAAATCCCCGATTGAGGCTCTGTTCCGCGATGAGGTTCTGACCCTCGCGGGACGCCATCCCTTTGCCCGCCGATTGATCAATTCGGGGCGGTTGTCCTTGCCGTGCTCACTGGAAGGAATGACCCTGCAAACCGCTGGTGACGCCCCCGTGCCCCCCGGCGCGGTGATCACCGATGCCCCATTGACCGGCGCGAATGGCGACACTTGGCTGATCCGGGAAGTGCAGGGGCAGTTTACGCTGGTCGGCTTTGGCGACATGGCATTACCGCAGATCGACGGCATCGCCCGCATCGGCATCAACAGCCGTGGTGATTACCCCTGCTTTGACGCGACGGACGGCCACGCCATCCGCCGCTACGGCAATGCCCACATTTATCTCTTTCGCCCCGATGGCCATGTTTGCGCTGTGTTCACAACGCCAGAGGTTGCCGCCATCACCGCTGCAATGAAAAACGCCATGGGAGCGGCGCTATGATCCTTGATGACAAACTGGGGCAAGACACCGACGCCTTTTATAACGCGCTGATGGACCTGCATGAAGGGCTGAGCGAGGCGCAGAGCCATGCGCTAAATGCGCGGCTTGTCTTGATTTTAAGTAATGAAATCGGAGATTTGGAAAAGCTGAAGCTGTTGATGCAAGCCGCCGCTGATGCCGGATAAACTGCACTAAAGAGATTCGTTCTGCCGCTCGCTACGGCCCAAAACACCAGCCCGGCCAACCCAAACGAAACTTTTTTTATTTCAAAACCTGCCGCAAAACGGCAACAAACGAACTCAAACGGGCCGCCCAAAAGCGCCGCAAATAGCGCTGGATACTGGCGGGGTTATCTGCTCGCCATTAGGCAGCTTGCCCGAAAACGACACATCAGTGGTCAGAATTGGCGCTCAGGGAATGAAACCAGGATTGGCGCAGCCTTGCGCAACTCCGCTCCCAAAATGCACCAAAATCCAAAGAGGCACATCGCCGCCACTCAACCGCAATTTGCAGGTCCAATTGACCCCGTTGTTGATCGCACAAGATACCGTGATGGGCTTGACGCCACGGGCCTGTGTGTTTGACTATCGGAATGCAACCGTGACAGCGGGCCAGAAAAGCAGGAAAACTGTATCATCTGGCGCCATCAAATTGGCGTCACAAAGGGCGGCTCACAGAGATCGCCACCGACAACAGAGAGGAAGACCATGAGTTATTTGACACGCACCGGAAAGCCACTGCCGCAATCGATCCACGATTCCGCAGAAGCCGCCAAGAAAGATCCGGTCAACCGCCGCGAGTTCCTGGCCTTGGCCAGCGCATTCGGCGCAACCGCCGCCACCGCCTATTCCATGATCGGCATGGCAGCACCCGCAAACGCCGCAGCCCACGCCAACATCAAGCCCGGCGGCACCGTCCGCATGCAGATGGAAGTCCGCGCGCTGAAAGATCCACGCACATATGACTGGTCACAGATCGCGAACTTCTCGCGTGGTTGGCTGGAATACCTGGCGATCTGGGAAAACGACGGTTCATTCACCCCAGCTCTCTTGGAAAGCTGGGAAATCAACGATGATGCAACCGAATACACATTGAACGTCCGCAAAGGCGTCAAGTGGAACAACGGTGACGACTTCACCGCCGAAGATGTTGCCCGCAACATCACAGCATGGTGTGACAAATCCGTTGAAGGCAACTCCATGGCGGGCCGTTTTGCGACCCTCATCGACGAAGCCACAGGCAAAGCCATCGAAGGCGCCATTCAGGTTGTCGACAGCCACACTGTGAAACTGATGCTGCCAGCATCCGACATCACACTGATCCCAGGCATGGCCGACTATCCAGCGGCGATTGTGCACAGCTCGTTCACCGCGGACAGCATGCTGGACAACCCAATCGGCACCGGCCCTTACCTGCCCGAAACGCTCGAAGTCGGCGTCAAAGGTGTGCTGGTCAAGAACCCTGACCACACATGGTGGGGCACAGAAATCACCGGCGGACCTTTCATCGACCGTCTTGAGTATATCGACTACGGCACCGATCCATCCGCATGGATCGCCGCAGCCGAAGCCGAAGAGGTTGATGGTTTCTATTCCATGGAAGGCGAATACATTGACATCATGTCGACGCTGGACGGCTGGGTCGAAAACTCCATCGCGACCGCCGCGACAATCGTTATCCGCCCCAACCAGCTGGCCGAAGTTGACGGCAAACAGCCTTATGCAGACAAACGCGTGCGCCAGGCGATTGGCATGGCCGTAGACAACGAAGTGCTGCTGGAACTGGGTTATGGCGGCCGCGGGATCGTTGCGGAAAACCACCACGTTGGTCCGATGCACCCGGAGTATGCCGAACTGCCTGCACGCAAGGTTGATCCGGCCGCCGCCAAGGCGCTGATGGACGAAGCCGGCATGGCCGACTTTGAGCACGAGCTGATGTCGATCGACGATGCGTGGCGCAAAGACACCACCGATGCCGTTGCGGCGCAGTTGCGTGACGCAGGTATCAAGGTCAAGCGGACCATCCTGCCCGGCTCTACCTTCTGGAACGACTGGTCCAAGTACCCGTTCTCATCCACGAACTGGAACGCGCGCCCCTTGGGTGTGCAGGTATGGGCACTTGCCTATCGTTCCGGTGAGGCATGGAACGAATTTGGCTATGCCAGCGAAGAGTTCGACGGCCTGCTGACAGAAGCGCTGGCAACTGCCGACGTTGAAAAGCGCCGTGCGATCATGGCCAAAGGTCAGGCTCTGATGCAGGAAGACGGCGTAACGATCCAGCCATACTGGCGCTCGCTGTACAACCACACCAAAGAAGGCCTGGTTGGCGCAGCTCACCACATCGGCTTTGAATATCACCCAGCACGGATGGGTTGGTCTGCGTAAACACGCTGATCCCAGACATTGAAAAAGGCCGCGCATGTCGCGGCCTTTTTTATGCCCGCAGGTTGAGCTCCCGCAAAGTCTTGCCCTTGGGGAAATGCACCGCCCGCGCCAACACAGACAACGCATCCGGCAAAGACAACCGATCTAACGCTTGGACCAACGCGGCATTCATCGCCCGAACAATCTGTGCATCGCTGATCTCGCTCCGATCATCGCCGGCAAACCATGCCTCTTCGCGAAACATGTCCTCGATCAAAGGGTCAATGACCGCCCCGCCGCCACCGGGATAACGATAATACCCAACGCCGCCCGATTTGCCGATGCGCCCTTCTGCCACCATGCGCGGCAAAATCGGCACTGAACGGTTTGGATCGCGGGCAAGCACCGTTTCAAGCCCGATTAGATCCTGCGCTTCACATGGACCCATGGTATAGCCCCAGTTGGTCAGCGCCTCGTCCAGTTCCCATGGCGTAGTATGGCGATACATCAGCGCCTCGCCGGCCTGCCAAAACGCATCCTGCAAGACAATCGCCACATCAGCTCCGGTCATTTTGCGCCGTCTAGGAAGCGATACTTCGCGATCACCGCGAGCAGATCATTGGCCGACGACCGCACCGCGCGATTGGTTGTGTTCACTTGCGCCTCGGCCTGTTGGTAAAGCGGTATCCGGCTTTCTAACAGAGTCTTGAGATGCGCCATCGCCGCTGGATTGCCCTCCATTGGACGCAGATCACCTTGCCCGCGCACGCGCTGCATATGCTCTGCCGGGCTGGTCTTGATCCAGACAGTGTGAAACCGCTCAAGCAGGCGGGCATAGGTATCGGGCTGGGCCACGATCCCTCCCGCAACGGCAAGGATCATCTTGTCATGTTTGGCCGATGCCCGCTCCAGCGCCTCGGCCTCCAGCTTGCGATAGCCGTCCTCGCCATAGAACGCCATCACCTCGGCCAGTGGCATGTCGGTGTCAGTCTCGATATCGTGATTCAGCTCAACAAACGGAATGCCAAGCGCCTCTCCGGCCATGCGGCCAAGGGTCGATTTGCCCGCCCCGCGCAGCCCGATCAAACAGATCCGCCCCGCCCGCATGACCTTGGGATTTTGCGGCGCCAGCAACCCGCAAACCTGCTGTTGCACCTGCGGCGGCGCTTGCCGAAACAAGGCAGTGATCCGCTCGGCCTCGTGGTCCATCGGCATGCCTTCGGCCAATAGTGCCTCGATCCGCAGATCAAGGGCACTGGCCACCCGTTGCAACAGCAGTACCGAAATATTGCCCTCGCCCGCCTCCAACTGCGCCAGATAGCGCGGTGAAACGCCGGACATCTCGGACAAGACCCGCCGCGACAAGCCGCGCAGTTTACGGGCCTCGGCCACGCGGGCGGCCAGACGGGCAATCAACGCGCCGCCAATGTCTTCTGAGGGGGAAAGGTCAGTCATGAATCCAAAGGGGTGATTAAGAACAATACTGCATCGTTGCCTGTCATTTGGCGAAAAACAATCCTTGGAACACGCATTGATGCATTATTCCGCACGCAGGCGCGGCTCAATCACGGCCCGGAACACTGCGGGTGCGGATTGGCTTTTGAACTGATCGGCAATGATGAACACACATGTGAAACGTCCTTCAAAGCACAGCACATCATTCTGCCGCCCCTTCACCGCAAAGGTGATCGACTTGTCCCCCAGCCGGGTTGGATAGGTCTCACACAGCAGCTTATGACGGGGTGTCACTGGGCTTCGAAAATCCATCGACATGTTCACAAACGGCGTGCCGACATTTCGGTCTATCTCCATCTGGAACCAACCGTCACCGTCCAGATGCGCCTCCCACCATGCATTGATCGCATCCAGCGCAAAGTACGGCAGCCGCGCGGTATAGGCGATGCGGGCCGGGTCACAATCGGCCCAGGTGACATTGACCGGATGCACAAAATTGTCGCCGCTCACTTAATAGGTCTCCACATGATAACGGCCCTCGTCGCGCATCACATCGCGCAGCGCGGTCCATTGCTGACCGATGCTTTCGGCGATGGAGGTCATGGCAAGCTCAACCCCCTCTTCCATCCCCCGCAGGCCGCAGATGTAGATATGGGTCCGGTCATCGCCCAGCATCTCGGCAACCTCGTCCTGTTCGGACACGATCCGGTCCTGCACATATTCCTTGTCCGCATCCGGCAGGCGGCTGAACACCAGATGTTGGCGCAGGATCTTTTCCGGGATCTTCTTGAGCGGTCCGAAATACGGCAGGCATTCAGGTGTGCGCGCACCAAAGAACATGGTCATGCCCCCGGTGGCCCCGCCACGTTGCCGCTGCATGGTGAATGCCCGCATCGGCGCGGATCCAGTGCCGGTGCAGATCAACAACAGCCGCGCATTCGGGTCATTAGGCATCAAGAACGTGGACCCAAACGGGCCTGTGACCTCCACCTCTGAACCTTGCTCAAGATCGCACAGATAGTTGGACGCCAGCCCGCCATCTTCGCGTTTCACGGTCAGCGAGATATTGTGATAGCCGGGGCGCTCCCCGTCGCGGGGGCTGGACACGGAATAGAGCCGCGGTAAATGCGCCTTGCCTTCCGCATCTTGCCCCGGTGGAATGATGCCGACCGACTGCCCCTCTAGCACGGGAAACGGCAATGCACCGGGGTCTAGAATGATATGGCGCACATCGTGGCTTGGATCATCCGTCAGGCGGTAGTTGCCCTGCACCTTCATCTTGGCCGGCTTGCCCAATGTGTACATATTGACCGCTGGTTTCGCCGCTGTCAGCGGCGCACGCGCTTTGCCGCCCGCACCCTTGTGCGCCTCGGCCAACAACGCGGCAATCGGATCGGCTTCACCCTCATCGCCCCCCGCTGGTGCCGCTTCGATCTCGGCCTGCTCGGGCAGCTCGTCAAACTCAAACTGTTCTTCCAGGGTGTAGGGCGTTTCGACCACCCGCCATTCGTCAATGGACCCCGTGGGACAAACCGGAATGCAATCCATGCAGAAGTTGCAAACATCTGCGTTCACCACAACGTTGTTGTCGTCATGTTCAATTGCCCCGATGGGGCAGGTCATCTCGCAGGTGTAGCAACGGATACAGATCTCGGGATCAATCAAATGCTGTTTGACGGGGGTGGTCATAGGCTCTCCCATTCATCAAAAGAAGGGCGGGGTCACCCCCCACCCTTGGTGTGCCGTCGGGCGGGACTCATCCCGCCAAATTGTCAGGCCATGTGCAGTTTAACATACTCATAATCGCCCGGCTTGTTGTCGATCCCGACCTTGGGCGCGGCAATCCATGAGGCGTATTTGCCCGGCTCAAAACAAGGCACCATCAAGGATTGAATGAAATCACCATCCGCCTTGGTCGGCAGCCACTCTCCCTGCCGTTTTTGCCAGTCTTCCGCCGACAGGATATTGCCATCGGGGTCAATCGCCACGGTGCTAAACACACCGATCTGGCGGTGGAACCCTTCGTGCGGCAGCTTCAGTTCAAACTCCACTCCGGACTTGGCAATCAGCTTGTTCCAGCGGCCAACGCCGCCCGCCGCATCGCGCACATAGTCATCGCGCAAGCGCATGTTGATCGCGGTCAATGCAGGCACATCTTCGGTCAGGATCTTGCCATCCTTGATCGAGGTCACCGGATAGGTCGCATCATTCAGCTTATGATCATCATCAATCCGCTGCTCCATATAGCGGCCTTTGATCCCCGAGTTGAACGCATTGGCGGCGTTGGTCGATACCTCCTGACCAAACAGATCAAGCGACAGCGTATAATGCAGGTTCAGCTTTTTCTGGATCGTCGGCAGGTCAATCACCCCAAGATCACGGATTTTGTTGATATCGTAAGGATCGGTGATGCCATTGGCGTTCATCGCCTCAATAGTTGCCTGAATGGTCCGGCCCACGCCTGTCTCACCGACAAACATGTGATGCGCCTCTTCGGTCAGCATAAACCGGCAGGTGCGTGACAGCGGATCGAACCCAGACTGCGCAAGGCTTTCCAACTGCATCTTGCCATCACGGTCGGTGAAATAGGTAAACATAAAGAACGACAGCCAATCCGGCGTTTCCTCGTTGAACGCACCCAACATGCGCGGCGCATCCTCAGACCCGGAGGAGCGCACCAACAGATCGTTTGCCTCCTCACGCCCATCGCGGCCAAAGTACTTTTGCAGAAGATAAACCATCGCCCAAAGGTGACGGCCCTCTTCGACATTCACCTGAAACAGGTTGCGCATGTCATAAAGGGATGGCGCCGTCAGACCAAGAAACCGCTGTTGTTCCACCGAACCCGGCTCGGTGTCGCCCTGAATGACGATCAAGCGCTTGAGCATATTGCGATACTCGCCCGGCACCTCCTGCCACGCCTTTTCGCCAAGGTGTTCCCCCATCGGAATTTTGCGATCCTCAACCGCAGGTGCCAGCAGAACGCCCCAGCGGTATTCAGGCATTTTCACATAGTCAAATTTGGCCCAGCCCTTGGGATCAACGCTCACCGCAGTGCGCAGATAGACCATGCTTTCCTGAAAGTTTTGCGGGATCAGATCATTCCACCAGTTGATATAACCGGGGTGCCATTTTTCCAGCGCCTTGAGCACCTTCTTGTCCTCGGACAGCCCGACATTGTTCGGGATTTGCGTGTCATAACTTACGTTGATCAGATCGAGCATTGTCGAAGTTCCTTTTCAGTCTGGGCATCGGAAACTTGAGCCGTTTCCGGCCGGCCTCTTTCAAAGAAGCCGATCCATTGATGATTACACACGTTCCATATTGTATTTGCCGCGCACGCCGGTGCCGTAGCGTTGCAAGGCGCCCTCTTCTCCAACTGCGTTGGGGCGCTGAAAAATCCAGTTCTGCCATGCCGTCAGGCGGCCAAAAATCCGGGTTTCCATGGTTTCGGGTCCGGCAAAGCGCAGATTGGCTTCCATTCCGGTCATGGCATCGGGGCTGAAACTGGCGCGTTCCTCCATAAACAGGCGCACCTCATCCTCCCAATCAATGTCGTCATAGGCGTAGGTGATCAGCCCCAGCTCTTCGGCATCATCCGCCTCCAACGCCTCTCCGATAGAAGACTTCAACTTTTCCACCTGCTCCGGAGTGCCTAGAAAGCGGGTTTGCAAACGGGTCAGATCATTGCCCATCGGATAGGTGCCAAAGTTGCCAGTCGACAGTGTGACCGTTGCCAGCGCCCGGTTGTCGCCGTCAAATTCCTCCAGCATCATATAGCTGCGGTCCACCGCCCACAGAAGTTCTGCCAAAGGTCCGGCAAAACACGATCCATGCTCCACGATCGCCACCAATGACCGCGAGGTCATGTCGATGCGTTTCAGCACCCGCTTCCAGTATTCCAGCACCTCATTGGCCAGCCAATGATCACGGTTGCCAAGCAGCAGCGCCTCATGGGCAACCACGGCTTCAGGGTCGCCTTGGGTCTGGAACTCAATCAACCCCAGTTCCTTTTCATTGTTGCGCAGATGCAGGATCGCATCGTCCAATTCCCGCGCACAGCGTAGCATCCAATTCTCCGCGCCATTGGCGGTGAAGGCATCCATGTCTGCGGGCGCAGCTGCGTCCGGCCCTTTGATCGTGATGGTGGCGCGGCTTTCCTCCCGGACCAACGCGACCTCGACGGTGGAATAGCTCACACCATCTTCGGCAAAACTGCGCGACAGCGCGGTCAATTCGATCCCCTCCGCCACATCGGCCTTTCCCGATTCTGCGGCCATCACCTGCGCCCGTTCCGCGACCTTTTCATCAAAGCTGGAGTTCGGGAATACCTCATCCACAAGCCGCCATTGCACGGCACGTTTGCCCTTCACGCCTTCTTCGATGGAACAAAACACATCCGCCAGATCGCGGCGCACCTTGCGTTTGTCCGTCACTCGGGTCAGCCCACCTGTGCCCGGCAAAACCGCCAGCAACGGCACCTCGGGCAAGGCCACAGAGGACGTGCTGTCATCGGTCAGCATGATGTGGTTGCACGCCAGAGCCAATTCATAACCGCCACCCGCGCAGGCCCCTTTGACCGCGCAGATATAGTTCTGACCGCTGTCGGCCTGTGCGGCCTCAAAGGTGTTGCGGGTCTCGTTGGTGAATTTGCAGAAATTGACCTTATGCGCATGCGCCGCGCCGCCCAGCATCCGGATGTTGGCCCCTGCACAGAACACCTTGTCCTTGGCCGAGCGCATGACCACCACTTTGACTTCGGGGTGTTCAAACCGCATCCGCTGCACCACGTCAGCCAGCTCGATATCGACCCCCAGATCGTAGCTGTTCAGCTTCAGCTCATAGCCGTCAAACAGCCCGCCCTTTTCGTCCACATCCATCGAAAGCCATGCAATCGGACCGTCATATTCAATTTTCCAATGCCGGTACTTGGACGGATCGGTCTGAAAGTCGATCACTTTGGTCATCGGTGGTCCCCTCATGAATCAGTCGCATTGATGCGATATAGTTCAGAATACTTAGCGGAAACGGCAGGTAGTTACATTATTTTCGGGATAACGTGAATTATAATGCACCATCACTGGTCAATCAGGATCAAAGTCTCCTGCACCAACCGTTCCATCTTGGGCCGTTCCAACCCCAAAACCGGCAGTCCCATCGGACAACGCGCAAGATGGGCCAGCACCATATCGCACAACCGCCGCGCCGCATTTGGGCGCTGCATCCGAATTTTGATCCGCGCATTGGCCAGTTGGATCAGCGCCTGCGCCATGTCCCGCTCCGCCGACCATTCCGGTGTTTGCAGCCAGACCGCCTCAAGCACCTCGTGGCATTCCCAGAAATACCCGGCATCAAAATAATCGAGCCCCGCCTGCCACGCGAGCGTCAGATGCAGTGCCTCCAACGGTGTTTGCGGGCCCACACTGGTCTTGATCTCTTCGAACCAGTCTTCGGGGTGACGTGCGTTCACCCCTGGCAAATAGGCGTGCGGAGGTCGCGGAATATGGGCGGGCCGATCAACCAATCTTGACCTCGTCCTCTTCCAGCCGCCGCAACCGCACACAAAACTCTGCGATCTCTGCCAGGGTTTCCTGCGGCTTTTCCAGATGCGGCGCATGCCCGCAATCGTCAAGGATCAGCGTATCCAGAGGCGAATAGATCCGGTCTTCTATCTCTTGGATTTGCGCCAGGGTGCCATAGGGATCATCGCGCCCCTGAATGGCCAAGACCGGAATGCGCCAGTGATCAATCGCATCACCCACGTTCCATTTGGCAAATGCGGGGTCAGTCCAGACATCGTGCCAACCCTTAAACGCCACCTCGACATTGGTGTGGTATTTCCCAAGTCGCTGTTTCAGATCCCCATCTTCAAACGCCTCTCCCGCCGCGCGGATCGCGTCCAACCCGGCAGGCTCGGTAAAGAAATGCGGCGCAATCAGGACAAGCCCGCGCACCCGCATATCAGAGACTGATCCGGCATAAATCGCTGCAATCGTCGCCCCGTCCGAATGCCCCATCAAGACGCAATGCTCAATCCCCGCCGCATCCAACACGGCGCCCAGAACATCCTCCGCCTCGCGGGTTTGAAAATCGAGCGGTCGCGGCAACGATACGGGATCAGAGCCGCCATAACCCGCTCGGCTATAGGCAAAGACCCCAAATCCCGTGCGTTCGGCCAATTGCGCGGGCACATCCTTCCACTGCGCAACAGAGCCGAGCCCTTCGTGCAGCAGCACCAGCGTAGGTGCCTTATGCGGCGCAGGGCCCCAGCAGCCATACTCAAGCGATTGCCCCTGCACTGTAATCTGTGCCCCTTTGGCATTCGTCCAATTGATCGCCATCATGCACCCTCTCTAAGTTTGAACCGCTGGATCTTTCCGGTTGCGGTTTTTGGCAAATCCTCCACCACTTCGATCCAGCGGGGATATTTCCATTTGCCGATTTTCTCTTTCACAAAGTCTTTCAGCGCGGCTTCAAGGGTGTCTGATCCCTCGCCCGATTGCAGCACGATAAACGCCTTGGGCTTTTCCAGCCCGTCCGCGTCCCGCATCGCCACAACTGCGGCCTCCAACACCTGCGGATGGCTGACCAATGCGCCTTCGACCTCAAAGGGGGACAGCCAGATGCCGGAAACCTTGAACATGTCGTCCGTGCGCCCGCAATAGACCAGCCGCCCATCCTCGCGGCGTTCGTATTTATCGCCGGTTCGGGTCCAAACCCCTTCAAAGGTTTCGCGGGTTTTGTCGCGTTTGTTCCAATAGCAGCTCGCGGCAGAGGCTCCGTTGACCAAGAGTTCCCCCACTTCGCCAACCCCGACGTCTGCGCCGGTTTCATCGACCAGCCGCAGATCATACCCCGGCACCGCAACCCCGGAAGTGCCATAGACAATATCGCCCGGCCCATTGCTGAGGAAAATATGCAGCATCTCGGTTGATCCGACACCGTCGAGAATGCCCACACCGGTGTGCGCCTCCCACCGTTTGCCCACATCTTCGGGCAGCGCCTCACCTGCCGATATGCAGGTATGCAGGGGCGCATCGGGCGCACCGGTTTGATCCATCTGTGCGACCATCGCCGCATACAGTGTCGGCACCCCGCAGAAAATCGTCGGTTTGTGTTTGGCGATGGTGCCAATCATATCCGGCGGGGTGGGCCGGCCAGTGAACAGCACCGTGCTGGCGCCAACAGACAGCGGAAAGGTCATCGCATTGCCCAGCCCATAGGCGAAAAAGAATTTAGCTGCTGACAGCACCACGTCATCCTCGACAATACGCAGCACCTTGGCACCGTAAGTGTCTGCCGTGGCCTTCAGGGCGGAATGCACATGCGCAACGCCCTTTGGCTGCCCGGTAGAGCCAGACGAATATAGCCAGAATGCCACCTCATCGGCGCTGACAGCCATGGTGTCTTGGGCGGGGGCATCGCGCATGAAGGCATCAAACCCTTGTGTGCCCTCCGGCGCATCGCCAATCACAACCACCTGCCGCAGATAGGGATTGCCTGCGACCGCAGGGGCAACCACGGGCCACAGCGCCTCTGACACAAACAGGATCGCCGCGCGGCTGTCGCGCAGGATCGCGTCATAAACCGGCGTTGCCAACAGCGTGTTAAGTGGGACCGGCACCACACCGGCCTTGATCGCGCCCCAGAAGATCTGTGGAAACTCGATCTGGTCCAGCACCAGCATCGCCGCGCGTTCTTCAGGGCGGATACCCACCCGGCTCAACGCCCCTGCCACCTGCGCCGCCCCTGAGGCCATTTCACCATAGCTCAGGCTACGTCCGCTTTGTGCTTCCAAGAAGGCACGCTTGCTTCCGCGCCCTTCGATCAGATGCCGATCCACAAAATAGGTGACAGCGTTGTTGTCGGTAGAAACCATGAAATCCCCCAGTATTTGCGCAACATTGTGCATCCCGTCCGGCCATGCGCAACCGGCAGCACAAAAGGTTGCACTTTAATGCGCAGTGGTGATCCGGCTTGCGGTCTGCGGATCATAAAGCTGATCCACCAGATCTGCGCGGCGGCGCAGGAACTTGGGAAAGTTGATGTTGCCCTTCGCGGTCGCCTCTCCCTCGGCCATTGAGGCCGGTTCAGACAAAACCAAAGCGCAGCTGACATGCGTGGATTGATCTGACTGTGCCACCAGTGCCGACAGACGCCTGCCCAGTTCTTCTTGCAACGGGGCGCAGGTGATCACGCCGTCCGCCTCTGACAGGGTCCAGCCCTGCGCGGCAATTGCGGCGCGGTTGGGCAGGATCATCGCCCCCACCTCGGACCGGTCTTCGCCGGTGATCACCACGTCCTGCACAAAGGGGGCCAGCGCCGCCAGCACATCCAGACGCAGTTGCGAGGCCCGCACCCAGGTGCCGGTCATCAATTTGAAGTTTTCCGAGATCCGCCCGTCAAACATCAGCCCGCGATCGGCATCCACAGGATCGACCATCTGCATCGCGTCACCGGTGATGAAATAACCTTCGGCGTCGAATGCCTCCGCCGTTTTGGCGGGATTGTTCAGATATCCGGGCGTGATGTTCTCCCCCTTGACGCGGGCATCGAACCGGCCCTCGCCATCCGGCACCAGCTTGACCGTACATCCCGGCATCGGCACGCCAACCAACCCTGCGCCCTTGGCCGGTTCATGGCTGATCATCACGCCTGGCGCGGTTTCGGTCAGCCCCCAAGATGTGGTGATCAGGGGCAATTGCCCACAAGTGTCCAGCGCCAGTTTTTCCAGTGCGGTCCAGATGCCCTGCGGCAAGGACGCGCCCGCGTAAAAGATCATGTCGAGATCGGCAAAATAGGTCTCGCGCAGGGCTTTGTCCGCCTTCAGTGCCGTGACCAACTGGGCAAAGCCAACCGGCACGTTAAAGCTGATGGTGGCTGAAACCTCTGCAAGGTTCGCGCAGGTCCGGTCAAACAGCCCCGGTGCAGGTTTGCCATCGTCCAGATGCATGCTGCCACCATTGGCCAGCACCAGATTGAAGTTATACGAGCCACCAAAGGTATGATTCCATGGCAGCCAATCCACCAAGCGGGGCGTGCGTTTGGCGAGGAAGGGCAGACAGGCCGCGACCTGAGCCTGATTGGTGGTCATCATCCGCTGTGTGGTCAGAACGCCCTTGGGATCAGAGGTGGAGCCGGAGGTGAGCAGGATCTTGGCCAGCGTATCGGGCGTCACCGCATCTGCCGCCGCTTGCACATCACTGCCGCCCGGGCGCAGCAGGTCGGCCATATCCGTAGCGCCACTCGTTGCCGGCACAGAGGACAGTTTTTCAACACCCGCAAACACCACCAGATCCAGCGCCGCCGCATATTGTGCCGCGTCCGATGCATAAACCAGACCGGGGCGCACCATGTCTGCGGCATGGATCAACCGCCCATGAGCGGCAGGGATCAGGGCATATTGTTCGGCAACAGGCACCACCGGTATGCCAACATATTGCGCAGCAAGGCTGAGCAAGGCGTGGTCAATGCTGTTGCCCGAAATGATCATGATGGGCCGATCCGGGCCAAGCTCGCGGTTCAACAGCTGCCCTGCTATCGCCCGGACCATATCACGCGCCGCGCCATATGTGACCTTGCGCCAGCCTGCGCCGGACCGTTCGGCAAGGAACAGGGCGTCAGGCGTTGCACCCGCCCAATGATCCAGCCAATCACCTGTACACCGCGCCACTGGCCCGTGGTCATACGCCGACCGCAGGACAATCGTCCCATCGGCGCGATCCTCACGCAGAACCTGATGTGGCTTCAAACCCAGATGTGCCGTCATTGCAAACCTCCCTCAGCCTGCAAAAATGCAGGGTGGTTGATCCAAAGGCAGCTTTCCCTCGCCCGCCCGTCAGCCGGGCAGCAGGAACAATGTGATCGCGGGGAAGGCCACTAGAATAATCACGCGCACAATGTCGGAGCCGACAAAATACATCACCGATTTATAGGTGTCGGTCATCGGCGTCTCTCGGTCCATCGAGTTGATGATGAACAGGTTCATCCCCACCGGCGGCGTGATCAGACCAACCTCGACTACGATCAGCACCAGAATGCCGAACCAGATCGCCAGATGTTCCGGGCTCATGCCAAAGTCCATCGCCGAAATGACCGGAAAAAAGATCGGCACGGTCAGCAGGATCATCGACAGGCTGTCCATCAGGCAGCCAAACACCAGATAGAAGGCCAAGATGACGCAAAGCACCAGAAGCGGGCTGAAGCCTTGGGTCACAACCCAATCGGCCATGAACTGCGGCACGCCAGACAGGGCAAGAAAACCGTTGTAGAACGCCGCGCCCAGCACGATGAAAAAGATCATCGCCGTGGTCCGCGCCGTGCCCAAAAGGCTGTCACCCAGCACTTTCCAGTTCAGGCTGCCGGACACCAGCGCCACAAGGCCGGTGCCCATCGCGCCAATGGCGGAGCCTTCGGTGGGTGTAAACCAACCCAGATAGATGCCGCCAACAACGACGAGGAAAATCACCAGCACCGGCCATGTGTCCGCCAATGCACGGAAGCGTTCTGCCATGGGGACCGCAGGCCGGGTGCCTGCTGCATCCGGGTGCAGGCGTACATAGATGGAGATCGTCAGAATATATCCCAGCGCCGCCAGAATGCCCGGCACGAACGCTGCGAGGAATAGCTTGGCGATGTTCTGTTCGGTCAGGATCGCATAGATCACAAGAATCACTGACGGCGGAATCAAGATGCCCAATGTGCCACCAGCGGCCAGCGTCGCAGTGGAAAAACCGCCCGAATAGCCGTAGCGTTTCAACTCCGGCAGGGCGACCTTGGACATGGTCGCAGCCGTGGCCAGCGACGACCCGCAAATCGCGCCAAACCCGGCGCAGGCACCAACAGCCGCCATTGCAACGCCGCCGCGACGGTGCCCAAGAAAACTTTCGGCCGCCTTGAACAGGGCCTGGCTCATCCCGGAGAGGGTCGCAAATTGCCCCATCAGCAAGAACATCGGAATAATAGTCAGCGAATAGCTGGAAAAGGTCGTGTAGGTCTCTGATTTCAGCTTGGCCAACAGCGGGGTCGGATTGCCGCCCATCGCCATATACCAGCCGCCAAATCCGCACAGAAGCATCGCCAAACCGATGGGCGCGCGCAGAAACACCATGATCATCAGGACGGGAAAGGACCAAAAGCCCAGTTCGAGGTTGGTCATTTCAATGTTCCCCATGCTCGGACGGCAGAATGCTGTGGTTTTGCACAGCCTCCAAAAGGCGCATCACCGCGCAATAGGCCGCGACAATGCAGGTCACAACACCGGCGGCAAAGCTGGCCGCATAGGCCCACCAAACCGGAAATTGCAGGAACAATGTTGTCTCGCCATTGCCCATGTACCGCTGCATGCCTTCGTAAAGCCGCCAGATGATCAGCAGCAACACCAGCGCCAGAACAATCTCCCAAAAGGCGGCGATCCAACGGTTCGCCCGCAGCGGAAGCGCGGCGGTAAAAACATCCACTGTCGCATGGGAGCCATAAAGCTGGCACAGCGGCAGGAAGGAAAAGATCGAAAACGCAACACCGGCTTCAAGCAGTTCGTAACTGCCGTTGATCTCGCCAATGCCAAGATCCAGCAAAGCTTGGGAAAAACCGGTCATCTTTTGCTGAAAGAAATCATTGTGCAGCAGCTTGTTCACAGACCGCCCGATGATCGACAGCGATGTTAGAACGATCAACACGATCAGGACAAACCCACCCGCCAATGCGGTGAGGCGTGCAAGGGACTGGATCAGCCGGTGCATTGCTATTCTCTCAGTTTAGTCAAAAAAATCTGCGGCAGCCGAACTGCCGCAGATCTGTATTCATGCACGGTGGCTTACTTGTCGTAAGCGTCCATCAGCATTTTTGCTTCGTCGATCAGGGCCTGACCGTCGATGCCTTTGGATGTCATGTCCGCGATCCATTCGTCATAGATCGGCTGCGCCACATCGCGCCATGCCTGAACGTCATCACCGGCAACTGTTACGATGGTGTTGCCACGATCCACAGCAGCCTGACGTGCAGGGCCATCGGAATCAGACTGCGTGCCGCCCGCAAAGATCGAGAATTCTAGACCGGAGTTATCGTCGATCACTTTTTGCAGGTCCGCTGGCAGACCTTCATAGCGGTCTTTGTTCATCGCCAGAACGAATGTCAGAACATAAAGAGCGTTGCCTTCAAATTCTGTGTGGTTTGTTACCAGCTCTGGCACTTTCAACGCGCCGGTCACTTCCCAAGGGATGGTTGTGCCGTCGATCACACCTTTGGACAGGCCCTCTGGCACAGCCGGAACCGGCATACCAACAGGGGTCGAGCCCATCTTTTCCAGCAGCGAGTTCACAAGACGCGAACCACCACGGATTTTCAGGCCTTCCATGTCGGCAGGCGTGCGGACTTCTTTATTGACGTGGATCATGCCGGGGCCATGGACCCATGTGGCCAGAATGTGCACGTCTTTGAATTCACCGTCTTTCATGTGCTTTTCAAACATCTGCCAATAGGCCGAAGAGGCCGCGCGGGCGTTTGTCATCATGAAGGGCAGTTCGAACACCTCGGTGCTGGGATAGCGGCCCGGCGTATAGCCGACCACGGTCCAGACGATGTCGGCCACGCCGTCGATCGCTTGGTCCATCAGCTCTGGTGGTTTGCCGCCCAGCTGCATGGAGGGATAGCGCTCAACCTTGATGCGGCCGCCGCTGTCTTTTTCAACGTTGTCAGCCCAGACATCCAGCACCAGCTTGGGCACATTGGCCTGTGGTGGCAGGAATTGGTGCATGCGCAGTGTCACCTCCTGCGCCATTGCGGTTGTCGCCATCAGGGTCGCAGCAACAGCCGCCCCCGCCATACCCATCAGGGTTCTGCGAAAAATCATAGTGGTCTCCCTTTGTTATCCATCTGGCCCCGGTTCCCCCGCGGTCCTGATTTGGCCGAAGTGCAGCTTGCACCCCCGGTTGTGCCTTTAATCAATACCCGCTGACCGCGACGACGCAAGCCAAGACAGGCAAAAACGCAATTTGTCACAGGTTTCCGGCCCAAATCGGGCCCTTCCGGCAAGGCAGGTCGCGCTCAGAAAAAGCATTTTAGTGCAGATCATCCCAAGCCAGCACTGCGCCACAGTCAACGGCAAACATCATTCTGCGCATTATAGTGCCTAGGGTCAGGCCCGTGTGGCAGCGATATTTGGGGGAAAAGATGGTGGCGTTACCTGGATTTGAACCAGGGACCTAACGATTATGAGTCGTTCGCTCTAACCAACTGAGCTATAACGCCATCGGCGCGTGAAGTAGGACAGCCTCCGCTTGGCGTCAAGC